>LWDU01040116.1_pt2 | contig 64221 bp, 55 predicted proteins | sample 727161 | NCBI WGS metagenome assembly LWDU01 (sample SAMN04566230, study PRJNA314399) | hydrothermal vent metagenome | isolation source: deep sea hydrothermal plume seawater | place: Mexico: Gulf of California, Guaymas Basin | collected 2004-07-11 | reverse complement strand
AAGAGGTTCTGTTTAATGGTCCGGATAGTTTGGCGGCTCAGGTCTAAGGCCGTGGCCACACCATCTATATCGTTGCGCATCAGCGTAATGTCGGCCGACTCCATAGCAACGTGAGTACCACTGCCCATGGCCAGACCAACGTCAGCTTGAGCCAGCGCGGGGGCATCGTTGATTCCGTCGCCAACCATTGCCACTACTCGGCCTTCGGACTGCAGCCGCTTAATAACCACGGCTTTGTCCTGGGGCAGAACTTCAGCTTCCACCTGGTCCACACCCAATTGGCCGGCAATGGCATGGGCAGTTTGGACATTATCACCAGTAAGCATTACCACGTCCAAACCCATCTGACGCAATCTGGCCAGGCCGGAGAATGCCTCCGGTTTCACAGTGTCAGCCACCGCAATGAGGCCCATCGCCTTATTGTCCGAGGCCAAATACATGGGTGTCTTACCCTGTGCCGCCAGCTCTGAAGCTTGTGCGACCAGGTCATTCAGCTCGACTCCGGACTCTTCCATCAGTTCCTGGTTTCCAAACAGTAGCGGCTGGCCTTTGACCTGCGCTGAGATACCCCGACCAGGAATGGCTCGGAAATCCGTCACCGGCTCCAAGTCCAGACCCCTGGTTTGAGCTTCATTAACGATGGCTTCACCCAAGGGATGCTCGGAACCGCGCTCGGCGGACGCAGCCAGGAATAATAGTTCCAACTCTGCAACGCCGTCAGGGGCCACCAGGTCGGTCACAACCGGTTTTCCGGTGGTCAGCGTGCCGGTCTTGTCCAAAACGACTGTATCGACCTTGTGGGAGATCTCCAGGGCCTGTGCCTGCTTGATCAGTACCCCTTTTTCAGCTCCCATGCCGGTTCCCACGATAATGGCCGTTGGCGTGGCCAGGCCCAGCGCACAGGGACAGGAGATAATCAACACTGAAACCAGGACCAATGTGGCGAATGTCAAAACCGGTGCCGGGCCCAACAGCATCCAGAACCCGAACGCGACCAATGATGCGACGATGACCGCGGGCACAAAGTAGGACGCCACTTGGTCGGCCAACCGTTGGATGGGCGCCTTGGAACCTTGGGCGTCTTCCACCAGCCGAATTATCTGAGCCAGGACGGTTTCGCCGCCCACCTGAGTGGCCTCAAAGTACAACGCGCCATTGGTGTTTATAGTCGCGCCAAAGATTCTTTCGCCCGGCACTTTTTCCACGGGCATACTCTCGCCGGTGAGCATGGACTCGTCCACCGCTGAATAGCCATCGGTCACCAGGCCATCCACCGGAATCTTCTCTCCAGGGCGGGCCAGCACCGTATCTCCAATGACAACTTGGTCGACGGGGATATCCACCTCCTGGCCGCCCCGCACCACTCGTGCCGATGTTGGCTGCAGTCCGATGAGCCGCCGGATAGCCTCAGAAGTCCGACCTCGAGCTCCAGCCTCTAGGAAGCGTCCCAGCAGAATCAGAGCCACGATGATAGCGGCCGTGTCAAAGTAAACTTTGGCTTCTATTCCGTTGTCGGCTAGTACCCCAGGCGAGAAGGCGTCCAGCAACACCACCGCCACGCTGTAGCCGTAGGCGACGGTCGTGCCCAAGGCGATTAGGGTGTGCATGTTTGACGTGCCGTATCGCAGCGCGCCCAGGCCGGATGAATAGAAATTAGAACCAGCCCAGAACTGCACCGGGGTGGCTAGCGCCCAAAGCAGGAACGGGTAGTAACTCTGGCCCATGAACGTGCCGACCCAAGGGAAGACATCAAAGGTGCCTAGAAACAGTATTATTGCGCCGCTGCCAGCGATGATCAGCCGGTTGCGCAGCTCGCGTATCTCTTTGACCTTGGAGAGCCGATCCAGTTCTCTTTCCTGGTCTCCGGAGTCGTGGAAACCCTCCACCCGGTAGCCCGCGCCTTCCACCGCGGCCTGCAGGTCTGAAAGTTCGGCGATGCCAGGAACGAACTCTACCGTTGCCCTTTCAACACCTAAATTAACGTTGGCAACAGCTACGCCTGGCACTTCCCGGAGCGCATTTTCTATGTGACTGACGCAGGCGGAGCAGGTCATGCCACCGATGTTCAGCGAAGTTGATTGGGTGCCCAGCTTGTAACCAGCGCCCGATACGGCGTCCTGAATCACCTGGAACTCTACCTCGGCGGAGTTGAACTCGACCGCAATTTTCTCCGTGCCCAGGTTGACCGAGGATTCGATCACGCCCGGTACGTCATTCAGGGCATTTTCCACGTGACCCACGCAGGCAGAACAGGTCATGCCCTCCACTGGTAGGCTGACCTTCTTGATGTTTTTGTTTGCAGTTGCCATTAGTTCGTTCTCAATCTATTTGCACCAATGATTTGATGCAAATCAGTAGATGAGGGTGTAATCAAGCGCCGTCGGCAAAAATTAAGTTACCTTTGGAAGCGCTCTGTCTGATTTTTTTAAGGTTGGCGTATTCGGGGGAGTTGTACCATTCTTTGGCCTTCTGAATGCTCTCAAATTCCAATACCACCAAGCGTTTGGGCGTCCACCCACCTTCCAAGACCTCACCTGCAGCGCCACGGACCAAGTATTTCCCGCCGTAGAGCGCCACGGTTCCCGGAACACCCGCAGCGTACTTGGAGTACGAGTCCGGGTCGGTAACTTCTATGTCACCAATCAAATAACCAGGTGTTCCGGTACCTCTTCCTTGGTCCGCAGGCTCCACGCCCTCAGCGACCAGCAATGTCCCGGTGGACGCACTCTGTCGCAGATTGGTCAGCTCTTTGTATTCATCCGAGAAATACCACGCCTTAACCGTGTTCACGTCTTTGTACTCGGCCAACACGAAGCGTTTTGGGTTCCAGTCACCTTCGGCGGGTTCACACTTGTCGGAGCCGCGCACCAAATACTTGCCACCGTAAGCTCCGCTACTGGCCGGAACTTTACCGGCGTATTCTGCGAAGATTTCCTGATTTGTCACATTGATGTCGCCAATCACGTATGCAGACATAATTCTTCCCCGCTGTTTCTACTTGTTGGCCAGGATATAGAGGTCTTTAAGCTCGTCGACAATCTCTTCAGCCCGTCCTGACTGGATGCCTTCCACAACACATGACTTCAGGTGGCCTTCCAGCAATAGGCTTTCCATCTTCTCGATGGCCCGCCTGACGGCGTAGGTCTGCTTCAGAATGTCGACGCAGTATTTGTCCTCGTCCAGCATCTTTCGGATACCGGTGAGGTGACCCTCGATATAGCTAAGACGTTTGAGCGCGTCCCCTTTGACTTCAGGAAACATGTTAGATCCTCCAACCCATACCCCCTGGGTGTGGGTTTACACCACTAATGCTACGCCCGTCGGTTTAGCACGTCAAACTTGATTACCTAATCTATGTACCCGTTCCGCCGGTCCCAGGCATCCGACGCCTGGTCCCTTTCTGACGAGTTTCCGTAGCCGCCGCCGCCGGAGGAGAGGCAGTAGATATGGTCTCCAGGATTCACTTCGACCTCGGTTTCTTTGGAGCCTAGTATCCGGTCTGAACCGTTGGAGATGATCCTGTAGTCGTGGGGTAGACCGTCCTCACCGTCGAATAGCCCAAACGGCGGCACAACTATTCCGTCGCCAGCCGTGTTCAGCAGCGCTTGGCCTTCGCCTTCGTAGACCAGGTCGCAGATTCCGCCCAGTCCCCCGCGCCATGCGCCCTTTCCGCCTGAATTAGGGCGCAATTCATGCCTGCGAATGAAGAACGGGAACCGCTCTTCAGTGACCTCGATACTGGGGCTGCGAATGCCACCGGCCACGTTGACCTCACCCACATTAGGCCAGCCGTCATAGCCATAACTAGCGCCACCGCCGCCACGGGCCAAAAAGAAATGCCAGATGAAGGTACGACCAGTTCGCGGGTCTTTCCCGGTGATTGCGTAGCGCAGGCGTCTGGAGAAGCCGGCGTTCACCTCCTGGGGAACCGCTAGGGACAGAGCCTTAAAGATCGCCTCGACTATCTCCTCAGCACAGTGGTTGGTGCTCATACACACTGGGGCCGGAGGATTAGCGTTGACGATCAGTCCCCTAGGGGCAATGATCTCCACGGGCCTCATGGAGCCTTCGTTCTTGGCCACGTTGGACGGGGCAACGTACATGATGGCCGCATGGGCCAGGGAGCGGGTGTTGGCGTAGGCACTATTGATGAATCCGGTCACCTGCGGGCTGGACTCGCCCAGGTCGATGGTCATTGAATCACCAGAAATGGTGACCTTGGCCCGGATGGGAATCAGTTTGCTATCAAAGCCGTCATCATCAACTAAGGACTCGCCGTGATAGACGCCGTCGGGCCATTCCGATATGAACTGCCGCACTTGCCGTTCTGTGGCGGCCAGTATCTCTTCTACTGCCGCCAGCAATCGGTCTGCTCCGTAACTCTCTAAAAGCTCTGCGATCCGCTGCGCCGCAATCATAACCGAGCCGATTTGAGCGTTTAGGTCGCCCAGAAAATTCTCCGGCTGACGCACGTTGGCCGACAGCATCTGCAATACATCTTCCCTGGGCACGCCTTTGTCGTACACCTTCAGGGGTGGTATGCGGATGCCCTCCTGGAATATCTCACTGGCTCGGGGGTTATAGCCGCCGTGGGTGCCGCCACCGACGTCGCTGTGATGGGCGCGGTTCACGGCATAGAACAGCAACCGTCCCTCGTGGAAAACGGGTCTGATGATGGTAATGTCTGGTAGGTGGCTGCCGCCGAAATACGGGTCGTTCAGGATGAACAGATCACCCTCGGCAATCGAATCCCCGAAGTAATCACGCACCGCAGCGCCCGCTACCGGCAGAGCACTGACGTGCACCGGAATTCCCTCGCCTTGCGCGACCAATTGGCAATCGCCGTCCAGCAAGGCGGTCGAGAAATCACGACTGGAGTTAAGTATCTGGGACATGGCCGTCCGCAGCATAACCTCGGTCATCTCCAGGGCAATGGACTCCAGACGATGTTCCACCACGGCCAAGGTCACCGGGTCTGGACGGTCCGTTGTCAAAGCGTTGGAATCGTCGGTTTGAGATTCCAAAGACACCAATAATTCGATACCACCGTAGGGGTCAATCGTTGCCGTATCACCTGGCTCTACCAATACCGTGGTGAAGTCTGACTCCAACACAGCTGGGCCGCTGACTGAGCTACCGGGCGATAAGTCCCCAATCTCGTAGATCGGCGCGTCGACCCATCTGCCAAAGTAAACGTTACGTCGACCCTTCTCCTTGGGAGGAGCGGCATTGCCCGTCTCCAATGGAGGCGGCTCCAGCTTGGGCAGGCGTCCCACAATGCTGACACGGAGGGTGACCAGGCGTATCTCCTGTGCCGACTGACTATATGAATAGAGTTCCTGGTAACGCTGGTGGAAGTTGGCCGCCCACTGGGAAAGCAATGCGTCTGCGTCCTGGCTCAGGTCGGGCGTTGCCACGTTCACTTCATAGATCTGGTCCAGATAACGCATGTCTGCCGAGACTGAAATCTCGATATCGGACTCTGGCACGCCCTGGCCCAGCAGTTTTTCGCGCCCCTCTAACTCCATCCCAGCTACGATGCCTCGGATAACGCCCAAGTCCATCCCCATCAGCCCTGTTGGGTGGGATTTGGAGTAGTCATATTTCAGGTCAGTGGCGAGCATGCCGTGAGCCGAGAGCACTGCGGCCGCCGCTGGAATAATCACCTTTTCAACCTGCAGCTGCCTGGCGACTTTACCCGCCTGTAGGCCTGCCGCACCGCCGAAAGCCATCATGGTGAACCGCCTGGGATCAACGCCCCGCTGGACCGACATCAGCCGGATACCTTCAGCAATGGAGGTGGACACAACCTCTGAAATTCCCTCGGCGGCCGCAATCATTGGAAGGCCAACGGGCTTTGCCACATGCTCGGCAATGGCTTTCTCAGCCAGACTGGTGTCGAGTTTTGCGGTTCCGCCCAAGAAGTTGCTAGCGTCCAAATAGCCCAACGCCAAGTTAGCGTCGGTTACCGTGGGGCGGTCACCACCTTTATCGTAAGCAGCCGGGCCAGGCAGGGCACCAGCGCTCTCCGGTCCAACCTGCATTATCCCGCCAGGGCCGACAGAAGCGATGCTGCCACCACCCGCACCCATGGTGTGAATATCGATCATGGGTACAGAGATTTTCCACCCCGCCTCAAATTTCTCTGTGCTCAGGTGGGGCTCGCCGTTCTCAATCAATGAAATGTCCGTACTGGTGCCGCCCATATCAAAGGCAATGATGTTTGATGCACCGACCAACTGACCGTAGGCGGCAGCCCCCGCAACACCACCCGCAGGGCCGGACAGTATCGAACGAACTGCCAGAAGGCGTGAATCTTCGATAGGTGCCACCCCGCCGTTGGACTGCATAATCAGGAAGTCGCCTGCCTGTTTGAACGATGTCAGCCGATTTTGCAGGTTCTCAAGATAGCGGCCCAGCACCGGCCCGACGTAGGAGTTGATCACCGTGGTGCTCAGGCGGTCAAATTCTTTGATCTGAGGAATGACCTGGGACGAGAGCGAGGTGTACATATCGGGGAACTTGGCCCGGATTATCTCGCCAACCCGATCTTCGTGGGCGGAGTTCAGGTAGGAGAACAGGAAGCAGACGGCCAGGGCTTCCACGCCTTCTTTTTCAAGCTCGTCTAGGGCATCGCTAAGCACGTCTTCATCTAGGGAGAACTTCACACTGCCATCAGCGAGCACCCGTTCCGGAACATCGGCCCTCAGGTACCTAGGCACCAACGGCTCCACCGGTGTCATGCGCAGGTTGTAGCGGTCTTCTTTCAGACCTTCCCGCATCTCCAGCAGGTCTCGGAAGCCGTCGGTGGTGATCAGGCCGACCTTGGCACCCTTGCGTTCAACCAGGGTGTTGGTGGCCACGGTACTGCCGTGAATGATCATGTCGGCCGACGCCAAAAACTCTTCAAGCGACAGCCCGTGGGCGGTGGCGGCATCATTCAGGCCGACCATCAACCCTTCAGAAGGGTCGTTGGGAGTTGAAGCAGTCTTAAAATAGCGGGGAGCCTGGCCTCGTTGGGCCACCACAAAGTCAGTGAACGTACCACCAACGTCGATTCCAATCACGTACACGGTCAGACACGCTCCAATTTATTTGATCTGGCCTGGCTCAGCCAGTTGAACCGGTATTTTACGGCTGGAGAGTTACTGCGCTTCGTTCAGCCAGGCGACGGGATCGCCCTGCAGGGTTACTTCTCTGTTGCCAGGAGTCCGACCCACAAATCCTTGGTCAGACAAGAAAGCGGTAACGGCCCGGCCCAAAGACCCGCCTAGGTGATGCCCCGGCTCGGTCCAATCTAGACAACCAAACGCGAAGTTACCAGTTGAACTAGCCGCCTCGGCTACTGGAACGCCAAGGTCTTCCATGGCTTGGAGGCCTTTGGGTGTCAGCGCGTAACCCACTCTGTTCCCAGAAATTGGGGTTGCATCTTCAGCCAGCCACTCCCTGCTCAGCATCTCACCCATCAGCGCCATTCCGGACACACCAGCCAGGTGACCGTAACAAGTTCTGGCTTGTCGCAAAGCGGTGTCACGGCGCACTTCACGCTGTGCCTGCGGACTGAATTTTGGGCGTACCCTGATGGGCTCTTGAGCTTGAGACATGTTCCACTTCCTGGGTTGCTTATTTCTGGGCTCGCGGGCTTCGCAATATTTTGCGCCGGTGTTGAAATATGCAAATGGCGAGGCCGACGTTTCCGCTGGCCCCGCCAAATTTGTTTCTAACTAAGTTTTAGCAGTGCTTCTTTATCCGCCACCGATGGCAGGGAGAAAGTGCACCTCACTATCCTCCCCAACTTTATCCAACATCCCAAGGAGGCTGACCTCGCCGTCAATGATGACGGCCAGCCCGGGAACCAGGTCTTCCTCCATTTCATCCACCAGAAAATCCTTGATTCCTGGATACAACAATTCCAGGTTGTTGATTAACCGACGGACGGTGGTGCCTTCCACCTGGACCTGCTGGTTACCATCGGTCAACTGCTGAAGCTTTGGCGGGACCCAAACTTCCGCCATCTTGTGTTACTTGCCCTCTTGGGCCCAGAGAGCCTCCAGAATCTTATCCGGAGACATGGGCAAATCGTTCATGCGAATGCCAATGGCGTCGTAGATTGCGTTGGAGATGGCGGCCATGGGAGGAACAATCGGAACCTCACCAACGCCCCTGACACCGTACGGATGGGCGGGGTTGGCAACCTCAACGATAATCGTGTCAATCATAGGCAGATCCAGGGATGTAGGCATTCGATAGTCCAGGAAACTGCTGTTTAGGAGCGCTCCGTCATCGTTGTAGATATACGCTTCGTTCAGCGCCCAGCCGATGCCCTGCACTGCGCCACCTTGAATCTGTCCTTCGACATAGGCCGGGTGGATGGCTTTACCGGCATCTTGAGCTGCGGTGTACCGCAAAATCTCAACCTTGCCGGTCTCCGTGTCGACCTCAACGTCAACCAGGTGAACACCGATGGACGGGCCAGGGCCAGGTGGGTTCACGCCGGCAGAGGCCACGATGGGGCCGCCGGTGGGAACCATCCTCGCAGCTATCTGTTTGAAGTTCAATTTTAGTTCTGGGTCTGATATGTGTTGCAAAACCGCTTCTTTGTATTCAACGTCAGCGTCGGGAATTTCCCAAATCTTGGCGGCCCGTTCAATCATTTGCTGTTTCACGCTCTGAGCGGCGTTGTAGCAGGCCCAACCGGTCTTGAAGGTTACGCTGCTGCCTCCGGTGTTAGAGGTGAAGCCGATGCTGTCAGTATCGCCGACCTGGGGCTTGATGTCAGTGACGGGAAGACCCAGCACCTCAGCTACGTGCATGGCCATGGCTGCTCGGCTGCCACCAATGTCCGGTGAACCTTCGGTCAGGCTGACGGTGCCGTCGGAGTTGACTACGAGTACTGCCGATGCGGGGCCGGAGTTGTTGGCCCACCAACCGGTGGCGATTCCGCGGCCCCTCTTCTTGCCTTCCAATTTGGTGTTGTAGTGCTGGTGATCCTTGACGGCCTGCAGGGTCTCTGTGTACCCGACTAGCGGGGTCATGGGGCCGGTCACACGGCGAACGCCCTCCGAGGCGATGTTCATCAGCCGGAACTCCAGCGGATCGATTCCCAGCTTCTCTGCCAGCTCGTCCATAGCGGTTTCCATGCAGAATGCTGAGGACGGAGCACCCGGTGCGCGGTAGGCGGCTGATTTGGGACGGTTGACCACTACGTCTATGGCCTTCAAATGGCCGTTTGGAATGTCATATTGGCCCATCATGCACTGGATACCAGCGCCAACTGGAGAGCCGGGAAACGCCCCAGCTTCGTAAATCAGTTCGGCTTCAGCGGCAATCAATTTGCCGTCCTTGGTCGCACCAAGTTTTACACTAATTTGTGTGCCGGAAGTGGGGCCAGTGCCCTCGAATACTTCGGTTCGAGACAATTGGACTTTGACCGGTCGGCCGGACTTTTGGGAAAGCAGGGCTGCGATGGGCTCAACGTAGGTGATGCCCTTGGCCCCGAATCCTCCGCCAATCTCCATAGGAACCGCTTTTACCTGGCCCACTGCGATTCCTAGGAACCGGGCGGTATGGTCGCGGACTGTGAACTGACCCTGGCTGCTGGAGAAGATGGTCAGTTTGCCATCTTCCGACCATTGGGCCACACCGGCCTGGGGCTCGATGTAGCCTTGGTGAACCGCCTGGGTAGTGGTAGTCTTTTCAACGATTACGTCAGCGTCTTTGAAGCCTTGCTCAACGTCACCCAGATTGAATTCAAATTCATTGGCAATGTTGGTGCGCATGCTGTCGGCATTGTCGTCCAACAACCCGCCGGGTCGGAGAGCCGGGCTGGCAACGGAAGCCAAACGCTCGTGCAGAATCGGCGCATCGGGTTTCATGCCCTCAATGGCGGTAAGAACGGGCTTGAGGACTTCGTATTCAACTTTAATCAGCTTCGTCGCTTCTTCGGCAACGTGAACGCTGACCGCCGCCACGGCGGCGATGGCGTGCCCCTTATACAAAGCCTTTCCTCGGGCCAAGACGTTCATGCTCAAGAATCCAAGGTTGTGGATGGAACCCTCGGCCAGGTCAACAAGCTTCATGGAAGTCTCGGGCCAGTCAGCGGAGGTGACCACCGCATGGACTCCCGGATGGGCTGCCGCGGCGCTGATGTCTACGGATTTAATCACCGCGTGGGCGTGGGGGCTGCGAAGGATCTTACCGTAGAGCATTCCGGGCAAAATCGTGTCTGCCCCGTATTTGGCTCGTCCGGTTACTTTGTCGGCGCCGTCATGACGAATCGGATTGGTTCCGACAGTGTCAAATTCTTCATTAGAGAGGACCGTATTGGGCTTGTACTCAAGCATTCTCTCGCTCCTAGACGTTAGTTAAATATTGGTGAATTAAGTTGCATTCAAGGCGTCCATTACAGGATTCAATACGCACGGGTTGTCTGCCCTATGGATACCTTAAATAAGTCTTGGCGTATATTATCACAATCCCAGGTGTAGTCTCATGCCTGGTTTACTCTCATAACAGAGCGACTAATCCTGCCACGTGTTGGGATTTCGCCGGTAAAATTTAGCGCGTTATGACAACTCGATTTACTCGACCCTTTTAGGTCTGTACTGACCTGCGTCGGTTGCGATATACTCCCACAGCGATTTACGCACGGCTGGGGACAACCCGTAGGCTCCTCATCCGCAATACGGAACCGGAGTGATTTTTAAGGATGCGCTTTCCCCGATTACGCGCCCAACGGGCATTTGTTGTTCTCTTTCTGATTGGCATTATTCTGATGGCCACCACTGCCAGCCACGGGTGCACGGTCAGCGGCTCCTAGCCAGGCCATATAACACCCCTAAGCCCTTGTTTGGAGGCTCTCGGGGATTGCAGATGGGACTCCCATCCCGTCGTTAGATTTAATTCAGTCCAGGGTTCTTGTGCACCAGCCCTTTCGTTCATGCATGGCGAATCAGACCTGCCATTACAGAACCACTGGGTTTCCATATCTCATCTGATTGATGAATCGATTCTCGTCCCACGCGAATTTCGTCAAAACAACGCATTAAAATAAGGAGGCAGTCATGTCGGATTTAGAATCCTTTGGCGATCTGAATGTTCTATCTGAAGACCCACTTTGTGCAGGCCTATTTCTACCAAACCTAGATGTCCCGATCTGCTCAAATGAAGGCCACTTCATCCGCAGCCACTTTGCCGCCCCCCAGATCAAACCCTCCGATTGGTCCCTACCTGTCACAGGCGATGTAAACGACTCCCTGAACCTCTCCTACGACGACTTGCTCATGATGCCCAGTCGTGAAATCGTCAGTCTCATGGAATGTGCCGGCAATAGCCGCTCAACCATGCAGCCCCCTGCTGAGGGTGTTCAATGGGATAACGGTGCAGTCAGTGTCTCCCGCTGGAAGGGAGTATCAGTCAAGGCGATCTTGGAGCAGGCTGGCCTCAAGGCATCGGCCACCGATGTCCTATTTGAAGGAACCGACTCCGGCAAAGATGCACATTCAGGCAATCAATTGACCTATGCCATGAGCGTGCCACTGGAAAAACTGCTCAATGAAGACACCCTATTAGCCTATGAGATGAACGGAGAGACCCTGCCCAAGGACCACGGCTTTCCCATAAGGTTGCTGGTTCCCGGATGGTATGGCATGGCCTCCGTGAAATGGTTGGACAAGATTACGGTCATGGACCACCCCAACTGCGGGTTCCATGAGATGGACTACCGCATCTACCCGGCAACAGACGGCAAATCGGATGCCCAAGTAGAACGCGTAACATCACTAAAGGTGAAATCGCTCATCAGCACCCCAGCCAAGGGATCGGTTCTTGCGCCAGGCTCCTACACCATCAAGGGTGTGGCCTGGTCTGGTGACGGGACCATCACCAAGGTTGAAGTCAGCACTGACGACAACCGAAGCTGGCGCGAAGCCAAACTAGAAGAGCCCAACGGGAACTACTCCTGGCAGCACTTCGAAATTGACTGGGAAGCCAAAAACCTTGGGCATTCCCTGATTCGCTGCCGCGCTACCGATAGCGCCGGTAACGTGCAACCAATGTTGGCCACCTGGAACTTCCGTGGTTACCGGTGCAACTCCATCCACTCGGTCCCAATCACGGTGCGCAAAGCTTAGTAAAAGCTGCGGGCATCGACTCGGACCAATACCTGATGAATTTTTCCGCCGGAGGCGTCATGCTTCCGGCGGTTTATAATATTCCAGCCACCGGTAACGTGCAGGTGGTGGACGAAGCAGGCACCCTAGCTTGGATTGAACGCGGCTACCCCTATGAAACGGAGGAGTAGCCGTCACCTGCCTAAAACCAGAATCCGGTCATTCAAACCAAAGAAGGCCCGCTTTAAGCGAGCCTTCTTTTTATCTTTACATGATCTAGGTGCCTGTCTTAATTAATGCGCAGGTTATCAGTCTCTCCCGCGCCCAGCTTGGTACCAACGGTCCCACGGCTCAACACTGTTATTGCCGCCAGGCATCAGTGGTTCGCGCTTGGCCAGTATGTACAGAACTGCCAGAACCATTCCAGCCACAAACCCGCCGATGTGAGCGAAGAACGCCACACCCACCGAATCCGCCATGCCCAATAAGAGCGATCCCTGGATCAGTTGCCAGACAAACCAAGCCCCCAGCAGCCACATCGCTCGCATCTCCACCACTGTGATGAGGTAGAGAACAATCAGGGCCTTGACCTTGTTATTGGGGTAGATCATCAGGTAAGCGCCCAACACTCCGGAAATGGCGCCGCTGGCCCCGATCAGGGGCGCTTGAGAATCGGTGTTGATGGCCCACTGGGCCAACGTGGCGGCGATTCCGGAGATTATGTAGAAGACCAAGTACTTAACGTGGCCAAATTTGTCTTCAAGATTGTCGCCAAACACCCAGAGAAACATCATATTCCCAGCAATGTGCATAAACCCGCCGTGCATGAACATGGACGAGAAGATGGTGAACACAGTGGGCACCGGGGTTTTTATACCAACTTGGCCGAAACCCGTATTCAGGGTGTCAAATGGATTTCCTGACGTCAGTTCCTGAGAAATAAACCCCCATTTGAAGAAAAATACGTCTAGATCCAGGTCTCCACTGCCGGTTATGGTGCCAATCCCACCCAAGAAAATCTCATAGAAAAACACCAAGACGCTGATGCCAATGAGCGCAGAATTTACGTATGGGAAGGTCCGGTGTTGGATGCTGGCGTCAGAATAGGGAAACATCTATCCTCTAGCCGCCCAAAACGCAGTATTCCAACCACAAACATAAATAAGGGAACGGCTTGCAGCCGTTCCCTTATTTATTGGTCTCAGTATCGATGCAGCAAGAATCAAGGAGTTAGGTCACCCACAGCGTGGGCAATCACCTCGGCCGCAATATTGGGAGACATCCGGCCCATGTTCAACATCATGTGGTAGTGCTTGGCTTCATTGGGGTGCACCTTCCAGAACTTCTGAACGAAGTCTTCTCGTGCCCGTTCCAGTTCTTCCACGTGAATCTCAGCCTCTTCCCGTTCAAAATGCTCACGGGCCATCAGTGTTTCAACACGCACCGACATGGGAGCGATTAATCCTACGTGTAATGTGTCTGTAGCGTCGGCCAAAATCTGGTTGGCACCGCGGCCAATGATAACCGCATTGCCTTTGGCATGGATGTCCTTTACTACCTTGGTGGTAGCATCGATGAAGGTCTTGTCATCCAGTTTTTGAACCACGCCACCGCCCTCACCCGTCAAGTCCATATAGGTCTCCGGTGGCAGGTTCTCTATTCCCCTACCAAAGTAGGGCTCGCCGCTCACACCAGACATGGCTGAGCGCTCCAACACTGTCTGAACAAATCGACCCAAACGGTCGCGGAAGCGATTCACCCGCTGTTCCTTGGCAATGAGTGTGCCGACAGGCGTGCCAACGATGCGCGACGCCTCAGTAAATATCATGCGGTCAACAAAGTTAATCCCCAGCTGTTCGGCTACCATCTGTCCGATGGTTACCGACCCGCATCCTATGGGGCCGTTAATGGTGATTACAGGCATTACTGGTCCCTCCGAGTTTTCAAAATATTTCGCCGATTAACCAGGTTCTAATATCGACTTAGATTATTGTCGTTTCCATCAGTCTGGCGCGGCGTCTTGGGTATTCCTCAGACAACAGCCCCAGAACAGTTGAATCAAACCATTCGTTATTCTTTGGGTGGGTTTTTCGTAGGTGGCCTTCCACAACGAATCCCACATGTTGCACCATGAGGAGACCCGGCTCGTTGTACTCAGGGATATCAACCCAGACACGGTGGAGCGCCAAGGGGCCAAAGGCGTGATCCAACAACCCAATGAGGGCGCTGGTGCCGTAGTGGTGATGCCATAGGTCTTTCCGGCCGATCAGAAGGTCGGCTCGGGCCTCCAGTAGAGGCCATTCAACCAACAACTGGCCCTCTCCGATGTGTTCCCCGTCACCGCTGTAGACCGAAAAGACGGTTCGGTTTTCATCGTTGAATACCTGGTCCCATTCTGCGGTACCACCAGCCAGCAGAGTTTCCGGGATATAAGTGGTATGCAGGGGTTTTCCGTCGTCCCCGACGCCGTACCAAACGGTGCTGACCTCTGGATCGTTCAGCCATTCAGCCATCCGCTGAATATCTTCGCGAGTGGGCGTTACCAGTGTTACCTCTGGAAACATTTTTGCACCCCCAACTTTATTTCAAATTGAGCTTCCTGCGAACGCAATTATTAATGCTATCCAATATCATAGTTTAAGATACTTAACATTATAACAATCGATAGTAAGAGACGCAATTTACACTTTGGGACAATTTTAGTCGCTTTTCACAGATTTCTGACCGCTTCGGGTAGAGATAATCTAACCGCCCTACGATGTGCCGCATAGTATACTCTTGTGAATCACGGATGCAATTCCATTACAGCGTCAATGCAGGCTCAAATGTGCCTGATTAAGACCACAGGATAAAATACAGGTGTCATCTGACAGAGAGCAGCCGTCCGAAACAAAAATAGATGACGACGCCGTAAAGCGCTACTTCGAGGGCACCGGTGGCTCTAAAGCTGCGGCGGCCATGAGTATGATGGCCCACGAGCACAACCTGCCAGCCGGCGCCGTTGGGTACCGGCTCAGCAGAGAACTTGCAACGATACAACCCTGGCTCAACGAAGTGGGGACTTCAGGTCGGGTGCTGGATGTTGGTTGTGGCGCGGGCGCTTGGGTGGAGATATTTGCCAACCAGTTTCAATCGGCCGTGGGCGTGGAGCGCAGTGGCCCCATGGTTGAAGCAGCACAGGAACGGGTTGCCTACCTGCCTAACGCCGATGTCTACCAAGGTGACGGCCGAGAAGACCTGCCCGATGGCCCCTTTGATTTCATCTTTCTGGGCGGCCTCATGATGTATCTGAAGGACTCAGACGTTGTGGAACTTTTGCACAGCCTCAAAGAGCGTCTCAACAGCGGTGGGACCATCATCCTGCGGGAGTCCACCGTCAGAAAGGGTGTGGTGACGCCCACCGGCGAGTATCAGGTGATCTACCGCAGTGTGGATGTATACCGACAGCTCATTTTAGAAGCTGGCATTTCAGACGTGGACGTGCGCGGCAACCCTGGTTACACCAGCATGGTGATTGCAGAAGAAATGGTTGACCTGCGCCGCAAATTGATGCCGTTCTTGCCCAAGCAATCGCTGACGCTTGGCTCTCTAACCTGGGGCGTGCTCAGAGCCACCGCTCCATTGAGCTTTGGGGCGTTGCCCTGGACTCTCACTAAACTGCACGTTTCCTGGCCCAAACTCCAAAACCATTTCTTCAGGCTTTAAATTAAAACTCCGGGTAAAAACCTGGGTAAGAAATCGGTTATTGATTGGCCCAGATAAAGGCGTGGCCCACAGTGGCTACAACCACGTACACCGTAAAGATGTAGTAGAAAATTTGAGTCGCCTTGGGCAGACGAAACGGCGCTATGTGCAATGCTGCCATCACCAACACTACAGCGTAGAGAATGGCAATAAACGCGCTGTGGTCGATGAAACTCTCTAAGAGGAAGACCAAAGAGACCACAATGGGCGAGTTATCTATAGTCAGCCCGGCTATCTTGCCGCTGCTATCCACCCCGTAGACGTTGAAGTAGGAAAGACGCAACACCCCGGCCATGATTATTGCCAAGGCACCCGGATAAGCCCACCCGCTGAAATCCGTGATGCTCAGCAGCAATATCGCCGGGCCCACCCCTGAAGTGACCAGATCAACCAGTGAATCCATGGCGCCGCCGATGGCGCGGTGCGCATCGCTTCGGTCGGTGATGCGCCGGGCGACCACGCCGTCATACCAGTCAAAGGTCACAGCCCAGAGCATGGCGATGACTGCGGCGGAGTAGTTTTGCTCCACGGCAAAGAAAATCGCCAAGACGCCGAGGCAGAGCCCAGCCAGAGTCATTAGGTTTGGCCAATCAGCCACAAAAGACAGTATGACGGGCAGGTCCGAATCACCGGATTTGGGGCCAGTCATATTCCGGTCGGTGTCATCCATTTTTTGAGTATAACCAACACCTATCTTGAATTTGGAACGACAGCAAACCGATACCTGGTTTGTCAGGCGTGGATTGGCGGACCATTTGGGTGTGGCTCGTAGTATACTCCAGTCAAAATCAGGCGTGATCAATTATTGGAGACATTCGATGCGGGAGAACACCCTAAAGCAGAAGTTAAATGAAGGCAAAGCGGTTTTTGGCACCATGCTCACATTTCCATCGGCCACGGTTGTGGAGATGCTGGGAAGCCTGGGCTACGACTGGATATTGCTGGACAATGAGCACGGTGACATCACCGTAACTAATGTCGAAGATATGATTCGTGCCGCTGAACTCACTGGCATGGCGCCCTTGGTGCGTCCCATCGGTAATGAGCTGGAGTTCATCTGCCCTTTCCTTGACCGCGGCGCTTGGGGCGTCCAAGTTCCCCACGTCAACACGGCAGAAGAAGCCCAAAACGCCGTTGAGGCATGCAAGTACTATCCCGAGGGCCAGCGTGGCATTTTCAGTCGCAGCCGCCCCGCCGGGTTTGGGTTCTCCGGCTCCACCGCAGATTACGCAGTGGAAGCCAACAAGAACACTCTGGTCTGTCTGATGCTGGAAGAAGTAGAGGCCATCGACAACCTAGAAGAAATGGTGCGGGTGGACGGAGTCGACGTTTACTTCATCGGGTCCGGTGACCTGTCTCAGTCCATGGGCTACGTTGGCCAGCAGACCCACCCTGAAGTCCAAGAAGTCATGGAGCGCGGCGTAAAAATCATCCGTGATGCAGGCAAGTTCGCCGGCGTAAGCTGCCCGGAGAACCTAGTGCCGAAGTTCCTGGACCTAGGCGTGCAGTACTTCCACGGCACAGTGCAGGCCCTGCTGCAATCTTCCACAGACTCCTACCTGAAGTTTATGCGAGAAGAAGCGGCCAAGGCTGGGCTCTAAACTGGAACGCAGCTAAAGATAAACATGGTTGACACATTGCTCCGTTGACTCGAAAATGAGCGTTAAGTTTTAACACATACTCTCAATTCGTCGGAATATTCGCCTGGAGACTCGAGATAGTTAATTGCCTCGACTCATTTACGCTCAGGAGTTGATTCTGTGACCAGCAACAGTGTGGCAAGCAAAGATAAGACTACAACCATTGATTTGATGGCCCATCTGATGCGCCGAGCCGGGTTCGGCGCAGACCGAGACGAACTCGAAAGAAGGGTTGCCAAAGGGTATGAAGCCACGGTTGAGGAACTGCTCAACCCTCAAGGAAACCGCGCTGACCGGGAGCACTTCCTCCGGTATCATCCGGGGTTCCGGCGCGCGGTGACGTCCCCTGGCATGGGCGCATCAGTTTGGCTCTACGACTTGATGCATACCGAGCGGCCTTTGGAAGAGAAGATGGTTCTTTTCTGGCATCAGATTTTCGCCACCGGCCAATCCAAGGTTGACCATTGGCACGAGCTGATTGCCCAGGTGGACATGTTCCGTGACAAGGGGATGGACAGCTACCGGGATATGCTGGTTTCACTGGCCCAGAACCCCGCCATGATTTACTGGCTGGATAACTGCGACAATCACGAATCTGGCGTCAATGAGAACTGGGGCCGTGAGTTGCTAGAACTCTTCAGCATGGGCGTTGGCAACTACACCGAAGACGACGTTTTTGAGTGTTCCAGAGCCTTCACGGGTTGGACAATCTCCACTGTGCCGCCCCGGAACTACTACAGTAGGTTCGATTGGTCGTTTGAGTACCAAGAAGAAGACCATGACAATGGCGAAAAGACCTTCTTGGGCAACACCGGTAACTTCAACGGCGAAGACATAATTAATATCATCTGCCAACAACCCGCCACTGCGGAGTTTGTGGCTCGTCACCTCTACAATTTCTTCGTCGCCGACGAACCTCCGGTCCCAGCCTGGTCGGTAACTCCTCCAAAAGACCCCAAGGCCATTGCCACTCTGGCCAAGGCATTCACTGATTCCAACTATGATATCCGCTCGGTTCTCCGGGTGCTGTTCCTCTCTGATTTCTTTCAGAATGCCCGGTTCACCAAGATCAAAAGCCCCGCCGAAGTTGTGGTAGGTACTCTGCGTCTGGTCGGGCAGGATATCCTGCCAGGCCCTGGCATCGGCGACCTTTCCAAGCAGGCTGGCTACATGGGCCAGGAATTATTAAACCCGCCCAGCGTGGAGGGGTGGCACACCGGCGTGGAATGGATTAACAGCGGTTCTTTGATGAAGCGAATCAACTTCGTCGCTGACATGCTGGGCGACACCAGCAGGCCCGGGGTACAGCGGATTATCGACCGGTTGAAGGCCCAGGGTAACCTGGGTGCTGAGGAGTTGGTTGACAATTGCCTGGAACTGGTTGGCCCAGTCAAGACCGGCTCTGCCACCCTCCATCAACTGGTAGAACATGCAGCGCAGCACGGCGAATTAGCTTGGGACACTGATGAATCCACCAAGGCCTCAACCGCGAGGGTTGGTGAGCTACTCCAATTGATTGCCGCAGTAAAAGAATTCCAATACTGCTAATCCCAACCACTAGGAGAAAGCATGGCTAGTATCAAGAAAGACCCGGTAATCGTTGTTCTTCAACTTTCAGGTGGTAACGACTACCTGAACACCGTGATTCCCTACACCGACCCGGTGTACCGGGACAGCCGACCGGTGGTTGGTATTCCCGAGGACCAAGTGTTGGCCATTGACGGAAATATTGGGTTCAACCCGGCCATGGGGCCGCTCAAAACGATGTATGACCAGGGCAACCTGGCGGTCATCCACGGAGTTGGCTATCCAGACTCGCCCCGTTCCCACTTCCGTTCCATGGACATCTGGCACACCTGTGAACCGGAGACCCTGGGCACTGAAGGTTGGTTGGGGTTGGCGACCAAAGATATAGACCCGCAAAAAGAAAACATCGTAACCACAGTTAGTTTTGGACCCAGTCTATTCCGGGCGTTGGTTTCGCCTGGCATCCCGGTGGCCTGCGTGGATGACCTAGAGTCCTATGGGCTGTTGACCGGCATCACCGGTGAGAAGCAACGGGAACAGATTCTTGACCGCTTCTCCCGGATGTACGCCCCGGAACTGGGCAATGACGTGGTGACTGAGTACCTTGGCCAGACCGGTCTTGAAGCCATGAAGGGAGCCGACATACTAAAATCAGCTCCGGCGAATTACCACTCCATTATCGAATATGCAGAGACGACCATCGCCCAGAAACTACGGGGGATCGCACAGATTCACCTGGCCGGACTGGGAACTCGGATTTTCTACTGTGACCATGGCAGTTTCGACAGCCATGCGAACCAGTTGGGAATGCATACCACTCTCTGGACCGATGTCTCTCAAGCCATTGATGAATTCTTTGCCGACCTGAGGGAACACGACGCCGCCGACAATGTGATAATGCTCATGTTTTCCGAGTTTGGCCGACGCGTTCGTGACAACGGCTCCGGCACCGATCACGGCGCGGCCGGTGCGGCATTCGTGATTGGCGACGGGATTAAAGGAGGACTCTACGGAGAGTACCCTTCAACAAAAATCGGCGACCTCCAACAGGGTGACCTGGTGCCCAATCTGGACTTCCGGGGCCTGTACAGCACAATTTTGGAGGATTGGTTCGGTTTGGATGCCAAGCCCATCGTCAAAGGTAATTTCGAAGCTCCACATTTTATCTGATTCAGACGGTCTCTCGTCTCTAGATAGGTGAATTATGCAGACACAGATTGCAGCAGGCAGGGTATTCGATTTCAGCCACGCCGTTGGCCGGTCAGCAGCTTCCGGGACTGGATTTAGACATCCCGTTGCGGTTGCTATGGGAACCGGATCGAATGCTAGTGCCGCATATGTTATAAACCGCGGTTTCGAAATGATTCCCAATGTGCACTGGAATCGCACTGCCGTAGGTGTCCGCATAACCAAGGTTGTCCCCGGATTGGTCTCGGGTGAAGAAGAACTGGTAACGGAATTCAGTAAATACGGCGACGCTCCAGGGCAGGTAATCTGGCCGGCCGGAGTTGCAGTAGACAGCCAGGGGCTGGTCTACGTCACTGACGAATGGTTGAACCGAATTTCGGTCTTCGACGGTGACGGAAATTACTTGAGGTGCTGGGGCAGCACCGGAAGTGGCGCAGGCGAATTCAACGGCCCGTCCGGTATTGTCATCGACTCTGAAGACAACCTGTTCATAGCCGACACCCACAACCACCGGGTTCAGAAAACCACCAGTGAAGGTGTCCTGTTAGCGACATTGGGTAGCTTTGGCAGCGAAGGAGGCCTGCTAAATTCCCCTTGGGGCCTAGCGGCTGATTCTGACGACAACATCTACGTGGCCGACCACCGGAACCACCGGGTTCAGAAATTTTCCGCATCCGGGGAGTTCCTGGCGTCATTTGGAAGCGGGGGCACCGGCCGTGGCGAACTTGGCCGTCCCTCCAGCGTGGCCGTAGATTCAGACGGCGACGTCTACGTATGTGATTGGGCCAACGATAGGGTTCAGGTTTATGGTGCGGACGCCAGGTTCATCACCAGCCTGATTGGTGATGCCCACGAACTGTCCCATTGGGCCAAGATGACCGTTGCAACCAACCCTGACGCAGTAAAACGCCGCCGGGAGGTCAAAAACCCCGAAGTTGAATGGCGGTTATCCATGCCGGCTGACCTGGTTTTTGACAACGTAAATCGACGCCTGATTGTGGCCGACACCCAACGGCAACGGATACAGATTTACAACAAATTAAGAGACTACACTCCGCCGTCCCGCACTCTCTGATCATTACAGTATACCTAAGGCCTAAAATTTCAAGAATAGATTACCTGGAACCTCGCAGATAAATTAAAGGAAGATTCATGGCCAGCGTTTTTCTTGGCATCAACGACCGCACCTACACCTACGAGTCCACGGCCGCCCGGGCCGAGCACATGGGCGCTGGAGTCCGTTATCCCATAGACTTCGCCATGACTGAGGATGAAATTGCCTACATCGTGAACCGTGGGCGCGAAGACCGGCCCGACGGCACACGGTTGACGGTGTTCAGTCTGGGAGAGGACGGCGAGGAGTACATCTCCACATTCGGCTCCTACGGCGAAGAACCAGGCCAGTTCATCTGGCCGATGGGTATCACCCTAGATAAAAACACCAACGTCTATGTGACTGATGAGTGGCTCCACCGGGTCACCAAATACGACCAAGACGGCGAATATATCTCCCACTGGGGCACCCACGGCTCCGGTGACGGGGAGTTAAACCGCCCTGCCGGGATCGTGGTCGGCCAAGATGACACCCTTTACATCGTGGACAGCCGCAATAACCGAATACAGAAATTCACTCTGGACGGCAAGTACCTGAGTAAGTTCGGGTCGGCTGGGTCGGCTAATGGCGAGTTTAACCTGCCTTGGGGCATGTGCCTGGATGCTGACGATAATATCTTCGTGGCCGATTGGAGGAACGACCGGGTCCAGTCATTCACCTCAGATGGTAAATGGCTGGCCACCTTTGGGACGCCCGGCGCTGCGGGAACACCCGGCACTGGCGGTGATTGCTCCAATGCAGTGATCAAGGGCGGAATCACCTACACAAATGCGCCTGTTGGGCAGTTCAACCGCCCCACCGGCGTCTGCGTTGACCAAGACGGAGACATCTACATTGCCGACTGGCTGAACAATCGAGTTCAGGTGCTAACCCCGGAAGGCCGGTTCATCACTGAGTTCACCGGCGACGGTCACCTCTCCAACATGGGCGTCGCCAAGCTCAAGTCCAACCCGGACATGATTCGGCAGCGCAACGGCATCCGTAACTTCACACCAGAGCGGGTGCTCTGGGCGCCCTGTGCAGTGAAGATGGGCCAAAACAACCGGGTGATTATCGCCGACACCACTCGCCACCGGTTTCAGATCTACCGCAAAAATACAGAGCCAGTGGTGGTCTAACCCTACCCGAATAGAAAACGGGCTTTTATGATCCCGGAATTAAGCGCCAAATAAAAAAAGACCGCGAGTTAGACGCGGCCTTTTTCTTTCCATGAACCACTACATGTAGCAGGGTGGGAGTATCAGGCGGGCTGGGCCACCGCGCCCCGGAAGCGGTTTTCCAGGTCTTTCAGCAGTGCTTTGTCTGAGTCATCCAATTCGGAGTAAACCCAGTCTATAATCCAGCGGGGGTTTTCAGCCGTTTCATCAATCAGCAAACGACGAACCATGTAAAGCTGGCCAGCTTCGTCAATTTCATCACGGACTAAGTTAACAACAAAAGCTTCCTCATTCTCGAAGTGGTCCAACTCCAAGATGCGGACACTCATCATTCGACTGTGGATGTGGCGAATGGTACGAGCAGTTACTTTCTTGTCACCCAAGACTTCCTGTAGAGCAGCTTCCATTTCATGGAAACGGTCTTCTAGTTCTCTGTGCTGCTTGTCTTCCAGCGTAAACGCCGCTTCACGGACACTCTCTGCAAACCCGGCTCCTGGTCCTTTGGCGATGAACTCAACAAGTTCTCCGGCCTTGCCAGCCAGTGCAACAAGTTCAGTTTCGTTGTCGCGAGCTGGTTGACTATCTTGTAGCGGACCAGTCATCACTTCGTCTTCAACTGCGGCATGGTAGACAATCTGCTTGATTCAATAGCAAACGTTTCGTTGAGCTCGACGATGTCTTCCAAAGTTGATGCCGTAGAGGCCATTTCTTCGGTTCTGTCTGATACCGCCCGAAAAGCCTTATGCATCAGCGGCATTACGTCGATTGGGTCTTCTAGTCTGTGCGTATTGTCTGTAGCGATGTCACCACCTTCCGAAGATTTTGGTGAACGCTCTGGATTTGGGACTGATTAAGCCACTAGTTGGGGTTGGAGAATAGGATCAGCCAATTCAAGCAGCAACTTGTTCTCGTTGGGTGTTAGGTCTTGGGAGATCCAATCAAGTACCCAACGTTGGTCGCCGGCTTCGTGGTCAACCAACAGTCCGCCAATGACTACCAGTTGGCGTTCTGGGGAGAGGTTTTCTCTGAGCAGGGGAAGAACCATTGCTTCTTCGGTTTCCAGATGGTCTTCCTGGGCGACGCGAATGGCAATTACCTGGCCATATAAGTGTTGTTTGGTTCGGGAGATGATGCTGGTGGCGCCGATATCTTCTTCCAGCACAGCCATGACTTCCATGACACCATCTAGGAGTCTGGCGTATTCGGCATCTTCTTTTTCCAACACGGCCCATTTAGCCCGTTCGATGGGGTCATGACAGGCGGCTTTGCGGGATTCATCGACTGACTTGGTCATCTCGGTACCCACTTCTCTCTCGGCGTGGTACATGATGGCGGTCACCCAAGCCGTGAAAGCCAACTTAAATGGCTGCAGGCTACATCCGTCTGAGGCAACGTGCAAGCTCAACCGTTCGCTCTGCTTCGCCTCTGAGGGCTTTATGAATCAAGTACATCGCGTCGATGGGCTGCTCGAGGTTGGTGATCTCCACAGTCATGCAATTCCTCCCAATGTATTCGCTTCGCCGGATTTAGGTGTCAATGCTTAGCCTTTGTGTTGGCAGAAGTTTTCTAAGTTGATGGCTCTTACTGGAAGTATATTCAGGTTCAAATCTGTAACAAGTACCCAATTTCCTTTCATTATGATAGGCCCGGTTAATGGGTCAGGAAATTTGCTATTTCTTTCGTACAGGGAACCGTTGTTACGCTCTATATTGCCCAAGTATATTACGTTTATCAATATTGATTCGATAAGATTATTATCATTACATTTGGCTATGATAGCAACTAAGGTTAAATAAGCGCAGTGCGGTTTAGATTTTTTCTAGGGCCAATGATCACTTTTCGTCGCACTTGTTCCAAAAACGGCAACAAAAAAGGGAGGGCAAATGCCCTCCCTTGAAGCTCTAATGCTGATTATTTGCCGTTTGGAGGTTAGTTGGTACCCACTGGCTGTTTTCTCACCGAGGCAATTGCCTTGACCTGTTCCATCAACATGTCAAAGTTTTCAAAGGTGAGGGACTGGGGGCCGTCGCATTTGGCAAGGTCCGGGTTGGGGTGAACTTCAATGATTAGTCCGTGGGCCCCAGCGGCAATTGATGCCAAGGCAACGGGGGTGACCAAGTACCACTTTCCGGTGCTGTGGCTGGGATCGCAGACGATGGGCAAGTGGCTAAGCCGCTTGATCACGGGCACTGCGGCCACGTCCAGGGTGAACCGAGTGAAGGTCTCAAAGCCTCGGATTCCCCGTTCGCAGAGAATCACCTGTTGGTTACCACCGGCCATTACGTACTCAGCGGCCAGCAGCCATTCCTCGTAGGATGCGGCCAGTCCACGTTTGACCATAACGGGCTTATCAAGTTTACCAACCTCGTCCAAGAGGTTGTAGTTCTGCATGTTGCGGGCGCCAATCTGCAGGATGTCTGCGTATTTGGCTACGGTTTCAACGTCGTCAGTGGCCATGACCTCTGTGATGATGGGCAGACCGGTTTCTTGCTTGGCAGTGAGAAGAAGCTTTAGACCATCTTCGCCCATGCCTCGGAAGCTGTAAGGAGAGGTTCTGGGCTTGAAGGCTCCTCCACGCATTACTGTGGCGCCGGCGGCTTTCACCGCTTTGGCAGTGGAGACCATTTGCTCTTCATCTTCAACGGAGCACGGGCCGGCCATAATCACCGGAGCAGACCCTCCAATCACAGCATCACCCACCTTGATGATGGTGTCGTCAGGATGGAATTCTTTGCTGGCCAGTTTGTAGGGCTTGGAAATCATGACGACTTCCACAACCCCGTTCATCAGTTCCATTTCATCTTTGAAGTCTGGGGGTATCGACCCCATGACACCAATCACTGTTCTTTCTACTCCCAGATTGATCTGGGCAACCATTCCCCGGGACTCAATCCGCTCGCGGATGGCTTCCAGGTCATCTGTGGAAGTTTCTCGTGCCATTACGACGATCATTTCAGAACTCACCTTTGGTCTGTGGATTTATTTGCATCTCGTTTTTCCCGCGGGCACTATTATGGTGCTTGTATTGGGCTTCTAGGAGGAGGAACTGGGACAGGCCCTAAACGAGGTACCCCACCACTATAGGAGCCTGCGACCGCGGATGCGGCAGGGCTCCACACAATCATCCCAGGCGTATCACCAAGGGGGCAAAATCAACGATTTCTAGAGCGCGAAACCTATGCGCGCAATGATGCAGCCCCTTTCAGATATTTGTATACCAGATCCTTTGGCTCCTTTTCAGTATTAACCAGTATAAGTATCCTGATACAACGGGGCAAGCTACCCTGCACCACCACTTGGGTCATATCCATCAGCGGTGCATTGGCCCAAGCAAATTTACGCGCGGCGGTAGCGGGGAAAGCAGCATCCAAATCCGGGGTTATCGTAAAGAACACTGCCGCCAATGAATCTTCTTCCAAATCGTTGGCGTCAATCAAAGCCTGTACCAGCTCGGTCGAGGCCTCGTGAATCGCCTCTTCAGTGTTGGCGTCTGCGGTTGTCGCCCCCCTGATTCCCCGGCATGCTGTCATTGAGTAAATGGCTCCTTAGTTTGGGAGCGAGTTTCCGGCCAGTTCGGCAACAAACCGGCTGGCTCGCTCGACCAGTTCTTCTCTCGGCGATTCCAGAATCACCCTAATCAGGGCGCTGCCGACCACTGCGGCGTCCGCAGTTTTCCCCACCTCTTCCACGTGGCCTCGATTGGAAATTCCAAATCCGACTGCCAGCGGAAGAGTCGTGTGGGTCTTCACTCGGTCCAGAAGTTCAAAACTACGTCCGGATACCTGCTCTCGTGTGCCGGTAACCCCGGTAACGCTGATGCAGTAGATGAATCCGCTGGCCCCGGTACAGGAGGCTTCGATGCTCTCGTCGGTGCTGGTAGGCGCTAATAACGGAATCATGGAAATATCGTGGGTCTGGCACTCGGCAGTCAATGGGTCAGCCTCGAATCCCGGCAGGTCCACCGTGATAAGTCCGTCAACGCCCGCCTGATGGCAACGCTGAGTAAAGTGGACCAATCCGTAAGTGTGGATTGGGTTGTAATAACCCATCAGAATCAGTGGAGTGTCGGGAACTTTGTCGCGCAACGCCTCGGCAGCGTTCAGACAGTCTTCCAGGCTGGTGCCGTTCTGCAAGGCCTTGAAGCTGGAGTCCTGAATAACAGGGCCTTCGGCTAAGGGGTCGCTGAAAGGCACGCCAAGTTCAACGGCGTCAGCGCCTGCGGCAACTAGGGCCGGCACCAACTCCATGGTGGCTTCCATGTCCGGAAAACCGGCGGTTAGGAACACAATTAGTCCGGGACGCTTCTGCTCCTGGACTGTATCGAACATACGCCTGATTCTAGATTCGCCCATACCTGGGACCTGAAGTCCTCCCGACCCATGCCAAACAATAGTGGGCCTCTGGTTTAGGCAAATTTAACGTACAACCCCATCGGTGTCTACCCCTGAGAGCTTCAAATACGTAGGTGCCAGGCCGCATGTAGGGTTCGAATCAGGTACTCAGAGCCTGCAAGCCCACTGCCAGGGCGTTTTGACCGGCATGGGCGCCAACGGCCGCCCACAGGGAGCCGGTTCGCCAGTAGAGCCAGGCCAGCAGGAACCCTGTGGTGAAAATAGGGATCATCACGCCGATAGATAAGTGGAATAAGCTGAATACGAGTGCACTAACGGTGATGGCCACCCAAGGGTTCATCTTTGGCAGCAGACCCCGGAATATGAACCCACGGAAGAAGACCTCTTCGCTTAGTGGGGTGATGAAGGCCAGAGCTTGGAACGTCAGCAGCATGGCCGGGCCGTCGAATATGATGTCTGGCTCCACCGATGGCGGAATCAAAATCCCCCAACCCAAAGAGTCCACAACGTCGGCGTAGACCGAAGTGACGAACAGACTGGTGGCCAACACGCCCAGCATCATGAGAACGGTCCGTTTGCGTGGTCTCTGGACTCGGCTGAGTCGCAGCACTGCCAGCGGGAATCTGGCGTGGCGCGGGCCAAAGTACCAAACAGTGGCAAAGATGCCCAGGGCCATCAGGTGGACGCTGATCCAGGTGGCCACGGCGTCTTCTTGCTCCGGATAGACCGACGCGACCAATGATGCGACCATTGCCGCCGAGAACAGGGCGAAGACGACGACGATTACTCCGAGGATTATCTGACCGCCACCCCAGGTCACCCCGCCCATTCGCCGGGGAACTCGCCGGGTGGCAGTGGGTCCATTTGGGATAGGCTCGGCTGCTATTCCAGAGTCGTCACCAGGTACAATGCCAACAGACTCGTAGCCACAACCGGGGCAATCATTCTGGCCCAAAGCCCGATCACGACCGCAACGGGAACAGAATGAAGGGTCATTCTTCTGGTCAGTAGATTCGCTCACAGCCAACTCCAGAGTGTTATCGCCCGATTCATGGGGGTCAACGGAGTTTGTACCAAGTCGTAGATTATCGTCGTTCGGCTGCAAATTCAGTCCGCGCATACATCTCAAAATTCATCAAATTCAAGTATACCAATGTAGCCACTATTTCCAAGTCTCTATGCGGGCAATAGCCTAAATTTCCGGTTGATTTGATTGCCAGAAAATGGTCTGTCAGCCATAATGGCTGCGGCCCACAGCCACGGTAATTGTGTGCTCCCGGTACGGGCTCCCAGCACGGTTTTAATGGAGACGACGATATGGCCTCACAGAACCAACTATCACGGGAAGAATTTGACCGCCTGAGAGAAAAACTCGGCATGGACGGCGAACCGGCCTATTTGGATGAACTGTTCACTCAGGTACGTGGGGTTTTCATGATGGCAGACAGTATCCGGGCGATCGACGTTTCTGGCGCTGAACCGGATATGGCTTTTATCCCACCGACTGATTAGTTATTCAGAACTAGCCGGTACAAACTGTCCCACCAAACTTTAAGTCCCAGAATCCTGACTGTTCTGGAATTAAGAACTAAGAGGCCATCACCATGGACACACTTGAAATCTGCTATATGAGCGCCGGGGATCTCTCCAAGCTGGTCCAGAGCAAAGAAATCTCCCCCGTTGAAATCATCGAGGCCCATCTCACCAGAATCGATGCTACCGAGCCGGTGCTGAATTCGTTCATCACCCTGTTGGCCGACCAGGCCCGCAAGGCGGCCCGCCAGGCTGAAAAAGACATTCAGGCAGGAAGGTACAAGGGCCCGTTGCACGGTATACCGGTGGCGCTGAAAGACCTCTACAACACCGGAGGGGTGCGAACAACATCCGGCTCCAGGATCTTTGACACATTCATTCCCACGGAAGACTGCACCGTGGCCGCCAAATTCCACCAGGCCGGGGCCATTCTCCTAGGCAAACTAAATATGCACCAGTTTGCCTACGGGCCAACGGGTGAAAACCCCGACTACGGACACATGCACAACCCCTGGAACCCAGACATGGTCACTGGCGGTTCCAGCGGCGGTTCCGGGTCCGCTGCTGCAGCCGGTCAATGCACCATCACCACTGGCAGCGACACTGGTGGGTCCATTCGCATACCCGCCGCCCTCTGCGGCATCGTTGGCCTCAAGCCGACTTATGGGCTGGTCAGCCGCTATGGTCTGTCATCACTGTCTTGGTCTCTGGACCACCCCGGCCCAATGACGCGGACAGTGGAAGATACCGCCATCACCATGAACGTCATCGCTGGCCATGATCCCAAAGACGTGGCTTCAGCCAAAGTAGATATCCCTGACTACACCTCAGCATTGACTGGAGACGTCAAAGGCCTGCGGATTGGTATCGTAAAAGAATACTTCGAGGCGCCGCTAGACCCTCAAGTAAGAAAGGCTGTGATGGACGCCATCAGCTTGCTGGAAAGCATGGGCGCAGAGGTTAAAGAGGTCTCGTATCCCATGTTCAACCAGTCCCAGGCTATTTCCAGCACTGTGCTGATGGCCGAGGCCACGGCGTATCACAGAGATCTGTTAGAGAAGGACGGCCATCAGTTATACGAGCCGGTCCGCCAACGATTGGAAGCAGGGCTTTTCATCAGCGCCGCTGAATATCTACGTGCCCAGCAGGCCAGAAGCATCTTTGACCAACAGGGACGACGTCTGCTCGACGAGGTTGACCTGCTAGCCGGACCGACCGAGCCAGTGACTGCTCCGAAGATACTGGCATCCAAGGTTATGGCCGGGGAGCAGGAAGTTGGCGTTGTGGGCGCTCTCACTCAGTACACCAGGCCCTACAACATCAACGGATTCCCGGCTATATCAGTCCCGTGCGGCTTTTCCGACGATGGAATGCCCATTGGCCTGCAACTGGCGGGTAGACCCTTCGATGAATTGACGGTGCTCCGGGCGGCGCACGCCTATGAACAGGCCAATGACTGGCATACCCGCCGCCCGCCGATTTAGGGGTTCGCTCGCCCTGTTGGCGGTGACCTAAGATCACCTTATCCACACGACTGATTGGCTACGTATTTCGTGTAGAATCGATATACCGTTCTGGATGGCGATTTAACCAATCTCACTCAGAGTCAACCAATCGGAGAGAGTCGGCAATTTGACGGCAATTACCACAGTTACGTTTGACCTTTGGCAGACCCTGTTGCTGGACGAGCAGGATCTTGGGCATGCGCGCGCCATGGTCCGACTTGAAGGCGCTCAATCAGCCCTGTCCGCCTTGGGCAAAAACTTCGGCATCGAACACATCAGAGAAGCCTATAACTCCTGCTTCCAGCAATGCAGGGAGATTCGCGATGGCGGTCTGGATGTGGATTTCAGAGAGCAGGTTTCAATATTCGTCAATCACATTAAGCCTGATTTGGCCGACAGCCTAGACCGGGCGGTGATGGATGACATTGCCCATATCTACGCTGACTCTTTCCTAACCCACCCACCGCCTGCCCACGTACAGGCATTAACCGTGCTGAAGGGCGTCAAAGACCTGGGTTTCAGGATGGGTTTGATCTCCAACACAGGGATGACGCCAGGGTTCACCTTCCGTCATTACATGGCCGAGCGGGGGATGTTGGAATACTTCCACACGCTGATATTTTCCGACGAAGTCAAACTGGCCAAGCCCGCCGCTGGGATATTTGCTCTGACCCTGGAAAAATTAGGAGCAACACCGGAGCAGACAATCCATGTTGGAGACCACGTGCTGAACGACGTTGTGGGCCCAAAACGGCATGGGATGAAGACCATCTGGATATCTGGATTCTACGAACGGGATGACCCCAGCGACCCTGCCTCTGAACCGGATATCACAGTCTCTGACTTGGGTGAAGTTTTACCGGCCATCGCCAAGCTATCTGGCAAATCCATCGCTGACTAAAACCACGGGCGGACCAAAACTAGTTGGCGGCATTGGCTATCCTGTTATGTTTCCTGGTGAGATATAATAGCTAAACGTTAGTGAATGTCCGCAATTTGGCGGATTTCCCCGGGTTTTTTTAGAACTATTGATTTGCAGGGCGAGCCAGTTTCGGTTGGTATCGCCTCTGACATGGGCAACGGGATGCTAAAAAGGATCCTGATGAGTATGTGTCATGGCTGACTCAGCCGAACTCGACGAGCTTTGTGCCGACGTTTTTTCCAAGCGTCCTCTCATCTTGGTGAGCAACCGCGGACCGGTTGAACACCAGATGTCGGGTGATGGCCGCCCAGAAGCTCGGCGGGGCAGCGGCAGTGTTGTTACTGCCTTCAGCCAGATGGCCCAGAAGTTTGAGTTCACCTGGGTTGCCAGCGCCATGGGCGAGGGAGACAGACTAGTCTCCGATAACGGCCGTGGCCCCCACCTGAGATCCCCCCTGCCCGGTCACAAGATAAACCTGCGCTACGTTGTAACTCCCAGGCGTGTCTACCACAAGTATTACAACATCCTGTGCAACCCGCTCCTGTGGTTCCTGCAGCATTACATGTGGAACCCCCCCTACAACCCCAACGTGGATGCCGCCGTGCACGACGCCTGGGAAACGGGCTACATTCCAGTGAACCAGGCCTTTGCCAACGCCGTGATTGAAGAGGCTAAGGTCTTTGCTCAGTCGCACGAACAGGCACCCATCGTCATTGGCCACGACTACCATTTGTACTTGATGCCGGAGTTTGTTCGTCAGGGCGTGCCAAACGCGATAATTCAGCACTTTATTCACATACCCTGGCCTACGCCCCAGTACTGGCACATGATCCCCGACTACATCACCCGGCGCATCTGCGAATCTCTGTGCGCTACCGACTTGCTTGGGTTCCAGACCCTGGGAGATGTTCGGTGCTTCTTGGACACGGTGGACGAGTTTGTTCCGAATGTAACTGTGGACCGCAACAACTTCACGGTGACCCGAAACGGCCACACCACCGCAGTCAAGGTCTACCCCATCTCCATAAATGTGGAGGAGGTGCAGCGAATTGCCAACTCGCCGCGCGCTTTGGACTACGAAGCCAAGTTGTCCGCCGACACTGGGGAAATAACCATTGTGCGCATCGACAGGGCCGAGCCCAACAAGAACGTCATACGAGGGTTTCGTGCCTACGAGTTGATGCTAAACCGCTATCCTGAGTTGAAGGGTAAGGTTAAGTTCCTGGCCTTCTTGGTGCCCTCCCGTACCCACATCCGGCAGTACCAAAGGTACATGGACGAGATTCAGCAGGTTATTCAGCAAATCAACAACAGCCTGGCCACACCGGAGTGGCAGCCCATAGTGCCGTTCATTGAGAACAATTACACTCAGGCCATCGCCGGCATGAAACTGTACGACGCACTCTTGGTGAATACCATCATCGAGGGCATGAACCTGGTGGCCAAAGAGGGTCCGGTGGTCAACAGCAAGAACGGGGTGCTGGTGCTATCCCACAGCAGCGGCGGTTATCAACAGCTTTCTGACGGCGCAATTAGTGTGTCTCCAACGGACGTTGAAGGCACCATGGAAGCCCTGCACCAAGCGATAACCATGTCTGCTGAAGACCGCAAACTACGGGCAGAGCAGTTGTACGCTGCAGTCTGCCGGGAAGACATCACTCATTGGCTCAACCAGCAGATGCAAGACATCTCCTCACTTTTGTAGTTATAAACCAGTCGCTATTCAGTCACTCAGTGAGACTGGATAATTAACCTAGCTGGGGTTAAAGTATTGGAGTTGCGGAAGTCCGCCTATTAAGGAATGCTTCACCGTCCAATGCTTTCATGTCGGCGAAGAAAGCGAACGAAATGGAACAGTTGTTCAACCCACAATTGCCTGGCGGCGAGCATCCGGAAATCCAGCTTTGCATCTTTCCGCATCTACCTGAATTTCTGGTCATAGACTCGCGGGAAGAAAACCCCCAGGTAATGCTCCTCAACACCGACGACGTCTTTGATGAGGAGTTCTACCGGGCGGTGGAAGCCGAGTTCTCTGAGACACTACGCTCCTCCAGCGAGTTTCTGTTTTCTCACTTCATCAATCTGCCTATTACCATCGAAGAAACGGTCAGAGACATCGCCATGACTTTCATCTTAGACCGGCTAGGCGTGCAGGTGGACGACGAAGATGAAATTCCCTCTGTAGTTGTTTACGTGGTCAGCGGCGGTGCTCTGACCAGCCACTCCGGCAAGATTCTTGACGGCCTAAACGACCTGGTCAGCAAAAATGTCCAAAACCCCGATGCCGAACAATGGGGCAGAACAATCGCTGACCTGATTGCCCGGGAGTCGGTCATCATGCAACGGTTGAACGAACAGCAGATGGCTGACGCCCTCAAAAGCGACTCCCCGGACTATTTCACCCTCTGGGAAAGCCGTAACTAATCGTCGGGCTTCTGGCGTGAATTGCGCCATCTCCCCTATAATCCTCCAAGCCCTTCGACCCTAGCCATTCGGCACATGAACCCTGGCATTTGACGCCTAAAGCAACTGATGGCTGATTTTGTGATTTTCCACTGTAGACTTTCGCTATGACAACGCTTTGGGAGGATGTATGAACGATATTGGTCTATCGATTAATGCCAGCCGGGAGACCTCAGACGACGAACTGATCGCCATTGCCAAGCAGGCAGACGACCTTGGCTACCACTCTTTCTGGGCGGCCGAGTCCTGGGGGCGGGATGCTTTCACTGTTTTGACGATGATCGCCTGCCACACAGAGAACATCCGCCTGGCCACCGGCATCATCAACGTATACAGCAGGACACCGGCGCTCATTGCCCAGACCATTGGCTCGTTGGATATCTTGTCCAATGGGCGGGCCATATTGGGGTTGGGCAGCAGTGGCAAGGCCGTCGTTGAGGGTTGGCACGGAGTCCCTTTCGAGTCGCCCCTGGCGCGGACCCGCGAGTATATTGAGATAATTCGGAAGGCCTTGTCCCGTGCTCCCGTTAACCACGAGGGGAAGTACTACCAAATGGACCGTTTTCGCATGTTGGCCCCGCCTTTGCAGGAGCGGGTGCCTATATACATCGCCAGCCTGGGTCCCAAGAACCTGGCATTGACCGGAGAACTCGCCGACGGATGGCTACCCATCTGGGCCAACCGGGAGAGACTGCCCGACTTGAAAGAACAGATAAGCGTCGGCGCTGCCAAGTCGGGCCGCAGCATCAATGACGTGACGATTGCCCCGTATTTGATGTGTTATACCTCAGAGAGTGCAGAAGACTTGAAACACGGAGCGCAACTGCTCCGAGCCCACATGGCGTACTATATCGGCGGCATGGGCAGCTATTATTTCGACTCGTTCAGCCGTGCTGGTTTCGAGGCTGAAGCCGCTGCAGTACGGGACGCCTGGGCATCTCGAGACCGGGAGCAGGCAGCCAGCGCAGTTTCGGACCGGATGTTAGAGAGTGTAGTGGTGCTGGGTGACGCCCAGCAGTGCCAAGACCAGATTGCCGGCTTCAGGAAAACAGGTGTTGACATGCCCGTAGCAACCTTCCCTTACGGTATGGAATTAAGCGCAATCCACCGCACCATTGCGGCCCTTGCGCCCCAAGCAGGAGATTAGTGAGCACTAAGATAGGCGTGATTTCAGACACCCATTCAGCCGGCAGCGGTAGGGACCTGCCATTGAAGATACTAGACGCTCTGCGCGGTGTGGATCTGATACTTCACTGCGGCGATTTGGAGTGCATCGGCGTGCTCAACTACCTGGAAGAAGTGGCCCCGCTCCTGGGCGTGCGTGGCTACGAAGACCCCTTGGAAGACGGCGAGCGTCTGGCCATGACGACCAGAGTGGTTCAGATCGAAGGCGTGTCCATTGGCATGATTCATGACATCCAGTGGCCGGGTCCCAAGATACCCACCACCCCAGACGGCACCGGCCTGGTGCTGCCGGACGTTAACGGACGAGAGTTGATGGCCCGCAAATTCAAAGAGCCGGTGGACGTGGTCTTGTTCGGCGACACACATGAAGAGGTAATCATGCATTGGGACGGGGTCATGATCATGAACCCTGGCAGCCCAACCTACCCAGGCAAACGCCACAAGCGGGGAATGTTAGGCACGATTGGCATTCTAGAAATCGACGGCGAAGAAGCCTCTGGCCGAATAATAAACCTGGAAGATTCCCTCATATAAGTTTCTGCTGCAAATTAGCTGATACCTCACCCCCCGTTCGTCCTGACAGCGTGTACGCAATTACTCCTCTGCGATTCACGTTGTCGATTCAGTTCCCTAGTTAGGATGCGCCGAATCTATAACGCGGTGGCTAGCGCGCGTCGTTCTGGACGCAGAGGCAGGAGGTTCAAATCCTCTCACTCCGACCATTTTCTTTACGAAATAAGTCGGTATAAATACCATATTTGATACCGTCCACTTCCATCAAACGGAGATTCCGCACCTAAAACTATGAATCCATTCGGCATAGCCCCTCGATTGAGGGGTTTTTGCACCCAAAGTTTATGCCAGACTCAGGGGCGAACCGATTACCAACTGATTACGAATCACTTATAAAATATACTCAGGTGTAAAGCCGTGTGTTGTAGAGGTTGAAGTGTGGCCTGTAACCCAATAATTAAAGGCTGGGCTCAACAGATCTGGCATCGTATTCGTGGATGTGCGGCCCAAGAGATTCACGAGAAGTGCCAGGCTGACCCATTATCGGTTCCGGATGTCTTTCCAAAAAAATAATTGGCATTTGAATCATGCAGGAATTTAAACCGAACTACCGTCCATTTGGGTCAGAAGAAGACGATGTGATGGATTCCGGGTCAGAACAGACTGACGGGCCTTTTGATCATGAAAGATTCGAGACCTTGACTGTTTTGGCTCATGTAGCAGGCCAGGTAATGGACCGGTACGCCATCAAAGGTTTCGAAGGCTTCACAAAGAGGCAAGCAGATTGGGCATGTAACCTCCAATCGTTCTTCAACCTTTCCAACCCGTTCGAAACTCTGGTTCTCCTCCTATTCACCTTTCGGTTCTCCCAAAACGAACGATCCGACATTGAAATGGGTAACGCGAAACCGATAGACCGATCACACCCACTCAGTCAGGCTCTAATGGCCTGGGTCTGGTTGGATCCAAGTTCAGAAACAAGCCGCGGGGATCGGTTCTACCCGTGGGAATACGGAGAGGAGCGGACTAGCCGTATGGTGGCTATCGCGTCCGGGTTGTTACCCGAACCGATAGAGGCCACATCCCCGAGTGATACTCCTCGGTCTCCACCAAGAACACAGTGATTCAGCCGCCTGCACCGCCTGCCTCGATATCCCAGCGCTGATCTATAGCTAAGAAGAGAGCCTGGAGCCCCATCAACTGATCGCCTATGGGATCTGTTCCACTGTGTCGCCATCTTCTTTGCTCATGAAACAGGCAGCATCTCAATTCTTCGAAGGAGCCCTGCCAGATACCACTTCTCTTAATAATCCATGAACCGTCGAGCAGAGCGGATTTCTTATCGACATCCCCTGCCATTGGGCTGTTGGCCTCGCGGAATCTGGTGGCGATGCGTCGAGCGTCGGGCCGCCATCATATTGCGGTGCTTAGCTTTTAGCTGGCGCCTGCCATTCCAGTAAAAAGCAAAAGCGGGACAACCGGAATGGAATCGTGTTCAACCTGTATCATGGCTAGTGGATCAGCGTCTTGCCCAAAAATATTATTCCACATTACCCGGTTCGTATTTTCCTGCAGTTATCAACCCTTTCCAGCGAAAGCAATCTTCCCGGCGAAATTCGTTCGACTTCGATTCAAAATCTGGTAAGCGGTAGGTTTAATTTACGGTGTCAGTTTGGTGATCTATGACGGTAAATGATAGTCCCAATTACGTACTGCAAATCACCGACTCAGTTACGGCCCGAAAGTGCGCAGTTCGCCTGAACCCAGAAGATGTATCCCTACCATGGGAACTATTACTCGAGCGATACCTGAAATCCCCTCCGATTGAGGCGTTGCTCGAAAATCAGCGTATCACCCCTGAATCTGCCCGAAGATTGTCCGAGATCCAAGACTTGGCGTACATCAGCGATGACGATGGACGGCTCCATGACCTATTTCCTGGCACGAACGTCAAACAAGGCGACCAAAACTTAGCAGCCGGGATGGTTCCTACATTGGGGCTCGGCCGTACCGGTGAGATCGGGGTTAATGTAATCGACCTAACGTTGGACCGCTGGAATGTTGGTTATAGTCGCAATTTAGTAGGTTTCAAGAAGAGGCGGTGGAGAAAGGATGAGTCCGCCTATCTGGGATTTATCAGGTCTGCGGTCGAGCGTGACCACAGTTCTTCAACCACTGACTCTATCCTTGAACTAGATTCTGCGAAAGACAGGCTCAATTTGCTTCGGTCCGTTTCTGAACGGATCTGGGAAGCTGATTTTGAGAGTTACTCGCGTTTCACCGGTCAAAAACTCATCTTCAAAACGGGTGATGAAACTGTTCTAAATATCATCGCAGGGGGAGGCGGCATCTGCTCGGAAAAAGTCCAAGCACTGAAATTCCTCACAGACAACTTGGGTTATCAGTCGGAGTATCTTCTAGCTGGTCCCAATGCCGAAAAACCGATTCCTGAAGAAAAATTGAGGGAACTCCTCACAACCTTCGAATTCGATTTTTCAAAACGATATATGCGCTATTGGGAGCACTTGGCGTTGCTGTATCACCTTGACGGCTCCGACATCGTCGTTGACGCCACGAATGGGAATATACCTTTCATATTCCTAGTCGGGCCCGATGTCGACACGATGCTAAATTCCCGAGTCAAAGTTCCGGTATCGGTGAGGATGTCACTGAATAAGGAGTCTTTTTATTATCATCGAGTGACTCAAGACATTCCTGAGAACCTGCTCAACGCTTTGGAGGGTTGGATCCCAGAGGCCGACTTGATAGAGGTGTTTGAAAACGAACTAGGCCTGTACATCTCGGAGAGTTTTTTCGTCATGCCGCTCGTTTACAAGAACCGAAAAGAGTTCTTAGACTTGGAACGGCAATACAAGGCCGCTTGCGAAAGAGTCGGACTACATTGTGCAATCGACGAGGAATGGAATCTCGATTCTGAAATTGGGAAAAAATTTGTCAAGCAGCACCCTTTCGCTAGTCAGCAAATTATGGCGTGCGAGGAGCACTTACTGTTCCGATACAATAAGAGCGAAGGTCAGGATCACAAAGCTGGCATCGTGGTAGTCAATCTACAGAGTTGACCTTGTCGACCGGTCTGCCACCAATCATTTACAATTATGCGGTATTCAATTTAACTGGCAAAGAACCACCAAGCTTATTACAGAATGATTGAACTGATTTTACAAGGAATCTACCGCGCCCGGCGGAGGAAAAGACTCGGCGGCGGCGTAGTGATGTTCGCTCTCCTCGTCAGCATCGTTGGGAATACGATGACGTTCTATCTATTTGAAAGAGGGATACGCCCGGAATTAACCGTTGGGGATAGTTTTTGGTACAGTATGATATCGATTACCACCATCGGATACGGTGATCTATCCGCTACAACTCTGGGAGCCAGGATCGGGACGATCCTTTTTATCACGATTTTGGGTCTAACCGCGTTCACGGCTTCGGCGGGCATGATAATCAACTGGCTGATCGAGTTGCAGATTAGGGAGCGTTCCGGCGAGGGGAGGCTACATCTGAAAAACCACATCTTGATAATCAACTACCCCAATGAGTCTCGAGTACGCAACATCATTGAGGAATTCACATCGGACTCGAGTCATGAAAATTACGATATCACCCTCGTAACGGACCAGCTGGAATTGATGCCGTTCAAACGCCACAACCTCCATTTCCTTCGCGGTTCGCCCCTGGAGGCGGAGACCTATAGTAGGGCAGCGGTCACTGGGGCCCAGAAAGCAATCATATTAAGTACCGGTTACGACGATCCAAACAGTGACAGCATCGTAGCCTCTGCGGTCTCAGTGCTACACCGTTTAAATCCTAATATCATGGCCACGGTGGAATGTATAAATCCCAGACACGCGGTGCTGTTTGAGGGTATGGAAAACACTTCCCTGGTTTTACCGCTACAAATGGCCAACAATCTTCTGGTGCAGGAGTCTCAGGATCCAGGCGTAAGCCTGGTGGCCCAGGTCATAACCAGCAACAAAATGGAGGGCACCCTGCTGAGCCTTCGCCTGGGGGACATGCCGAACCACCAAGTCTCTTATCCGGACCTCGCAAAAAACATGTTGGACCGCGATGTGAACGTGGTGGGGATCGTACGCGACGAGACTGTGCATCTCAGGTTCACGGATCTTTTTCCTTTGAAAGACGACGTGCTTGTGTATATAGCGTCATCTCGGCTGGAGTGGGAATCAGTTGAAACCACGCTGACCTCGGTGGCCGGCGAGGTTAGCCGGGGGACGTAGGTAGGTCGGAATTGAACCCAATGAAAAGCAGTACAAAAATGGCTAAGTTCCAAGTCGTAGATTGGATCGAGGGCATTTCTCGTTTCGTCCGCAGTAAAGATCGGTCGTCTGACCGATCGGAAACAACCCGTCTGAATCAGATTCGGCGTCACGATTTTACCTGTTTTTCCGACGCTCAATTGCGGGAAAAGATGACTTCTCTTGCCCGGAATACCGGAGCGTATCTAGGTGAAGATGATTTGCCTGAAGTGTTCGGCATCGTCAAGGAGGCGATTAGTCGGCGTGAGGGAGCGTGGCGATTTTTCGACTCAACGATCAAGAACCAAAAACTCCAAGCCATCCACGAACTGGCTTTCCGCGTTTCCCAAAGCATTGATTATCACAACGCTGTGAGCGATTTGGCGCCCATCAACAGCCATTGCTGGGGGAGCTTCAACAATTCCATTGCTCCGATTTTGGTCCGCCAAGGATTGGGATTCTGGGAGCAGACTTTGGCCGGGGCGGTCCTCTATGTGAATCAACGGAGCCAGGTCGAATACGGGGCGGAGATCCATCTGCCGGCCTGCTTCTACCAAACCCTCCGGGTTCATGACAAGGAAAGAGAATTTGTTTTTGAGGTTACCGACGAGCAGATTTTGGCCGGCCTCGTGATGTACCGAGGGAACATCGTGGAGATGAACGCCGGCGAGGGCAAGACCATTGCCGCGGCCTTCCCCGCGGTGCTTCACGCGGTTCAGGGAAGAACAGTGCACGTGATCACTGCCAACGATTATCTGGCCGGTAGAGATGCCGAGTGGCTGGCTCCAGTATTCGAGTCTCTTGGACTAAGCGTGAGCGCCGTTTTAGAGGTCATGGATGAATCGGAGCGGCGAATCGCCTATGGCAAATCGATCGTGTATGGCGCGCTTAGGGAATTTGGGTTCGACTTCATGCGGGACAACTTGAAATTGTCCTCTGCTGAAGTGGTCCAACAGGACTTGAATGTTGCCATCATAGACGAGGCCGATCATGCGTTGATCGATGAAGCTAATATCCCTTTGATCATCGCCGGTGGTGCGGGTGAAATCCCAAAGATACCCGCCAAGCTCCGGACGACGATCGAGCACTTGGTTAAGCACCAGCGATCCGCGGTCTCCGCACTAGAGAATGAGATGGGAATCCATGAACTTAGCTCAGACGCACGGCTGAAGAACTTGGCTAAGCTCTATCTCGCCGATCCGGACAACGCCGTGTTGCGGCAAGAATTGTCGTCTAATCCCAAGGGGTTCAAACGAGTGCTTCGGGTTATCTCCGACTATCGCGTTGACGAAGAATATGAGTACCTAACCGGCAGTCTTTATTACTGGATCGACAACGACGGCAGGTCACTGTGCTTGACCGAGAGAGGACAGGATTTTGTCGAGTCGTGTTTGGGTCCTATGTTCGAAGATGCGGCTGTTATAGACCGGCTAAGCAGCTCCCATACCGTTTCTGGTCTTTCATTAGCCTCACGCAGAAAAGAGGTCAACGAACTTGATCGGCAACTCGCTCGGCGGCAGAACCGGATGCACCAGACTCTGCGAATGATCTGGGGATACGCACTGCTCAAAAAGGACGCGGATTACCTGGTGAGAGACGATCAGGTGGTATTGATCGACAAGTACACAGGCAGAGGAAGACCCGATACTCGTTACCACTTTGGGCTGCAGGCCGCACTGGAAATAAAAGAGGGCGTTCCGGTACAGCCGGAACACGAAGTCCTAGGGCAAATTTCAGTGCGGGGGTTCATCTCTCATTACTCCACCGTGTGCGGAATGACCGGGACTGCCATGTCCTCCAAGAGCGAGTTTAAGCGCACTTACGGTTTGGCTGTTATTCCCGTGGCTCCCAGCAAGCACGTCAGGCGCACGGATTTCGAGCCTAAGATGTACTTTAGCAAGCGAGACAAATTCGAGGCTATGTTGGACGAGGTCCGGCTCTGCCGACTGGTCGGTAGGCCAGTACTCATCGGTACGCATTCTATCGATGAATGCGACGCCATCTCCCAAATATTGACCAGCGACGGAATAGATCACAATCTACTCAACGCTGCCAACGACCTCGAAGAGGACCGAATCATTCACGAGGCGGGCCTTTTAGGTTCGGTGACGGTGGCCACTGACATGGCGAGTAGAGGAACTGACATCATCTTGGAAGTGGGATTGGACCTCCAAATCACAAGCAATTACATCAGATTGGTAGGCCAGTTGCTGAACGATGGTGCTGGCGTCATTACACTCAAATGTCACACCGAACAAGCAGCAGAGATTCTGCTGTCGGCCATCAGTGCCTTTAACCTAGGTATCGGAGTTGTCACTACCAACAAAGACCGCGGGATCGAAGTTGTGGTGCAGGCACAAGATATATCTGCGCAGGAACGCAAGATCTCCATTGATTTTGGTCTGGGCTTGTTTGTGATTGGCGCAGAAGCCAGTGATAACACGAGGGTCGACCGTCAGCTCATGGGGCGGAGCGGGAGGCAAGGAGCTTTTGGAACTTCACAGTTCTTCTTGTCCGCGGAAGATTACCTCCTCAAGGATGCCGGCCCAGCTTCATCGGCGTTGGCGGATACAGGGATAGACTCGGCCGGCCGGACTTTCCTAGACGGCGCGCCACTGAATCGCCATCTCGAAAAACTCCAGACAAATGCCGAAAGGGATGCTGAGTCGCGTCGCGCGAGGATCGAGGAATACACCAGGGTTTTCGAAGCCCAGTCTTTTGCTTACTACCGTAGCCGAAAGGAGATTCTTTGCGTGGAGGACTGCCAGGCCTTTATTGACGCCTTGGTGGCCAAAAAGGCAGCCCAGCTGTCACATAAGTACTTCCCTGGAAACCAGGTTGATGACTATTCAAATCAGTTCTCAGACCTGAACGAGGAATTGTACCTGGATTACAACGTTTCAGCTGGCGCTCTACACGGCATAGACCTCAACCTGATCGAAAACGGAATCGTCGAATTGCTCAATAAGCGGCTCGACCAGATAAGGGAGGGGTTTACCAGCAGCGAGTTCAGCAAGTTGAGCACTCTGCTGTATCTGCAAACAAGCGATGAGCTATGGAAAGAACAAATCTCCCACGTCCAAAGCCTGATCTTAAACACCCAGTTGTGTGGCGCAAATGGGAGAGGCGACATGGCTGCATTCACGCTGACAAGCTTTGAGTCATATGAGCTTTTTAAAACCCGTGTCGTGGATTCATTCTTGCCGAGATTAGTTGGATTCCCTAGCCCGCCCACAGGCGATCCGCAGCCGGCAAGGGTAGAGCTTTTCCACGATGTGACCCAGATCTTGGCTTGATGGCCGTTCGGATCTTTGACCCAGACCGATCTTTTTAAAAGGGGAATGAGGCATGGTTAAACGAAAAAAAATGGGAATGTCGCTTATCCTGGGCTCCGCCATGATGGTGACCGGCCCAGTTTTAGCCGGATGTTCCACCGGAGTGAGTGCGGATGATTGGGCCGCCACCGAGGGAGCCATCGGTAGGATCAACATGGACGCGGTCCAAGAAGCTTTCGAGAAATCCCAGAGTGTTGAGGAATTCGAAAATCGCCTGAATGAGATTTACGAAGGCGATGGTATCGTGTTGATCCGGGCCAAAGAAGAAGGCGGAAAACGCATCATCGAAGCCTTTGAAGACCTGGATAAAAATAGTGATTTAGACCCAGGAAAAGATGACCTGCTGTTCACCATCACGAATGAAAATGATACCAACGAACTACGAGGACACGGCTCGAACAGACATTACAGCGCGTTTGGGGGCGGCGGGAATTTTCTCTTTACCTACCTGATCTTCTCGTCAATCTCGCGGGGTGGCTACGGTTACTACACACCTCGTTCCCGGGTGCCACAGATGGAGACGAATCGAACTAACTATCGTAATTCGACAAATTATTCGGGCGGGCCTGGCGGCGGGCAGGTCGGGAAAAACTCCCAATATTACAACAAACAGAACTCAGCCAACCGAAGTGCCTACTCCAGCGCCGGCCGTCAATTAAGCCCAGCCAGGCAGAGCTATATCGGAAACCAGAAGTCCAGCGGGGCATTTAAGAGCAGCAGGGCCGGGGTCAGAAGCAGTTTTGGAAAGTCTGGAGGGAGAAGTGGAGGAGCGAGGGGGGCCGGTGGCGGACAGGTGGTCATTGGTAACTTAAGGTAGTCGCTCACCTACCTTAGGGAGTGTCAAATAATGGCTCTACAACATTCCAAATATCAGAAGGCCTTAGCGGATTTCTCCATAGACTACGATCCCGCAAAGGCCTTCTATGTTAAACATCGTCCGTTCATTCTCCAAGTTTCCCTGGGAGAGATGCAACTTGAAGACGCATTTTGGGTGGAGCTAGGGCCCGAATACGTCAACTTCCGCCTCGGGGAATTCCTCGACATCGCCTTTCCTCGGAATAAACGACAACAATCAAAGATTCGCTCGATGCTGGACGTTAAAGAAAATCCAGACCTTCCAGATATGTATATTGCGTTGCTGGAGATATTCGCAGAGTGGCGTGACGGTAAATGCTCTCTTAATTTCTTTATCAACCAGGGCCCGGAGATTAAACTAACCGACCGGCTAGACGATCATCTCAGTCTGATGCAATCACCGGAGCATCGGATCTCAGAAACTGCGTTGTTGGACCTGGTGATCGACCAAAACCTTGTCGTTCTGGATTATCTGACCACCACTGGCTACATCAAGAACAAACAGACAACGATAGAGTTCATGCAGGCAAATATGCTGATGTACTTTCTAGAAAAGCATCACTACAAACTTTCAGTAGCGCCAATCGATGACATCGATACAAAGCTCACCCCCATTGCCCGGAAACTCGCATCTGTAAACCTAATAACACCAACCGATACAGAGCCCATATTCGAGATATCAGAGGAAGGTAGACAAGCGATAGGGCGAACTATTGCAGAGACGGAGGCCTTCATCCATCAATACGACGTGTTTAAAGACGTGTACTACGATTCAGCAAACGGGGCGCTTGAATTCGGTACGGGCCGCGGTCGAGACCTGAGGGTCCAAGTTTATGAGTACGAAGATCTAGATCCGGTACGGGTAGTATTCTTGCTCCGCCTCTACGATGGAACATTTGACGAAGCATTGGCAACCTGGCGTGAATCCATCCACTCGGAGAGCTTCTTTGGAGAGATTCTAAGCCCAATCACCAACGGAGTTCGTATCGACGCTGACATGGTCGAAATGGTCGTCGAAGCTGGATACAACTTCGCTGAGGTACGATCCGAGACGGCTACCGAAGTAGATTTGCAGGAAGAATTGCTCAGACGAATCGAAAGAAATTGATGTAGATCTGAATTCGTCAGACAGCTATGAATAGGATCATTGCAGAACTGATAACCACTGCACTCTCTATAAACGCTACCCCCAGATTGCGATCGACCGCCATTGCTTTGGACGCAGAAACTGTAGGCAGCAGCATCTTGTCCAGCAGCGATCTCATCACATAAAGCAGCACGAAGCCAATCACACCAAAGGTGATAAAAGCAGCGACTCCCTCATTCCACCCGTCAAAATCTCCGAACACTGCCTTGAATGTCACTAACCCGATGGCAATCAGGTTTCCTCCCAATGCGATACCCACGGCCGTATTATTGCTTTCAATCTCGGAATGCATATCAAATGACGTGGTCAATTGGTAAAACAGAGCAAATAAAATCAGGAGCGCCAACCCCATTCCAAAGAACGCCGCTGCCGTATCCGGCCCACCACCTTCTCCAGCCACGGAGCCGGCGATCAATAATCCAGTGGCGATGTACATGCCGAACTCAGCGGCCCCACTGCCGACATTTTGGCCTTCAACGACCTCTTTTTCGATATCGAACCGGAAGAGTATCAAACGGTTCATGAAGATTCTTACGAGGTTAAGCGCAGCGATGCCCGCCAGGGAATAGAGAAACACTCTTAGGATGTCTTCGGCATACTCCCGGTCAAATCCCAAACCATCCACCGCGATCGAGGCGACCGGCTGGTACAAAGCGCCAAGAAATACGAGCATGACCCCCATAAAGTAGCCGCTAAGCCGCACCGCGACCGCCAGGTTATTCTTTTTGATGATTTCTTCGTCGATCTTGTAGGGGGTGATAACATCCCTCGCCAACTTGGCAATCACCAATACGACCAATCCCAGCCCGACGAACACTAATCCACGGGGAATAATTTCCAGTGTATCGATAAATGCGTCAATCATTGCTCTGCCACCTGAAGGCTCTTCTTACTGCATTTCGAATCATAGTCGATGTGGAGTCAAATATCAGACATTAACGGAGCAAAATATGAAAGATATCGACCTATCTGACGTATCCTGGTATTGTAGTGGGCACGCTGGAGCAGGTCAAACTAATTCCTCGTAATATTGGTTAGATCAATGGGTGATTCACCAGATCATTTCTAATCCTCGTTGCCCGGGAGCGCGCAGCCGTCAGCGTAGCCCCTTGGCTCGAACGTGACGCTGACGTAATTGTAAGTGCGGCAGGTGTGGACCTGGAGAAGCTCTCTCCTCGTGGCTATCTCGCCCCATTGGAAATAATGCGATTTGAGTACTAATCCGAATCAAGCAACGATCGACGAATTGGCAGAACTAGCGGTGGTGTTTGAGAGTGCCGCAGGGTCGATCGCAACTCCAGCGTTTGTCTATGAGGACGCGTTTATCGTGTCTCGATGCGAACACCTCAAGAAGATTGCAGACGAAGCGAACTGCAAACTCCTCTATTCGATCAAGGCGCTAACTCTGCCCTGGGTATTGGACCTGATAGAACCTTATGTTCATGGGTTCTCCGCAAGTTCACTGTTCGAAGCGGCCGCCGCGAGAGATTCCCTTCCATCGGAAAGTACAGTCCATCTAACCACTCCGGGTCTGAGGCCGGATCAAATTACGCAAATATCAAATATTTGCGATTACATCTCTTTCAATACTGTGTCTCAATGGATGCGTCACAAGGATGACATGGCGGACAACCTGGAAATCGGGTTACGAGTGAACCCGGAAGTCTCATTTCTTGACGATCCTCGCTACGACCCTTGCCGGGCCTACTCAAAACTCGGAATATCCGCCTGCGCCATAAAAAAGGCACTGGGACAAAGGTCCCCGGCTTCCCAAGGTATTAGTGGACTGCTTTTTCACAACAACTGCAACTCTCCGGATCTCCGAGAGGTTTTGGTATCGGTCCAAAAATTGGAGACGGAAATCGATCAGGTGCTAGCAGGCCTAAAGTGGATCAACCTTGGTGGTGGTTACCTGTTCGACAAAGACAGCACGAATCATGATGCATTTTACGAAGCGGTCGCTTCACTGCAGACGAAATATGGTCTCGAAGTCTATATCGAGCCAGGTTCGGCGTTCGTGCGGGACGCTGGTTTTCTTGTTTCCAAGGTGCTTGACTTGATCGAGAGCGAGGATAGGTCGATCGCGATCTTAGATACGACCGTGAACCATCTGCCCGAATCTTTCGAATATGAATGGCGCCCTGACATATTGATGGACGTCGAAGGCGGACGGTACCCCTATATCATCGCCGGGGCTACTTGCTTAGCGGGCGATGTATTCGGCGAATACGCGTTTGCAAATCCATTGGAAATTGGGTCCACGGTTGTGATGTACGGCGTTGGGGCATACAACCTGGTAAAGGCCCATACGTTCAACGGGCTCCCATTGCCTTCGATCTATTCCCTTGGCGCCGATGGGGAAGTCACGTTAATGAAAGAATTCACCTTGGAAGAGCAATCCGCGAGATGGGGGTTTAAAGCCAGTGCGCGTTTCGGAAATTGATTTTCAGCTACCTTGCCCTCCCGATGGCGGCAGCGCTCTTAAATGGCTGGCCGACCAGACCAAAGAGAAACTTCCTACCGGGGAGGAGTTGGTCCGACTAGTGATTACTAAGTCGAACCAGGACTTTTACAATTGTGAGGGGACTACCTACAAAGCTGGCGATGACGCCCATCTGATCCCGCCTGGCATCGTGCTCAAATTCTGCAAGCGCAAGTCGGAGAACACCAGTCGATTCAACGTCGCGATGTTGGTGCCAACCGGAATAGGCGCCGCCATCGGAGGACATGCCGGTGACGCAACCCCAGTGGCTCAACTACTGGCCTCCGTTTGCGATAATCTAATCATCCATCCCAACGTGGTGAACGCATCTGACATCAACGAGATGCCGGGAAATGCTCTTTATGTAGAAGGGAGTGTCCTGTGCCGGCTGCTCATGGGGACTGTTGGAATTCAACCGGTTCGAAGTAATCGAGTTTTGGTGCTGCTCCATCCACACGCCGACCGGGTATTCACGGACTTGGCGGTGAATGCGGTAAATGCGGCACGGTCTTCATACGGGCTGAATTGCCCAAGATTGATTGAGATGGACTGTCCGTTGGTAATGAGTCCCGACTACACCGAGTCAGAAAGAGCTGCAGGCAGCGTCGAAGGTTTTCAGAACCTATTTGATCTCCTCGATAAATACCGCGGAGAATATGACGCCGTCGCAATTGCATCTGTTATCTCGACTCCACTGCATTATTACAGGGACTACTTCTGGAGTGACGGCGACATAGTGAACCCTTGGGGTGGGGTTGAATCTATGCTCACCCATACGATTTCAAGCCTGTATGACCTGCCGTCGGCGCACGCTCCGATGCTGGAATCGCAGGCTGTTCTGGATATAGAAACCGGTGTTGTCGATCCTCGAATGGCTGCGGAGGTCATCTCGGTCAGCTTCTTACAATGTGTCCTGAAAGGGCTTCAAAGAAGCCCGAAAATTATTACAGAAACTGAGGCCATGCGGGGATCTGGAATTTTGACGGCACGGGATATTTCGTGCCTAGTAATACCTGATGGCTGCCTCGGCTTGCCGACGCTCGCGGCCTTGGAACAAGGTATTCCGGTCATCGTTGTACGAGAAAACCGGAACCTTATGAAGAACGACCTGGAGGTGCTTCCCTGGGCGAGTGGACAGTTACATATTGTCGAGAATTATTGGGAGGCCGCAGGCGTTTTGAGCGCTATACGGACCGGAATAGAACCGTCCGCCGTCCGCCGTCCTCTCCGGTCTACCCCGCTTGAACAAACCCCAACATCTCTACCGATGCCATAACAACTCCATTAACGATGGCTACGCGAGAAGAGATACAAAAACAGATAGTGGACGACGACGTTCAATACTTGCTTGCCCAGTTCGTCGACCTGCACGGCTCCCCCAAAGTGAAACTGGTTCCAGCCGACCAACTGGACAAACTGATCGATGATGGAGTTCCATTCGCTGGGTCCGCAATTCCTGGTCTCGGACAGGCCCCAAATTCACATGACATGGCGGCTCGGATCGACCTCGACTCCTACACGCTGGTTCCATGGGCCGGTGGCGTCGCTCGTTTCGCGAGCGACTTGTTCGTTGACGGCGAACCGCATCTCTTTTGTCCTAGGCAAAATTTGAAACGCATCCTGTCGCAAGTGCGTGGTAGCGGATTCACTTTCAACGTAGGGCTCGAGCCAGAACACCACCTAGTCACCAAGAAAGAAGACGGATCGATCGACGTTTGGGACCCTAACAAAGTGGACAATCTTCGATACCCTTGCTACGACTTCAAGGGAACTTCAAACGCTGTTGGCTACCTTCGCCGAATGATGGATGCGATGAGCCGTCTGGGTTGGGATCCTTACCAGTCCGACCATGAAGACGGCAATGGCCAATATGAAATCAACTTCGCGTATTCGAACGCATTGACAACGGCTGACCGCTACACGTTCTTCAAGATGATGGCGAGCGAGTTCGCCCATGAGATAGGCGCTATCGCCACCCACATGGCGCTACCTTTCACTGGCCGGGTCGGAAATGGAGGCCACATCCACTACCATTTAGCTGACGCTGTCACCGATGAAAACCTTTTTCTTGATGACGAAGACCCAAGAGGGTTGGGCTTGTCGCCGCTCGCCTATCAATTTATCGGTGGTATTTTTGCCCATGCGCCCGCCTTATGTTCGGTTATGTCACCGACGATAAATTGCTATAAACGCCTGCAGGTGGAACCTGGCATAACCTTTACCAACTTTGATTTCCTGTGGACGCCAGCGAACATATCGTATGGCGACAACAACAGGACCCAGATGATCCGAACCCCTGGACCTGGCCAGCTTGAAGATCGCAGTATGTCGTCGGCCGCAAATCCATATCTTGCCCTCAGCGCCTACGTCATGGCTGGCCTGGATGGAGTAAGAAGGAATTTAGATCCCGGAGAACCTAATCTGGGGAATTTATACAGTCTGAGCTTAGAGGAGATCCGGCTTCGAGGAATCAGAATATTGCCTCAGACCTTGGACGAATCGTTGGCCGAGTTGAAAAAAGACGAACTAATCCAAGAATCGTTGGGCGTCATCTACGAAGAATATGTAGACCTAAAAGAAGCCGAATTGCGGGAATTCAGGCGCCAAGTAACACCATGGGAAATCGATCGATACTTGACACTCTTCTAGCGGGTATCGATCAACGAATGTAAGGGTGTTATTGCATTGAACAACCGTTGCCTGGAATGCCGCTAAGCGATACGCGACAGATGAGTAACATCCAATCTTGCTGAGCCCGTCGAAGGATGCGCATCAGTCATGTCCCAATTCCAGCACAACTCGGGTCACCGGCAAACACGGGGTTGGCAAGACGCCGATGTGCCCAGAAACAAAAAAAAGGCCGGTCAATTGACCGGCCCTTTTTAATCGGTTGCTTTAGCTTAGGTTAGCTTGTCGATCAGCGGTGTTACTTCCAGGAATACCGGAGCGAACACCAGAGACACGATGGCCATCAACTTCAACAAGATGTTGAGGGAGGGACCGGATGTGTCCTTGAAGGGGTCACCAACAACGTCACCTTCAACCGCGGCTTTGTGGGCATCGGAGCCCTTTCCGCCGTAATGGCCGAGTTCAACGTACTTCTTCGCGTTGTCCCATGCGCCGCCGGCGGTGGCCATCATGATGGCCAGCATGAATCCGGAGGCAACTGCGCCGATGAGCATGCCGCCAAGGGATTCCACACCCAGAACGAATCCCATGGCCAGAGGTGCAGTCACAGCCATCAGGCCGGGGATGATCATCTCTTTCAATGCACCCTTGGTTGCGATATCTACACACTCGGTGCTTCCATCAGGCCAGGAATCTCCCGGAACTGACGGCGAACCTCTTCCACGATGGACATGGCCGCCCGGCCCACAGCCTTCATCGTGAAGGCAGAGAACAGGAAGGGCAGCATAGCACCAAAGAGAACCCCCACAATCACTTTGTGGTCTAGAAGATTGATGGCAGCAATCTCAGCTTCGATTGCGAACGCCGCCAGCAGGGCCAGTGAGGTCAAAGCTGCGGAGCCGATGGCAAATCCCTTGCCGGTGGCCGCGGTGGTGTTACCCAGAGCGTCCAGAGCGTCGGTCCGTTCCCTGACCTCGGGGGCAAGCTGGGCTTGCTCTGCGATACCACCAGCGTTGTCAGCCACGGGACCATAGGCGTCGGTGGCCAGGGTTATACCTAGCGTAGACAGCAGGCCAACACCAGCCAAAGCTACTCCGTAGAACTCGGCTAGCTCGTAGGCGACGATAATCGTGACGCCGACGGCAATTAGAGGTACCACCGTGCTAATCATGCCGGTGGCGATACCACTGATCATTACTGTAGCGGCGCCGGTCTGCGAGGTTTCTGCCACCTGTTGAGTGGGTTTGTAGCTGTACGAAGTGTAGTACTCAGTGGACAGACCTATGATTATTCCGGCAACCAGACCCGTAACGATTGCCCAGAACCATACTATCTCCATGTCTAGAGCGAGGACGATCACCAGGGCAAATATCACTAGAAGAATCGCGGAAGCGAAAATTCCCCGCCGCAAGGCCCACAATAATTGTTCAAAACTGGCATCTTCAGCGCTACGCACCACGAAGGTGCCCAAGATGGCGGCGACGATTCCCGCGCCAGCCAACATCAGAGGCAAAACAACCCGGTCGGCGTCCCAGAGCAGGCCAGCGCCAGCCGTTCCGGCGAAGGCCAAAGCCATGGCGGCGATAATCGAGCTCACATAGGACTCGAACAGGTCAGCGCCCATACCAGCAACGTCACCAACGTTGTCACCAACGTTGTCAGCGATCACGCCGGGGTTGCGGGGGTCGTCTTCAGGAATTCCTGCTTCAATCTTTCCGACCAAGTCACTGCCCACGTCGGCAGCCTTAGTGAAGATTCCTCCGCCAACCCTGGCGAAGAGTGCAATGGAGCTAGCTCCGAACCCGAAGCCGGCGACCACTGTGATTTCTTGGAAGATGATGTAAAGGATGGTTACACCGAGCAGGCCGATGCCCACTACGGTCAACCCCATTACAGAACCACTTGAGAAGGCTATCCGCAGGGCCGGGTTAAGGCCCCGCATGGCAGAGGCGGCGGTCCGGACGTTGGCCCGAACGGCGACATTCATGCCGATAAATCCGGCAGTGGCGGAACAGATTGTTCCGGCTAGGTAGGCGATGGACAAGTCGATTAACGCCCATAGTCCGACAGCCACTACGATGACGAAGGGGGCGAGGACCATGTATTCACGACGAAGGAAAGTTCCAGACCCCTCGCGTATCGCATCGCCAATGGCTCGCATGCGCTCATTACCGGGGTCGGCACTCAGCACACGCATGGCGGTTATTGCTGCAAACACTAGAGCAGCGCACCCTGCGGCGAGGGCAACTATTATAGATTCCATGATGAGACTCTCTTAAAGGGACAGGTGTGGCCGTTACTCAAGTGAGTATTCTAATCGAAATCGGCCTGTTTTTAGGCGTGCGTTAATTTATCATATGAGCCTGGGGGTGTCAAGCGTATTTCGACGCCACATACCCCTATTTTGTACGTGTCTCGGCACACTGCAGAGGGCCTGGGGAGGCGAGATTAGGCAGCAGCTGGGAATAAAAGACTGGAAGCAAAGGGAGATTATGTTTAGGGGTTATGTATCCCTATGCCGGGAAATGATATGGCCACCGAGAACCACAACGCCCGGCGACTACCCACCCGTTTCAGGCGCGCGCCCGTCAACGGCCCGCCAACGACCCTTCCAGCAAAGTCTCAGCGGCTGGTGGTCTCACGGTCGGTGAATATATCATCGTTTTTGCGGTCAAACGTGAGTATCTCTCCGTCCAAAGTCCGGGAAAATGCGCCCACTGAGCGGCCCTCCGACGCCGTAAACACTACGATCGGCTCGCCGCCAATTACGCCCAGTGGAAACGCCAGGGTCGAATCTCCGGTTTCCCCAGCCTCGACAATCAACACGATCTCGCCGGCGGACAAGCGTCCATCCAGCTTATCCTCGTCTACCGNNNNCGGTCTGGTGGTCGGACATCACCAAGTCAGACTGATACAGGGCGCTGGTGTTGCCAAATATGAGAGTCTGACCGTCCAACTCCCGATTGAACACGACCCCTCTAAAGCACAAGGGGCAATAGGTGATTAGCACCTGAACGCCGCCAATCGTATCGTTCACTATCTCGTGAAAGTTCAGTATATTGATTGGATAGGCGTAGGCATCATCGCCAGACTCGTAGCCAAGCACCAGATCATCATCATCCAGCCAAGGCAGGGCGTCCAACGCCCCGTAAGCCGGTAGCGCCACCGGGGTGATGGCACCTCTAAAATCAGTTTGAAGGGCGTCTGAAACCTCGCTCAGGGGAACGAAACGGGCTCTAGTTGTGCCAAAGGTGTCGAAAAGAATCTGATCCAAGGGGGCGCTGTGGATGCTCCGGTCCAGCTCCGGCACGGTCCCGCTTGGAGATGATGAATCTCCGGCCACAACGGGCGTCATACCTGGCTTTGCAGCCTCTGACCCCGACGTGCTGCCAGTTTTAACCGGAGTCTGGTTAGCGCCGCCGCAGGCCGCGGCCAAGAGCAGCAGGGCCGTTAGCAAGCCCGCCCAGCGGTATTGAGTGATCCAGTTCAAGGACAGTTTCAAGTGGGCACCCTGCGTATATTTTAGGTTCCAGTGATTTATTTGTGCCTGAACTCGGCAATCGGGTACATCCGCCAACATGAGTGTCTGAAAACCTGGTGGCAATGCTATAATGCGCACTAGTGGGGCAGGCGTGTTTATACTGAACGGCCCAGGCCAGCCCACTCCAGATTAGCAATCAACAAAAAGGAAATAGCTACATGTTTATCGGCTACTTCACTGAACGGCCCTACCAAGACCCTGCATCCGGGTTCTTCGGTGCCACCGGTACGCCTATCAAGGACTTGACCCTGAGTAACGGCGTCTATGACCCGGAACTGGGCGCCGGTCTTTATAACCGCTATCTAGACGAGAAGGTTTACGCCGAAGAGATGGGCTTTGATGGCCTGATGCTGAACGAGCACCACAGCACTCCGTTCTGCATGGGCGGCGCGATGAACGTTGAGGCGTCCATCCTCGCCCGCATCACCAAGAAAGCAAAGATCGTTCTCATGGGTAATATCCTGCCCATCTGGGATGACCCGCTCTGGCTGGTGGAACAGCTTTCCATGATTGACCTGATATCCCACGGTCGCTTGGTCTCCGGCTGGGTCCGGGGCACCGGTCGTGAGAGCGTTGCCCATAACGCGCCGCCGCCCTACAACTGGGAGCGGTTCAAAGAGGCCCACGAGTTCATCATCAAGGCATGGACCACCCCCGGCCCATTCCGCTGGGAGGGTAAACACTACCAATACCGACACGTTAACCCGTGGGTTAAGCCGTACCAGACTCCGCATCCCCAGGTCTGGTTGCCCGGCGTGATTAGCCGCGATTCATTGATGTGGGCCGCCGAACAGCGCATCCCTTACGTGATGCTCTCCACTGAATTGGAGCCCACCAGGGCCGCGTTCGAGGTCTACCACGAAACCGCTAAAGAGCAGGGCTACGAGTCCGGCCCGCAGAACCTGGGTTATCTCTGGAAGGTTCACGTGGACGAGACTGAAGAATTGGCGGAGAAGACCGCCCGGAAATACATCCAGGGACCAAGCAACCCGTTCTTGGCCGGTAACGAAGGTACCAACAACCCAGCTTTGCTGAAGCTCCCCGGGTTGACCAACCGACGCCGCACACTACCCACACAGATCGCCGCCACCGCCAACCGGGGCGGCCGGGCCGATGTCCTAGGTCGACCTTACGAGCAACAGATTGCGGACTACACGATCATCACTGGAACGCCCAAGACCGTGATTCCGAAGATTCGTCACGTGCTCGAATACCTGAGGCCTGGTAGCGTGTTCTTCTGGGACGGCGACGGAGCCATGACTCACGACGATGCAATGCGCAGTCTGAGGTTGATGGGCGAAGAGGTAATACCAGCCGTCAAAGAGATTGCCAAAGACCTGGAACTGCCAAGTTCGTTCGAAGTCGACACGGCAACCGGTAAACCATTCCCGCAAACGCCGGCGTCCACTGCCAGCACCAATGGCGGTCACGGGGAGGACTAGACCTACCGCCACCCACACCCAAGCGAAGCAATCCCCCCAGGCTTGATAAAACTGGCCGGGGGGATTTTAAGTTGCACTAAACCCAAATAATTGCAGGGGAAACGCTGACCGGCGAATAACACTTCGCGATGAACAACAACGACCAAACTGCCGAAGAAACCCTAGACCTGACCGCTGACGTTATCGTGATTGGCGGCGGCCCGGCCGGTAGCGCCGCCGCGACTATGCTCGCCCGCAAGGGGTGGCAGGTGATTGTCTTGGAACGAGAGCAATTCCCACGCGATCACGTGGGAGAATCCCTGCTGCCAGCGTCCATACCGGTGCTGGAGGAGTTGGGCGCTCTGCCCGCTGTGGAGAATGCCGGGTTCCTACCCAAATACGGCGCAACCATGGTCTGGGGCAGCGGCGACGCTCCCTGGAGTTGGTACTTCAAAGAAACTAGCCAAAGGTACTCCCATTCCTACCAGGTCTGGCGTCCCGAGTTCGACAAGATTCTGTTGGACAACGCCAAGGAGCAGGGTGTCACGGTGCTGGAAGGGCACCAGGTAACTGAGGTGATCTTTGACGGCGATGAAGCCATCGGTGTGGAGTTTACCAACAGTAACGGAGTCCCTGGCGAGGCCCAGTGCCGCTTTGTGGTCGATGCCAGCGGCCAGTCCACCTTGCTGGCCCGTCATTTGGAAACCAAAAAGTGGGACCCGTTCTTTCAAAACCTGGCGGTCTACGCGTATTTCACCGGTGCCAAGCCGCTGCCGGAGCCTGACCAGAACAACATCTTTATCGAGTCTTATCGCTATGGCTGGCTCTGGAGCATCCCGCTCCACACCGGCCGCACCAGTGTGGGAGTGGTAGTGGATTCAAAGATCGGGCAAGAAGGCATCCAACAGAACGGCGCCAAGGCGTTTTTGGAGGCCCAATTAGCCCAGAGCAACCACACCAAAGCCATGCTGGCAGATGCCCAAATGGACTCAGAACCAAACGTAGTGATGGACTGGTCATATACTGCTGAAAAACTGTTCGGGCCCGGCTACATCATTGCCGGGGACGCAGCCTGTTTCGTTGACCCTCTGTTCTCGTCGGGAGTCCATCTGGCACTGATGTCCGGCGTTCTGGCAGCAGCCTACGTGACCACGGCGCTCAAAAGGCCAACCATAGCTGAAGCAGCCGGAGAGGTGTATCAGGAACTCTACCTTAAGGAATACAACCAGTTTCGGGAGATGGCCCGGTTGTTCTATTCCAGCAACCTCAGCGAGGAGTCATATTTCTGGGAGGCCCGGCGCATCACCAACACAGACGAATACTCCCCGCGCCACAGCTTCATCCAGGCAGTGGCCGGGCAACCACCTCGCGGATACGAACGGGTGGTGTTAGACCGAGGACAAGCTCCGGAAGAATTCATTGAGAGCGTCCGCGCTGTGGAATCGGAGCGACTGTACCGCACCCAGTGGCTGGCAGCCCTGGCGGCAGACACCCAACGCAACCAGATACTGAACGCAGTCCCCAGACTCGCCGATGGCGTAGCAGTACAACGCAAACCCGTGCTGGCCGAAGGCGAGTTTGTGCCCGGCCAAGTGCTAAATACAGTGTCACAGCCGGAAGGCACGCCCTGCAGTCCGTTGGTGGCCGCGGTCATCAGCGAAATTGACGGACAGAAATCAGTGGCCGACATCGTAGACGGCCTGGGACAACACCTAGACCAGGCCGGTCATGCCCAACTAGAAGAAGCCGTGTCCCGCACCGTGGAGATACTCTACGTTGACGGCACAGTAGCCGGGCTCGTCACAGAGTAACTTCAAAGTTAGAACAAAGTCCCTTCTCTCTCCGGGGGAAGGTTAGGTCCGACAAAGTCGGGACTCTCGACTACCCGAAACAACCAATAACAATCTAGGAGAGAACCATGGCCACACAGATACCAACAGAGGAACAAGTCATCGGTTGGATGGACTCACTCAGCAACTGGGGACGCTGGGGCAAAGACGACCAGATGGGCACTCTGAACCTGATTACCGACGCCAAACGCTCCGAAGCTGCTGCCCTGGTGAAAGAAGGCATCAGCGTTAGCTGCTCCAGGCTGATCGTCCCGGAGCTTGCCTCCGATGTCACTACAATTCCCCCATTGCACTACATGATCCGCGCCGGAGATACGGTTCCAACCGAGGGCGGCGGCGGTACTTCGGACTTCTTGGGGTTCTCCTACCACGGTCTGACCATTTCCCACTTGGACGCCTTGTGTCATCAGACCTGGAACGGCAAGCTCTACAACGGCTTTGACCCTGCTGAGGTCAACAGTGAAACCAAGGCCAACGTGCTGAATATCGACGTTGCCAAGAACGGCATCATCACTCGCGGTGTCATGCTCGACATCGCCAAGGTGCGCGGCGTTGACTGGCTGGAGTCTGGCGAAGGTGTGTTTGTTGAAGACTTGGAGGCCGCCGAGAAAGCGCAAAATGTCAGGCTTGGCGAGGGTGATGCCCTCATGCTGCGGCTGGGCTGGTACAAGCGTCGCTTGGAAAAGGGAGCTCCCGCGTCAGGTCGCCCCGGCTTACATGCGGAAACTCTGCCCTGGCTAAAGGAGCGTGGCATCTCTATAGTGGCCGGTGACGCCTCCCAGGACGCCGACCCTAGCGGCTATCCGACCATTGGTCTGCCGATTCACCGAGTTGGTATCGTGGGCATGGGCCTGTGGCTCATCGACGCTGCAAACTGTGAGGAACTGGCCGCGGTCTGCGAGCGTTTAAACCGCTACGAGTTCATGTTCATCGTGGCCCCGCTGCGGTTCAAGAACGCCACCGGCTCACCCACCAACCCACTGGCGGTCTTTTAACCATCCAAAATTAACGAATACGTTACGAAAAAAGAGTTGCGGGTAATACCCGCAGCCCTTTTTTATTTTCTGTCGCCCAAACAAGAGTCCCTTCTCACTTCAGGGAGAAGGTTAGTATGAGGGTGCATTGCTTGTCCGCCAGTCTTTGATGCTGCGATGGGTCGCCCCCACCCTAGCCCTCCCTCGGTTCGCGGGGGAGGGGACTTTTTGTTGTTCCCATGATGTGTGCTTATTTGCCTTGTTTGATCCACTCGGCAACGCGCTCACCAATCATCATGGTGGTTACGTTGGTGTTGGCGCGGATGCAGTCTGGCATGATGGATGCGTCCACAACCCGCAGACCTTCCAGCCCGTGGACTTTGCCGTACTGGCTAACCACGGCCATCGGGTCGGATTCCGGGCCCATCTTGCAGGTACAAGAAATGTGCTGCGAGGTGGAAACCTCCCGGTACAGGAACTCATCCAACGCCTCGTCTGAAGCCAGTTCAGCGTCGGTGGGCTCCATGCGCTCGGCAATGATGTCCTTGAAGGCCGGGTCTTCGCCCAAGGCCACGCAGATGCGGACTGTCTCGCGCAGCCGGTCTCGGTCAACATCCTCTTCCAGGTAACGGTAATCCAGGAACGGCTGCACAGATGGGTCGGCAGACTGGAGCCGCAATTCTCCGGCGCCGGCGGCCAGTTGGATGCCGCTGCTCATCCTGATTCCCAAAGGCACCATGCGGTCTCCACCTTTATTGATCCGTTCCGTGGCGAAGGACTGCATGGATACTTTCATGTCGTTTCGCAGGTTTGAACCGCCGGCGGTGTACCGCAGGGTTGCCTGCATCCGCGGAGCGTAGGCGTCCAGATCGACCTCAGGTTTGGTGCGCCAGGTTACGAAAACCAGTGGATGGTCGCGCAGGTTCTGGCCCACGCCGGGAGCGTCATGCACCACGGGGATGCCAAACTCTTCCAATTGTGTCTTTGGACCGACACCCGACAGCAACAGGGTGTGGGGCGAGCCGATGGCTCCGGAGCTCAGGATAATTTCTGTCCCTTCTACGGTGAAGACATCGCCGCCGCTTTCAACCTCCACACCCGTGGCTCGCTTACCTTCAAACAGTATGCGTTGCACGCGGCAGTTGGCACGGATGGTCACGTTTAGTCGGTGTCTGATCTGGTCCAAGTAACCCAGAGCGGTGCTCATTCGGATGCCGTTGGGGTTATTCAGCGGGGTTGGGCCCACGCCAGTGGAATCAGGATGGTTGTGGTCTGGGGAGTCGGGGTAGCCCGCCGCTCGGCAAGCCAGGTAGAAGGCCTCCGTGGCCGGGTGCCAGGTATCTCTGGCGAACCGGTGCATCACGATTGGCCCTTCTGAACCGTGGAAGTCGTCGCTAAAATCGGTGTCTGTCTCTATCTTGCGGAAAAATGGCAGGCAATCTTGGAAGCGCCATTCATCATTGCCCATCGCGGCCCAGGAATCGTAGTCCTCGGGCACACCACGGAGGAATACTTGTCCATTTATGGCGCTGGAACCGCCGGTAACCTTGCCCCGAGGGACCAACATCTCCGGCGCTGATTCGGTCGCCTTGCCAACGAACTGCCAGTTATGGTCGCTGACCATAATGTCAATCTCGGTCGCGTAGCCGAATTTGACCTCATCTGGCAGAGTCTCAAAGTCCGGATAGTCGGGTCCCGCCTCCAGCAGAAGAATATTCTTGCTCGGGTCTTCAGATAGCCTGGTTGCGATAATGGATCCGGCTGAACCAGCGCCCAGAACGATGTAATCGTATTCCATGTTCCCTCCCGTAAAAGTACAGTCCTTCACAGACACGTATTTCGTGTCTGGGGAGGGCTGAATCGATTGAACATACCGAAACGTCTCGGCGAGACTTGGAACCCCTTTAGAACAATGCTTCTGGGGTTTGGATACCCTCAAAATCGGCCTCGGAAGCGGGGTTCACCGGCGTAATCCCAAGGTTAGTCTGCATGTAGTGGTAAACCTGCTTCAGGTGGTGGGTGCTGTGGCTCAAGATGATGTTCAGCAACTCCAATACTGTGACCTCGCCGCCGTAATGGGCAGGAACCTCCCGGTCAAATGCCTCGGTGTTGCCGCTATTCAGGAAGGCGACGATGTCCCGGCGGACTTTGTTGCCATATTCAATCATCTCATCAGCGGTATAAACGTCTTTTAGGCGATCGTCAGAGGCTCGCATGTCATCTTGGCTCATGCTGCCCACCTCGTGACTCAGGTAGGCCACCTCGGGGAAAGACATGATGTGCAGGATCGTCTTGCGCCCGGTCCACGGGCGCCACGGCACGTCCATATCCAATTGCTCCTGGGAGAATTGCGGAGTGGCCCGGCAAGCCGCGCTAAGAATTTGTTCGTATTTGTCGGCCAACCATTCGGTCTTGCCTGAAAGGTCAATTTTTACGTCTAGCTTGAACGCCGGGATCAGCTTCTTGGGGAAGTAGCCAATGATTATTTCTTTGCCATCGATAATGGTCACAGGCAACGCTTTAATGCCCCGGCTGCGCAGGTCTTCCATGGCCTGCTTATCTTCCAATACGTTGTGGTGCTCATACTGAACACCGTTGGACTTTAGGAATTCTTCTAAAGTCCGGCAGCTGAATCAACCAGGCTGTGTGTAAACTTGGACATCCATAGCATCCTCCAGTCGTAGTAGTCCATTTTATTATCAAATAATCGGCCCGGAAAACGAGCCTGAAAAACCAAACACATCCTAACACGAGATTCAGCTTAAAGGTTAGGCCTGCCCTTAATAAACCCCCTATGACAGACTAGATTGATGTCTTTTTTATCAACTCCTTTGTGGCAATATTAAGAGGTTACCACTTGAGACTGACGAGTTTCTTATCCGGAAAGCTGACCTAGATGATTTTTATTGCGGTCTGGCTATCACTTGAACTGCAAGCTGCAGAAGCCTTTGACAACGGACCGCTGATAGATGCCAACAACATGATCCCAGAAATAAACGCGCGCGATTTCGCCCTCAAGCGCAACTTATCCAATCTCCAGTTCGTCCTCAACCTCCCAGTCTAGTTCCCCTAGGGCCACTACAAGCACTCTATCCACGCCAATCCGCAGATGCCGTAGCCTGTCTGATATGCGATAATGCCGTCTGCCCACGAATGACGCCCAGACAACTATGGTCATGCACGGCTGATTTGAATTTCTTTGCTGTCGCCTGTGCAGTCGTGCATGAGCAAAGCCTTGGAGACTGAACTAAGAGGAACGTTGATATGAAATACGACTACATCATTGTTGGAGCCGGTTCCGCTGGCTGTGTCATCGCCAGCAGGCTCTCAGAAGACTCCAATAAGTCCATTCTACTGCTGGAGGCAGGCCCAGATTATCCAACCTTTGAACAGTATCCGGACGACCTTAAATTTGGTTACAACCAGACCGCCTCAGCAGTGGGCGCACCCCATAACTGGTCGTTCCAGGGCAACACCACTCCCGAGCAGCCCAATCCCATTCCAATTCCCAGAGGCCGGGTGGTCGGCGGTTCCAGCGCCATCAATGGTCAGGTGCTGCTCAGAGGAATACCCGAGGACTATGACGCCTGGGCCGCCATGGGAAATGACGAATGGGGCTTCACCGATGTGCTCCCATTCCTGAGGAAACTGGAGACCGATACTGACATTCACGACGACTTCCACGGCAGCGATGGACCCATCCCGGTACGGAGACACGCCAAAGAGAATTGGCTACCGGCCCAGAACGCTTTTCACGCTGGTTTCAGCGCCCAAGGCCATCCCCACGACCCAGACATGAACCACCCTGAGTCCACGGGCGTGGGCCCAATTCCTATGAATAACCCCAACGGCATCCGCATGAGCACCTCTCTCACCTATCTGTCGGAGGCACGGCATCGGCTAAACCTGACCATCAAGCCCAATGTCACAACCCATCGGGTGATTTTTGAAGGCAAACGAGCAGTCGGCGTTGACGTTGAAAGCGACGGAGAACGCTTCACCGTTGAGGGTTCCCAGATTATCCTGACCTCCGGCGCTATTGGTTCTCCCCAATTGTTGATGCTATCCGGAGTTGGTCCGGCCAGTGTTTTGAGCGAACTAGGGATTCCCGTTGTATTAGAAGTGCCTGGAGTCGGCCAGAACCTACGCGACCACCCCAACGTGCGTGTGCCAATTGAGGTCCAGGACGACTTCCCCCTTAATCCCGAGGAGCCGCGCTCCCAGGTGGCCCTGCGTTACACCGCCGCCGGTTCCGACCTGAGAAACGATATGCAGATTCTTGCGTCGTCGTTTTCATCGCCCATCTCCGGAGACCCACTGGAAGCCGAGGGCATACGCTTCACCTGCATTCTAGAGCTGGCCTACGGCTCCGGAAACCTCCGGATCACATCCACTGACCCTAACGTGCAGCCGGAGTTGAACTATAACTACTTCCAAGACGACCCTCGCGACCTTTCCAGGATGCGGGAGGCTGTTAGGAAGTGTGTTCAAGTCTTGGAGCACGACGATTACAAACCCATCGTCAAGCAACTGCTGGAGCCTCAGCCTGCTGACATGGAATCTGACGAAACCCTGGACCTGTGGATCAAACGCAGCGTAACTACCACCCAGCACATATCCGGCACCTGCAAAATGGGGCCGGACTCAGATCCCATGGCTGTGGTGGACCAGCGTGGCAATGTTAAAGGCCTAGAGGGTCTGCGTGTGGCCGATGCCTCAATCATGCCTGACTGCATCCGCGCCAACACCAACTGCACGACTATTATGATTGGCGAGAAAATTGCTACCTGGATTAACGAGGCGTGATTGGCGAGAAAATTCCCAAAATGATCAATCATGGCTAAACAACCAGAGGAGTAAACATGAGATTCGGTAGCTTCGTTTTTTCGATTAGCACCGACCCAAACAGCGACCAGCAGATGATCGAACAAACCCTGAGTGAGGTAGAGCTGGCCGAGGAGGTGGGTTTTGACGCAATCTGGCTCACCGAGCACCACTTTGACGGCGCAGTGGCCTACGCAGACCCAGTGGTCTTTGGTGCCGCCGTGGCGGCCCGCACCAAGCGAGTGCTCATCGGCTTTGCCGTGGTAGAGATGGCTCTGCACCACCCAATACGCCTGGCCGTCCAGACATCGTTGCTGGACAACCTGAGCAATGGCCGACTCATCATGGGCACGGGCCGCGGCTCGGCGTACAACGAGTACGAGTACATCGGCTTCGGCACTACCCTGGAACAAGGCCGGGAGATGCTGGAAGAGGCTGAGGAACTGCTAATCAAGGCCTGGACCGGCACAGACGTAGTGCACAAGGGCAAATTCTGGGACCTGTCATTCCCCGGACTACGACCCCGCCCGGTGCAAAAACCCCATCCGCCCATAGTCCGAGCCTGTATCTCTGAAGATTCAATGGTCGCCATGGGCAAAGCCGGAAGGCCAGTGCTCATCGGAGTCCAGACTATCGCCACGCTCCGTCACCGGTTTGGCCGCTACCAAGAAGGGCTGGAATCGTCGGGGCTGAACGAAGTAGAGATCGAGAAAATCTTGGACCAGACTTGGGCGCAACGTGCCCTATTTGTCTGTGACAGCGACCAAGAAGCCCTCGATATTGCCGAAGCAGCGCTCTCGAAATACAAGGCCCACCTTTTTGATGCCAGAGTAAAGTTCAATCCCGGCGGCGCCCAACTGCCACCTCCCGGTACACCGCCACCAGATAGCGAGGTCGTTGAACACGCTTTTTTGGCCGGCACACCCGCCACCGTAGCCGGAAAACTGGAAGAATTGCGGGACATTGGAGTGCGCAACGTATTGCTAAACCCTAACGTGGGTCAGATTGATTCGCAGAAGGTGAAAAAATCCCTGCGGATGTTCGGGGAGACTGTAATACCCAAGTTCAGGGACGATTAATATGGCTACCCAAAACCTCTTCGACCTGACCAGCAAAGTCGCGGTGGTCACCGGCGGCAACGGCGGCCTGGGCCTGGGAATCGCTATGGGCCTGGCCAACGCTGGCGCCAAAATCGTCATTGCAGCCCGCAGCGTTGAGAAGACGGCCCAGGCATTAGAAGACATACGCGCGCTGGGTGTTGAGGCCCACGGAATCACAGTCGATGTGACTAAAGAACCGGCAGTGCAGCGGATGGTCACCGATACCATTGACCACATGGGGCGTCTCGACATTTTAGTTAATAACTCGGGGATTGCCGTGCGCGCCCAACCCCAGGACCTGACTGTTGCCCAATGGGACTCAGTCATAGACGTGAATCTCCGTGCAGCGTTCCTGGCCTCCAAAGAAGCCTACCCCCAAATGCTGAAGAACGGTGGCGGCAAGATAATCAACATTGGCTCCATGTACTCCCTGTTTGGCAGCGACTGGGGTTCGCCCTACGCCGCCAGCAAGGGTGGAATCGTGCAACTTACCAAGAGCCTGGCCGTGGCCTGGGCCAAGGACAAGATTCAGGTCAATGCCATTCTACCCGGCTGGTTTGTCACCGACCTAACGCGTGGCATAGAGCAAGACGATCCAGCCCGGCACGACAACATCAGCCGCCGCATCCCCACTGGCCGCTGGGGCGAACCGTCCGAGTTGGGCGGCGCGGCTGTTTTTCTGGCCAGCCAAGCATCAGATTACGTAACCGGCTCCACATTGACCGTCGACGGAGGGTATTCTTCTTCTTAAGAAGAATAGGTATTTCAATAATGACAAAACGATTGATGCCGATATTGCTTGTGGTTTTACTGTTAGCTGTATCCGCAATCTCG
>LWDU01039652.1_pt1 | contig 64221 bp, 59 predicted proteins | sample 727161 | NCBI WGS metagenome assembly LWDU01 (sample SAMN04566230, study PRJNA314399) | hydrothermal vent metagenome | isolation source: deep sea hydrothermal plume seawater | place: Mexico: Gulf of California, Guaymas Basin | collected 2004-07-11 | reverse complement strand
CAGGCGAACCACATGCTATTATGGGCCGGTATCTGCCTGAGTTGCTGCCCCGCCAACTCGCCTTCAACCGCTAAGCCCCGCACATCCCAAAGCGTCTCGGTCTCCCGATCCCGCAGGCCAATAAACGGAAACTCTGGGAATTCAACGAGATCGAAGCTGAGGCTGCGCCCATCTACTTCACGAGCATAGGGGATCGCGAAGTTGCTCGTCCGATCCCAAACCACCGCGAGATCGACACCGCCGACCCGATCGTTGATCACCGCTCGGTTGCCCATCGCGCTAAAGGGATAGGCCTTGGGCTCTCCGTCCAAACGCACGCCCAATACCCGTTCTTTCGCCAAAAAATCGGTGACATAAGGGTTTCCATTGATTCGCAAAGGAACAACCAAATCAAAAAGAAAAGACTGGTGGTCGATGCGATAGTCGCCGTAGGGGTAATTGGTATAGGCGTCGATGTTATAAAGCCCCGTCTCGATCACCCGGGTCCGCGGATAGAGCTTCTTCCAAGTCGCCCAGGTCGTCTCTATCACCGGCAATAGTTCCAATAAATCCCCTTTGCGCGCCCCACTCACCGCCTTGAACGCCATTTGCGGATAGAGCGTCGTACCATCGCGGCGATCATACATGATCAAATTCGTGTTGAACAACAACCCCGAAACCCCTAGCTGAAACTGTCGGCCGCCTTCATCGGTGGCATCGAAGACCAAGCCCGTGCCGGTCAACGGGCAAAAGGTCACGGATATGGCCCGGTTGCCGATCTTATCGTTGACGATCTCGTGCCACCAACCGATGTTGTGCGGATAGGCCCGCGCCTCGCCATTGATCACCACGCCCAATACCAGGTCGTCGGAATGCAGATATTCTACGAACGACGGCCCGATGAAAATGGGATTGGTCAGCGCGGGAATACCATCTTTGGGCGGTCCGCCCGAAACGATCGAATCGTAGGGGAAGCGCTCGAGGTCGAGGAAGGTACCTTCTTGCGGGCCGCCGATCCCGGCGGGCGAGGGCAGGTCGATCCCAGGTGCGGTTTCCGTCGCTTGCGCGTCGGCATCGTCCGCTTCGTTCGACGGGATTTGGGTCTCGCCTGTCACTGGTGGTGTTTCTACGGATGCTTGTTCGGCAGGAGCAGTTGTAACGGGGTCTATTGCAGTTGGCTCGCTCGTATCTTCTACAAGGGTAGGCGCATCCGGAGTCTGCTCGGTTGCAGAGGTCGGCGACGTGCCCACCGGGGCAAGCGGTTTATCGTCGCTACAGCCGACAGCCAAAAACGCCGTGGTTAGCAAGACGACTAACGCGGAGTTAGACAGGCCTGATAGTTTTATAGAAGCCATATACACAATAGATGCGGTACATCATGGTTGCGTTGCATTTCTTTTTTACCATAGACCCGGCTCAATTTATCGCTTATCAAAAGACATAAAAAAAATCATAATTTTCTATATAAATCTATTTATAACAGGAACTTACTAAATGGCAACCCGCCTGCTATTATTTGCGCACAATGCCGACGAAGCCCTACTAAAACGCGCCGTCCCCCCCTCGCTTTGGCCCGATCAGGTCACGCCATTGTTATGGAATGGCGGAATATTCGCGTTAACATTGCCCGAAGAGCTATTGCACAAGACACTGGAAATCCTGCCGTGTTTTTCACTAGTCGACAGCGGGGCGTGGGCTTATCAGTTCACCTTGCAATACACCACGCAAACCGGCCGCCAAGGCCGTACGGCACTCGATCCGATTGGCGCATTCGTGCAAGCCGAGTCAAATGATAAAGCAGGGGCCGTCGAAGCGGCCATCGACGTACTGCAGATCCGCGAGCCTTTACAAATGGCGAGCCTGCACCTCAACGTCCAGGGCATCAACCCGCAGGCCCCCGCCTTGCTCGCCGTCTCTATTCGCGACAAGAGCGCGGTGCCCGAACCTCTGTTGCTCGGCCAAGGCATCGCCATCGACGTGCCGCCGCGTAGCCAGATGGTCCTCCGCCCCGAGCTGGCTTCCCACGTCTGTTCGCCAACCAGCGTCGCGATGCTGCTCGACTACTACGACCGCAGCGCCGATATCTACGATGTGACCGCGGAGGCGCGCCACCAAGCCAGCGGATTGCACGGCGTCTGGCCCGCGAATATTCGCGCGGCCTCGCGCCGAGGCCTCCTGGGCTATCTGCTGCATTTCCCTTCTTGGGATACGGCCCGCGCCTTGCTCGACGAAGGTTTTCCCATCATCGCTTCCGTCCGTTATGAAGAGGGCGAATTGAGCGATGCAGCAATACCGCGGACAAAGGGGCATCTTTTGGTCGTACGGGGATATGAGGGAGATAAAGTACTGGTCAATGACCCGGCAGCCGCGACGGACGCGGAAGTTTCCCGAGCGTACGATCTAAGGGAATTTTGTCGGATATGGCTAAAAAGAACCGCGGTGGGTTATGTGCTTTTTGCGTTAGACGATTAAGCTTTCGAGCCGCTCAGCTCTGCTGGAACCCCAACAATCGCAGCACATTCGTCGCCTGCAAGTTCTGCGACTGGGCCAGCAACGCGGTGGCGGCCTGCTGCAACACCTGGGAACGAGTGAGGTTGGTAATTTCGCGGGCGATATCGGCATCGCTGATCACCGATTCGGCGGCGGCGATCTGCTCGATACGGTTTTCCGTCGCCGAGAGGTTGAAGCTGAGCCTGTTCTGCACCGCACCGAGCTTGCCGCGCTCCTGCGACACCTTGGTGATCGCGCTGTCGACCGAAGTAATCGCCCCCCGTGCGGTGCTCAAGCTATCGACCGAGGCCGTCGAGAGGTTGAGCTCGGTGCCCGTAGCCGTCAAGTCGGGGATCGAAACTTCCAACCGATTAAAAGCCGCGTCAGATGGCCCAATCTGAAACGAGCCTCCCGTACCGGAATTAATCACCAGCTGCGTGCCGGTCAGATCCCCGTCGCTGAACGAACCCGTCGCCCCCGCGAACCTGAATGCCGATGCGGTCAAAATTGGCCACCACCTGCGTTCCCGTGGCCACTGTGCCGCCGTCGAGGATGGTACCCACGGCGATGGTCTGGGTGATCTGGCCGTTGCCAAGCGTGATTTCGCTGTCGACGGTCGAGTCGACGAAGTTGAATGTGCCGGACGGCGCGCCCGAGATCGCGACATTAGTGATGCCGGTGATATTGCTCTGGGCGACGGCACTCGACGCGGGATCGACCGCATTGCCGAAACCCGTCAGCAGGACCTGGTCGTTGAAGGTCGTCGATTTCGCGATACGATCGACCTCAGAGACCAATTGGCCGAACTCGGCCTGCAACGACGAGCGATTCGAATCGGATAGCGTACTGGAAGAGGATTGCACCGCCAACTCGCGCAGCCGGATCAACGTGGCGTTGACCTCGTTGAGCGACCCCTCAGCAGTCTGCAGTAGATTGTTGGCCAACTCGGCATTGCGGGTATTGACCTGCAAACCGGAGAGTTCCGCACGCAGACCTTCACGTACAGAGAGACCTGCCGCATCGTCGGCGGCACGGTTGATGCGCAGGCCAGAGGCCAGACGTTCAAGGCCACTGTCGACGGCGCGGGTCGTAATATTGAGCTGGCGCAGTACGTTATTCGACGCCAGATTACTATTGACGCGCAAAGGCATTAGGACACATCCTTAGGGCAAAGGGTTCGATGTCCAGGCCTATAACATAATGAATCTCGCACCGAATCTCTACTGCGATGTTTTTGCCGCGTTTATTTTGTATACCCTTTATTTTATTCTGAGGAATACCAGATGGCGCTCTTTCTCTACCTCTCGTTGCTCAAAGAAGAAAAAATCGCCTGGTATCGCATCGATCCGCAAAGCGGCCAGCTCGCGCTGCAAGGCGACGTGCCCGTCCCCGGCGAACCCAGCGTACAAGGCGTGGACCCGAGCCGGCGATTCCTCTACGCGGCGATCCGCTCGACCGGCCAACTCTGCAGCTTCCGCATCGCCCCACAAAGCGGCCAGCTCGAACACCTGCATACCATCAACACCGGGCTCGAAGACCCGGCCTATATGGCCACCGATCACACGGGCCGCTATCTGATCACCCCCTATTACGCCTCGGGCAAGGTCACGGTCTACGCCATCGGCGACGACGGCGCCGCGCGCGAGCCGCTACTCTCTTCGTTGCATACCGCCCCGCACGCGCACGGCTTCGCCATCGACCAGAGCAACCGCTACGCCTTTGTGCCGCATACCTGTCCAGGCAATAGCATCTGGCAACTGACCTTCGCCGATGGCATACTGCAGTCCAACACGTCGCCGCGCGTCGAATTCGACCGCGAGGTCGGCCCCCGCCACTTGCATATACACCCCGACAATGGCTGCGCCTACAGCGATAACGAGCAGGACAATAGCGTCACCGCCTATCGCTTCGACCCCACCAGCGGTACATTAACGCCTTTCCAGACGCTTTCGACCGTGCCCGACAATTACCAAGGCGGCGCCTGCGCCCGCATGGAACTGCACCCTTCAGGGCGCTTCCTCTACGCGACCAATCGCGGTCACGACTCAATCGCCGGCTTCCGTATCGATCCGCACAGCGGCGGGCTCGAATCCATCGGCCAATTTGCCACCGAAGAAAACCCCCGCTCCTTTCACTTGGACCCGCAGGGCCGTTTCCTCTACGCGGCGGGCGAGTCAAACGACCGGCTAAGAGCCTATCGCGTAGACTGTGAAAGCGGCGCGCTTGACCCACTGCATACCTACGAGACCGGTCATATGCCCTGGTGGGTACAAGTCGTAGAACCGGGCTAACAGCCGATACCTATTCACACTAGGTCGGCAATCACCGCATCGCCGAATGCCACACGCCGGTCAGCCCGCGCATTGGCGACATCCTCGACCGCCGTGGTATCGAGCTTATTAGCCACCGCGAGATATAAAAGGAAAAACCCATGGACGAAACGCTTAAAGACACCATTCCGCAAATCGAAGCCATGGCCCATGATACGCTTTCGCACCACCGGCTTCCGGGGCTAGCTCTGGGCATCGTCCGCGGCGACGAGTTAGCGTGGTTCGGGGGCTTTGGCCGCGCCAACCTGGATCAAGACGCCACACCGACGGTCGATTCACTGGCCCGCGTCGCCTCGGTGAGCAAGACCTTCACCGCTACCGCGATCGTGCAATTGCGCGACGAGGGCAAGCTGGGCCTGGACGATCCGCTGGTCCAACACATCCCGGAATTCGCAGCCGTACAGGTACGGGCAGGTACGCTCGAAGCGGTGACCCTGCGGCGGATGCTGACCCACCGCACGGGGCTTGCGACCGAGTCGCCGGTCGATGGCTGGGGTGCACTGCGTTTCCCCACCCGCGAGGAGATCCTGGCAGCCCTGCCCCAGACAGAAGTGGTGATTCGCCAAGATAGCGCCTGGAAATATTCCAATTTGGCCTATGGACTATTGGGCGAGGTAATCCAACGCGTTTCGAGACAGCCATACGAAACGTATATCCAGGAGTATCTCTTCAACCCGCTGGCAATCGCATCGGCGACTTTCGACCTCGACGACGAACATCGGTCACAGCTAATGACCGGTTACGACCCCACACCCTACCAAGACCGCCCCAAGCCCGCAGCCTACGCGCATTTGCGGGGAATCGCCGCCGCCGGCCAACTGCACGCCAGCGTCGCCGACCTGGCCCGTTGGGTTTCATTTCAGTTCCGCACTGAGGATGCTCCGCGCGCAGGGGCGCAAGTATTGGCCGGCGCTTCGCTGAGCGAAATGCACCGTCCGCAATATATCGAGGATGACTGGTCCGCCGGTCAGTGCCTGGGCTGGCGTGCTACACGCGTCGGCGAGCGCGTCCACCACAACCACGGCGGCGGCATCCACGGCTTCGGCACCCAAGTATTTTTTAATAAACCAACGCGTACTGGGGCGATTCTCCTCATTAATATGTGGCCACCGCACGGAGGGTTGGATCTGGCACAGGAAATATTGGAACTGATCCTCACGGCGGACGAGGCACATGGCAACAAAGGGACAACGACCGATTTTTCACCCGTGCCGGAAACCTACCGCGCCCTGCTCGGCACCTACGTTGCCGCGCCCGGCATCTGGGTCAATATCGAATGGCGCGCCGGGGTGCTGCGTTTGGCGGTGCCGCAAGGCAGAGACCATTCGCTGCACGCGCCGGCCGAGTTGGTGCCGACCGACAACGAGTTGGAATTTCGCGTGCAGGGTGCGCGCGGCGCGGGGGAAATGGCGGTGTTTAAAATCGAAGACGGAGTAGCGAGTTATGCGCTCGGTGGATTTGAATTTCGCCAGCTGAAAATCTGATTAGCTTGCACCGAGCAGCAAACAAAATACAACGAAGGGGCGTCCCGTAGGACGCCCCAATAACACAACCCAACTAGAAAAAGATCATCATCTGATACTTGACACCATCTGCGCTCTGGCAATCATCACATTCGCCAGTTCACCTACTTCAGTAAATAATCAATTCCATCATGTTGCTTACCATCGATCATTCGGATCTTTACTGAAGCATCGGCTTCTGTCGCGTCGATAAAACCGATCCCACCCGGCTTGTTTGCCACATGCTGTTTTGCCGCCGCGCCATTAGCAAGGACCTCGGGCGATTCGATCATACCTTCGAACACCTTAGTTAGCCACATTTTGTTCATCTTTTTAGCGCATAGGCCCAAGACCATTTTAGCAAATTTCTCAGCAACAGAGTCTTCCAATCCGACCCCAAAAACCTGCATCGATATCGGCGTCGCCGTATAGATTATTCCGCCATAGGAGGGAGATAGGTGCATGCTTTGTCCGTATTGCTGGTGATGACCAAGCCATCCTTCTCCTCTTCAAAGCAGCCAACTCGTTGAAGCGCGTCCAGTATATCGGGAACTGCACTTCTGGCGACTATCATATAACAAGCCTCACGGGCGGTAGACTTAGCCTCAGGGCTCACTTCCGTTGAATCGGTGAAATTGAGTTGCTTCATTTTGACGATTGATGCACCAGCTGCACCGGCGGCCATCGCCGCCGCGACTAGTTCATCTCCGCTGCTTTCGTTACATATAAGCGAAAAATCAACCAGATCGGTCAGGTAAGTTAGATTTTTCTTCCTATCACCGGTATATCGTTGCCGCCAGTTTATACTTCCCAAGATACCATCAATAGCGACTACAATCTGCTCGGTGCTCGCCGCAGAATGTAGCATACCGCGCGTGACATCCATATTCAGATGGGCTGCGCTAAGAGGGTACATGTAAATGAAGCCTTTCCCCGGTTGATCAAGTTGCCCTGCGTCTATCATACCATCGAATAAGATTTCGGCATCGGTGGAAGCAACCGCCGTCCAAATGAGTTCCTTGTCGGCCGGGATGGCGATCCGCAACAAGCCCATCTTATCTCGAACTCCGAGGCCAACACCATGAGTGACACTGGGCACACCTGCTCCGATATCCAGCGCCACTCGGGCTACACGAGTCCCCTGCCCGCGTTGGACAATGCAACAGATACCAGTGACATCATTTGATAAATGCACTGTTTCTAAACCATCTACGAGGACTTGATTGACATGGTTCGCATTGTCAGGATGTGGCAACTCAACGTCAATTGCAAATACCGAACCTCGACCGGGCAAATCAAGTCGTCCCAAGGTCACCAGTAAAGATACGACCTTATCCGTAACATCACTGGGGACGAGAAACGAAAACGTATCTATCGGATCATCGACAATCTTGGTGCCTCCCCAAAAACCACTCTTTTCAACTACCGGCGAGCGGGCAGCGAATGATGTCAGCATAGTAACCCCGATACCGGATAGGGCCTCGAAAATATCTTTGCTGAGTGAGCGAAATACACTTGCAGTGATTCTAGAAATCATCATGAAGCCGCTCCTTGTGACACCTCAGCATCGAGAGGATTGGATGATGCCTGACCGGCTTCGAGTGCTTTCTTGCGTTTAGCGGTAACGGATAAACCGACGCAAAGGACCGAGAGAATCGGACAGACCGAAGCCATCGACAAGATACCGAATCCTTCTACCACACCGACCTCACCACCAATGCCTAAGCCCATCGACAGTACTAGTGGAACCGTGATTGGCCCCGTTGTGACACCCGCGCTATCCCAACCAATATTTACAAATTCTTCGGTCGAGAAAAAGGTGATCGCCAGAAGGATGATATACGGTGGCCCGCACATTACGATAAGAGGTATATCAAACATAATCTTAGCCACGCCAAATGCTATCCCAAAACCAACACCGACAGCCACTGCTTGCATCAAAAGTGATTTTTTAAAAGTACCAACCGTGAGCTCTTCAACTGTCGCACCCAAGGCGTTGAGAGCGGGTTCGGCCAACGTTGCTCCATATCCAAGAATGAACGCAAAGATTAAGACAACGAGGATTCCGCCAAGGCCACCTTCTGCCCCATAAAGAGGGCCGATCGAAGGCAAATATTCATATGTCTCGCGATCAATATCGAAATCTTGATCTTGATATGGAATGGTCTCGTATTTCTCATCAACATAGGCTATAAAAAACGACTTCTTTTCTCCGTCAGCCGTAATTGCAGTCTGCACGACTAACGGGTCAAAATTTTTGAGTACGGTTTTTTGGTCTGGCAATTGGACCGTCTTATAGGCCGCCGGAATCTTGCCGCCAATTTGATCGCCCAGTTTCGACAGACCAAGTTCGATCCCGATACTAAAGACGGACATACCAACTATGGCGAATCCCAAACCGAGAAAGGTCTCGTCTGCACGTGGCAGGCGTTCACGTAGTAAAACCCACAAGACCAGCAACATTGGCACTCCGAGCAAGCCGATCGCCTGAACTCCTGTCTGAAAATTTTTCAATAGAATCTCAAGCACTCCCGTCTGGATCTGCTCTGCTCCGGCAAACTCAAGGCGCAATTCAGCTACTTTAGTTGCAACATCAGCACGAGACTCTTGCGCTAACCCAGAGAGGTAAGATTCTTGTACCGCCTCATCAGTATGCTCAACCATGTAACGCAACTGAGCTGATTCGTCAATGAATAGCGAAGCCGTTTTCTCGTGGGCGAAGAAACGTGCCGGATTGGAATCGGGTTCGGGGACTTGGCCGACGTAGCACACACCCAAAATAAGCACGGTAACTATTGGGAATAACGAGGCCAATGTCACTACACCAAATCCGGCAGCCCCCTCTTCGCCATCGCCAAATATACGTGAAATACCAATTCCCAATGCCAATACCAAAGGCACTGTCACGGGGCCGGTAGTCACAGCACCGCAGTCCCAGGCTAGACCCGCTAAATGAAGAAGATTTTCGCTGTACATGCACGCAAATGCCGTTGCTGTCAAAAGCGATCCCACAAGTACGAATATGAACGGTTTGAGCGACCAGCCATACTTGAAGCGCAGCATGCCAAAAGCCACAGCGATCCCAACCCCGGTACCGACACTATATACTAAAACCTCCGATACCTTATTGAGCAGGAAAAAAAGTAGCGGCGCTTCCCACGCTTTAACCGACATACCAGCCGCCTTCAGAACGCCAATAGCAGGCTCAGCAAGCGTAGCAAGAAAACCGAGGGCGAGCGCGAACAGAAGTATGACAAGTAGAGACTGCTTCTGCGGCAATTTGACACCTACAATTTCTCCCAGCGGCATCAAGCCCAATACGAGCCCTTCCATGAAGAAGGTGAGCCCCACTACGACCAGCGCGATACCACCAGCGATCACCGAAGCTTCTGCTATAGCTACCCCTAACACAATGGTTTGGAATAAAAACAGGTAGGTGATTATAAGCCACACCGCTTTGACTTGTTCAAGAAGACGATCTTGAACATATGGGCCAATTATTTTGAGTCCTTGCGAGAAGGATACCTTGACCTTCCCCGAAGTTTGTTGCCCCGTTTGTGTCATGCAATTTCTCCTTGTCGAACACAAATACTCAATTTGATAATCAACAAATATTCTAGCCTCAACCAGTTGCGCAAAGCGTGAGCAATATGCCCACAGTTCGTCAACTTGGCTTTGAATGACTCTTCGGACAAAAAGGCACCCCTATTTTTGAATACCGGCAGAATCTCTTTCCTGGATCGTAGGTCCGCGACAAAACACCCAAACCTGCGAGCTGTCTACATTTTGCGATAGTCGCCGGAGCTTGTCTGTGAGAAATACGGTTCCTCACTTTCGACAGCTCAATTTTCCAGTAGCCTAGGTCGTAATTACGATCTGGTTGGTTGCTGTATTTTATTTTTGCGGATCCATCCGGTCTGTCTGTAAATCTGACCGGCAGATAACCAATTATTTGTCTGCTTACCCCAATCATACCTATAGAATATACAACATGTTGCGAGTCGCTCCTATCAGAAAACTCTGACTGTAATTGGACCTCTCGTAATGTAGCAAGTCCTGAGAACGTATGAATAAGTCCCATCTGCGGAGGAGCCTATCCCAAGCGATGCGTTCTGCCTACCGAAATCCATGATAGGCTGTCTATCCAAAAGTGCATACGGAACCCCGCGTTCTACCGAAACGCCGAGACCAACAGAGGGATTAACGAGGGTACAAATGACGTTGTTACGCGCAGACCATTACAATCTAATACGAAGCGATGAACTGGCCGAACCACAGCAAAATGTGCGAGATAATTAAGCCTCCGAATCCGTAAAGGCCATGCAATCAGGATTGGCGCAAGGCCAAGCGATAGGAAAACCCGTAAGGCCTTTTATCTAAAAGTCCTTACCACATCACGCCTCGGAGGTCATCGCAACGACAGCACGGACGGCCTCGCTCCAGTCATCCCAAAGCCCAGCCCCCTCCGCACGTGGCTCCGGCGGCGGGGCGGGTGGCCCAAGCTCAAGTCCATAGTGCGCCCTCACCGAGGGCGGTGGTGATGGTTGCGGCCCTTTGATATAACGGCCGTTGTATGTTCTGTCATACACAGACTTTTTATATGCATCGTAAGTAATCATCTGTCGAATCTGCGGGGGATTGCTGTAGTTCGGCGTTGCGGAGTGGAACATTCGCCCATGCCACAGGACCACATCTCCCTCGTCACCAAAAAACTCGAAGGGTTCAATGCCGGCGAGTACGTCCCTAAGACCTGGAGGCTGTGGCAGCACGAATGCCGCGGCGGAATTGTCCGGATGGGGCGGGTGCAAGATCGAATAGCGGGCGATGTCTGCGGAGCCCGGCTCAGCTTCGTAGAGCAAGCGGTGACTGCCTGGGAAGAGGGCAATTCCACCCCCACCCTTCGGAACCTTATCAATGTAGCCACTCACCACCAGATGCATCGGCTCCGGGTCAATATGCGCACCAGCACGGGCGGCTTCTGCCATCGAAGGTGAAGAGCTCGTGCGCTCTTTCGGCAGCACGCAGTAGACACCGCGCAACTCCTTGCCGCCCCAAACCGGCCAACCACGCAGTCGGCTTCCACCAGGATCCGGATCGGCCGCAGAGGAACTTACCTCTGGTGTCACAACTTCGCCGAGGAGTTGCTCGAACCATGGGAACACACGGCGTGGGAGCAAGTCGATCATGTCCTCATCGCCAGAGAGTTCACGCAATCGCCAGGCGCAGTCACCAGTGCGATCATTCATGCCATCAGGCGTGCTTTGACGGTCCGCTTCCGGGATACCGTTCACCCAGGTTTTAGGGTCGTCTCGTCGCAAGTGACTTGAGCTATTTCCCACCCACAGCCTGTCCCGTGCTGCGACACAAAGTTTGGGGTCGAGGATATTTCGTTTAACGAGGAATCCGTTCACAATAAACTGTTGGATCTCTTCTCTACTAAGTGCTGCCAATGCTGTGTCCATAGGAATAAGTCTTCTTTCTTCAATTGAGTGCAGAAAACAGGCATTATAAAGGGCCTTTTAGGGGGGCGGGTCAAACGGTGTGGGTGTGCTTGGAGCAGCCTGGTGGGGGCCGGCCTTTGCGCCGCGTCTGCTGCCGACGCGGTCCACCCCGAGCGATGAAAGGGCCTGTTTTAGAGGCTTATGTGCATAACCCTGGCCATTGATGAAATAGGGTCGGTAGTTCATCTCTCACGTTATTACCAAACCGCACCGTGCCCATCACGACCGCACCCGCTTCAATTGGATAGAACGCCCGTTGCAGAAGGAGACCGCCGCGCGGCTAGGGGAAGTCGCTGATCAGTTGCGGCCGTCGAATCTGGCCGAAGGACACGTTATAGCCGAAGTCGAAGCGCACGCGCCCTTCGCTGAAGTCGAATTCGAGCTTGGCGGAGTAGGGCATTTCAAGAAAAAAGATCCTGGCCATAAAGGTGTCGGCAGCGGTCCAGCCACCGCTGGTGGCGATCGGCTCAAGACGGCGGTTGTCGTAAGAGGTTTCGCCTTTGAGCCAGGTGCCGTGACCAACTTCAATGCGGTGCTCGCCCTGATCGTCGTGGATAATCAAGGCGTTGCTGTTGCGGCCGAAGTCAAAGGACATCGACTCGACGCCCTGCTCGTTGTCGTCGAATTCAAATATCTGGTCCGAGAGTTCGGGGCCTCGCATCGAATAGGAAGCCGCCCGCAACGGCTTGAGGAAGAGGAACGAGATCTTGTCGGCGAGTACCGCATGGGACTGGTCAGCCGCCGGTAAGGCTTCGGGTTTCATCGCAGGGAGCAAGTGATCCCAGACAAGGTCGAGCACGTCTTGTGCTTTGCGGTTGCGGACGCCGCCGGTAATGGCCAGCACCGCGTCCTGCTCGGGCAAGACAATGCAAAACTGCCCGAAGGCCCCGTCTGTGCGGTAGCTGCCATGGCGACCGCGCCAAAACAGGTAACCATAGCCCTGTTCCCAGTCGCTGTCGGGGTCGCTGCCACTGGAGGTCTGGCGCGACGTGGCCGCCTCAACCCACGCCTCGCTGAGGACGCGTTCGCCGTCCCACACACCTTTTTGCAGGTAGAGTTGGCCGAAGCGGGCAATGTCCTCAGTCTTGATCCGCAGGCCCCAACCACCGACGGTAATGCCCTGCGGGCTCTCCTGCCAGCGGTAGCCATTTATCCCCAAGCGCTCGAAGAGGCGCGGCTCGAGGTAATCGACGACATTGTCACCCGTCGCCTTTTGCAAAATCGCCGCGAGTATATACGTCGCGCCGGTGTTATAGGCAAAGTGAGTGCCCGGTTTGTGCTCGACTGGCAAGCTGAGGAAGGTCCGGACCCAGGGGGCGTCGTCGCCTGCAAAGAATCTGCCGAGCGTGTCGTCCTGATGGCCGCTGCTCATCACCAACAGATCGCGGATGCGCATAGCTTCGAGGTTGCGATGTGGTACGGCAGGAGCTTCATCGGGAAAGTAGTCGAGGACCCGGTCGTCGAGTGTGAGCTCGCCATTGGCAACGGCGATGCCGATGGCAGTCGAGACGAAGCTGGTGCTCAGCGAATAGAGCCGATGGCGGCGCTCGGCCGCATACGGGTACCACCAGCCTTCGGCCACGACCTTACCATGGCGCAATAGCATAAAACTGTGCAGCGCGTCGATCTCGCCTTCGAGGGCTTTGACGAAATTGAGAATGGCCGTGGAGGAAATACCCTGTTCCTCAGGCGTGCTGCGCGGGAGGGGCTGGGCCATAGTTTCCGCGGTGCTGAGGGCGCTTAGCGCCAATAAAAACAGTACGGCGGTGTTTTTCATTATAGCCATGGGAATCCCTGCGGCTATTCGCCCGTGATCAAGGGCTCCTGGCCCGGAGAGAAGACATCGACATCGGTGACCTGTGCACCCTGGGGGATTGGCACCGGGCCAACGAGCAGAGGGTCGGCGGTCGCCGCCATCCAGTCGTCGAGCCGGCGGCACAGCGCCGCTAACGTTGGCGCCAGCTCGGGCCGGTCGCTGAGGTTGTTTTGTTGCTCGGGGTCGAAGTAGTGGTCGTAGAGCATCTCTTGGTGACGCGGTTGCTGTTGCCAGCCGTGCTCGATCAGATCGCTCTTGGCCGGGGTATCGTCGGTGTTGGGCAGCACGAGTTTTTCGCGCTGGTCGAAGCGACGAATGTAAATGTGACGCTCGTCGCGGACACCGCGCATCGGCTCATAGGCCGCGTGGTAGGTCTGCTCAAAAAATAAATGCTCGTGCAGGCGTTCGACTCGACCATCGACCAGCGGCAACAGCGATTCTCCCTGCAGCCACGGCGGCCGCACCGTCGGCATCAGGTCCATCAGCGAGACCATCGCATCGAAGGTCTTGCCGCCGTTGAAGTGTGCGGGGCCGCGGGCGATAAGGAAGGCGGCGTTGCCGTGCTCGCCGACGCTGCCGATGTGCAGCGGCCACTGTAGGCCGTGGTCGGTGAAGGCGAAAACATAGGTATTGGCGTCGAGGCCGGAGGCGGCTAAAGCGTCGAGTATGGCGCCGAAGCCGGCATCCATCTGCCGCGCACTGCGCTTGTAGCCGGCGGCCATCGCCCGCAATTCCGGGGTGTCGGGAAAGGGGGGCGGCGGGGTGCAGTGGTCAGGATTTTCGGCCGGATGAGTCTCGGGCTGCGGCTCGGGATAGGGGGTATGCGTCTCGGTGGTGCCGACGCTGAGGAAGAAGGGTTGTTGCGACTTTGTGTGCAGGTAGTCGCAGACGGCTTCGGCGGCTTCGGCGGCAACGGCAGTGTCGGCAAGCTCGCAGTGGTAGGCGTCAGCAAAGGTGCCGGACTGGTGGGGAACGAGATGTTCTGTGCCGCAGTGGGCCGTCTGGTAGCCGTGCCCGCCGAGCACCCGGGCCAGGTGGCGCTCGGGATGCGCGAGGGCGAAACCCCGGTGGGCCAGACCGAGCATACCACTGCAGTGCGGGTATTCGCCGGTCAGGAAGGAGGCACGACTGGGTGAGCAGGACGGGGCGGCGGAGAAGGCACGGCGGAACAGGGCACCCCCGCGGGCGAGGCGCATTAAGTTCGGGGTGGGCACGGCGTGACCGTAGGGCTCGATAAAGCGACCGCTATTGTGGGAGTGCAGGAAGACTATGTTGGGCCGTGTGGGCATGCTTGCCGGGCCTGGTTTGAGTGGTTGGTATCACCTGCGTGCGGTCGATTGGTCGTGTTGATGCGGGCGACGCTCAAGGACGGCACCGTTGGTTGCAGCGAGGCCAATAAGCCGATCAGGGCCGGTCGAGGCAGCGCTAACCGGCTCAATGCATAGGAATTATAAAGGGCCTTTTAGGGGGCCGGGTCAAGCGGAGGGGGGGGGTAGTGGAGCGGCCTGGCCTACGATATGCCCTCGGGCCTAGTGGAGTGCCGGCCGGGAGCGGGGCGCCCGCGCCCGGCTCGGTCCCGTACGCAATACGGGTTGTTGAATTCGAGGACGATCTCGTCGAGTAGACTTGCTCCCATCGCAAATAGAACAGCTCTGGTGGTGATCCGGCGCAACCTGGTGCCAGCTTCGGTCGATCCGGGAAATATTCGAGACCATTGCCATTGACGTGCACGGCGCTGGCGTACATGCCGGTGAGGAAACTGGCGCGGCGCGGCGTGCAGAGCGGGCTCTGGCAATAGGCGTGAGTGAAGGTCGTACCCGAGGCGACCAAGCTATCGATATTGGGTGTCGATACGTGTTCGCACCCCAGGGCGGCAATCGTGTCGTAGCACTGCTGATCGGTGCAAATCCAGAGAATATTTGGCGTCATTTAGAAATTCTTGTCCAATGGGAGGGGGTGTTTTCCACTCGGCCTATGGATAAACCTTCACTGCCCCGTCATAGTGGTCTATAATTTCAGCTTGCAAACCGTCGACCACCTTGTTGCACCAATCCGCATCGCTGAGCAGCGGGCGGCCGATGGCAACTAGATCGAATTCGCCCTGGTCAAAGCGCCGCATCAACTCGCGTGCGCTCTCCGGACTGTCGCCAAGAAATTCGTCTGTTACCAGCCCCACATTGCCTACGGTGATAGTCGGCAGATCGGCGATCTTTTTGCTCCAGCCGGCCAGATTAAAATCAGAACCATCAAATTCGGGCAGCCAGAAGCGTCTCGTGCTGGCGTGGAGGAAGTCGATGCCGGCGTCTTTTAGGGCGCACAGTGTCTTTTCCAGCTCCTGTGGCGTATGGAACTGTTTGGCCTCGTAGTCGCGGACGGTCCACTGAGAAAAGCGAATGCCCAGCGGGTAGGTCGGGCCGACCTGGCGGCGCATTTCGCGCACCAGGTCGCAGACAAAAGCGAGCTGCCCGGCGCGCAGAAAACTATCGCGCAAGTAGCCGTGTGCGCCGTGCAGCTCGATGCCATCAAAGCCCATTTTTTGTGCGTATACCGCACCTTTGACAAAGGCGTCGAATAGCTCCTGCAAGGATTTTCCCACGGCCTGTACGACGACCTCTTGGCCCTCTTCGACCACGGCCCTGGCCGCAATCCCGGACCGGGCTATCGGTCCCTGGTGCCACAGCTGGACAAAGGTTTTGCTGCCAGTTGGCTCGATTTGGGCGAGGACGGTCTGCTAGGCTGCTACGGTATCTTCGGCAATACGGGGAATCTGGTCTGAGTCGGCCGCCAGGGGGTGATCGACCAGCGCGCCCTCCGTTATCAGCAGGCCAACGCCCCCAGCGGCACGACGGCGATAGTATTCTCCGACGGTGGCTGTCGGCACCCCGCCGGGCGATTGTTTTCGCGTCATCGGCGCCATGACAAAGCGGTTGGGTAGGGGCACACTAGCTCAATACACCACCGCAGCGATATACCGCTGACTCTGCTCCCGGGCGTCTCCGCTGATCTGGATATCCAACAGATAAATTCCGGGTGGCACCAACGCGTGCGTTAGATCCCGCCCGTCCCAACTGAGTCTCTGCGGCCCGGCCACCACCTCGCGCGTCTCCTCATAGACCAATTGCCCCGACAGACTGAATACTCCGATCCGCAATGGTCGCGGTACCGCCACGTTGACCACGTCCAGCGCCACCTCGATTCGATCGTTGACTCCGTCGCCATTGGGACTTAGTACCAGCGATCGCTGTATTTTTTTGATCAGTAGATCCCGCACTACCGGCAACGCCACCACATTGGTGTTACCCGCCGCCTGATCCGTCGCGTCGCCGGGATCGACGCGCTGGCGGATAGCGTCGCCGGCGCGGGAGTCTTGGATAAAAAGGTTGAATTGCGTCGACTGCTGGAAGATGCGGCTGCGGAAGCGCAGCTCGACGAGATCGCCGTCGCCGATGGCCTGGGGGAAAGTCACCTGGAAACCCGCGTCCGTGGTCTCGCTCGCGACATCCACTGGCTCGTCGTTGACCTTTGCCTGGGCAAAATGCATCGCCACCGGTGCCTCGACGAAGACGCGGTCAAACCCCGTGCGGCGGGTCTGGCCCGGTTTCAAATAGAGACTGAACTCGTGCTCCTCCCCGGGGCTAACCTGCAAGGGCGCAATCTCGCTGACCGCGCTGCGCGCCAGCGCCTCGCTAAAATTGACCGCCAGGTTCCCAAGCTCCGCCGCGAGGCCGGGGTCGTCCCCGGTCATGCGGACTTCGAACTGCATCCACCGCCGCGGCGAAAGCGACTGAAACTCCTGCCCGGAATCGCCGTAGATCTTGCTCCAGGCGCTCCAATCGCCACCGGCGACTCGAGTGGTGTCGATGGGACCCTTGAAACTGGGGATCAGTTTGTCGTAGCGCTTCGCGGTGACTTCCTTGCCGTTCTTGTCAAAAAAGATCAAAATCTCGTCCAGCTCGTTGCCCGAGCGGGTGCGGATCTCGATCCGCGTGCCATGCGGCTCATCGGCCTCCCATTCGATCGAATTGATATTTTTCACGTCGTCGAGGTCGATCAAAGGCGAGCGAAAGGTCACCGCCTGCGGATAGCCTCGGCCAAAGATTTGCAACTCCTCTGCCGACGCCCGGTACGAACGCCGGGTCGCGTTATCCCAGCTTTTCCACAATACGCGCACATGGCGGGTGGGCACCAGGTCGAACTGGTGGTCGGCCGTGCCCGAGACCTGGCGGTTGAAATCGGTGGCCGTGCCCGAAAAGTGCTTGAGCCAGATCAGGCTGCCGTCGGGGGCCAGCGCCCCGTCCGAGGTGAGGACCTCGTAAAAATTGAAGCTGAACGACCGACGCGTGAGGCGATAGGACGTGGTAATGCCCCCGGCGAAGCCGCCGCGCACCACCACCCCGCCGACGATCTTGACTCGGTCGACCCAATACGTGGCCCCCAGGTCCAGCGTCAACTGCGAGAACACATCCTGGCTGGCCTGGGTTGCCCGCCGCACACGCCAGAGCGATACCAGATCGCCGTCGAGGATCACGCGGGTAGTGCCCAGCGCCAGCGTCTCGGTCTCCTTGACCGCGAAAGCGTCCAGCACGACATCGAGTTTGCCCCCGCGCTCCAACACGCCGAGAGAGATATTATCGCCCAACGCGTCGACCTGCACTTCCAAAAGCCGCGCCCCTGGCACCGCTTTCAACGACACGAAACGCACGTACTGGATCGGCGAGTGATCGGGCTGATCCAGTTCGAAGACGACTTTGTGGCGCTTGTTCTCCTTGTAGCGCTCGATGATCCGGTAGGCCAGGGTCCCCTCGATCGGATTCGCAATCTGGTCGAGGAACTGTTCGCCGGTCGACAGCATCAGGTTGAAGAGTTCAAAAGGCGGAGCGGTCTCGTCGAAGATCAGCGTGACTCGCCGCGACGAGACCCCCCGGCCCAGATCGAGTTCCAACACCCCACCCTCGACGCCCATGTCCGGATCCGGGCTCCAACCCGTGCCCAGATCCCCGTCGTATACCAGCCGCGCGTCCTGCGAATTCGACCCGGCGCTGCGGATGCCCCCACCGAAGTCTTCGGCGTTGAGCGCGGCATTGATATCCCGTTCGATGCGCACAGGTTTGATCCCGCCCGCCGGGGTAAATTCTATATTGCCCAGCGGCAGCTCCCAGTCCGCCCAGTCCCGCGGCGAATCGAAGCGCAACTGCTCGGTAAATAGCGGTTGGGGGACCAGCAGCAGGGCGAATAGCCGGATGAAAGTCGACACGAACATATTGGTATCCCTTTGTTCAGACGGGTAGGCGGCACAGCGCAAAACGCATTGTTAGGCGTAACTGATTATGCAAAATGTTCATGTCTCAGTGACTATTCCGCACAATGTCTGCGCCTAGTTTTCTCAGTATGTACTATGAGGTTGGGGCCAGCGGTAGTGTGGCGCCCACGGCAACTCATGACCAAGCCGGTGTGCCGCACGGTGCCACCAACGCGGATCGGCCAGTACTGCGCGAGCAATGCATAGGAATTATAAAGGCCTTTTAGGGGGCCGGGTCAAGCGGAGGGGGGTAGTGGAGCGGCCTGGCCTACGATATGCCCTCGGGCCTAGTGGAGTGCCGGCCGGGAGCGGGGCGCCCGGCTCGGTCCCGTACGCAATACGGGTTGTTGACGATCTCGTCGAGTAGACTTGCTCCCATCGCAAATGGAACAACTCTGAACGGCATAGGCCTGCATAGGCGGCATAGACGGCACAGGCTACCAGTGCGTGGAAGTGAGGCGGCACCTCTTCAAGAAAACGAGCGACTTCCTCGGATTCGAGACGCTGCGGGACCAGGCTCTTCTCCTTGAAGTATCGGATGCCGTGGGCTACCGATACTTCAAGGAATCTCCACTCGACGGCTTTGCGCAGCATGAGCTTCATACCACACAATTATAGATTGATCGTTGCTTCGGATGTCGGCAATGTCTTGTTTCCGCGCTTGTAGCAGCTAGTAGTCCTCGATCTGCTTGGTCGTGAACATCGATTCAGGCTCTGGATCAGGTTCGACAATAGCCACAGGCTCAACATCGAGTGATTTTTCAACGGCCGGTTCGGGCATTTCCAATTCTTCAATTGACGAAGGCTCGTCGAGCACCAACTCGAGTCCATAAACGTCAGCGGCAATGTCACGAACCCACTGGCTGGTTATCCTGTCGAGATTTTCTTCTGCGGCCGCGGCGCAGATATTGTTGATTACACGTGGCGTTCCTTCCGACAAGCGGTACAACATGGACACGACGTCGTCATCAAACAGGTCAGGAGCTCCTTGCCGGCAATGCGCGTGCAGTGCTTGAGGTAGCCTTGCACTTTCAAGTTGAATTCACCCTTTGGCCTGATGCATTAGAGTGCAATATATGGAACACTAGACGCTACTTGACCTTTACCACCACAAAGGTCACATCGTCGTCCAGCGGCCGACCCGCCGCCCACCCAGCGCCGCCCTGCGCCAGCCGCTCGCAAATCGTCTGCGGTGATTCTCCTGCTACTTCCCCGAACAACGCCTGTGTCCGGGGATACCCTAGTTCCTCGTCCGCTGCATTGAGCCGCTCGGGCAGGCCGTCGCTCATCAGCAACACCACGTCGCCCGCCGCCAGTTCGTATTCCCGCCGCTCGTACTGCGCCCGCGTCGAATAGCCCAGCGGCATCCCCTCCAGCAAGATCTCTCCCACCTCGCCTGTCGCCACCCGATGTAGCAGCACCGGCGGAATGGCTTTGCTAGACCAAGTGGTACGGCGAGAAATGAAAAAACGCCATTGTCACAGAATGCCCTATCTATGCCACAACAAGCGCTCGCGGCTGAGACAAGGTCCATGACGGGCATTGCCCAGACAGGCGGACCCACATAGACAACCGCAGGGCCGTTACAGCAGTGGCTAGCTTCCTTAACGTGTTCGCTTTCTATTCTCGGTGCCCGCGCGGGCGCAACAGGGAAATGACCGCGGGTAAAGCGACCAACCCGATCAACACAAGTACACTCCACAGCCAGACGGACGGCCATGTCCGTGTAGATTGTACAATGTCTATTTCAACTATTTCCTGTGCAGTACCTGCGGGGATAACGACGCGCTGCTGCTGGTCCAAATTCGAACCCCTTCCAAATCGGTAGCTGCCAGGGGGTAGCAAAAAAGTAAACTTGGATATCGGTCCCGCTTTTTTTCCCGAGAATGGACTCGCCGCTCTTTGGCACACAGCTTTGCTCAACACCTTTTGACCACTGGAGTCTGTACGCGTAGCGCATACGGGATATTCTGATCGCACAGAAATGCGAGCCAACGAAGGGTGAAAATCTCTCTCAACGGAGACTCCTTGCAGTTCAAGAGCAATAGCCGATTCGGGAGCCCCTTTGACGTAGAGTTCATATTGCCCCGGTGGGGCCCATACGCGATAGCGGCCATAGGCGTCCGATATGGTCTCGAAGACTCTTGCAGAGTCTTCTTTTGAGCGGAGTACGAGCGGAAGGCCGCCCCATTCGTTCGGTTGTTCATCAGCAGGATAGAGCAAACCACTCAAATAAACGCGTTCCTGGTAGTGTGCGTGCAGCTCGCCTGGCAGAGCAATGCACCGCGGCAACTCTTCGGACGTATAGCCCGCAACAAATACTACGTCGCCAAAGGTATCGGAATTGTTGAACCGCACACCTTCCGACCACGACAGCCAATCCCCACCATCCGAACCGTCGGCGTCAGAAATCACGGCATCAAAACCAATGGTTTTTCCCTCGGCAATCGTCAATCGTTCGTTGGGGAAGTTCTTCCAGAGTGGAATAGACCACTCGTAGATCGTGTACTCCCCCCAGCGCGCGACAGCGCCCTGTACTCCAGAGCAGTGTGTGCAACCAGTAACCAGCCCAGGCGTATTGTCGACTTCGGCTACTTTTTCCGTGTAGCGGCTGGCTCCTCCGACCATCACATATTGTTGTGCACCCATCCCGCCAACCGTTTTATCTCCTCCACTGTGATCGGCATCGATAAAGAGTTCACAGAGATCTTGATTGGAAGGGGTTGGTCTAGCTGGGCGGAGAACGACTTCGTCGTCGCGCACGATCAGCGCAACATACAATACATTGTGCTGGATGCTATAGCCAACGCGATATCTCGCCGTAAGGTCCGCTGGCTGCGCAGGGGTCGTTGCCACAGAAATCATGGATGAGATTGATGAGAACGGAGACAAGGGCCTAGACAGCACCGAGCCCGTCAATGAGTTAGAGATGGGGTATTCAAGCATCTGCTCGGGCCAATCGGCCAACATCCCGTCGATCTGAATGCCGTCGAGCGGAATCGCCTTGGCTAAAGACGGTGGTACTTGCTGCGCATAGCCTTCGTTGGCCACACCTAGGCAAATGCTCAATAAAACTAGTATTTGTTTCATGTTCATTTTCTTTTCGATGGGCGTTAATCGCAATTGGCACAATGGCCTAGTCGAATTGACGGCGCGCGCGCGCCAAATAATGCAGCACAATCGCCCCGCACCAGGCGAGTATGACCCAGCCGGTAGTCGGCGAAAACAGCAACCGCGTGAACGAGTTCCCGACCACATAATGCGGCGTGAACGACTGCACCATGTTTGCTAGTATAGGAAGTTGCAGACCAACAGCAAAACCGAGCATCACAATAATCTGCTGCGCTTTGCTCGAAGTGGTAAACAATGCGAATACCGCAAAGAAGAGCGCTATCATAACGTGCATATCGAAGCCCCAAATATCATCCGATCCCTGTTGCGCCCGCATATTGGCGAAGATGTGCGCCGAAACACTGGGGACAATGATCAACGCGATGACACGTGCGCCTGCCACGGTCAGACTGCTCAGCGGCAGACTGCGCCACAGGGGGTTGTTCTGCGTTGCGAGAGCGGAATAAATTAAGAAAATCCAAACGAGTATCGGCAGCATCATATTTACGGTCTGCAGGGTCGTGATAATCCAATTCATATCTTCAACGGGCGTTGGCCCCCCAAACCACACAACCACCAGTCCTACGCCCCACAAGGCCCCAATACGCCAATCGTTGTATACACTCCATACGAGTGACCACATAGTGTATTCTCCTTAGCGAACCTGTTTGAGTATTAACACGGCAATTTCCTCTATCGGCAAAGCAGAGCACTGCACGTCCTCGGCCGATTGCAGACAGTTGAGCGTTGTTTCGCGTTGGCTGGTAACGAGTTGATGCTGTTGGCCTTCACTGCGTTGGCTGACGACTTCTCCACCTAGCACCAACGCCGTTGCCGCCCGATAACTGATCTTACCCCACTGAGCATCGAGCTCTGAAACTGTGGCCTGTAACACCTGGTGGCCCTCATTTAAAAAGATCAATTGGTCGGCTAAGCGACCTATGTCGGACAGGTTGTGCGTCGAGTAGAAAATGGTGTGCTCGCCGCTCTCGATCAATTCCCAGAGCGCGTTAAGCGTCTCACTGCGCACTAACGGATCCAGCCCGGCCGTCGGCTCGTCGAGCAGTAGCACCCGCGGCTCACGCGCCAGCGCCGCTATCAGCCCCAAGGTCACGCGATTACCCTTGGACAGCGTCTTAACCTTTTTGTCGAGTGGGCAGCGAAAGCGCGTGGCCAATTCTGTAGCACGCGATGGCGACCATTTGGGAAAGAAAGACGCAATGAAATCCAGATTTTTCTGGCCGGTCCACGACTCGTAAAAAAACGGCTGATCACCGGCCAGAGCCACTTCGTGTTTCCATGCGCCGGCGCCGTAGTCGATGTCCTGCCCGAAAAGCGCGCCCGAACCGCCATCCTTAGGCTCTAACCCGGCCATGCAGTGCAGCGCCGTCGTCTTGCCCGCGCCGTTGGCCCCTATCAGACCCGTGACCGTACCACTCGGCAATTCCAAATCGAGCGGCCCCAGTTGAAAGCCCTTGTAGCGCTTTTCGAGCCCGTTTACCGTCAGTGCGATATCCATGGTTAATTCTCCTCCAGTATTTCGTTCATAGCGCGAAGAATGTGTTCGATGTCCAGCTCTACGATCTCTGCCTCGATACAAATAGCCCGCAACTGCGCGACCAAGTGCGCTTCTGATTCGCACACCCATGTAAGCGTTTTCATCTATTTTTCCTCCATGATCTGATCCACGACACGACGAATCTGCGCATTGTCCAGCCCTTCGGCACGCGCCTCGTCCACAACCGTCCGCAGGCGCTCGAGCAGGCGCTCCAACGCCGTGTTGCGCTTCTGATCCTGCGAAATCGGTGCCGCAAAAAAGCCCTTGCCGCGCCGGGAGACCAGCAGGCCTTCGCGCAGCAGGTCGTCGTATGCTCGCTGCACCGTGATGACGCTGACCTTTTCTTGGCGCGCGAGCGCGCGAATGGAAGGTAGCGCATCGCCGTCGGCCAGCTGACCAGCCAAGATCTGCGCCCGTACTTGGCGCGAAATCTGTTCGTGCAATGGCTCCGACGAAAAATCGGTTAGGTGTAGTATCATTTGCGGGGGCCTTTGGGATGTTTTTTGTTATACTGTATATGCTCGATATATACAGTATACTCATTAAGAATACCCGTGTCAACTAAAAAAGCGGCGACGAACAAAATCCCTCAACAAAATAGAGTTTGGCGAAAAACCAACTGTGTCGGCACCGAAGATGTGACAAAGACCACCGCATCGCTGGCAACCGCAACGCACTGGAACGCGCTGGAGGCAGGACTGTTTCCTAGAGGACACCGCGTTGCTGCAACATCTACCACCTGTTTTTTGTGTAGCGTCGACCCCACTACCGTCACCCACGAGTAACACTCCCTCCTCGCTCTTCACTTCCCTCCCAGAGAAAACTACCCTCGGCACAAATCTTGCCACTCTTTCCGTTGCCTCCTAATGAAAGAGCCACGCCATGCCGTCTACCGTCCTCAGTGCTGCCACCCTAGGCATCGACGCCTACCCCGTGCACGTCGAAGTCGATACCGACCGCACGTTACCCACCTTCACCGTCGTCGGCCTGCCCGACTCCACCGTGCGCGAGTCCAAAGAGCGCGTCTTAGCCGCGATCAAAAACGCCGGCTATCAGTGGCCGCGCCGACGCGTCACCGTCAACCTCGCCCCCGCCGACCGCCGCAAAGAAGGCTCGGCCTTCGATCTGCCCATCGCCCTCGGCGTGCTCGTCGCCTCCAAGCAGATCAAACCCGTGCGCTTAGGCGACTTCGCGCTGCTCGGCGAACTCTCGCTCAATGGTAGCGTACGCCCCGTGCACGGCATGCTGTCGATGGCCGCCAGTTTACACCAACAGGGCCTCTACGGCATGATCGTGCCGACACAAAACGCCCGCGAGGCCGCCACCGCCGACGGGCCGTTGATCTACGGCGTTAGCACACTAAATGAAGCCGTCGAGATTTTAGAGGGGGATGTCCGGCAGAGACCCTACGAACTCAACATCGAAGAATTGTTCAAAAGCAATACCGGCCACGCTGTAGATTTCTCGGAAGTCTGCGGCCAGGACCACGCCAAGCGCGCCTTAGAAGTCGCCGCCGCCGGAGGCCACAACCTGCTGATGGTCGGCCCGCCCGGCTCCGGCAAAACCATGCTCGCCCGCCGCCTGCCCACCATCCTGCCGGCATCCACTCTGTCCGAAGCCCTGGCCACCACCAAGATTCATTCGGTCGCCGGCGCCCTGCCCGCCGAGCAAGCTCTAGTCACCACCCGCCCTTTCCGCGCCCCGCACCACACAATTTCAGCCGCCGGCCTGATCGGCGGTGGCTCCTACCCTCGCCCGGGCGAAGTCTCACTCGCGCACCACGGCGTGCTCTTTTTAGACGAACTACCCGAGTTCCGCCGCCACGTCGTCGAAGCCTTGCGACAACCGCTCGAAGACCACGCCGTCACCATCACCCGCGCGCAGGTCGCGCTGTCTTATCCCGCGCGCTTCACCCTGGTCGCCGCGATGAACCCCTGCCCCTGCGGTTACCTCTCCGACCAGCGGCGCGCCTGCACCTGTTCCCCGGCGGCGATTCGCCGCTACCGCGCCCGCATCTCCGGCCCACTGCTCGACCGCATCGACATGCATATCGAAGTGCCCGCCCTCGCCTACAACGACCTGGCCAACAAAGACGGCGGTGAAAACTCGGCGCAAATCGCCCAACGCGTGCACGCCACCCGTCAGCGCCAACTCGATCGCTTTCAGGGCGAGCCCTTCTGCAACGCGCATATGGCCTCGCGACACCTGCGCAACCATTGTCTACTCGATGCCCCGGGCCAATCCTTGCTCGAAAAAGCCATGGACCGCCTCGGCCTATCAGCCCGCGCCTACGATCGCATCCTCAAAGTCGCCCGCACTATTGCCGACCTGGCCGAGTCCGCGGATATCCGATCTTCGCACCTCGCCGAAGCGATTCAATATCGGTCGCTGGACCGCGATGGGGGGATATAAGCGTTATTTCATCTCTTGGAGCGAATACCCCGCAGCTTGCTGCGGGGAGATTCATTAACGAAGGGAATTTAGATAAATGCCGAGGATTTTTATATCTTTGTACATCGCACCGCAGACGATAAATTAGAGCTACCTAACTGGAGCCCGATTTGCCGACAAATCCAATCTCTCCCAATCCCGCGGCGCCCCTCGAGCTCAACCTCAAGGAGCGCCTGCGCCGACGCCGGCACACTTTATCTGGTCAAAGGCGAGGTGCTGACCTTTGCAATCGTCCACAATGACACAATCGGCAGCCGCGACTCGCGCTGGTACGGCGGCGGTGGCCATTAACAACGTGCGATTACAGAGACGCGACAGCTCTCGCGACAAATGGTACAATCCGAACGCATGGCTTCGGTCGGGGTCCTCGCCGCCGGCATCGTGCACAACCTGCGCAACCCGCTAATGACGGTTATCGGTTTCGACGAGATCATCCAACGGCAATATCCAGATCTCGATGGCCTGGACGAGATCATTGACGCCGGCAAGCGTATGAACAATATGGTCGAGGACATCCTGGCCAAGAGCAGATCGCACAAAGATACCGGGCTAGTCGACTGCAATCTGCTCTTGCGCCGAGAACTCGATTTTATGGAAGTGGATTCGACCTTCAAACACAAGGTCGAAAAAACAGTAGCGCTGGCCGAGGACACGCCCAAGCCGTAGGGTTTAGTCTGCTCGCTCGGCCAGCGCCCTGAGATAGGCACCCTGCCCTTTGATCTTCTCGTCGTCGTCTCCCAGACCGAACTCCTCCAACGACACATAACCTGCGTAGCCAACGTCGCGCAAATCCGCGACGATCTGCGGAATATCGGCGACTCCCTCCTGCAATGCGCAAAACGCCCATTGCCATTTTTGCTGCCCGTTTTCATCGCGCTCACCCGCCTGCAACACACCATTGCCGATATGCACATGCGCCATATACGGCCCGAGCACCTCCATGCCCATACGCGTATCCTCTAACCCGACGCGCAGCATATTGGGCACGTCGTAAATTGCGCCGATCCGCTCCGGGTCCAGATCGCGCAATAACTCCAAGGCCCGCGAACAGGTCACCGCCACCGTGCCGGTGTGAATCTCATACAGCACCTTCACCCCATATTCTCCCGCCAATTCAGCCACCTGTGCAAAACCGCTACGCGCGGCCAAAAATTGCGGCATATACGCCTGCGTGCGGTCGTGACGCGGTGCGCCGATGCGGATCAGCGGCGGGCTCTCATCATCGATGGCGAGTGCTCCGGCAAAAAGTTTGCGGATTTCGTCTTCTTCGTCGATCAGGCATTTGGGCGCCAGCGCCGCGACGCGCACACCGCTCTGCTCAGCGGCCGCGCGAATCGCCGGCGCCTTGTCGAGGATATTGTCGGGGCTGACGTCGCTCAGGTGCCGGCCCCAGAAAGCCGGTTCAGCCGCCGGGTCTTCGGGGTTAAAACGACAGCGCAACTCGACGGCCTCGTAGCCGTATTCGGCAAGTTTGTCGAAGGTCTCGTCTAGAGTCCAGCGCGGTAACATCACCGATGTGCAGCAACGTTTCATAAGGGTCTCCTAATAGAGTTTTCGTGTGGTTCCAAGTATACGCGACTTTATCATCGGATCAAATGACCCATCGGAACTGTATCTTTTTGCAATTCAAATCGAATTGACAAATGCTGCGATGCCGGCAACCGCAACAACTACCACATCTACCGCGAACCAGACGCCGCCTTCGTCTTTATTGCCTGGGGCGTGGACCAAGTCTTCAAATCGATTGATGGCCCCTTCGACGCCTTCAGGTCGCCACCGTCCGTAACCGCCCAGGCACCATCGCCCACCGGATGTATCGGGAAGAGGCCACGCACCAGCCGCGCAATCGCCCTTACTTCGCCCGCCGCCGAACGCGACACTAATTCATTCAATTCATCCATTGCCATAATATCCAACAACCTCCAACCACTAAGACTCCATTTGTTCTATAAAGGAGACCTGAACAAGTACAGTAGCGGTCACTGCTCTTTATTTTCAGATTTCCATCCACCCAACATCATTAACCATAGAATATGTCCTCCTAACGCAGTAGGGGGTTGAGACTTTGCCGTAGGACAAAGCTTCCCCAAAATCATCGATTAGAACCGCATCGCCCGCTACCGTTGCCCGTTAAGGGGGGCTCTGCCCCACAGCGTAAGACGCATCCCCCCATCACCCAACGCAAGGAGCCCCACCCCATGCCCACCCCCATCGACCCCAGAGTCCCCAGCTATACCCCCATAGGGGAAGTAACAATAGAAAAGCGCGACAACAACCAAGACAAACCGCACCAAGGCAAAGTCCTCGCCGCCGTACAAGCCCACGCCGACGACATTCCCTTCTTCTGCGCCGGTCTCTGCGCCAAGCTCATCGACGAGGGCTATACGGCCTACTTAATCCAAACCACCAACGACGAAAAATGCGGCCCCGGCACCATGGGCGAGGCCATCGCGCAGAACGAACGCGAAATCGAAGTGCTGGCCCGGGAAATCGGTTTCAAACAGGTAATCCACCTCGGCTATAGAAACCACTTTCTCGACGAAGCCTCACCCATCGAGTTGCGCGCCCGGCTGGTCTATCTGATCCGCGCCCTCAAAATAGATACGATGACCACCTTCAACCCCTGGGGCCACTGGGAGGAAAACCCCGACCACACTGTCACCGGCCAAGCCGTCGAGGCCGCCCGCTGGATGGCCGGCATGGGCAAAGACTATCCCGAACAGTTGGCTTGCGGCATGCAACCGCACTCAGTCAAGGACCTCTATTATTGGGCGATGCGTCCGGAGCAACCCTACAATACCGTCGTCGACATCTCCGACTACCTAGACGAAAAAGTCGCCTCTATGAGCGCGAACAAAGCACAAGGACCCGCCGGTGCGGCCGGCCGCCGCCTCAAGGCGCGCCTGGCCGCCGAGGGCAAATGCCTGCCGGCTCTCGACGGCGACGAAGAAGCAGCAGACCGCCAGTATATCCGCCTCTTCGGTCTGCAAGAATATCAGCGCATCGGCGCACCCCACGATCTACAGCACGCCGAGCCATTCTATTATATGCCACCCGGAGGCACCTTCACCGGCTCGATGAGCGGCGCGGATATCGAAAGTTATATCGCCGAGCACGCCGAAGAGCTACCCTGAACATTCGGTGAATAGTTCACTGAGGTAATCCTTCACAGGATCGCGCACCCGACCCGTTTAGCTGTCAACGACATCATCTACCCAACCTCATCAGAGCCCGGCCACCGTGCCGGGGCATTGTGAGGTGTTTATGGATGCAGTACATGGTGCTGCCCATCCGGCCCAGGCGCTCGCCCATCCGACAGCGCATGCCACCAAACCGTCGGAAGACGCCCACCCGTCCGCTCCGCCGCAGGGCGAAAATCAGAGCAGCAGTTTGCAACTAGAGCAGAGCGAAGAGCAGGGTGGCCTCATCGATACCCTGGCCTAAACTCTGTTTGGCAAGACCCCAAGGATGATATGCCGCGGTGCCTTCGAGTACCGCGGCATTTTTGTTTGCGATATTACCCCACGATAGCCCGCACTAACGCGCATCTTTTCCTGCCGATCTGTCCTTTTCTGCCTGTTTACAGAGTTATGGCAGCAAAATTACACCAAATTAAAAACAATACAAAAAACTGTCCTACAACACTTTACACGTTTTATTTACATAGATCACACAATTGGCATCCTCCTTGCTAAGCTCTCTGTGGGTACGACAAAGCTCAGAGCCTCCCCTCCGATGCCGTCGTAAATAGCGCGTCCTCATCCGAGAAGACGCGTCCGTTAGCGAAGGTTATTCATTTGGTCCATAGAAGGAGACGGGTATGGAGGCTATTCAACTCGAAATAGGCTTAGATTTAGTATCGTATGTGAATACACAAGAGGAGGAAAATTTAATCGAGAGCATCCGGCAGATGCGGCGGGACATTGAGATCCGCCACAGCTTCTTGGTGCCACCCATCCGCGCCGCGTGGATATCGACTGTTCATTCACGAAGAACCTGTGGCATTGGGAGAGTTGGGAAGCGAAGACAGCGCGAGCACGCTATCGACTTTTCTCGCCGAGACCATCAGCAACCACCGGAACGCTTTTTGAACAGCACTAATCCCTAGGGAGGGTCCGCACCCCGCGGATCGTCCCTAGGGATTTTTTTAATTTTTTCAAAAATCTAAGATGACCCGACTCCTCCGCATCCGTCCATAGGCCAACGCAAGTACCAATCGCAAAAAACAGCATCGGATGATTTCGTCTGGCCCAGTTATGGATTTTATCATCGCGGAATAAAGACTTAAAAGCGGCGGGCGGTTTACAGTTAGATACCAGTTTCTTTAATTTGGCAAGACATATAGAACCTTGGAGAAAACTGACCATGCAGCTTACACCAACACAGATCGACGAATTTAACACCCGCGGCGTACTGATAGCCCGCGACGCACTAACCAACGATGACCTGCAACCATTGATCGACGAGTTGTGCGAGTGGATCGACGCGCGCGCCAAGGCCTTGCACGCCGAAGGCAAGTTGACCCAACTGCACGAAGACGCGCCCTTCGCCACGCGTTATGGCCTGCTCTGCAAACAGTGCAGCGAAATCGGCCAGGGCATGGACATCATGCACTACCGGGGCCGGGCGATCTTCGAATTTTTGCGCAACGACCATCTACTCAACCTGCTCGAATCGCTCTTGGGGCCCGAGATCACGTGTAACCCCATACAGCACCTGCGCTCCAAACCGCCGCAAGCCTACGAAAACCACCAGGGCCCCTCATTCCACAATGTCCCTTGGCACCAGGACGCCGGCGTGATGATGCCCGAGGCCGAAGGCTCCGAAGTCGTCACCTGTTGGTTTCCGCTGGCCGACGCCATGGTCGAACACGGCTGCATGGAGGTCCTGCCCGGCATCGTCGAAACCGGCTATCTTCGCCACCAGGCCGCCGGTGGCACGACCATTCTCCCCGAGGTCATGCCTGAGGCCGAGCCGCTCGCCCTACAGTGCAAACGCGGCGATGTGGTGCTGATGAGCCGTTTCACCCCCCACCGATCGACCCCCAACTTCTCCGACCAGTGCCGCTGGTCGCTCGACTTGCGCTACCAACCTACCGGCCAGCACACCGGTCGCACCGGCCACCCCGACTTCATCGCCCGTTCCCGCCACGACCCGGCTAGCGAGTTGAGCAATTACAAAGAATGGTGCCATCGCTGGATCGACGCCTTCGAGAGCCCTAACGGCGTAGTGATGCACCGGGGGGAATAGCGGCCATGCCGCGCTAACACAGGAGTCGGGGTGCAAACGTCGTTTCAACACGGCGATCCTGGTCGACAAGGCGGGTGAGATCATCGGCAAATACCGCAAGACCCACCTGCCCGGCCACGACGCGCACCAACCCGGCCATCGCTATTAGAATTTGGAGAAGTACTATTTCGATTCGGGTGATCTGGATATGGCGCAGCAATACAATTAGAGAACACGATCAATCGTCCCCCGCTCCCTGGCTTGTTGCAGGATTTTTTCACCTGAATCGACAACCTCGTTCAGCGGCAGGCCTAAACTCTGTAATTCCACCGCCGCCAGTTCGACTTGCTCGGCACCGTCCTCGGCCCGCCGCCAAGCCGTTTCCAGTTTCCTGGTCCGCTCCTTGAGCCGATCGGTTTGATGTACCGCGTCTTTGAACATCGACATTCAGTAGGTCGAGAATCTGCCGGTTGTCGACCTCGATATTGCAACGACGGCGCGCATAAACCACCTCCACACCCTGACCAGTACGCGGCTCCCGTCTGAGCTCTTGGCTGGCCAAAAACTGCTCTACCCGAGCTATGAGCCGCTCCTCCTCATAGGACTTGGTCAGACCTTATCGGCCCTGCGAGCGGTTTGACTTCGGGCGTAAACGAGGTTGGATGGGCACTGATGACGACCGCGCGAAATGGGGACTCATCCCGTTTCTGTGGCTTTTTTTCCGGCTGGACAGAGTCTGTCGACTCCGCTACAGGCTGCCCCGAAACGAGCGCTTCTTATCATTGATTCCAGCCGGCAATACGACCGAACCGCTCACCGTCGCAGATTGAGCCTGAACACTTGCCGTTGCGAGCTGCAACTCGGCGACAATCCAATAAGCAATACGCAAACTCATACATTTTTTCTCCGACCCCAAGCAACGTACACATAGGCCTCTCTTTTCGGCAAGCTACACTCGCGAATTATTAGATGCTCAAACCGGGCAAGGGGGCGCGCTAAAAAATTGACAGACGCTTTTCATTTCGTTTTACTTCCTCGCGCGAAGATTTATATTGTCTAAACAATTGAAGTTACCCATATGAATTGCCATGCATAGAATACTAATCGTTGAAGACGAAAACATCGTCGGTCTGGACATCCAGAAACGCCTGCAGCGTATGGGCTATGAAGCGTTAGAGGTCCTGTCCACAGGTCAACAAGCCGTCGAGTACGTCGAGCGAGAACAGCCGGATCTGATCCTGATGGACATCCAGATTCAGGGCGATATCGACGGAATCGAGGCCGCCAGGAGGATCCGCGAGCGCTTCGACGTGCCTATCGTCTACCTCACCGCCTTTTCCGACGAGACGACCTTACAGAGAGCCAAGGCGACCGAAGCCTTCGCCTATGTGCTCAAGCCCTTCAAGGATCGCGATCTCTATAGCTCCATCGAATTCGCCCTCTACCGGCACAAGACCGGCGTCGAACTGCAAAAGCACCACGACAAGTTGGAAACGCGCGTCGAAGAACGCACGGCCGAACTGGCGCGGGTCAACGAGGAGCTCAAACACGAAATGAAAGAACGCCAGCTCGCCGTTGAGGGCCGGGCCCTGCTCAAGGAGCAACTGCGCCAATCGCAAAAAATGGAGGCGCTGGGCCAATTGGCCGGTGTCGTCGCCCACGACTTCAACAATATGCTGACGATCATCACCGGCTATAGCGATCTAGTGATCAACCGCATGGGCGACAAGGACCCACTAGTAAGCGACGTGCTAGCGATCAAGGAGGCCGGCGACCGCGCCGCCATCATCACCAGCCAACTGCTGGCCTTCGGTCGCCGCCAGATAGTCCAGCACAGCACCATCGACATCAACAGCACGATCGAGAGCGCCCGCAATATGTTGCAGCGCATGGTTGGCGAGGACATCCACTTCGAGGTAGAGCTGCAGCCTGGGCCCCATTATGTCAAGACCGACCCCGGCCTGTTCGACCAAGTGCTCGTCAACCTGCTCGTCAACGCGCGCGATGCCATGCCCCACGGGGGACGGCTCAGGATCGAAACAGCCGCCATCGCGCTCGACCAACCACTCACCAACCGCTTTCTCAACCTCAAACCCGGCGAATATTTCCGCCTCCGGGTCACCGATAGCGGCAGCGGCATCACCGACGAAGTGCTCAAGCGCATCTTTGAACCGTTCTATACGACTAAGGATAAGGGCACGGGCACGGGCTTGGGCCTGTCCATGGTCTACAGCCTAGTCGACCAGAGCGGCGGCCAGATCGATGTAACCAGCCGGCTCGACGAGGGGACCAGCTTTGACCTCTACCTGCCGATCACCGATGCCCGGCCGGAGGAAAGCCGCACCGAAACATCACCCGCACCGGGGCTACGCAGTGAAAACGGCAATAGATTCATATTGTTGGTCGAAGACGAGGACGTGGTGCGCAATTTTACCCAGCGCGTGCTGAGCGACCACGGCTACAACGTGCTGGAAGCACGACAAGGCGAAGAGGCCATAGCGCTATCCGAATTGCACGCCGGACCTATCCACCTGCTGCTGACCGACGTAGTCATGCCCAAGATGAGCGGTCTCGAACTCGCGCAAAACCTGCAAGCCCTGCGGCCCGATATGCCCGTTCTTTATATGTCCGGTTATACCGACGACACAGTATTTCGCTACGGGGTGCAGGAAGAGCAGGTCCATTTCCTGCAAAAGCCCTTTGTCCCTGACGGCTTGATCGCGAAAATCTCCCAGGTGATCAACCCCCGTTAGGCCCTACCACCACCGCGTATTCTGGTAATTCCCCGCCATATCCGTATTCAAGGGCAGCCCCTCCTTGTAACCGATGCGTTGACCTGTTTCGAAAGCGCGGTACATGCCCAACCCCAAGGCCACGTTCTTCAACCCGTTTTCGCCGCTATTCTCCGGTTCGCCGCCCCTCTCAATCGCCGTCAGCAAATCGCAGAGTTCCAGGTGATAGGCATAGCCCTCGCGGCCACAGCTTCCGGCTCTTCGCTATCGTGCCGGTAGTGCTGCACATCGTCGCCCCAACCGGAAAAATGTAACCCGCCCTCGGTACCCGCAATCCAGTAGCCCATGCTCGGCAAAGCCACCGTGCTGCCGGTACGCGCCGTCACCAACGCGCCCGACTCGAATTTAACCAGCGCCTGAAGAATTTTCGGGCTGAGCAGGCCTTCGTATTCGTCACCACCCGCCGCCTCGCAGCACACCGAAGCGACTTCGCCGAAAATCGCGCGGGTAAAGTCCAGCTCGTGAATAAAACCTTCAAGCGCGTTGCCGCCGGTGTTGCTCGGGTCATTGCGCCAATGGTCCGCCGCCTCGGCTTCGTCGGCGCGGCGCAATTTGACCGTACCCATGCGGTCAACGCTGCCGGAGACCGGCACCCCGATCGCCCCCTCCGCCACCAAACGACGGCAAGTGAGAAAGGCGCCCCAGAAACGCAAGGAATGGCCGATCGCCAATGTTACCCCAGCCGCCTTGGTCACCGCGATCATCCGGCGACAGTCGTCCAGGTTCAGCGCCATGGGTTTCTCGCACATGACGTGTTTGCCCGCTTCGGCCGCCTGCGCCACCAGTTGCGGATGGCTTGACGTCGGCGTGCCGATAACCACCAGATCGATCTCCTCACGCCGCCAGATCTCGTCTAGATCGTCGACGGCTTCGGCGCCGACCTCTGCCGCGCGCGCCGCCGCTGCCGCCGGCGACAAGTCGTATGTCAGCGCGATCCGGCAGTCCTCCTGCTTGTCTATCGCCTGGATCCACGACCCGGCGATCCCCCCGCAGCCGACTAGCCCTATATGGTGCCGCATCTTTGTACCTCGGTTGACTAAGTGTGCGATAATACTATTAATTCAATAAGAGTTTCGAAGTATAGCCCGCTGCCTGCAAACTGTCAAAACGCCCGCGAGAACGCGGAGCGCATCGTAAAAAACAACGTGCGCCGCGACGACGCGGAGCACCGCGAAAGAACGGGTGAAGAGTGGATCTGGACGAACTGCTGCGCGACGTAGACAAGGACGAACTGCTGAACCTCTACGACGAAGCCGCCGTGGAATTGCTCCAGGTCGCCCGTAGCGATGGCCATTTCGCCGACCGCGATCCCGACACGACCACCTGGCCGTCGGCCGGAGATATCGAAGCACTCGTCCGCCGCGCCGAGTTGATCGGCACCATCCATGAAGGCATCCCATCCCGCCGCGACAACCGTCTACGGGAAGCCTATGACCACTACGAGCAAGTTGGTCCCGGCTACCACCTAGCCAACCGCCTCTATATCGCCCTGCGCCGGGTCTTCACAGAACGCGACCGAGGCAACGAACGCGATTTTCACGAACTCTACCAGTCCGTCTACCTAAACGCCTTAAGCCGTGACAACCCCTTAGACCTCGACGAGGGCGAGGCCGCTCTCGTGCAATTGCGCGTCGCGCGCGTACCGCTCTCCCACGCCCACTCGGTCGCCGAGAAAATGCAGGCCGGAGCGGAAGCGGCTCAGAAAAACGACCCGTCCTCCACAAAAGACGACCCGCGCTTGCTGCAGGGCTACCACTGCGAGATCGACGGGACGCGCTACGAGGGCACACTGCACAAACTGCTCGGCGACATCGCCGAACGCATCGTCGACTATCTCGCCGCCGGCGAACACCTGGCCATCCGCTTCAACACCTTCAGCAATTTTATCTGGCTCGGCATTTCGGTATGGAAAGCCATCACCGACGCCGAACTGCTGCTGGCCAAGATCGAGGGCCGGGTACGGGCCAAGTGGCATCGGGAGTTGGACAAGCTCGTGCTCCTAGGCAAGGGCATGCTACTCAAATTCCTGCAGGCCCACTCCGAGGACCCCGCCCAGATCAGACCCAAGGAATTCTGGTACGGCCAGGAGTATAGCTATCTGACCCGCGACATGATCGACCTGACCCGCGCACTCGTCCGCCACGTCAACCGCTTGGCCAAACGGACGCGCGGAGCCAAGCCCAACCCCGTGGCCATGCCCCCCTTGCTCGCCGGCAAAGCCCAGGGCCGCTTCCTCGAATACCCGCACGTCGGCCGCCAACATACGCTCGGCTCTATGCGCCGCCGCGGCCGTATGCTGCGTTGGGCCCGTCTCTACCACCGCACTGGGCGCAAAAAGATGAAGATCCTAGACGCCGGTTTGCCCGAAGAGCAGCGTCTCGCCGCAGCCAGCGCGGAAAGCGCGCAATGGGGCCGGGAGTCGCTCGACATCTTCGGCATCGAAGTAACAGTAAACGCCGACCCCTTCTTCGCGGCGACCGCCCGCGACCTCGACCTGGCCAACCGGCAGGGCAAGGTGCTCTTCCTGCCCACCCACCGCAGTCTCTTCGACCATCCGGTGATGAGCAGCCTGCTGCACGACCCGCGCTTCCTCGAATTGATTGGTTGGCGTACTCCCCCCGCGCCAGTGATCCTCGCCCGCGCCCGCCTCACCGAACCCGCGATGGTGCGCATCGCCGGCCGCTCCTTCTCGCTGATCGGCTTCAGCACCGAAGAAGTGGACAAGATGCTCGAAGATGTCGACGGCCATGTGATCATGAGTCGCTCCGCCGATACCGGCAGCCCCACGCGCCGTTTCGCCAAATTGCTTGAAGAGCGTCCGGGTGTCGTCTACGGCGAGGGCACCACCGCCTCCTACGAACACCAGTGCCTGCCAATGCAACACGCGCTCTACGCCCACTTACCACCCGACGTGATCATCATCCCCTTGGTCTTCCGCGGCATCCACTCCCTGTGGCCCAAATGCCCACGCGGCAATCTCGATATCGGCAGCGGCCAAGTCGAGGTCGTCGTCTGCCCGCCAATGCTCGGCGAAACCACACTGCTGCCGCGCAAACGCGCGCTGCGTACCCAGCTCGAACCGGCAACACTCTTCCAGGCCGCGCATATCGCCCGGCTCTTCAATCCCGAACCGTCCTAAGGACGGGCAGGGCAGCGCCCTTAGGACACTTAGGAGGAATGGTTTAACAAAACCCACTTTCCCTAAAAAATGCCTCCGTGGTGAAATGAAAAAAAGCTACCAGGCAGAGGGATTGGGTGCGACGGCGCCCCGAGGGGACTTTAAAAACACCCTAAACGGCCAATTCCCGAGCCCCTCCACTGTTATACACACAAAAAACTCCGCAACGCCAACCGGGCATTGCGGAGTTCAATATTACAAGGTGTCATAGGGGTGTCTACATATTTTAGGCAGCAGCGATATTGGTAGTGCTCGCACCGGAGGCCGCTGCCTCGTCAGCTAATAAACCGATCTATCTCTTCTTGATAAACGCGGTAGTGCGAGCGGCAGATATTATGATAGTTGCGGTAATCCTTCTACTGCGAATGAACTAGCCATTCCTTTTCTTGCCAATGCGGTAAGCGGTGTATTTTATAACCAGGCTCCTAGCAAACGACGATCATATCGCCATTGGCAAATGCGGCTTCCAACTCGGGAGCGGCATCTTTTTTAGCTTCTGATAGCTTCTGATACAAGATACAACTCCGGGGAGAAGAGGGTGTCTATGTTCTTAGTATTTTATAGTACCACTTACTATTAAGTATCGGCAAGTGATATTGTTTATTGAGTCTTTTTTATTAAAACAAAGAGCGTTGAACGCCATGGAAAAGCTATTAAAGCGATCTACGCCACTCAACATGGTGTATTTCGCCACTTTTAAAATGTCACTTTTCCCATAATTAGTTATTTTTAATACAGTTAATTCCATTTTCAACCTCTGACACGCGACGTATAATCTGTGGTCATAAAAGCAATCACCCACTTGCCAAAAGAAATGATCATGACAACAGCTACTTTCACTACCCCCCTGCATTCGACCGCAACAACACAACTCAAAGCTCGACTCGCTGCTTTTCAGAGCAAGGCGCGCTGCAGTTGCCCGCGTTATGCGATCATATTATAATGAGCGTTCCACAATCAGCCAGTGATTCGAGGAGCTTGCGCCCGTTATGATTAGAAAGACCGAAACCCTACCGACATGGGACCTGAGCGACCTCTACGCCAGCGCCGACGACCCGCGCCTTGAGATCGATATGGACGCAGTGCGCGAACAAGCCCTAGCGTTCGAATTGCAGTTCAAGAACACGATCGCCCGCACCGACCTCGACGCGCATCACCTGCGCCAAGCACAAGACGCCTACGAGGCGCTGCTGCGCGCCCAGTACCGACCCCAGGCCTACGGCATGCTGCTCTTCGCCACCAACACCCAGGACCCCGAGCGCGGCGCCCTGTTGCAGAAGACCCGCGAATTCGGCAGCGCCATCGCCACCCATCTGGTCTTCTTCGACCTCGAAATCGGACAGATACCCGCCGAGACCTACGACGCCCTGATCGGCAACGAAGCACTCGGCTCCTACCGTCACTACCTCGACCACCAGCGCCTGCTCTCCGCCCATAATCTCTCCGAATCCGAGGAGAAGATTCTCGTAGAAACTACCACCAGCCGCGGCCAGGCCTTCGGCCGTCTCTTCACCGAAACGCACGGGCGGGCCAAATACTGCCTCAACCGCAACGGCCAATGCCAAGAGTTGACCCAGTCGGAGCTATTGCCGCTGCTCTACAACCCCGACCGGCAACTGCGCGAGACCGCCGCGCAAGCCCTCACTAAAGGCCTCAAACGCAACGCGCATGTCTGCACCTTCATCTACAACACGCTGCTGCACGAGAAGGACGTGCTCGACCGACTGCGCCACTACAAACGTCCCGAGGCCGGCCGCCACCTACACAACGAATTGAGCGCCGAGATCGTCGATACCGTCAGCGAGGTCTGCGTCGCCAATTACGGCACGGTCGCCGACTACTACCGCCTCAAGCGCCGGCTGCTCGATCTCGACGAGCTGACCCACTACGACCGCTATGCCCCCTTAGAAGGCGATGACAGCGAGATCCCCTTCTCCCAGGCGCGCGAGATCGTGCTCGGCGCCTTCGGCGATTTTTCACCGCGCTTGCTCGAAATCGCCAACGACTTCTTCGACAAGCGCTGGATCGACGCCGAGCTCGCCGCGGGCAAGCGCGGCGGCGCCTTCTGCGCCGGTGTCACGCCGGACCATCACCCCTATGTCCTGCTCAACTACACCAACCAGCCGCGCGACGTGATGACCCTGGCGCACGAATTGGGCCACGGGGTGCACGACGTATTAGCCCGCGACAATCACCTGTTCGACTACCATCCCGTACTGCCGATGGCCGAAACCGCCAGCACCTTCGGCGAAATGCTGGTCTTCGACCGACTGCGCCAAAATCTCACCACGCGCCAGGAGCGCCTCTCCCTGGTCTGCTCCAAGATCGAAGACACTTTCGCCACGGTCTTCCGCCAGGTTGCCATGTATCGCTTCGAGCAACAGGCCCACCAAGCCCGGCGCAGCGAGGGCGAACTACCCACCGCCCGCTTCAACGAGCTGTGGCAAAACAATATGCAGGAGATGTTCGGCGACTCGCTGTCGTTGGGCGAGGACCACGCCTGGTGGTGGCTCTATATACCGCATATCATCAACACCCCCTTCTATGTCTATGCCTACGCCTTCGGCGAACTGATGGTGCTCTCGCTCTACGCGCGCTACCAAGAGGAGGGCGAGGCCTTCGTCGGCAAATACTTCGACCTGCTCTCGGCCGGAGGTTCACGATCGCCCGCCGAATTGGTCGCCGATATGGGTTTCGACATCGCCGACCGCGCCTTCTGGCAAGGCGGCTGCGACCTGATCCGCCAACGCGTCGATGAAGCCATCGCCCTGGCCGACGAGGAATAGCGTACACCAGACACTTTGATGCTACTCCCTGGCAACAACCCTGTTAACCAACCGCCATTCGCTCTTCACATCGGCTGGTACCCTATATCCTCGGCCTGCGAATCGCCCCGTACGCCGCCCCTCTGCACGCCGAGAGCTGCGCTTGGCCGAGAGCGGCCAGGTCTCGCTGGCTGAAACACAATGGCTGTTCTGGAGTTTCGCGATGCGGAGGAAGCGCAACTGAGCCTGCGGCATCATCGAACGCATACTCACCCACAAAAACGGTAGACTCGCACCAGAAAACGCCATCGCCTACCAGGTGCGTTGGGTCAACAACGCGGCCAACCGACACACCTCGTATATAGTACACATGCTCAGCGGCGGCACAGGCATGCAATTTATCCGACACCACCGCGGAATTATACAAAACACTGCGGCCCGAATGGGATGCGGCGTGAGGACGCTGGTTGTCACGCCGCATCGGCCCGATAAGAAATGCCCTTGCACTAAACCAGTCACAGCCCTACACTCCTCTCAAGCAAGCATCAAATAATCGACGACCTACCTCGACCTGTCCGCAAAAAAACACGCGACAAATTGCCATTGGAGAAACAAATGCCCGTGCTTTTCGAAGAGATGACTCGCGAACAAATCAAAGCCATCGCCCCCAATGCCATCGCCGTGATGCCCACCGCTGCCACCGAGCAACACGGCCCGCACATGGCCGTCGGCACCGACACCCTGCTGGTATCGACCGTCGCCGCCCGCGCCGCCGAAGCTGCCGCCGACAGCGTGCCGGTCGTCGTCACGCCGCCACTGGCCTTCGGGTCTTCGCACCACCACATCCCCTTTGGCGGCACCCTCTCGCTGACCAGCGATACCTTTATCGAGGTCGTGCGCGAAGTGACCGTCGGCTTGGCCAAAACCGGCTTCCGCAAAATCGCCATCCTCAACGGCCACGGCGGCAACTCCGACCACGTCGGCGTCGCCGGCCAGGACTTGGTCAACCGCCTCGGCCAACCGGTCACCGTGGCCTCGTGCAACTACTGGGACCTGACGCGCGATGCCCTGGTGGAGAAGGGCCTGATCGAAGGCGGCCGAGTGCCCGGCCACGCCGCGCATTTCGAAACCTCGCTGGTCATGGCCCTGCGCCCCAATTGGGTCGACGCCGAAGCACTAGCCAAGGTCGAAGACCAGAGCAGCGCCGCCGGCGGGCTCGACGTGGATCTCACCGGCGCGGTAGTGCAAACCTACGGCACCTTCCAGGCCGGCCCGGGCCACACCGACAACCCGGCCGACGCAACCCCGGAGTTGGGCAACGCTATGCTGGAGGTGATCGTAGCGCAAGTCGCGCAGTTCTACCGCAACTTCAATAAAGTACTCGGCCCGACACTCGACTAAGCCACCAATTGCTATTGCAGATAAAAAGGCGTCCCTCCTAATGAGGGACGCCTTTTTATACAAGCTTCAATTTCTGGAAAACGCTACGCCAACAACTGCCGCAGACACTTTACGCCCAAGCGCACTTGCTCGACCCGATCCTCGTGCTGTCCCTCGTAAACGACCGAGATACAGCCATTGTAATTGGCGCCCTTGATGATCTTGGCGATCCGCTCGTAGTCGAGCCACTCCTCGGTGCCGCTTTCGATCTTGTAGAACTTGGTGCGAATATACAGCGCGTGCTCCACCGTCTGCTCCATAAATTCATAGAAATCAACATCCGGAGGATTTTCCTGATAACCGCCGGGCGAGCCGACCCACTGGCCGGTATCCATAATAAAGCCAAAATTGGCGCGGTCGGTCATGGTGCGGATTTTGTTCATCTGCTCGCCCGTCGACGGATGGTTCTGCAAGCCCACCGCGATGCCCACTGCCGCCGCGTAGTCGGCAATCTCCTGATAACCCGCGATCATCGCCGGCCATGGATCGTCGCCGTCGCCGTTTTTCTCGGGTATCTCTGCGCAAAACGCGCGCACGATCGGCGAGCCCAAAAAGAACGCCCGATCAATCGCGTCCTTGCAATTCTGCGTATGCGCCCCCCGCTCCTCCGCATTCCCCACGAAAAGCCCGCTCATACCGATATAACCGATCGGCAAGCCGTATTTCAGGCACATCAGTTTAACCTTGCCGAGGTAATCCGGATCGTCGGAATCGAAAGCCCGATAGTGGAAATCGACGCAATCCAACTGCAGATCATAGGCGACCTGGATAAAATCCTCGACGCTGGTATCCTTTAAGCTCAAATAATTACAGCCGATTTTGATCATTGTTCTCCATCCTTTTGAGAAAACATTAAGAAGTGTTGTTAAAACGTCTTCCGGTGATGCGGGCTGCCGAGGTGGCCGCGGTGGGAATTTTTGGTTAGGCTCCGGGCCATTGCGCCCACTCCCCCCGGTCTTCGCTTAAAAATACCCACCGCGACCACCCCCTCCACTTACCAAGACCTGAGGAAGATAGGAGATGCCGATCTACGATGGATGCAAACATTCGGGAATGTTAAGAACGCTTCGAAGTAAGAAGCGAAATTAGCTGCGTCAGTATAACCAGTCAGAAGCCGGCGGGCAATATATGGGCTGGGAAAATAGTACGAATAATATCGCTTCTCCATCTTCAGTTATCGGACAAGATACGTTGGACACAGTCCCCCCGGCGTTGTACATTTTCCTCAACTTAAAAAAGCCGGCGGCCCTTGCTAGAGGAGCTGGGATATGTCGCAGGGGCAAAGCCTCTCCAAGGCCATTGGTTAAGCTATAGCGCCCCGCTCCCGCCGCTCGTTAAGGTGGCTCTGCCACGTATCGCCGTTGCGTACCTCCGCAAGCTGATAGGCCCGCCTTAGATTTGCCCGGAGACAGAAGCCCCGCACTGCAGACCCAACACCAACCACCACTATCAAGGAGCCACCCCATGCGCATGCGCCCCCTAGGCAAAACCGGCATCGAAGTAAGCGAACTCTCCTTAGGCGGTCTCTTTGTCTCCTCCCACGGCGGCGATTTCGCGCAAGGCCGCGCCGCCACCCTGCGCGCCTTCGAACTCGGCGTCAATTACGTCGACACCGCACCCACCTACCTCGACAGCGAAGAAGTACTCGGCAAGGTCCTGCCGGAAGTCACACAACCCTTCTACCTATCCAGCAAAGTCGGCGGCCGACCGCAACCTTTCGAGCCGCAAAACCCCGATCACCTGCGCCAGTCCGTAGCAGAGAGCTTGCGCCTGCTCAAACGCGACCATATCGATCTCTTAATGGTACACGAACCCGAGCGCCCCGGCTTCTACGACTGGTGGACCGACCGCGACAGCTACATCGGTCCCGTACTCGACGTCTTAGATGAATTAAAAGAACAGGGAATTATCAAGTTTACCGGCTTGGGCGGAACAACAGCCTACGCCATGGCGCCGATCATGGCGACCGTACTAACCGCGTTCAATTACAGCCTGCTCTGGCGCGAGGCCGAACACGCGATCCTGCCGATGGCCAAAAAACTAGGCATGGGCGTCGTCATCGGCTCGCCATTGCAACAGGGCGTGCTCTCCGCCCGCCACGACGAGGAGGTGCAGAATGGTCCGGCCTGGATGAGCCCACCGCGCCGCGCACAATTGCTCGCGCTCTACGCCTTCCTCGACGAAATAGACATCAGCCTACCCGAGATCTCGCTGCGTTTCGTGCTGTCGAATCCGGATATTTCCTGCACCCTGATGGGCGCTCGTTCGCAAGAAGAAGTCGAACTCAATATCGCCGCCGCCGATCGGGGACCGCTTGCGCCGGAGATCCTCCAATGCCTCGGCGAGATCGAGCAGATGGTGCCCTTCCGCCCGACGGAAGAGCCGGCGTGTTTGCCGTTGGGGCGGAATTATGGCGGGCTGGGGCCGGCGCGTTAGGGCGTGCGCCGACGCTGCGGTGCGGCAGAGCTGCCTTCGGGCAAGGCTAAGGCGGCCCTATACACTTGGAGGTACATAGCGGCGACGTGGCAAAGCCACCTTAACCGGCCACGCAAGTGGGGCGCTACATTTCACTCGTAAGGCCTTTCGGGGGGATTTACCCTACGACAGCCTTCCGCACCTCCACTGCACCTAAAGACGGCCTTGATTACAAGGCATGTGCAATGCAGAATAAAAAGAGTACTAGCCCTTGCCGATGCCCTCGGCTGTGAAGCCCATTGCGCGCAAAGGCCCTAGATCAAGAATATTGCGGCCGTCGAAGATCAGCGCGGGTTTGAGCATTGAATCGTAGATGCGCTGGTAATCCAATTCGCGGAATTCGTCCCATTCGGTCATGATCGCCACCACATGCGCGCCGGCCGCCGCCTCGTAAGGGTCGCGGCAGATTTCGATTTCGCCGCCGCTGCCCTCGGTCAGCTGCAAGTCGGCGTGAACCTGCTCGGCGGGCACCTTGGGATCGTAGATAGCCAACTGCGCCTGCTCCTGCAAAAGGTCGCGGCACACGTAAATCGAAGCCGACTCGCGGGTGTCGTTGGTGTCCTTCTTAAAGGCGAAACCCAACACCGCGATGCGCTTGCCCGATGCGGTGTTGAAAAGCGCCTCCATAATCCGTCGCGAGAAACGCCTTTTCTGGTAGTCGTTCATAGAAACAACCTGTTCCCAATAGTCGGCAACTTCCTCCAAGCCGAAGTGCTGGCACAGATAGACCAGGTTAAAGATGTCCTTCTGGAAACAGGACCCGCCGAAACCCACCGAGCTTTTGAGAAACTTCGGGCCGATGCGACTATCGAGGCCGATGGCGCGGGCGATCTCGTCGACATCGGCGCCGGTCTCTTCGCAAAGGGCGGAAATGGCGTTGATCGAGGATATGCGCTGGGCCAGAAAGGCATTGGCTGTCAACTTCGATAACTCCGAAGACCACAAATTGGTGGTAATGATATTTTCGCGCGGCACCCAACGTGCGTAAATCGAAGCCAATTTTTCAATCGCGGCAGCCCCTTTTGCAGTGCGCTCGCCGCCGATCAGCACCCGATCCGGCGCTTCGAGGTCCTGTACCGCCGAACCCTCAGCTAAAAATTCCGGATTGGAAAGCACCTGCAACGAGCCCTTGCCCTTGGTCGCTTCGAGAATGGTGCGCACCGCGTCGGCCGTGCGCACCGGCACGGTCGATTTCTCGACGATGATCTTGTCGGAATCGGCAACTTCGGCGATGTGGCGCGCGCAGCTCTCGACATATTTTAGGTCGGCGGCCCGCCCGGCACCGATGCCGTAGTCCTTGGTCGGCGTGCTGACCGCGATAAAAATGATATCGGCTTCGCGCACGCCCTTGTCGCGATCCGTAGTAAAAAACAAATTCCGCCCACGACTGCCTTTGACTATTTCGTCGAGGCCCGGCTCGAAGATCGGCAAGGTGTCGGAGTTCCAGGCGTCGATGCGCTCAGCGTTGTAATCGACGATAGTCACTTCGATATCGGGGCACTTGTGGGCGATCATCGCCATTGTGGGGCCACCGACATAGCCGGCACCGACACAACAAATTTTCATGCTTGCTTCCGTCAATACAATTTCTCCAATGAATGGGTCCGCACAAAATATAGGATCGCGGCGCAGAACCTGCTCGTTTCAACGTAGAACAAAACTTAGGGTTGCATATGCGGTATCGACCAGAATTACCCGATCCTCTACTCGCCAATGGAGATTCCGTTGAGCGGAGCAGTTAGTCGCCCATTAAAATCTCCATCGCCGCGTTGCGCCCGTTAATTGCGATAACGCTGCCGCCCGGATGCGTGCAAGCGCCGCAAAGGAAAAAACCCTGCATCGGCGTGCGCGCGGCCAAGCGCTGGTCCCACATATGGGCGGGCAGGCACTCGCCCTGGAAAATATGCCCACCACGCAAACCCACCCTCTGTTCAATATCGGGCGGCCCCATCACCTCGATATCAACTACCGCTTCGGGAAGATTGCGACAGAAACGGCCAATCGATGCCAGCGCCAACTCGCCGACTTCCGCGCGTCGACCGTCCCAATCGCCCTCGGCAAAAGCATAGGGCACATACTGGGCGAAAACGCTCATGATGTGCAGGCCCTCGGGCGCCACGCTGGCATCGTGTGCGGTCTGGAAATACAGCTCGGTCCACAATCGCTCGGGCAATTGGTGCGCCTGGGCCGCGGCAAAACCCCGACGCCATTCGTCCTTAGAAAGCGGTGTATTGACCTGCCCCCGGTGGTGCGGCGCATCGGTTCCCGGCCGGGCTATAAAGTCAGGTAAATCGCTAAGCGCTACGTTGACCTTGACCGTCGCGCCCTCGATCGGCACCGCTTCGACCTGCGTCCGCCAACCCGAATCGGCCGCCTCACCCAATAGATCCAGCGTCGTTAACCCATCGGCGTTCGACACGACGACCGGCGCCGCCAGCCAATCCCCACCAGCCAACTCCACGCCCTCGCCCGGCACAATCCGCGACACCGGCACCCCTGTCGCCACCTGCACCCCCGCCTCGCGCGCAATATCGCAGAGCATAAAAGAAACACTGCCCATTCCGCCCTCGACATAACCCCACATACCCGGCATGCCTTCCATCCGGCCAGACGAATGATGGAAATGGATCGAGGCCGTACCCGGGTCAAAAGGGCTGGCATTGGTGCCAATCACACCCTGGCCCAAAACCGCGCACTGCAGGCGCTCGTCCTTTAAATAGCGCTCGGCGTATTCGGCCATCGACCACTCGAAGAGCAGACCGCGCGCATCCTCATCGTCGCCGATGCGTGCTTCGAGCATCTCGCGCGTAGGCGGTCTGCCGATCCATAAATCGCTCTCACCTTCGGGCCGAATGGCCTCGCGCAAACGGCGCATCACCGCATACATCGCCCGCCAACCCACAACATCGCCGGGCGCCAAACGCGCGATCTCCGCTTCACAGGCCGCATCGTCTTCCCACAACTGCACCGAACTGCCGTCTTCGAAGGGTACGAAGAGCCCGTTGACGGCCGGGGTCCATCTAAAGCCGTGTTTGACCAAATCCAACTCGGATATAACCAGGGGATGCAGCAGGCCCGCCAAATACGCGCAGGGCGACACGCGAAAACCCGGCCAGGGCTCGGCGAGCGTGCAGGCCCCGCCGACGCGCTCGCGCGCCTCCAGCACCAACACCCGCTTGCCCGCCCGCGCCAAGTAACTGGCACAAGTCAGCCCATTATGCCCCGCACCGACAATTATCACGTCCCAAGCCTGCGCGGCTAACTCGCGCACCGGCGCAGGTAAACCGACGCACCCCAAAACCTCCGCCGTTTTCCCCAAAACTAAGCCCCCTCGCCCTGAGCGCGTTCGACCCGGTTCGCCACCACAATGCCCACCACCACCAAAGCCACGCTGGCCAACAGATAGGGCGACAGCGCATCGCCCAGCAACCAAGCGCTCAACAACACGCCGACAATCGGCGTAATAAAACTAAAAATCCCCAACCGACTCGGCGAGTGGTGACGCAGCAAAAAAACTAGGACAATAAAACAAAGACCGGCCACCACGATGCCCTGATAAAGCACACCCGCGATGACCGCGCCACTGAATACGTACTCCGCTTCCGCCTCGAAGAAGACAGCATCGCCTGCCAGAACAATACCTGATAGGGGTTGAGCCCCTGCACCAGACGCTTAATCACCACTTGCCGCAACCCCAGGAGCAACCCACTCGCCGCCACCATCGCGTCACCGAGCAAATAACCCGTCTCCGCAAACGAGAGCGACTCCCAAAACAGCAATAGCACACCCGCGAACGAGAAAGCAAAACCCAACCACTTGCCCAGCCCCAACCGATCACCGACAAGCAAATGTGCAAAAAGCGCGGTAAAAAAAGGGTAAACGTTGATCACCACCCCCGAACGACTGGCCGTGGTGTGCTCAGTACCCGCGTTGAGCAACCAGATCTGCAAGGCAAAAAGCAATGCCAGACCGCCCAGCCCCCTCCATTGACTGGCGGGTACGCGCAACGGAATACCCGCAAAAAGCGCCCCGACCCAAACGGTCAGAGCGCCCAATGCAAAACGCAGGCCGGCCATCGCCGCCGGCGGCACGCCGTCGAGACCCATCTTGATCGCCACGGGGTTGCCACCCCACAACACCGAAGTCAAGAGGGCCAGGGCTCCGGCTTGCAGTCCGACAGCCTCGTTGCGTATCTGACTCACCTCAGTCGACGATCGTCGCCGTCTTGATATAGTCGAGGTTCGGGAAGTTCTCCTCCAGATAAGAATTACCCCGCCCGGAAATCTGCCCCTGATTCGGCTGCTGGCCGTATTCGGCATTGATCTCGTCAACCACTTCCATGCCCTCGATCACTTCGCCGAAGGGCGCAAAACCCATGCCGTCAAGATTGAGATTGTCGCCATAATTGATAAAGATCTGGGTAGTGCGAGTATTGGGTTGGCCCTGCTTGGCGAAAGTGATGCGACCGCGTTTGTTCTGTTGCTTGACCTGGTCGTCGAGAATATTGGCGGTGTGCCAGATTTTGGTCAGCTCCGGATCGGGGCTTATGCCCCACTGCACCACGAAACCAGGCACTACACGGAAGAAACGTTGCTCATTATAAAAGCCGTTTTTGACCAGGTTGTAGAAACGGTCGGCGCCACGAGGCGACCATTCGCGCGTCACATGAATTTTGAAATCGCCGGCGCTGGTCGCAAAGAGCGCCGTAAAATCGGCGGGCGACTCTTGTTTTATCGCATCGCTCTTAGGATCCTGCAAGAGCGCCGTGTTTCCTTCCGCGCCTTGATCACCGGCCCCGCAGCCCAAGGCCCAGAGCACGCTGACCATCAGTGCAATATGCTTCATATCTCAATACCTCTTTGCATAGTGGTTCGTTTACTCGGCGATGTTCGCCGTTACGATATAATCCAGATCGGGAAAGGTCTCGATCAAGTAGTCATTGCCGCGCTCGCCGATCTCTCCCTGGTCGGGATTCTCGCCGTATTCGGCATTAATCACGTCTACGATCTCCATGCCCTCGACCACCTCGCCGAAGGGCGCAAAACCCATACCATCGAGTTTGACGTTGTCGCCGAAGTTGATAAAGACCTGGGTCGTGCGGCTATTGGGCAAACTGGTCGCGGCGAAAGTGATGCGGCCGCGCGTATTGCTCTCGGCGACCGGATCGTCGGAGATCCCCGCGCTCCGCCACTGACTAGTCAGCGCCGGATCTCCACTCATGCCCCATTGCACCACAAAACCGGGCACCACCCGGAAGAAGCGCTGCTCGTTGTAATAACCGCTGGTCACCAACGCGTGGAAACGATCGGCACCGTGTGGTGCCCAAGCGCGCGTCACCGCGACCTTGAAATTGCCGGCGCTGGTCTCGAATAGAACTGAAAATTGCTCCGGCGCCTGTTCGTCCGTGTCTTCTTCTGCCATGAACTGCTCCTCAGTTGCTATCGTGTTCGCCTGAAGTATTTCACTATCATCCCCGCCACACGCCGCGAACACCGCGATGGCCAGAAACAACAATGTGAAACGCAAAGTCTATAGTCCCTTCACCGCCGCGACGAGTGCCTGGGCCGTAAGGCCGAAATGCGCCCAGGTCTCCATATGGCCCTCGGAAGGCGCCGTCGTCGGGTCGGTGATGCCGACATGGGCCGCGGACACCTTGTTCTCGGCCGCCACGCCTGCCACCAAAGCGGCAAAACCGCGCAGCCCCGCATCGACTCCACCGATCAACCCGTCCTCAATGGTCACTACTCCCTTGGGATAACGGCGCACGAGTTTCTCTAGTTCACCAGCTGCCAGCGGCAAACCGTTAACGATATGTACGTCTACCTTGCCGCCGAGTTTGTCGGCCGCCTGACCCGCTAAGAAAGCCGGTGCGCCCATCGCCAGAATGGCCTTCTGCGCTTTCGGTTCAGTGCGATAAGCCGTCACCGCTTCCCAGTCGTCACCTGCCTCCCATAACGGACCCGAGCCGTCCTGCTTTTCGAGCGTCGGCAGCGAATCGCGCGGGATGCCGATCATATGCGCGCCATAGTGCGCCGCCATATCGCAGACGGCCAAGAAGGCCGAGCGCGCGTCGGAGGGTGCATAAAAACGGTGCATATACGGCAGATAACACAGGCCGATATTGATCCAATCCAGGCCCCAACCCGAAAAATGATCGCGGCCGGTGCAAGCGCCCACGTGCGAAACGTGGAACGCCGCGTTGATGCCCTCGTTGACACCGGTCAGGTTGCGCTGGTAGCGCCACATGTCGAAACCCTCGCGGGCGATGCCCTCGTAGAAGGCGGCGAAGGTCGAGACCACATTGAGTTGTGGACCGCCGCCGCTCATCGCCAAGCCATTGGTGATCAGACAGGCCGCCTGCTCTTCGATACTCATCTCGAACTGGTGGTCCGCTTTTAAGAAGGCCCTCGCTTTGGCCAGCTTGGTCGAGGGATCCAGATCGCAACTGACGACAAAGACATCGTCGGGAAAACGCGCGGCCACTGCGGCATAACCCGCCTCAGACCCGGCGCGTGCGCTTTCGCTCTTGCCGACCGGGGGCAGACTGACTTTTTTCTTCGCGCTCTTGGGCAGTAGCAAGTTGCGGCTGCCGGGTGCCGGGCGGGCTTTCGTTACGACCTGCCGCTTCTTCTTACGGCGTAACGCAGAAGCGGCCTGGCGTTGCGCCGTCGTCTTTTTGAACATCGGGTTGCGCAAGACCTTGGCGGCGTCGCGACCCTTCATATGTCCGTCGTGGTGACCTGCGCCACCGGGCAGATTATTGACCAGAAAGATGCACTCGAGCATCGACACCACATCGCGATAGCTCATCAGCGAACCTGGCACCCAGACACGCGTGCCCATCTGAACTCCATTCGCTGTGGCAAAGGCTTCCACCTCTTTCCCGATGCCCAAACGATCGCCGAGATCGCCGAGGCGTTCGCGCGTACCCGTCGGATAGATCATCGTCGGCTTGCCGCTCTGCGCCAATTTGTAGGCTTCGCGATACACTTTGTAGAGGCCCGCCATGTCGTGCAGGCTTTTGGTCTCCAGCACTTCTACACCCATCGCGGCGACAATGCCGCGCGGATCGTTGTCCATAATCGCCTCGGTAGTGCCCGAAAGCTGGATCCCATTGCGGTGCATGACGAAAGTAATCGGCGCGCCGTTCGCCGAGGCGCCATTAAAGCCGTTGAGCGCCTGGCCCGAAATATAACCGGCGTCGCCGCAGTGGCAGACCACCCACGAGCCCTTGCCAAAATTGGCGCGCTTGCCCAGCGCCTGGCCCACCGCCACCGGCACCATCACGCCAAGGCGCCCACCATTAAGCTGGGTGCCGCCCGGCAGCCAGGACACGTGTCCAGGAATATCCAATCCGCGGCGAAAACCCTCGACGACGATCTCATCATCGATAAAACCCAATGCCGCCAAAGCCGCGTAATAACCGACCGAAGTATGCGCGTGTTCGATGGTGTATTCGATCTTCTCGTAATCGCTGACCGCCAGCGTCAACAATAGCGACGGTATCAGCTCTAACCCTCCGCCGAGATGATCCAGCTCGTTGATCTTAGCCAACGAAGCCAGCGAGCGAATCGCGGTGCCGGCCGCGTCGATCGAGAGGCTTTCCAGCGCGGCGACCTGATCTCGGCTCAGCGCGCGCTGTTTGCCGATGTCGACGGTGAGCGGCAGCACATCCGAGCGAACGCTCTTGCCGAGATAACTCGTTTTGCCCAGCAACTTCTCGTTGCGCCGCCTCTGCCCCGCTTCCGACGCCTTTATTCCCCTAGCCATACAGCACTCTCCTGGTGGGATTTCATGTTTTATTATTCGATATATAAGCTGTTTAAAAGTATAAACGCCAAGGCAAAAGCGAGCAATTGGATACGCTATTATTGTCGGCGAACGCTTGATCAGGCAAGCCTCGCGGTCCGGGTACGAACTGCACGAGACTATCTGCAAGAGGGATGGCGGGCGAGAATGAACGAAGAGAATATCCCACCCTGCTCATATGCACCGCAACTAGCGCGGCTTAAACTGCACCTCCAACTTCTCCGACCACAACTTATTCGCATCAATCGTCCGCCCCGCATTATGCGGCGTATGCACCACATTGTGTCGCCCCAACAACGGATCATCCAGCGGCAACGGCTCCTGGTCCCAGACATCTGCCGCCAAGCTCAACTCATCGGCCATCACCCGCCGACGGATCGCGTTGGTATCGCAGATCTTCGCCCGGGTCACCATCACCACTAAACACCCCTTGGGCAGCGCGTCGATATGCTCCGCCGTGACCAGCCCACCCGTGGTCTTGGTCAACGGCACCATCGGCACAAAAATCTCGGCGTCTTCGACCAGCTTCTCCAAGTGATACTCCTGCCGTGAACCCGCCCGGTGAAAACAAGGCTCGCTGGCAAAGGGGTCCCAAGCCGCCACATCGGCGCCCAACATCGAAACAAAGCTGGCGTAACGGCTGGCAATATTGCCCGCCCCAACAATGCGTATGCGCTTGCCGGCGACCGTGCCGCTGCTAAAATCGGGATTGTCGCCGAACTGGTGCCCGCGACCGCCCGGCCGCGCCTTACCCTTCCCGGCTTCGTAATCCCAGGGATCCAAGCTGGTGATAATCTCGCGGTGCAACTGCGGAATGCGTCTGAGCCCGCACATAGTCAACGCCAAACCAAACTCCGCCACCGTCTGCGACCAGAAGCCCTCGCTCGGATGGTCGTAGACCGTTACGCCCTTCTCTTCTAGATACTCGGCACACCCCTCGCCGAGCTTGCGGCCATAAGCACCTTGGAATGTCGCCTCTTCCAACTCGGAGAAATGCTCTAGGCAAGACTGTTCCACTTCCATACCCAGCGTCACCAAACGAGTTAGCCCATTAGTATCGCCAACGACTTCGCCTAAACTCCGCTCGTCTCCATGTTCCAGGCGCATAAAATCCGTCTCGGGCCACAACACGCGAAAGTGATCAGCGGCAAAGGGCCAAACCCCGTCGAAATCTGGGTGTACGACAACCAAACTGCTCATATTATTCTCCTTCCCAATAGCTAACATTATCTTCCATGCGATAAATCACCTGCCCCGTATCGCGCTTGGCGACGATATTGATCTTGCCCGAGTCGGGATACTCCGCGACCTCGTGGTCCACCTGTTCGCCCAAAGCCAAGAGCTGGCAACCCTCATCACCGTCGTTGCGAAACTTGTGCGCTCCGCGCGGCCCGGTGGCAAAGGCGATAAAATCACCCTCTTGCACCGGCCATTCTCCGCGCGGCGTCACCATAGTACAACTCCCCTGCACCACATAAAACATCTCTTCGCCAAAATGGTGAAAGTGCAGCGGACAAATGCTCTGCCCTTTGCCCAAGCGAATAATCTGATAACCCAGGTTCTGCGCACCGATCAGCGGATCGATGTCCTTCACCTCACAATCATACCCTTCGCGCTTAACGCCCTGCTTCCAGGGAATATCCGCGATATTGATCTTGTTTATATAGATATCGCTGCGCTCTTCGAGACATTCCAGCAGCGCCGCCCGTGCACCTGTCATAATCGAATGCCCGTCCCCAACCAAAACTGCATCGAAATCCAACGCCAGCAATTTGCGCAAACCCAATGCCGCTTTCGGTGGGTCTTGCAACTTCTCATCCATCAGCAGGCTAAATTTGCCCACTGGCGCGCCCACGACCAGGTCCCCCGCCAGCAACAACCTCTGTTGCGACCAGTACAAGGCTATTTCTCCAGGGCTTTTACCATGCGGCAAGTGCACCGCCCGCAACCCCGCAACAATCTTCCCGCCGTCCTCCACCGTCTTGTCCACCGCCACCGCCAGCAACTCCGCATCAGCGACATGCGCCACCACCTCCGCCCCCGTGCGCTCCTTAAAAAAAGCCGCCTCCCGCTCGTGATCCCGATTGGTGACCACGATCCATTTGGCCCCGCCTAACGCGTCGAATTGCTGCAGATCACCGTCGCTCATCGGCACGGGATCAATCAATACATTGCCGCCCTCCCGCACCCACAGATGTCCATTGAAATCAATCTGGCGCACGTCGTTAAATACCGACCAGCAATACATATCGTCGAACATGACTTTTTTCATAAAACTGCTCCTATGAGCCTATTGTCATACGCTGATGCTGCGTGTGGATGGGCTGCTTGGGGGAGCAAGTGGCGGCGGGGGTTTACCAGAGCGGGTTGTTCCCCTGACTTTGCAGGACAGCAAAATCGGGGGAAACCCCTCGGAATGGCCCAGAGATGGGCCACGAGAATGAGCTCAAGTAAACCCTCGCCGCCGGGCGGAACCTAACTACAGAAAAACGGCTGCGTCCAAGCGAAAGCCTCACCCGCACCCCAACACTCGAACCGCACATAGCCCGCATCCTCAGGCACTTCAATCTCAATCTCCCGACCATCCGCCACCCCACACCGTATCGCACCGCGCTTAAGCGCCACGATCCGCGAGGCATTCTCTGTTTCAATGCGAATCTTGTTAGCCTCTACCTCGATCGTATTAATCTCAACTCCCGTCGAAGCATAGAACCGCCCCGCGCGCAACGCCTCGACCACCCCCTCCGCCGTTTCATCCTGTACATAAACCACATTCCATCCCAATCCCACATCGCCCGTCGCCGCATGGCTGTCGTCATGGGCAAAACCCCACAAGCGGCGTCCTTGCGTCAGCAACATATCCCAACGGTTAGTCGCATAGGGGCTGCCCTCCAACCGGCTGATCACCCCATTGTAAATCTCCAGCCCCACATAATCTTCACAACGCTCAAAAAGCTCCTGCGGGCAGTGATTGAAATTGGCATGCCAGTTGGGGTGGTTAAAGAGAATTATACCACCACCTGAGGCGTTCACCTCGTCGATGACCTGCTGGCGATCCGCATTCGGCTCGACCCAGTCCTTGGCACCCACGTGCAACATGTGCGGCCCATTGGCCGAAACCTCGTTGCCTGGAACCATGATCATTCCCTGAGCATCGTACTTCTCGTAGTCTTCCACCGCCGTATAAATATCGTGGTCGGAGATCATCAAAAAGCCATGGCCGCGTCCGACATAATCATCGATCACCGCCTGATGGCCGCGCTGCCCGTCGCTAGAGGTCGTATGCGCATGCAGGTTACCGGCCAGCCAGCGGCCCCCGCTCAAGGCTTGGTAGGGGTGTTCAATCATTGCGGTCTCCTCGGGTTTAGGGATGGCCTCAAAATACACGAGGTCCATGTGGGTGACAAGAGAATCCGGCAAAAATGCCGTGCAAACCAGGGGTTTGCGGAAGTTTGAATCAGACCCTGTTACGCTTGCTCAACGCCTGTGCCAGCAAGCCGAGGGCAAGCAAAATAATAAGGATAATCGCCAGCGTCACAAAATTTGCGCGCAAAAGCTCCGTGGCCTGCTCGCCATAGCGCACCGCCAGATAGCCAACCATGGAATAGCGCAGCGTGCGACCCATGACCACCGCTAATACGAACTTGCTCAAAGGCATCCCGAACACACCTGCCGAGAAAATAAAGAGCTTCATCGGGTAAGGCGGCGGCGCTACTACCGAAAAGGCGACGGCCCACAGCCCATAGCGGTCGATCTTATCCCGCACCGACGTCTGCCGCCCAGCCTCGAAACGGTCCAAGAGCAGATGCCCGCCCCTGCAGCCGAGATGATAGGGTACTAGACAGCCCAAGGTCGACCCCAAAACGGCCGCCGGTACGAAGAGCAACAGATCCATTAGCGACTGGCTCTCACTCACCATCACCAGCAACACCCAATCGGGTCCGCCACCGGTGGGAATTCCAGCCGAATCGACAAAGGCCAGCCCCATTAGCCCAGGAGCGCCCAAATCGCGCAAAAATTGTATCAGTCCTTCGAGGAATCCCACATTCGCACCGAGTCGGAAAGGTGTTGACGCAAAGGGTAACTAAGCCTATTTAATACAGGCTGGAAAGCAACTTAAATAAGAACACAGAATCGATATCTCGCCACAGGAGCCACATGAAAATCACCGCTATCCGCACACTCTCGCTCTCGCGGACCCATGAGCCTGAACGCCAATGGCAGAGCGCGACATTCCATGTGCCTAAGGCCGATTGCTCGATCTGTATCATCGAGACCGACGAGGGCCTGCAGGGCATTGCCGAGCCCTGCGCCTATGGCGTGCCGCCCGATATCGCCGCACGCATCGAGCAGCTCAAACCCGGTCTTATCGGCCGCGACCCCCGCGACGAGGACCTGATCCCGGCCAACAAAGCCGTGCGCGCAAACGATATCGCCAACGCTGGCCTCAACTGCGCCTTGTGGGATCTGCGCGGAAAAATAGCCGACAAAACCACCGCCGAACTGCTCGTCGCGGAAGGCCAGCAACCTTTGCGCCGACTGCGGCTCTACGCCTCCTCGGGCGTGGGCTACGACTGGGACAATCGCCCCGAATCCGTCGTCGAAGAGGCCATCAGTTATGCCGAAGAGGGCCTAACCGCCTATAAGATGCGGCTGGGCACCCATTGGGCCTGGTCCAATGTCACCGTCGACCGCTTTTTGACCCTAGCCCGCCAAGTCCACGAGGCGGTCGGTGAGCGCATGGATCTGGCCCTCGACGGCAACTGCCGCCTCTCCATCGAAGAAGCGCTGCTCATCGCCGAAGCCCTCGACGATATGGGCTGGGCCTGGTTCGAAGAGCCCGTCGAACGCGTTCCCGCCGACTACGCCCGCCTCAACGAGGCCGTGTCGATACCCGTCACCGGCGGCGAACCCTTCACCACCTGGGCACAGTTCGAACCCTTTATGGCGGCGGGCGCTTTTGGCGTCGTGCAACCCGACGCCGGCGTCTGCGGCATCGATCTCTGCATGGAAGTAGGCCGCAAGGCCCACGCCAACTACGGCGGCATCCCGCTGATCCCGCACAACTGGCACAATGGCCTGATGACGATGGCTAATGCGCATATGGTCGCCGCCTTGCCCGGTATTGATGGACGCGAGTCCCTACCGGGCAAAGCCGCCTCGGGCATGCTCGAACTCAATATGCGCCAAGGACCGCTGCAATGGGAGATCCTGCGCGAGAAACCCGCCATAGAAGACGGCTATCTCGTCCTGCCCGACGCCCCGGGCCTTGGTGTCGAATTAGCCGACGACCTCGAAACTCGCTTCCCCTATATCGAAGGCCCTTGGGGCACCCCGATGCAACGCTGAGGAATCACATGAGCGAAAAAATACCAACGCGCCAAGAGGCGCTCGACCTCGTCCTGCAATACAACGAAACCGCCTCATTGATCAACCATGCCAAGGCCGTTGAAGCGGCCATGCGCTATATGGCGCGCAAGGCGGGGCAAGACGAGGAGATCTGGGGCATCGTCGGACTGATTCACGACCTCGACTACGAGAAATTCCCCGCGCAGCACTGCCAGAAGACTGAGGCGATCCTGCGCGAAAACAACTGGCCCGAGGAGTATATCCGCGCCGCGCTCTCGCACGGCTGGGGCATCTGCACCGAGCTCGAACCGGAGACTCTGCTCGAAAAAACCCTTTACACCGTCGACGAGCTCAGCGGCTTCGTCTCGGCCTGCGCGCTGGTCCGCCCCTCCAAGAGCGTCGCCGACCTCGAGGTGAAATCCGTGAAGAAAAAGTGGCAGCAGAAGAGTTTCGCCGCCGGAGTCGATCGCGACGTGGTCGCCAAAGGCATGGCGATGCTCGGCGTCGAGTTCGACGAAATCACCGCCGACGTAATCGCGGCCCTACGCGAAGTCTCCGACGAGATAGGACTATAGCGGAATGTACGCCAAGCACTACCGTCTCGAATCAAAATTTAACTTGTAGGATCTGCGATACTATGGTCACCGATCTAGAAAACTACCTCTTCGACCTGCGCGGCTACCTGCATCTGGAAGGCGCGCTCACTGCCGACGAAGTCAAGGACCTCAACGACTGCATCGATGCCATTCCACCGCTTGAGCCGAACGACTGGTACGGCCACGTGCACGCGCACACCTACGGCACCGTCGACGGTCTCAACCTGCAGCAAATCTACGAGGCCGGCGAACCCTTCGAGCGCATGATCGACCACCCCGCCTGGATCGAAAAAGTCAAGCACTTCGTCGGCGCCGAGGGCACTTTTGACGCGGCGCACGGCCCGCTCTTTATCGATGAGAACTTCGCCAACTTCCGCCAGCCGGGCGAAGCGATCGGCCTGCATTCAGGCGCCTATCCGCCGATCATGCGCAACCAGTTCCGCTACTTCGGTGGACGCTATATGTGCGGCCAGATCAATATTCTCGTCGCCCTTACCGATATCGGTCCGGGCGACGGCGGCACGATGCTGATCCCCGGCAGCCATAAATCGAATTTCAGGCACCCACACCTCGACGAGCACCGCATGAAACCCTGCCATATGGCCAAAGGCGACGCACTGCTCTTCGTCGACGGTATCTCGCACGGCTCGGCCCGGCGCAAAAACGAGGGCACCCGCCGGATCTTCGTCTACCGCTACGGCGTATCCTGGGGCAATTTCCGCCACGGCTACCACCCCTCCGACGAATTGCTCGCGCGCCTGACCCCGGAACGCCGGCAGATCGCCTGGCCACAAAGGCCCCGCCCCGAAGGCCCGCAAAAAAAAATCAATTGACAGGGACTACCATTCCGGGGATCGTGTCTCTTATGCCTCTCCCCTTTAGAAAGGCCAACTCATGAAGGGCATCATTCTCGCCGGCGGTCAGGGCACGCGTCTCTACCCGCTCACCGTCTCGGCCTCTAAACAGATCCTGCCGGTTTTCGACAAGCCGATGATCTACTATCCGCTATCGGTACTGATGCTCGCTGATATCCGCGAAATCCTCATTATCTCCAGTCCGGAGCACATCGACCTCTATCGCCAGCTCTTCGGCGACGGCAGCCGGTTGGGGCTGAGTATCGAATACGCGGTGCAACCGAAACCCGACGGCGTCGCGCAGGCCTTCGTCGTCGGCGCCGACTTCGCCGGCGGCGAACCCTGCGCCCTGATCTTCGGCGACAACTTCCTCTACGGCCACGGCTTGACCGAGATCCTGCAGCGCGCCGGCAGTCTCGAAGACGGCGGCTTGGTCTTCGCCTACTATGTGCAAGACCCCGAGCGCTACGGCGTCGTCGAGTTCGACGAAGACCGCAATGCCCTAGGCATTGAAGAGAAACCGCAAAACCCCAAGTCTAACTACGCCGTCATCGGTCTCTACTTCTACGACGGGGAGGTGGTCGAAATCACCAAGGGCCTCAAACCCTCCGCCCGCGGCGAACTAGAGATCACCGATGTCAACAACGAGTATCTAAAACGCAAGAAACTCAAGGTCGAGGTCCTGGGCCGGGGCTTCGCCTGGCTCGACACCGGCACCCACGAGAGCCTGCTGGAGGCCAGTGATTTCGTGCAGACCATCGAGCACCGCCAAGGACTCAAAGTCGGCTGTATCGAGGAGATCGCCTTCCGCAAGGGCTATATCGGCGCGGAGGAATTGCTGAAAATCGCCGATTATTCTAAGGACAACGAGTATTGCATTTATTTGCGGCGGCTCGTTGACCGGCCCGGTCCAGCGCTATAAGAAGGTGTTGTAAGAGTTTGTAGGGAGGGTCTTGGTGTGGACGGGATGTCGAAGGGCATCCCTCCGGTAAAATCGGCAAGTCAAGCTATTTACAACTGGGTGGGAAATGGAGGGTAAATCCATGCAAAACCTCAACAGAAGGAGTTGACTACTCTCCCAAACATCGATCGCCTGCAAGGCGGAGGGGGGTGTCGCGCAAGGATTTTTTCGGGGTGGGGACGGGAAAAAGGGTCGGGATGGGCTGGCGGTGAGCCAAGGCGAAGGCGCTGCGAGGGGCGACGGCCCGGGGGTCTAAAAATCCTGGAGCGACACACCTCCCCCTCCGCCTAGCACGATCGATAATGCACAAATTCAAAGCCCTCGTGATCGCGACGCTCCACCACATCCCAATCGCCTTCGTCAAACTCCGGGAAATAAGCGTCGCCTGTAAAATCGCCCTTGATATAAGACAGATACATATCCTCGACCAATGGCAGCATCTGCGCATAAATTGAACCGCCGCCGGCACAAAAAACCGTCTTGCCGTACCAACCCGCTCGCTGCACCGCCTCTTCGACACTGCCGCAAATCTCGACCCCCTCTTGATCCACACCCGAACGACTAATGACAATATTGTGCGCACTCGTCAGATCTGGCCCGAAAATATCATAGGAACGCCGCCCCATAATCACGGTCTGACCCTCGACAAAACGAAGAAACTGCTGATACTCTTCAGCTACGCTCCAGGGCATCCCCTCGCCGCTGCCGATAACCCGATCTTTCGACATCGCTGAAATAATAATCAATTTACTCTCCTTCACAGCAGCACCACACCGGCATAATTGACACCCGTCAAATGGGCGCTATCGCGTTTATAGGTCGTCAGGTCATCGGCGCGGAATTGATTGAGATGCGCATGACCGCAAACGCAGGCGAGGATCTTCATCAATTCGACCGTGGCTTCAAAATAATTCTGCAATTGTTTGGCCGGCTTATCGACCATCAACCAGGCGCGCAAATTGCACCGTGATCAGCTGGATATTGTCGGTGCGCGGCAACTCGGACAGATCAATGCCCATCGCGAGACATTGCCGTGATGTCCCAAGCCTTCTAGCCCCTGCTGGGCCCATTTCCTGATATGAGATTGCAGGAGTCGGCTTTCGTGCCTTCCGCATCGGCGTAGATCCCCAGTTTGTAGGGTTGTGGATGGTCCTCCTGCCAGGCCCGGGCCTCGTATTCGTCAACATAAACCGCATCATTCTGTTGCATATCTCTGCGTAGGCTTTAATAGGACATTCCGATATCCTCATCCAGCGCAGGAGGGCACTCGATTTTTAAAGACTGTAATAGGCCTTCGATACGCTATTGGCAATAGTTAAACGCCTTGCCACTGTTCTATTTATATTGCTTACAAAGCAAAATCGCCAAAGGACAGAACATGTCGATCGAATCCGCACAAGACCTCAAAGCCGTCGAACGCGAGGCCCAGCGCCACCACCTGACCGTTATTCCCGAACTCATGGGCCACGGCATCGGCCGCGTGATCCACGACGATCACGATGTTCGAAGGTACTCGGCAACGCCATATCGCGACACAGTTCGAATACCCCGGGTACATCTGGCGCACTATCCCCAACACGCGCTTCACCGACAGCCGCGGTTTTCGCCGGCCGGAACTGCCGGATCAGAAAAAAAGACAAGACCGCGCACCCAACGGGAGGACTCCTCCCGGCCCTTCTACGCGAGCAAAACCACAGCGCGCCAGTACTACGGCGACTTGCTCGCCACCACAGACGGCACGGCAATCTACAATGAAGTGCACCGTCTGTATACAGACCTGCAACAGGACGTAACGCGACGACACGACAACGCGCATACCTGCGACCTCTCGGCCTTTATCGAGCAATTGGAACAACGACAACTCGACGGGCAACTAAACCCGCATATAAAAATCTTCCGCGAAGACGCCTGCCACCTCTACGAGTTCGCCGAACAACAGATGGCCGAATTTGTCGCGTTGACCATCGCCCCGCAGCACCGCGACCGGATCGAACGCCATATCGCCAGCTTCACGTACAACGCCCGGACCGCGCACCAACTCCTAACGGAAGAACAACCCGGTGGGGCGCTTGTACTACGCGAGCAAAGCGGCCGCCGATCCGGGTCGTGCACAGCAACTGGCCGATCTCAGAAAACAAGCGGAGAGGATCATAGACTTCGTCGAACTCTTTCACCAGGGACGCCCTGGGACCGAAGGCAGTTTCTCCGCAAAACTCACCAAACTGAGGACCTGTCTCGCAATGCGGCCCAGCGATTTCGGCGTTGTCTGGCAGGTCTACAGGCTCTGCATATACGAGAACCGGGCGAGCGATAGCGCGGAAATGCTCACCCCGTTCCGACCGGCCAATAGCGCGGATGCCCGCCAATGGTTGAGTATCAGTCTATAATCCCATATCATAGGGGAACGATTCAAACCGGCTGTAGCTACGGCGAACCAGTTATTGCGCATAGACTCCAAGAACAAAGAGGCGCGGGCATTTCTAACACGCGTCAAAAGTTCGCTCGGCGCTCTTGAACCCAATTGATCAAATTTGCAGGCCATCCAGAGTTAATCTCGCATGTCGGAGAACATAGACCAAGAGCCGAACGAGCAGTGTCACCGTCCACCGCGAATCGACTTATCGCGGTGAGCTACAGTCAATAAGAAAGACATAAGACATGCCGCAACACGAAATTACCCTGCGCTTCCTCGCCGAACCGACCGCCGTCAATTTCGGCGGTAAGGTCCACGGCGGCGCGGTCATGAAATGGATCGACGAAGCCGGTTACGCCATTCCCGCATGGGAGCCTCGCGACGACGCGGACATCGCCCTGCAGGACTACGCCAAGAATATGATGGTGCTGGGCAAAGAAATGGAACAAAACGCGATCCCCTTCGGCGAAACCGCCCCGGGGGCCAAGTCGTGAAAACCGTATTCGTCATGCTCGACTCGCTCAACCGCCATTATCTGAATGCCTATGGCCAGAGTTGGGTGCAGACGCCCAATATCGACCGCCTCGCCGCGCGCGGCCTAGTCTTCGACAACCACTTCTGCTGTTCGATGCCCTGCATGCCGGCCCGCCGCGATCTCTTCACCGGCCACGCCAGCTTCCTCGAAACCCCCTGGAGCCCGATCCAACCCTGGGACGATTGCCTACAGCCCGAGTTGCGCCGGCAATCCGGCACCTATAGCCATATGATCACTGATCACTACCACTATTTCCATTCGGGCGGCGAATATTACCACACGCAATTCGATTCCTGGGAGTTTCTGCGCGGGCAGGAGGGCGACGTCTGGCGTTCGTTGGTCGACGAACCGCCCACCCTTGAGTATCGTGGTAAGAACCGCCGCGCCTATTGGGCCAACCGCGCAATGATGGACACCGAGCGCGACGAAGACTATCCAACGCCGCAGTGCTTCCAACAGGCCATCGAATTCCTCGATCGCAACCACGGGACCGACAACTGGCACCTGCACGTCGAGTGCTTCGACCCGCACGAGCCCTTCGCCTGCCCAAAAAAATACCGCGACCTCTACGGCGATACATGGGACGGCGGTTATCACTTCGACTGGCCCGACTACGCCGCCGTCAGCGAAGACCAAGCAGCCGTCGAACACATCCGCAAAAGCTACGCCGGCACCCTGACCATGGCCGACGTCTGGCTCGGTAAGTTCCTCGACAAGATGGATGAGTTAAACCTCTGGGAAGATACCGTCCTGGTCTTCAGCACCGACCACGGACACTTGCTCGGCGAGCACGGCTATTGGGCCAAGAATTATATGTTCGACTATAAAGAGCTGGTGCATATCCCGCTGATCGTCTGCGCACCCGACACCCCCGCTCGCCGCGTCCCGGCGCTGACCTCGACCCTCGATCTGATGCCGACGCTAATGGAACTGCACGGCGGGGAAAACCCACCCGCCGTCAACGGTCGTTCACTCTGCCACCTGCTGCCCGACAACCGGGATCACCACGACGCGGTGCTCTACGGTTACTTCGGCAAGGATATCAACTTGACCGACGGGCATTACACTTACTGCCGCCAATCGCTAGCCGATTCGGTCGCCCACCACCATACGGCCGCGGCTTCAGCCTTCATCGATATGGCGACGCAACAGGCCCCCTTCGTGCGCCGCCAACAACTAGCCGAAGCCGAATGCGGTGTCTTCCTCGATTGCGCGCACAACATTCCGCACTATCGTTTCGCTGTGCCTTCACGCCGCCATCAGGACGCACCCGACTTCAACCCCATCTACGACATCATTGCCGATCCCGAACAAGCGCATCCACTGCACGACGAAGCGTTAGAAGCGCGTTTAGCTAGGCAAATGCGCGACCTGCTCACCCACCACGGCGCGCCGCAAAGCCAGTTCGGGCGCATGGGCTTATAGATAGATGAGCCCAGTCGCTCATAGCGGCTTTATCCGCCTACAGACGCAAAGCCACGTCGCCGCTACGCAATGGAAAAAATGGGCCCAAGCCCTCGGTCTCGAATCATTGGAGATCGAGGACGTATGGAACGAGATCGGTTATCCGCTCTTTACCGCCACCCGCCAATTGCCCCCCATCTCATTTATCTTGCAACTGCGCTCCGAACGCCGCGAGGCCAATCTCTTCGATTTCAAAGACGAGATCGCACCGCTATTGACCTTTCTCAACCTGCTCGACCAACTCAAAGACGATAAGCTAGGCGGCGACAAGGCCATCGCGGTCCTCTTTCGTTTTTATCGCACCAAAGTATGCTCCGAAGCTGG
>LWDU01035210.1_pt1 | contig 64231 bp, 53 predicted proteins | sample 727161 | NCBI WGS metagenome assembly LWDU01 (sample SAMN04566230, study PRJNA314399) | hydrothermal vent metagenome | isolation source: deep sea hydrothermal plume seawater | place: Mexico: Gulf of California, Guaymas Basin | collected 2004-07-11 | reverse complement strand
CCGGTGACCACGACATCCTCAGGTTTCAAGTTGAGCGTATCGTGGGCAAATTCCTCAATATTTTTGATCATCAGGTCTTTCGACAATATTTGTCCGGTTTCTCGAATTCTTGCACTGATTCGCGTGATACCCAGTTCCGGTATTGCATAGGGCACGACGAGCTGGTTTCGAACAGAGTCAGGTAACTCGCCCATAAGGTAGGCAAGTTCAATTGAATTCAGAGGTTCTCCACCAGTAAATTCACGGCTGATCTTTTCCAGTGTTGAGAGAGAAATAACCTTGCCAACACTCGCTTGCTGTTGCACCTGATCATGCAGCCGGGCAATGGTCTTTATCCGGTCGGTTGTGTACCAGTATCGTTCCGGGTAAGACTCGGTCTCCTCGAAGAAGTCATCTTCCTCATCGTTGCTGTACTCGAAAGGTTCGAATCTCAGGTAAACATCAAATGGTAAGGTTCCGCCAAGGTGTTTATCAATGTAGGCCATCCCCTTATAAATATCTGTATCCTCGTCAAAGTAGTCGATAAATCGATTTTCAAAGGACACAAGGGTCAGTCCGTAGACGGAGACGATAAAAAGCAGAAAGGAAAAAAATAGAACCTTACCGGGTTCCTGTCTCGCAAATCTACTGAGTAGTATTGTTAGTTCAACAGGTTTGCTGACGGTTTTACTCAGTGGAGCTTTACCAAGCGTGAGTAACACGGCGGGAAAAACCGCATAGGTAACAAAGAATGAAACGATGATGCCCAGGCACATCATCCAGCCAAAGTCTTCCACCGGCACAATACGACTGCCAAACATTGAACCGAAGGCAAGTAATGTCGTTAACGCCGTATACAAACAGGGGGTGAATTTACTTTGCATGGTTTGCATGATCAGCTCGTCGTGGTGTATTCCGGGTTGCGTGGAAAGCAACTCTCGATAGCGAACAATAAGATGTATAGAAAAAGAAATGCAGATAATCGCCAACAGGGATATAAAATTCGATGACACGACGGTCACGGATTTATGCATAAATCCCAGCGCACCCATGGTAAAGAGGATCGATATAGAACTAATCAACACTGGCAATACAACCCAGCGAATCCGCCTGAAGAAGTAATACAGCAACAAAATAATACAGGAAAATACCAGTGACCCGAATAGCATCAGATCAGACTTGACGTAGCGAATCATGTCAGCGGCAACCATTGGAACACCGCTGATAAACACATCGACTCGTGGATTGTATTGCTCAAGGCTTAAACGAACCTGGCTGATCAGATCTTCGCGACGTTTGACGTAGTCCCGTCTGACGTTCATGAGTCGAGCTTCAATTAATACAAACTCGTCCTGAGACAGCCCGCCTGTCACCAGATCAGCACGGGCCTTATCGCGTTGCTTGTAAAGCTGTTCCAGTTCCAGGTCGCGTTCAAGGTCAATCCGAATCACCGAAGAATCACCATCAGATGAAATAAGGAAATTGTTAAAGAGGGGGCTGGTAGTCAGTTCCTTCCTCGCCAGTGTTCTGTCTACTGTGTTGTCAACTCCATTGTCAGTGCCAGTGCCTGGGCTCCTGAGGGTTTTGTAGCTTGTCGACATCGTTTCGAGGGAGATTGGGGGGCTCTTGATAAGCGGTGCATCGAGGATCGAGAAGATACTCTTGACGCCAGCCAGGGAATCAAGCTGTGTCTGTAACACGAGTAATTCTGACAGTGACTGGTCACTGAAAAGATCCAGGCCATCCTTGCGGGAATAGGTGACCGCCAGAAATTCATCACCACCAAAGTATTCAGTCATTTCCAGGTACTTTGCGAGTTTTGGGTCTCCCTGGACCACAAGGGTGTCGGCAGAGGCGTCAAAAGTGAAATTTTGCAACTGCCAGGCAGCGACTGCTGAAAGACAGAAGATCGCCGTTAGTATGAGTCTGGGAAAGCTGATTATGTCGCGGTAAATTTGAACTAAGGACATTTAAAGAACCTAGATTTCGACTGAGTCTTCAAGCCCTGGTGTTGATGCTGGCCAGCCCATCTGTTCTTCAATGGCTTGTTCCAGGGCGCGAGATGCCTGTTTTTCTCCGTGGGTGATGAAACACTTTTTAGGTGCTGCAGGAATTTTCCTTAACCAGTGGAAAATCTCATCTCGGTCAGCATGAGCTGAGATAAAGTCAAGATTCTCGATGTCAGCTTCTACGGGATAAAATTGACCTTGAATTTTAACACTTTGTTCTCCGGCAACCAGTCGCGCACCGCGGGTACCACTGGCTTGATAGCCGGGAAATACGATGGTGTTCCTGTCACTGTCGAGCATTCGTTTCAAGTGATAAAGAACTCTTCCGCCCGTCGCCATCCCACTTGCAGAGATGATAATACTCGGGCCTTCTACATGGTTGAGTGCCATGGATTGTTCGACAGTTTTCAGAAAGTGAATATTGCTAAACATATTCTGGCATTCAGACAACGACAGCTTATGCAAAGTATGATGTTTGTAGAATATTTCGGTAGCCTGAATCGCCATGGGGCTGTCGAGGTAGACAGGTGTATGGGGAATACTCCGTTCTTTCCGTAATTCGTGTAACACATGCAATACAGCTTGTGATCGGCCAACGGCAAAAGCCGGGATTAACACACTACCACCCCGACTAATGGTTTCCCGCACAATATCCTTTAGCCTTTCCTTGATGTCACCAGAAAAGTGGGTGCGATCCCCGTACGTGGACTCGAGTACCAGGTAGTCACAATAAGCCGGGGCATCCGGAGGCCTCATCAACAGGTCATGAGGACGACCGAGATCACCGCTGAATAATATATGTTTACCGTCGACCACCAGGTCGATAAATGCAGATCCCAGTATATGTCCATTGGCATGGAAGCTGGCGGTGACACTGCCGTATTTAATCTCTTTCTTGAAATCCACGGGTTCAAACAGCAACAGGGCTCTTTTTGCATCACCGGAGTCAAATAACGGTACGGCGGGGTGGTACCTGCTGATCCCCTGATTGTTCATATAAACAGCTTCCTCCTCCTGGAGTTTTGCTGCATCCAAAAGCAACACTTCGCACAGATCCCTCGTCGCTTCGGTACAGTAAACGGGTCCGGTATAACCTTTAGCCACCAAAACTGGTAGATAACCGCTGTGGTCCAGATGTGCATGGGTGAGAAACACAGCGTCAAGATCTCGCAGTGCATCCGGCAGGGGATCCCGGTTCCGTAACCGAAGCTCTTTTTTACCCTGGAACAGGCCACAGTCGACCAGAACTCGCTGCTGGCTCCCTTCAACCAGGTATTTTGACCCTGTGACAGTTCCCGCAGCACCATAGAAGCTGATGCGTACCCTTTTTGCCTTCGACATCAGTTCAGCCCATCGAGATTAATGTATGGCAATTATTGTCAGCCATCACCTTTTATTCACCTTTTTATAGCGCATTTAGTGTGGCAGGGATCGTGCAGGAATAGTACATAACTAGCCCGGATAAGTTAGCAGAAATGTGACTTTTTGCTATTGAACAGTTCTGTTCTGTCCCAATAAAGCTATCAGGTTCGAAAATTCTTTTTGGAGATTGTTATGAGTAAGATTATTGGTATCGATCTGGGAACAACAAATTCCTGTGTAGCCGTATTGGAAGGTGGTATTGCGAAAGTGATCGAAAACGCCGAGGGAGGGCGCACAACACCATCCGTGGTCGGTTATACGGCTGAGCAGGAAATTCTGGTAGGCCAGGCTGCCAAACGCCAGGCTGTGGCCAATCCGCAGAACACTTTGTTTGCTATCAAACGCCTGATTGGTAGGCGTTATCAGGACGATGTCGTACAGCGCGATATCAAGATGGTACCTTATGAAATCGTAAAGGCTGATAACAATGACGCCTGGGTATCGGTGAAGGGTGAAAAGATCTCACCCCAGGAAATATCAGCAAAGATCCTCACAAAGATGAAAAAAACCGCTGAAGACTACCTGGGTGAAAAAGTGACTGAAGCCGTGGTCACGGTGCCTGCGTATTTTGATGATTCACAACGTCAGGCGACGAAAGATGCCGGACGTATTGCAGGTCTGGAAATAAAACGCATTATTAACGAGCCAACCGCTGCGGCTTTGGCTTATGGCATGGATAAGAAACGGGGCGATCAGAAGCTGGCGGTCTATGACCTCGGCGGCGGAACGTTTGATATCTCGATCATCGAGATCGCCGAGATTGATGGCGAACATCAGTTTGAGGTACTGGCGACCAATGGAGATACCTTCCTTGGTGGTGAGGATTTTGATCTCCGTTTGATTGACTTCCTGGTTGGAGAATTCAAGAAGGATCAAGGGGTCGATTTGACGGGCGATCCTCTGGCAATCCAGCGCCTGAAGGAAGCCGCCGAGAAGGCCAAAATCGAACTGTCTTCCTGTCAGCAAACCGACATTAATCTGCCCTATATTACTGCGAACTCGTCTGGACCTGTGCATATGAACATCAAGTTGACCAGGGCCAAACTTGAATCACTGGTCGACAGTTTGATTCAGCGCACGATTGAGCCTTGCAAAACGGCGCTTTCTGACGCCCACCTGAGCCCAGGTGACATTGACCAGGTTATTATGGTCGGTGGACAGACTCGTATGCCGAAAGTGCAGGAACAGGTCCGGCAGCTTTTCGGTGTGGAACCCAGTCGGGATATTAATCCGGATGAGGCGGTCGCAATGGGTGCCGCAATACAGGGCGCCGTGCTTGCGGGTGATGTTGACGATGTACTGTTACTGGATGTCGCGCCATTGTCTCTGGGTATCGAAACGATGGGTGGAATTGTAACCAAATTGATCGAGAAGAACACGACGGTACCTTGCCGGGCAGAGGAGGTATTCTCTACTGCGGAGGACAGCCAGACCGTTGTGACTGTGCATGTACTGCAGGGTGAACGACAACGCGTGGCAGATAACAAATCCCTGGGTCGGTTTAATCTCGAAGGTATACCCGCCGGGCCGCGTAATCAGGCGCAAATCGAAGTCATATTCGACATCGACGCTAACGGTATTCTTAATGTGTCCGCGAAAGACAAAGCCACGGGCAAACAACAATCTATCGTGATCAAGGCCAGCAGCGGCCTGACTGACGAAGAGGTGCAACGCGCTCTTGATGATGCCAAACAGCATGCAGCGGAAGACAATAGTTTTCATGAGCTGGTTGTCGAGCGAAACAAGGCTGATGGACTGATTCACGCGTCAAAAAGTTCGATGGATGCCATGGGCGAACAGTTGTCACAGGGCGACCGTGACGCGGTTGAGAGTTGTATCAGTATTCTGGAACAAGCGTTGCAGAGTGATGACAAGAACGCCATACAAGCAGGGAGTTCTTCACTGAGCGCTGCAACTGCGAGGATGTCTGAGCGACAGGCGCAGACCGCAACAGACCAGGGCGCAGATATCGGTCCGGAATCGCGACAACCGCAGGACGATGTTGTTGACGCTGAGTTCGAGGACATATCAAAGGCCAGCTGATACTACTTTGAGTAGGATTGCTGGGCGAGGAGTTATTCAATAGCCTGCGAAGGAGGCAGATACTGTGCAGTTTAGAGACTACTACGAAATAATGGGTGTTAACCACGAGGCAACCCAGGACGAAGTCAAGCGCGCTTATCGTAAACTGGCTCGAAAGTATCATCCTGATGTTAGCAAAGAAGTTGATGCCGAAGAGAAATTCAAGCAGCTCAGTGAGGCTTATGAGGTTTTAAAAGACCCGGAAAAGCGCGCTGCCTACGATCAGCTGGGTGCAAACTGGAAAGCTGGTCAGGAATTTCGCCCACCGCCTGACTGGGATGAAGGCTTTGAATTCAGCGGTGGCGGTTTTACCGGTGGAGACGCTTCTGCTTTCAGTGAATTTTTCTCGAGTCTGTTTGGCGAAGGCTTCAACCCCACAGGTGGGCAAGGTAGACAATATACTTCTGCCCATGGTCGGGGTGAAGACCACCATGCCAGGGTTCTGATCGATATTGAGGATGCCTATCATGGTGCGACGCGACAAATTTCCCTGCGCAGCCCGCAAATTGATGATCAGGGACATGTTGTTACCCGTGATCGAACGCTCAGTGTAAAAATACCCGAAGGAATCAGGCAAGGCCAGCGCATTCGATTAGCCGGGCAGGGTTCGCCTGGTTTTGGTAGCGGTGACGCAGGGGATCTGTATCTGGAGGTAGAATTTAACCCGCATCAGATTTATCGCGTTGACGGTAGGGATGTGACGATTGACCTGCCCGTGGCTCCCTGGGAGGCCGTATTAGGCGCCAGGGTGAAAGTCCCGACACCTGAGGGTCGGGTTGAGCTTACAGTGCCGCCGGGCTCAGCTGCTGGCAAGAGACTACGCCTGAAGGGCCGTGGCATTCCGGGGCGTCCTGCAGGAGATCTGTACGTGGTGCTGCAAGTCGCATTACCTCCTGCGGAGGACGATGCAGCGAAGGCGATGTACGAAAAAATGGCCGACGAAATGAAGTTTAATCCACGCGCAGGTTTGGGGGTATAAGCCGATGGTAAAAGAAATTCTCATCGGCGTGATATTAGCTGACGAGTTGACGATGACGCTCGCGGAGTTAAGTCGTTTATGTTCAGTCGATGCGGATTGGATTATCCAGTTGGTTGACGAAGGAATATTAGAAGCAGACGGTAGCAACACCATCTATTGGCGGTTCTCATGTCTAAGTTTGTTCAGGGCTCGCCGGGTGCAGAGATTGCAACGGGACCTGGGGATTAATCTCAGTGGAGTAGCCCTGGTGTTAACTCTGCAGGATGAAATTGAGCGCCTGCGTCGGTTGGTGCCGCCAGTCTTCTAGTGAACCACTACCGGTTACAAAATATAGTGTACATGTGGGTGATGCGTTAAAGCAGTATCCCAGGTTTGAAGCACCATGGTGATACCAATACGGGCGCCGGGATGTTTCGGGCCTGCTGTGATAATGAGCAGCGTCTGCGCCGCCGCTCAAGAACGGTGGACTAGGGGGTAGGAGTATATGCCGATCCCCTATACGCTATCTGATATCCCTGCGCAGGATCCTGCAGAGCTTGCGCATAAAGTGCATAGAGTTGGCGCGTGACGTTCCCCAACTTTCCATTGCCGACCGGTCGCCCATCAAGCGTGACCACAGACACCGGGCCGCTCATCGTGCCGAGCAGCAACACCTCGTCAGCGCTTGTTACTTCGCTGCTGGTAATATCGGACTCTTCTGCAGGGATGCCATGCCTCTCACATAGTTCGAGGATGACTTTGCGAGTAACACCAGATGGACTGCAGCGAACAAACGGCGTGTACAGTTTCCCCCGCTTGATAATTGCCATATGCGACGCTGCGGCTTCTGCCACATAACCCTGATCGTCATACATTAGGGCCGAGGTGGCACCTGCCTGCTTGGCTTCGTACAGTGCCCGCGACGAGGCGTTCTGGTTATTATCATGACTCCGTTGATCGACCATGTGTGGGCCCGGGCGCAGGAAGCTCGAAGTTATCAAACTGATACCGTCCTGAGCATACACCGCATCGCGATACTCAGGCATCACTATTATTTTAGGTTCACTCGGCGTGCCATCCCAGTTGATAACCGCGTCGACATCCATGCTGGCTGTGATCTGGTCTCCCGCAGTAACAGATATGCGAATATGTACGCCATCAAACATATCATTGGCCGCCAACGTTTCACGAATTGCCCGGACGATTTCCTCATCACTCGGATACAAAGGGAAATGATTGAGCTCTGCGCTATGACGAATCTTATTGAGGTGATCCTGGAATCTGAAGAGACGACCCTGTACCAGTCGCGGTGCACTCCAGACGAGTTTGCCATGTAGTAGACCCGAGTCGAACAAAGGTATGGCCGCCTCATACTGTGTGACAAGTCGACCCGCAACGTAATGACGGACATGCCTGTTTCTTGGATCAGGTGATGTCATGCGATACCTATTGAATTCTGTATTTTGCGATACGCTCGTATGTAGGCATACAGCGTTCAACCACAGCAGCAAGACCGGGAGGCACCTCAACTTCTTGCGGCATGTAACTGCCTAAAGACGTCGTTTGGTAGACCTTCTGGTACCAGGCATCTGCCCAGGCGCCATCGTACTGGTGTTTTCCCGCCTTCCATTTAATATCACACGCTGAGTCAAACTGCATGCCGACGGCCTCACAAAATCGCCCAAGAATACGTTTGGGATCCATCAGCAGGTCATTGGCGTCGATGACCAATGGTTGGCCACCTTCGATGTCGCAAGCGTGTTCGTAAATACGCTCAAGCTGCGGGATACCGACGAGCCGAGCGCCTTCCTCTACATCCTGCTCAAGATTCCTGAATTTCGCCATAGAAGTAATAACCTCGGTGGGATTACGAATCAGGAAGCAATTGCGTACGTCACTCATCCAGCTCAGATCAACCTCCGGTAACATGTGAATGGCCATATGTTTTTGATAGTAGAATTCGGCTGCCTTAGGAAATGGGCCACGCACAAGATCTATGACTTTGTGCCAGTCCGTTTCGTGGACGGACATGGTTTCTGCGAAGCCGGGGTCGTCGATTTTGTTGAGCACCTTTAGCCAGTATGGATAAAACGGCTCATCGAAGACCGCACATCCCAGAGCTTCGAACACGCGCATGACCATTGTTGAACGTGCACGCGGTGGCGACCACATCGCAATACGTCGCGATTGTAAACTATCCTGCATAAAATACTCTGACCTGCCAAGGTTGACCGAAGAGTTTACCTCGTAGAACGGATCAAGCCCACCTGTGGTGATGCTGCACACAGGTTTCAGTCATCTCTTAATGTACCTGGAGTTGAGCAGATCCTCAGGCACTATGACCCTCGTGTCATGGAAATACTGTCCAAATGGTTGCATGCTTAACACTGCCCGTTTTGACTCTCTAACACTTTTAACCTTTTAAAGATGCGTGTAAATCTGGAAACGCTTGATCAAGAGTGGGCCGGGAATTTAGTTCTGGCTTTATGCACTTGAGGATGCGTCTTTTTGCCAGCGACTCATCCAGGAATTGTCAATTTCAGTACCAGGGTCAGATTCGGTGCTATGTCGATTCATCACTTCCAAATTTTGCCACAGTTGAACAAAAGTGGGGTCGTCAGAGGTGCGCATTGGTATACACCGTTTGTTACCAACTCCTGCGGGCAACGCCGGGTCCTGCCAGCGAAAATCGAGGCTCCAGCGAATGATGTCAGAATAATTCTCGGTAGACCTATGAGGAACTAGCTGATTGAGTAGCAGTAGAGACCCTCTTTTCATCTCGCAGGTAACCACTTCGCCCTTCGGTAGGTCCTGTTCTTCAATCAGTAAATACCAAGAGTGTTTGTGTCCGGTTTCATGTTCCATTCGGTGCTTATATTCTTCCTTATGAACTCCGGGAATTACCTGGAGACAGCCGTTTTCATGATTGGTGTTGACCAGAGGGATCCAAGCGGTAGGTTGGAGGGTCTGTCGTGACTCTGGTGAAAGGTAAGCGCAGTCTTGGTGCCAAGGCACTGTAGCTAACGGGTTCAATGGTGTCTTACTCCTTACGTTCCAGACCGGATGGCCAACAATATTCGGTCCGATGAATGTTTCAACTAAGTCGAGTAGTTTCTTTGAACTCCATAGCTTTGCGATTTCCAAACTCAGGATTCCCTGGATGTGAAGTTTCGCGCTTGTACCTGGGCAATCATTTTCTAAAGCCGTAAGACGAGTCAGGAAATCTTTGTCCCGATGTAAGTTCTTGAGTTTGCCGCGACTCTTTAGCTTGAGTGCCAGGGTGTCAACCAGCAAATCGACGTCTGCTTCCACAGCACGTAGTTCTGCTTCAGAGAAAAAGTCGGTTAAAATTAGATAACCGTTTTCCTGATACTGATCAACTTGAGTCTGGTTTAGCATTCGTTTCCTCGTGTAAGCAAGCGGGTGGATATGTTAATGCAAGCTCCAGGCTTTCTTCTCGCAACCCAGTTTTGGGATAGTGGAAACATAAATATGGTTGAGAGCGGCTAGTACTACGAATGGCGTGAAGCTGCTTGAATTCCTTTCGGATCAATATTTGCGAGGGATAAACGTGAAATGTTCACTGGTTGCCATTCTTAACCGCTAGCGACAGGTACTACTTTCTCGCCAAATTCGCTTAAACGATCGAGGCCTCCCGGCCCCGCAAAAATGAAGGCCGGTATCATGATCCGTCCTACCCCGAGTTCTGCCATCTGCTCCACACCGGCTACCGGATCGGTCACTTGGACCCCGAACATGGCATTGATCTCGATGCTGTTCGGATCCCGGTCAGCCTGCTCTGCCGCTTTGTGAAGACGCCCAATTAACTTACCCAGGCGTTCGATGTCACCTTCGCCGGGAAAATAGCCATCCGCAATGCGAACCGCTCTCTGGATTGCGGCCTCAGAATCTCCACCTACAAGTACCGGTATGGAACCATTGACCGGGCGCGGGCTGCAGGTGGCAGGTTCAAAGTCAACGAACTCACCATGAAATTCGGCATGGGGCGCTGCCCAGAGCGCCCGCATTGCTTCGATATACTCATCATTTCGTGCGCCACGGCGTTCCCATGGGACGCCGAGGGCTTCGAACTCTTCTTTCATCCATCCGACACCGAGCCCCAGTTCCACGCGCCCACCGGATAGTTGATCGAGGGTTGCCAGTTCCTTGGCGAGCACCAGCGGATTGCGCTGAGGGACTATCAGGATACAGGTCCCCAGTCGCAGTGTCGGTGCAACGGCTGCAACATATGCCAGCCAGATAAGTGGATCCGGGATTGGCGTATCTGGTTCAGCCGGTATCTTGCCATCGGCCGTGTAGGGATATCTGGAACCGATAGAATCCGGCAGGAGGACATGTTCGCCACCCCAGACGGATTCAAAACCTGCGGATTCGGCCCGTCGGCAAATTTCGAGGGCCGACTCACCATCAATACCAATGCTGCTTGCGAAGGCAAGTCCTACTTTCATTAGATCACCGTTTTGTTTGTCTACAAGCGGCTATGGTACATGAACCTGGGGGTACTTGAGAGCGGAAAAATCAAATTTATCATCCTGCAAAACAGATATTGGCAACCTCAGGATAACGAGCAACAAAGTGGACTTTTAAACCTGCTTTCAGGTAATCAGGCATTTCGTCATAATCCCGTTCGTTGTCCATGGGTAAAATCAGTTCCCTGACACCCGCGCGTCTCGCGGCAATGACTTTTTCCTTGATACCACCCACTGGAAGTACCCTGCCTGTGAGCGTGAGCTCTCCGGTCATGGCAATGTCGCGACGGATTCTTTTTTTCTTTGCAATGGATAACAAAGCGGTCGCCATAGTAACACCGGCGCTGGGACCATCTTTGGGGGTAGCGCCTTCCGGAACATGCAGGTGAATAAATGCATCATCAAAAAAATGAGTCTGACCATCGAGACTGTCCAGGTTAGAAGCGACATAACTGTAGGCGATTTGTGCGGACTCCATCATGACGTCCCCCAGCTGACCTGTCTGTTTGAATCCACGACTGCCATCGTGAATTTGAGACGCTTCAATCACCAGCGTGGTTCCACCCATGGCTGTCCAGGCGAGTCCATTTATTACACCAACACCTTGTTGCAGTTGTTGCTTCTTGAACAATGGAGCGCCGAGATATCCCTCGATATCTGATTTGCCAACAGAAATTTTCTGGCTGCTGTCATCCAGTAATGACACCACCGACTGACGGACGATTCGTCCGAGCTGTTTATCCAAAGTGCGGACACCGGCTTCCCTGGCATAACCGTCGATGACCTTTCGCAAAGCAGCGTCGGTAATTTTCAGCTTCGCAGAAGGCACGCCGGTTTTCTTCAGCTGGCGTTTCCACAAATGGCGCCTGCCGATCTGTAGTTTTTCCTTCGTTATGTATCCTGCAAGTCGAATAATCTCAAGCCGATCGAGCAATGGTGGGGGGATCGTGTCCAGTTGATTCGCAGTACATATAAACAGTACCTTTGAGAGATCCACTCTCAGGTCGAGATAATGGTCAAGAAACTCGTTGTTCTGCTCGGGGTCCAGTACTTCCAGCAATGCCGAGGAGGGATCACCCTGGTACGATGCGCCGATCTTATCGACTTCATCCAGCATGATTACCGGGTTCGAGACTTTTACCTCTTTTAACACCTGAATCAGTTTGCCGGGCATGGCGCCTATATAAGTACGCCTGTGCCCCTTGATCTCTGCCTCATCACGCATACCACCCAGGCTGAAACGATAAAATGGTCTCCCTAAACTGCGGGCGATTGATTTACCAATACTGGTCTTGCCGACGCCCGGTGGACCCACGAACAGTAGAATTGAGCCTGCAATTTCACCGCGGTATGCACCCACCGCCAGAAACTCAATAATCCTTTGCTTGACTTCATCGAGACCTACATGATCTTCATCCAGCACCTCCCTTGCGTGATTCAGGTCGAGTTGGTCTTTCGATGTCACGCCCCAGGGTATGGAGGTTATCCAATCGAGATAGTTGCGGGTAACCCCATATTCTGCCGATGCGGGTTCAAGTACTTCCAGCTTCTGGGATTCCTCATCGACCCGAGCCTGAACATGTTCCGGCACAGAAAGATCTTTCAGCCGTTTGGAGAACTTCTCGACATCGAGCTGCCTGTCGTCTTTGGAGATTCCCAGCTCCTGTTGAATGGCTTTAAGTTGCTGCCGAAGAAAAAACTCTTTTTGCTGTTCGCTGACCTGTTGCTGCATCTGGTCCGTAATCTTTGCCTGCAGTCTTGCCACTTCCAGTTCCTTACCGATCAGCAGCAACACTTTCTCCATCCTTTCCCCTAGCGGGATGGTCTCCAGGATTTCCTGAAGTTCGGCGGGTTCCGAGGATGTAATAGCAGCGGCGAAATCAGCCAGGGGTGAAGGTTCGTTCGGGTTGAAATTGTTCAGGTACTGCTTGAGTTCCTCGCTGTACAGGGGGTTCAGCGTCATCAATTCCTTGATAATGTTAATGATAGACATAGCATAGGCGCGCAGCTGGCTTTCATCTTCCTGGGAAGGTTCAAAATATTCGACGCGAACCACATAGGGCGGTGTGCGCTTCAGCCATTCACGGATTCGGAATCGCCTGATCCCCTGGGCGACAAATTGTAATTTATCCTTCATCTCGTGCACGCTGTGGATACGTGCAACACAACCAATATCGCTAATATTCCCGGGACCGGGTATTCCATCGGTTGCCGATGGCGCATAACTCAAAGCAACAAGTTTGTGGGCACTCTCTGCGACCGTTTTAATACCCTGCGCCCAAGGATCCACATCTACCACGACTGGCTGCACAAGCACCGGGAAATAGGGCCGCGAAGCCAGGGGGATGAGCTGTAGAGTGTCGGGAAGCACATCTTCCGGGCGTGCCAGCAGCTTGCCCTGCTGATCAAGATGATTCCTTGGATTGTCGTCGTTGTGGTTGTCCATTGGCTGCCTGCCTATGTGGAACGATGTGTTAATAGTAAGGGTAAAAATCGTTAATTCAAGTCACCTGGGCGGTGGTTCTTGCGGCCCAATAACCTTAAGGTCCATCAGCAGCCCTCAGTTCAAAAGTGATTCGTCAACAGAATCGAAAATCAACTTTAACGACAATTGCGGACTTGGCATCACATCTTTTCCTTGGGGAGCAATGGCAAAACTGGCCTTGAAACAGGATAGTTTTGTTAGTACTGTGAAACGGCAATAGAGCACAAATTTTGTGTCTGTCGATCCTGCAGATTTTTGATATACAAGGAGTGAGAAATGTCTCATTATAAAAGAGTCCTTCTGGCTGTCGACTTTCAAAGTGACAATCTTGAAATTATTGAGAAAGTCCAACAGGTTACCCGGGACAATAATGCCGAACTACTACTGGTTCATGTCAATGAGCCCATCAATCCAGCGTTTATGGCTGACGGGATGTCGAACTGGGGCGGACAGGTGGCATCGCTCGAGACCGATATCCGTCGTGAATCAACAAAGAAGCTAAAAGACTTGAGTGACCGACTGGGCGTTAGCGCCGACCTGAGATTTTTCTGTGAAGGAAGGCCTGCAAACAGCATCCACGAAGTAGTTGATGAAAATGAGGTCGACCTTGTCGTCCTTGGCACTCATGGCCAGCATGGCCTGCAGCTTTTACTAGGGTCAACAGCCAACGCGGTGTTGCATGGGGCGAATTGCGACGTACTGGCAGTTCGTGTTAAAAAAGAGGCGTAACCAGCTTGTCTACGATTGACTAATATCAACCTGGTGGCCTACACCGGCAATGCTTCGACAGCGCTATTGCAATCTTTTAGTGACCTGGTGAGTTTCCCAAAAAAGAACAAATAAGGCGGTAAGAGTGATTAGATTTAAAAAGATTCTGTTTTTTGCTGATAGTTCACCGGGGGAGAATAGTGCCCTAAATAGAGCGCTGTTGCTCGCCGAAAACAACGGGGCCAGCGTGACGGTAATGGATGTTGTCGCTGAAATCGGAACTAACGATACTGATCCGGGAGTGAAAAGAGCGATAAAAAAAATCCAGGACAATTTGATACGGGCACGCAAGGATGTGCTTGATCAGATGGTAAAGAAGGCAACGAAAAATCTAAAAAGGCCCATTGTCAGAACCGTGGCGATTCCAGGTGAAGATATAGCGGTAATCAATCTTGTTAATGAGAAAAAGTTTGATCTTATCGTAAAATCCGCTAACAAAAAGACAGCCTTGGGGGCAATTTTTGGCCACATTGACATCCGGCTCATGAGGAAATGCCCCTGCCCGGTGTGGATTATCAAGCCTTCCAGAAGGCGCAAATTTCGATCAATTCTTGCGGCGGTTGATCCCGTGCCATCGCAGGAGTCTTCCTCGTTGAACAAATCGATTCTTGATATTGCAGGCTCCCTGGCGGAGCAGGAAGACGCAGAACTCCATGTTTTACATGCATGGGAATTGTCGAGCGAGTCCTCGATTCGCGGTAGCCTGGAAAAGGAGCGTTTTAAGGAGTTGGAGCGATCCATCAAGGAAGACAGCGAGCGCAAGCTGGAAAAATTACTCGATGACTTTTCACACCTTAAGATGCAGGATCATCTTGTTAAAGGGAAGCCTGATGAGGTCGTAAACTCATTCGTCAAGAAACATGATATCGACCTGTTGGTGATGGGAACAGTTGCAAGAACCGGCATACCGGGGTTCTTTATCGGTAACACAGCAGAGAAGGTACTCAACTCGGTAGATTGCTCGGTGCTGACGTTGAAACCCGAGGGATTCACGGCCAGCTAACAGCTTTTGACCGAGCAGCGTAAGGTTGTATCGCGTGGTATGGATATCAACAAACCGCTAACAATCTGGTTGGATTCTGATACATTAATCAGGCAAAACATAATTAGCTTTTTCAACTTGACCTCCTGCACAAAGGAGTTGGATGTCAGTGAAGACGAAAGTAGCAATCATCGGTGCTGGCCCTTCAGGACTCCTGCTGGGTCAGTTGCTACATAAACAGGGCATTGAGAATGTCGTTCTGGAACGCGTGACCCCTGATTATGTATTGGGAAGGATTCGCGCCGGTGTGCTGGAAACGGGTTTTGCCAGGTTAATGCGGGAGGCGGGTATTGGCGATCGCATGGATACTGAAGGCGAAGTTCATGATGGCGTGGAGATCGTAGTTAATGATCGTCGACACCGAATAGATCTAAAAGGGCTCACTGGAGGTAATACGGTCATTGTCTACGGCCAGACTGAATTGACCAGAGATCTGATGGAGGCACGCACCAGGTCAAAACAGCGAACCTATTACGAAGTGAGTAACGTTCAGCCCCAGGATGCGTTGACTAACAAGCCTTATGTCACATTTGAGCACGACGGCGCCCGACACAGACTCGACTGTGATTATATTGCTGGTTGTGATGGCTTCCATGGCGTATCCAGAAAAAGTATCCCTGATGACTGCATCACCGAACATGAGAAACTCTACCCCGGAGGCTGGCTCGGTCTCTTGTCCGAAACACCGCCGGTTAATCCCGAGTTGGTTTATATCAAACATGCCCGTGGATTCGCACTGTGTAGCCTTCGATCACAGACTCGAAGCCGGTACTATCTACAGGTAGGGAAAGATGATGTGGTTGAAGCCTGGAGTGACGAGAGATTCTGGGATGAACTCAAACGCCGCCTACCTGAAGAATTATCCGCGAAACTGGTTACCGGGCCTTCCATTGAGAAAAGCATTGCGCCCATGCGCAGCTTCGTAGCAGAACCCATGCAGTATGGAAATTTGTTTCTATTGGGAGATGCCGCGCATATCGTACCACCGACCGGGGCGAAAGGATTAAATACCGCCGGTGGTGATGTACACGTACTCTATAAAATTTTGAGCCTTGTTTATGGGGAAGGAAGAACGGATCTACTCGAGAAATATTCTGATATCTGTTTGCGGCGCGTCTGGAACGGTCAGCGCTTTTCCTGGTGGATGAGCAATATGCTGCATGATTTTAAAGACACCTCTGCGTTTGAACTGAACTTGCATACCTCTGATATTGAGTATCACCTGCAGTCTGATGCAGGCAGGAAGGTTATCGCTGAACAGTACGTGGGATTACCGTTCGAGAAGATTGAATAGTTGTCGTTAGATAGGGAAGGTCTGATTGAGTGTTAACAGAATTTAATCAGAGATTCCATTGGTGAGAACTGTCAAGGAGAAGAACCGCATGAACTGGAAAAAACACGATTACGACGATATACCTGGCACCTACGTGTTCGACGGTAAAACCTCCCATTCGGCCTACAGCCTGAACAAGATGCTGTTTTCCTTCAATCATGAAGAAAACCGGCGGGCGTTCGATGAAGACCCTGCGACCTACGCGGACAAGTTTGGCGTTTCAGGGGAACAGAAACAGGCTCTGCTGGATAATGACTATCTAAGCCTGCTGCGATCAGGTGCGAACATTTACTATTTTGCGAAGCTGGCTATCCCAAAAGGGGTTTCCATCCAGGATGCGGGTGCGGCATTTCAAGGTATCTCGACTGAAGATTTCAAAGCGAATCTTGAGAAAAAAGCCGAAGGATTAAAAGACAAGCTGGAAAAGGCGGGAGGTTACTGGCATGGCTAGAATAGTAGGCGGCGTGACCACATCGCATATTCCCGCTATTGGCAATGCAATGTCAGCCGGTCTTCAAAGTGAGCCTTACTGGAAGCGTTTCTTTGACGGCTATGAACCTGTAAAGGCCTGGCTGGACAAGATGGACCCGGATATTGTGATTGTGGTTTACAACGATCACGGTTTGAACTTCTTCCTGGACAATGTGCCAACGTTTGCACTGGGTTGCGCGGATCATTACGAGAACGCCGACGAAGGTTGGGGCCTGCAGACCCAGTCCCGCTTTGAAGGAGATGCACAGTTTTCATGGCACCTGGCAGAGTCGATCATTAACCAGGATTTTGACCTGGCAACCTGTCAGCAGATGCTGGTTGACCATGGTTTTATTGTTCCCATGTCGCTGATGTGGGGACATTTACCGCAGTGGCCTGTCAAGGCAATACCATTGGCGGTAAATATTGTGCAACACCCGCTGACCAGCGCCCGGCGTTGTCTCGCTCTTGGCCACGCACTGGGTAAGGCGGTCGAATCCTATCCGGAAGATCACAAGGTGGTGATCTTTGGTACCGGTGGCATGTCACATCAGTTGCAGGGAGAAAGGGCTGGTCTTATCAATGTGGATTTCGATTTGAAATGCATGGAGAGCATCATCAGTGATCCGCAATGGTTAGCGGGGCTAAGTAATTCAGAGATCATCAGGATTGCCGGGTCAGAAGGCATAGAGGTGATCATGTGGCTTGTTATGCGCGGTGCCTTGAAGGACAAGGTCAACGTTGTGCAGAAACATTATCATGCACCTATCTCAAACACCGGCGCGGGCGTGCTGGTGCTTGAGAACCCATACTAAACCAGGTCGTTAGATTCATCATGATCCATGACGTCAACGAAGTTATCCAGCAAGGTGTGATGTCGCGCTACCAGAAAGTGGCCATTACGATTTGCCTGGCAATCAATATGCTTGATGGATTTGACGTGCTGGTGATGGCGTTTACGGCGTCCTCGGTGGCCAGCGAATGGGGATTACAGAGTTCGGAACTGGGAATCCTGTTCAGTGCCGGGTTACTGGGGATGTCCCTTGGGTCTTTGTTCGTGGCTCCGAGGGCTGACAGATTCGGGCGGCGATCGGTGGTTTTATCCTGTCTGGTAGTCATTAGCGTGGGCATGTTCCTGTCTGCGGTTTCACAATCCATGGTTCAGCTCGCATTGTTAAGGTTGATTACGGGATTGGGTATTGGCGGCTTGCTTGCCAGCCTGAATGTCATCGTTGCCGAGTACTCGTCGATCAAATGGCGTGATTTTGCGGTGAGTTTTTTACAAACGGGTTACCCGATCGGCGCAGTGATCGGTGGCAGTATCGCGGCCTTTCTCATCGGGGAATATGGCTGGAGATCAGTTTTTTTGTTCGGTGCCATCCTGTCATCATTACTTATCCCCCTGACGTTTCAAAAGCTGCCGGAATCCCTCGCGTTTCTGCTGACCAAACGTCCACAGAATGCGCTGGAGAAGGTCAACAGGTTGCTCGGGCATATGGGTCATGAGGCGGTTAAAATTCTGCCACCGGTTCCAGCGGATGCAAAGCTGCAATTGACGGGAGTTCGTGACTTGGTTTCCGGTGACTTGCGGAGATCCAGCCTGATGATATGGCTGGCGTTTTTCATGTTGATGTTGAGTTTCTATTTTGTATTAAGCTGGACCCCAAAGTTGCTGACTGAAGCCGGTCTTTCAGCAGGCGAGGGAATCTCCGCTGGTGTGTTGCTCAACCTTGGCGGTATTGTGGGAGGCTTGATACTTGGCTACCTCACCACGAAATTACCGTTAAGATTTCTTATTGGCACCTACATGATTGTGACTGCAGTTTTCATGGCATTATTCAGTATCTATGCATCGAATATGTCGCTGGCACTGATGTTGTGCGTGGCGATAGGCTTCTTCCTGTTTGGCTCAATGATAGGGCTCTATGCCCTGGTGCCGGGTTTGTATCCGGTATCGATACGAACTACCGGTATGGGTTGGGCGATCGGGATAGGGCGAGGCGGGGCTGTTTTGTCGCCATTGGCTGCAGGGGTCCTGTTAGACTATCAGTGGCAAAGTAATACGCTGTTTTTGATCTTTGCGATACCCCTGGTCATTGCAATGGTTGCAGTAAGTGCTGCGAATAGTGCTGTGAACAGTGCAGCGAGAAATAATTAAGGAAGCGTTCATGTCTACAGTTATCACAGAGTTCAGTCGTGTCCCAGAGAACATCGTGCATCAATATCTGAACCTGGGTGTAGCGACGGTGCACGAAGCACAAGGGCGCAAGGGGCTTTTGTCATCGAAATTGCGCCCGATCTATCGACCCGCGCATATCGCCGGTACCGCAATTACCTGCGAGGTAGCACCAGGGGATAACTGGATGATTCACGTTGCGGTGGAACAATGCCGGCCAGGTGATGTATTGGTGGTATCACCCACCAGCCCGTGCGGAGATGGTTATTTTGGTGACTTGTTAGCAACCTCACTGGTAGCTCATGGTGTTATGGGATTGATCATCGATGCCGGTGTGCGTGACATCGCGACATTGACCCGAATGCAATTTCCGGTCTGGTCGAGCGCTGTCAGCGCGACCGGTACCGTCAAAGAGAGTCTGGCGAATGTGAACTCACCCATGGTCTGCGCTGGCGCGCTTGTTTATCCCGGTGATGTAATCGTAGCGGATGACGATGGTGTTGTGGTTGTCAGGCGGGAAGAAGCTGGCCCGGTTCTTGAAAAATCCAGAGCTCGAGAAGCGAACGAGGAAGAGAAGCGGAAGCAATTCGAGAATGGCGAGCTGGGTCTTGATATCTACAACATGCGTGAACGATTAGCGGCAAAGGGGCTTAAATATATTAAGTAGGGATCGGACTAGGTGATGCAAACTGCAATTCCAACGGTATTAATGCGTGGTGGTACTTCTAAAGGGCTCTACTTCCTTGGTCGAGACTTGCCTTTAAATATCACTGAAAGAGATCGCATACTGCTGGCGGCACTGGGTTCACCCGATGACCGGCAGATTGATGGTGTTGGCGGCGCGCATCCACTGACGAGCAAGGTTGCGATCGTCACTCCGTCGGAAGCACCTGAGGCAGATGTGGACTATCTTTTCCTGCAGGTTGTCGTGGACCGCGCAGAAGTCTCTGATGGTCAGAACTGCGGTAATATTCTTGCAGGTGTGGGACCTTTTGCAATAGAAAATAACCTCGTTCCCGCCAGTGATGGTGAAACGGAGGTACGCATTCGACTGGTAAATTCCGGTGGGCTGGCGATTGCGCGGGTAAAGACCCCGAATAAGGTTGTTACTTACCAGGGTGATTCGAGTATTGATGGTGTGCCGGGTACGGCGGCACCGGTTATGCTGGACTTTCTCGATGTCGCAGGGTCGACCTGCGGGTCCTTATTGCCAACGGGTAACATTGTTGATGAGATTGATGGTATCAGGATGACTTGTATCGACAACGGGATGCCGGTTGTTGTTATGTCAGCCGCTGACTTTGGTAAATCAGGTTATGAGACTCCGGTGGAACTTGAATCTGACAAGGACCTCAAGGCGCGGGTTGAATCGATCCGACTAAAAGTCGGGCACCTGATGAACCTGGGTGATGTGCAACAGAAAACGATGCCGAAGATGACATTAGTATCGGCCCCAAAGAGAGGTGGCACGATTTGCACGCGAAGTTTTATTCCTCACCGCGTCCACGAGGCTGTGGGGGTACTGGGAGCCGCCAGCGTTGCGGTCGCCTGCCTTATTCCTGGATCCCTGGCAAGTGAACAGGCAACGGCATCCACTGATGCTGATTCGTCAACCGTGGCGGTAGAACACCCCACAGGTTCATTCTCGATTGAAGTTGAGGTGTCGGGACAAGGGGACCAGATGGTGGTTCATCGTTCTGCGTTGTTGCGCACAGCGCGTAAATTAATGCAGGGGCAGGTATTTGTACCAGCACCAGCACTGGATGGGTAATGATGGGGCAACAAAAACGATGATTATTGATTGTCATGGCCATTACACGACTGCGCCAGGGCCGCATCAGGAGTTCCGGCAAGAGCAACTCGCCCATTTTGAAGATCCATCTTTACCGGTTCCCCGGGGATCAGACATCACCGATGACCAGATCCGGGAAAGTATCGAAAATAACCAACTGAAACTACAGCGCGAGCGTGGTGCAGATTTAACCATCTTCTCCCCCCGCGCGTCTGCAATGGCACATCATCTTGGTAACGCTCAAGTCTCCAGGGATTGGTCCCGACGTTGTAATGACCTTATTGCCAGGGTTGTCGAACTCTATCCGAATAACTTTGCTGGTGTCTGCCAATTACCCCAGTCGCCCGGTATTCCTATAGCAGATTCAGTTGCAGAACTGGAGCGGTGTGTGAATGAACTGGGTTTTATTGGCTGTAATCTGAATCCCGATCCATCCGGTGGTCACTGGACAGCAAAGCCCCTGACCGACGGGGAATGGTATCCGCTGTATGAAAAAATGGTGGAACTCGATGTGCCTGCCATGGTTCATGTTTCTGGCTCCTGTAATGAAAACTTTCATGCCACTGGGGCGCACTATATCAACGCAGATACGACGGCGTTCATGCAGTTTATCCAGGGTGATCTGTTCAGGGATTTTCCAGGGTTGCGATTTATTATTCCCCATGGTGGTGGCGCCGTGCCTTATCACTGGGGGCGATATCGCGGCCTGGCTGATATGTTAGGAAAACCTTTGCTGTCGACCCATGTGATGAGAAATGTATATTTTGACACCTGTGTATACCATCAGCCGGGAATTGATCTGCTGGTTGACGTGATTGATGTCGATAACATCCTGTTTGGTTCAGAAATGGTTGGCGCCGTGCGTGGGATTGATCCGGAAACGGGTAACTACTTCGATGACACGAAACGCTATATCGATGCACTCGATCTTAGCGATCTTGACAAGCGTAAAATATTCGAGGGCAACGCCAGGCGCGTTTATCCACGATTAGACAGGATTCTGAGTGAGAGGGGCAAGTAGTGGTTAACAAACCAGCGTTTCAAATGGATGATGACTGGCTTGTATTTCACCCGAGTCCGTCAGTGCCCAAATTCAAACCACCGGCTGGCGCCGTCGATGCGCACTGCCATGTTTTTGGACCTGGTGATCAGTTTCCATTTTCACCTCAGCGTAAATATACGCCTTGCGACGCCTCGAAGGAAAAGCTGTGGGCATTACGCGATCACCTCGGGTTCTCGCGCAATGTCATCGTTCAGGCAACCTGCCACGGTGCCGATAACAGGGCCCTGATAGATGCGCTCGAACATTCCGATGGTGGTGCAAGAGGTGTCGCCACGGTAACAAGAGATATCAGTGATGCGGAACTGGAGGCACTGCACACCGCAGGTGTTCGCGGAGTGCGATTCAACTTCGTCAAACGTCTGGTAGATGCTCTGCCACACGATTCGCTATTGGAAATTGCAGAACGTATTCAGCCTTTTGGCTGGCATATCGTTATCTACTTTGAAGCAGCCGAGCTTCCTCAGTTATTCGACTTCTTCGCTGCTTTGCCTACAACCGTCGTCGTTGATCATATGGGCAGACCTGATGTTGCACTGGGAGCCCGCTCGAAGGAATTCGATCTCTTCATGCGCCTGATGGCTGAGAACTCAAATTATTGGAGCAAAGTCACCTGTCCGGATCGATTGTCGATGCAAGGGCCGCCCAACTACAGCGACGTTGTACCGTTTGGGCATCGAGTGGTTGAAGCATTCCCCGATAGAGTTCTGTGGGGCACGGATTGGCCACATCCGAACTTGAAATCCCATATGCCGGATGATGGAGATCTTGTTAACTTCATCCCCGGGATTGCGCCGACGGTTGAGTTGCAGAACCAGTTACTGGTTGAGAATCCACGTCGCCTGTATTGGCCGGAGGAAATTGAGTGAACATAATACTTGCCGGACCGGGGGCGTTTGGTATCAAACATCTGCAGGGTCATAAGAACATAGAAGGTGTGAATGTCGTTGCTTTGGTAGGGGAGAAGCCCGGGCAGACCCGGGAGATTGCAGATCAGTATGATATTGAGCATGTGTTTACAGACCTTGCGGATGCATTGCGTCTGCCTGATGTCGATGCCGCCATCCTCTGTACACCTACTCCGATCCATGCAGCGCAGGCCATCCAATGTATGAAAGCCGGGAAGCATGTTCAAGTTGAAATACCGTTGGCGGATTCCTGGGCTGACGCCGAGGAAGTGTTTCGGGTGCAGCAGGAAACGGGTCTTATCTGCATGGTAGGGCACACGCGCCGGTTCAATCCATCTCATCAGTGGCTTCATCACAAAATTCAAAGTGGTGAAATCCGTATCCAGCAGATGGATGTACAGACTTACTTCTTTCGCCGCAAGAACATTAATGCCGCGGGGGAACCTCGTTTCTGGACCGATAATCTGCTCTGGCATCACGCCGCGCACAGTGTCGATCTGTTCCAGTACCAGACAGATGACAGGGTTGTTGCGGTGAATGGCGTCCAGGGCCCGAAACATCCGGAACTTGGTATTGCCATGGATATGTCCATACAAATGAGAACAGCAGGCGGCGCCTTGCTGACACTTTCATTGTCCTTTAACAATGACGGGCCGCTGGGTACATTCTTTCGCTATATCTGTGACAACGGGACGTATATTGCCCGTTACGATGATCTCGTTGATGGCAAAGAAGTACCGATAGATGTTTCCCAGGTAGATGTGTCCATGAATGGTATCGAACTTCAGGATCGTGAGTTTTTTGCGGCCATCAGTGAAGCCAGGGAACCGAATTCATCCGTGGCTAAGGTACTTGAATGTTACCGTGTTCTGAATGAGATCTTAGTCAGACGCGAGATGATGCCAGTATTTCTCCCGCAGGCTCAGTTTGCGGATCTTACCCGTGGCCGTCATCGGCATTTCGTCGATGATAATCATGTCGTCGGGCATCCACCACTTGGCAATCTTTCCCGTGAGATGATTGACCATTTCTTCTTTTTCAAGCGATCTACCTTCTTTTAACGTCACCATCAACAAAGGCCGCTCATCCCATTTCTTGTGGTAGGCAGCCACAACAGCAGCCATACTGACGGAAGGATGACGGGTAACGATATCTTCGATGTCGATTGAACTGATCCATTCACCTCCGGATTTAATAACATCCTTTGAACGATCCGTTATTTTCATAAAACCAAAGCGATCAATATGGCCCACGTCGCCGGTGGGGAAATAGCCCTCATCGTCCAACATTTCTCCCCCATCGCCATGCAGGTAACCATTGGCGATCCAGGGACCTTTCACCCAGATGTCACCGGAGGTTTGTCCATCGTGCGGTGCGCGGCTGCCGTCTTCGAGTACGATCTTCATTTTTACGCCATAAGGCAGTCGTCCCTGTTTGAGTAATTGACTGTCCTGATCTTCTTCGGACAAGACCGACATCGCAGGATTGGTTCTTGAAATAGTGCCCATAGGACTGGTTTCAGTCATGCCCCAGATCTGGACTGCACTGACGCCTTTTGCACGGAATCTGTCTCGCATCGACGTTGGCAGTGCAGTGCCGCCAATGAGTAATCGTTGCAGTTTACCCAGGTCGAGGTTTTCTGCCTCGGCATGTTCAAGCACCATGGTCCAGATAGTGGGTACACCACAACCCGTGGTAACCTGCTCATCCCGTATCAATTGCAGCAGATTAGGTCCATCCAGATGACGGCCCGGCAGGATAAATTTCGCACCGACCATGCAGGCGCCATAGGGCAACCCCCAGCTTTGGGCGTGATACAGGGGCGCAACCGGCATGACACAGTCATGGGCCGACAAGCAAAGATTGTCTGGCTGTGCGATAGCCATTGAATGTAGTACGGTTGACCGGTGAGCATAGAGTACACCCTTCGGGTTACCGGTTGTTCCGGAGGTATAACAGAGCCCGGAAGCTGAACGCTCGTCGAATTCGGGCCAGTCAATCGTCGTCGGTTCGTTAGCGATCAATTCTTCGTAATAGAGTACGGTACCGAGTTTTTCAGGTTCATTGATACAACCCCGTTCACCCAGGATAATGAATTTCTCGATGTCAGGAATCTGGTCCACAATCTCTTCCACCAGAGCGACAAAATCCTGGTCAACAATCAGTATTCGGTCATTGGCATGGTTAATGATGTAAACAATTTGTTCCTTAAACAGCCTGGGGTTTATAGTATGGCAAACTGCGCCGAGGCCCGGGATGGCGTAAAAGCACTCCATATGCCAGTGATGATTCCAGGCCAGAGTACCGATTACATCACCGTATTTTACACCGAGATTTTGAAGGGCATTGGCGGCCTGTCTCGCCCTTAGTGCAAGCTCATGATAGGTGTAACGAAACAGGCTGCCGTCGAGCATCCGGGCGACCACTTCTGTTTCCGGGTGATTCGTCGCGGCATGTTCCAACAAGGTAGGAATGGTGAGGCTGCTATCTTGCATCAGGCCCGGGTTAAAATTATCCATGGGCGGTTCCTGCTCGGATACATGAGTGCTTAATTAAACATACTTCATGCCTCAGGACAAACCGCCAAGAGCTTTAAGGGAGTGTCGAAGATTAAGACGTGTTTGATTGATTCAGCTGACAGGTTCGAGTATCTGCAGATCCAGGTACGTTTTGATTTTTTTAAACATGTTGTTACGCAGATTTTTCACTTCATTTGTTAAATGATGATTGGCACCCGGCAGATATTCGGTTATGACGTTTGGGAAATGAGCTTCGATCTGCTTTATATTATATTTCCAGTCGAGAGTAACATCTTCATCGCCCTGGATAATCAGCGGCTTTACGATTTCCGTTGGCAGTGAAGGAAACTCATCCATCCAGTGCTGCATAGCAGTTTGCCATTCAATGGGCTGACGTTTTGATTGTAGCGGGTCTTTTGTACCAACAAAGCGATTAAACTGCCTGTTGCCAGTGTTGGGAACAATCCGTCGCTTGATACTTTTTACGAATAATTTTGAGATCCTGTACCAGATTTTCCCCTTGAACCAGCCCTGGGGTCTGAGGAATGGCGCCAGGAAGATCATTTTTGCAAACGGCCGCTTATTGTGTTTCCACATCATATTCATGACCGCGGTTGCTCCGATATCCTGAGCAATACAAAAAAATGGTTTTTGCTGTGTTTTAGAGCAAAGTGATACCAGCGTTTTTAACACGGCACCATACTGATCAAAGCTTTCGATACTGGCCTGCTCGCCGCTGGATAGGCCATGCCCCGGTAAGTCTATTGCGACAACATTGTAGTGTTCTTTTAAACACCATTGGATGAGTTGACCGTACAGACCGACATGATCGAAGTAACCGTGAAAAATGAACACGGTTCCTCTTGCCTCAGGGGCATTCCAATAGTGGGTCACAACTTTAAAACCAGCGGCGCGGATAATTCCGATGCGATGCTCAACGTCGAGTTTTTTCGCGAAATCAATGGAATAAAACTTGAGGTATTTTGTTAAATCCGGTTTGGTGACCACCGGGTCTTTGTCAGTCCTGAACGTCAGTGGCTGTAGTGTTGAGTGGAGCTCATGAAGGTAACCCATACAGTTCTTATCACGACTTATAGAATTGAAATATTTCAGGATTGAGTTGTCGCAGGATACCGATTTGAACGACTAAATAACACTGACTAACGTTGGTTTTGAGACACTGTTCACAGAAGTATTAAAATGTCACTAGTAGCCAGCTCTTACAACCTCTCTTATGACTTCCCTTACAATCTGGTGGCACGTACAAATGAATCCAGGGCGGTTCCCCTGCGTTCTTTACTGTGGCCGGGGTCGTTCTCAACCGGGCGTTTTGTGACCCTGGCGATCTCGATTTGAAAATCCCCAAGTGAATTTTTGATTTCAGCCACACCAGGCACTTGATCAGGATCCTGTGGGCCACCAACACCGTCCTTAATGTTACTTGGATCATGGGCGATGTAAATCAATGTGCCACCGTGCTTGACCGAACCGATGACATTCGTGAGCCATTTTTGTCGTTCCTGAACATCGGTATGCAGATAAAGGATTGCTACCAGGTCGTAAGCGTCTTCAGGTGGCTGCCAGACAGAAACGTCTTCAACAATCCAGTTCACTCTGACGCCGCGTTTTCTGGCGATCTGTTTTCCCTTGTCAATCCCGGTTTCAGAAAAATCCACCGCCGTGACATCCCAACCCTTTTCCGCCAGCCAGATTGCGTTACGTCCTTCACCACAGGCAATGTCCAGGGCCCGGCCTGGCTCCAGTGATGCGACCTCCGTAGAAAACAACCGGTTCGGTTCCGCAGACCAGACCAGTGCCCTGTTAGCGTAACGTTCATTCCATCGTTGCCGTTTTGACATCAGTTTTTCATCCAGGGCATCCACTTATGGTGACTGTTGCCACATCCTCCTTTAATTTTCCAGGTGCCGCAAGGACGTGCCAACAGGAATCTCCAGCCTCGTTTTGACCTGGATCATTGTTTAGACCTGCAACATCACGCATTGTCGGCGCATACCCTGTCAGATAATTAATTAACCAGAGACCCGACTATGAACCAAGCTCAAAAAACCGAACATTTTGATGTACTCGTAGTAGGAGCGGGGATCTCCGGAGTGGGCGCGGCATATCATCTGAAGGAACAGTGCCCGGACCAGAGCTTCCTTGTTCTTGAAGGTCTGGAAAGTTTCGGTGGCACCTGGCTCATGCATCGTTATCCAGGTATCCGCTCCGACAGCGATCTTTATACATTTGGATACAGGTTCAAACCCTGGACAGGTCCACCTATTGCTACCGCGGGAGAAATTCTCAATTACATGGGTGAAGTCATCGAAGAGCAGGATCTGGCCCAGCACATTCGATATCATCACCATATCACCTCGGCAAACTGGTCCAGCAAAGACAAAACCTGGACCCTTGAAGGTATCCGCAAGGATACGGGTGATGAGGTTCAGTTCACCGCGGGTTTCCTCTGGATGTGTCAGGGTTACTATGAGCATGCGAAAGGCTATACGCCGGAATGGCAAGGTATGGATGATTTCAAGGGTGAAATCGTTCATCCCCAGACCTGGCCGGAGGACCTGGATTACAAAGATAAACGCGTCATCATGATTGGCTCAGGTGCCACCACGGCGACTGTCGCACCGGCAATTGCGGCCGATTGCAGTCATGTCACGATACTGCAACGGTCACCAACGTATTTTGTACCCGGGCGCAATGAACACGAGCTTGCGGATCATCTACGTGAGCTGGACATCAAAGAAGAGTGGATTCACGAGATTGTCCGCCGGGAAATTCTACATCTTCAGTCTGAATTCACACGGCGCGCCTTCGAGGAACCGGAAGTCGTCAAGCAGGAATTACTCGAAGGCGTGCGGGCATATTTGGGACCCGACTATGATGTAGATAAGCACTTCACTCCCCGTTACCGACCCTGGCGGCAGCGTATTGCGTTTGTGCCGGATGGTGATATTTTCGAGGGGATTAAGGCTGGCAAAGCTTCCATGGTGACCGACGAAATCGAAAAATTTACTGAGAAGGGTATTCTCACAAAGTCCGGTCAGGAGTTGCAGGCCGATATCATAATCACGGCGACTGGTTTCAATCTGAGCGTCCTGGGAGGGATTAATTTTTCCATCGACGACAAGCCTCTCGACTTCGCCGATACAGTGACCTACCGCGGCATGATGTTCACCGGTGTACCGAACATGGTATGGATCTTTGGTTACTTCCGCGCCAGCTGGACTCTGCGTGTTGATATTATCGGTGATTTCGTCTGCCGTCTGCTTAACCGCATGAAATGTCGGGGTGTGAAATCCCATGCCACTGCTGTCCTGGATGGACCCGGAAAACTTCAATCCCGGCTACCTGATGCGTTCCATGCATCTGCTACCAAAAAGAGGGAATAAACCGGAATGGCAGCATACGCAGGATTATTGGGTCGAGAAGGACGAGTTACCAAAAATTGATCTGGAAGATCCCATCTTTGCCTATAAATAGCCGCTTATAAATAGGCGCTTACAAGTAGGCAGTTAAAAAATGTTTAAAGAACCGACTACTCAGGCCGGTTTGATCATATTGGCATAACCGGCAATAAACGGTGACAGACTCACATCATCCACTTCAACGTTGATGATTGAAGGTCTTCCGGTGGCGGCCGCTCTTTTTATAGCAGGTAGAATTGCTTCCGGGTCGGTCACCTTCTCACCGTATCCGCCCCACATTTCTGCCATCTTCTCGTAAGCGACCATATGGGGGAATTCCACGTTGCACTGGCCCTGGGCTTCGATCTCTTTGGGTCGAACATATTTCTCCGCCATGCTGATCATACCCCAGGCAGAATTATTGGAAATAACGCATACCACGGGTATACCTAATCGTGCCATGGTCTCCATTTCCATTGGGTAGAAACCGAAACTTCCGTCTCCCGTATACCACAGGACCGGTTTTGCGTTTGCTGCCCAGGCACCGATCACCAGACCGGGCCCGGTACCTATGGTTCCGTTAGCACCAGACGCATGGATTTGACCGGGACGGGTTGCTGTTAATGTCGCCCCCATCCAGACTGAAGCTTCACCACCGTCATTGACAATCGTCCAGTCCTGGGCCTCCTGCTCCAGGAATCTGGCTGTTTCACCGGCACAACGAGCAGGGTGAGCCGGACTTTTCTTGTCGCTGAAGGGCGCAGGCAGTTTTGCGGTACCGCGCTGCTGCGGTGGTCCTGTCCAGGAGTCATCTGCTTTGGGATTACGTTTGGTCTGGATTGACTCAAGGATTTGATTAGTCACCGGACCCGCGCCGCCAACGATAGCGACATCAGCGCGGAGGTTGAAGCCAATCTGTTTCATGTCAGTGTGAACTTGAATAACCTTTGCATCCTTCGCAATACCGGCACCAGAGCCGATTCTGAAATCAAATTTACAACCCAGCGCAAGCACAACATCAGCGGCACCCGTGGCGTTGAAGTTTAGTGCTGAATTTTCAGCTTCACTGCCGAATATACCGCGGCAGGAACTGCCAGCAATTCCCACAGGCATCTTCAAAAAGTCAGCCAGCTCCGAGATTGCTTTAGCATCGTCACCCAGCGCCCATCGCGCAGCATCATCAATAAGCACGGCAGGGCGTTCCGCATTGGCGAGTAACGCCGCTGCTTCGTCGATTAGTTGTGGATCTCCCAGGGGAATAGACCTGGCCATGTAGTTCGAGGGGAAACTGACCTTGTCCTGGTCTACCTGCGCAAATACGAGATCCGTTGGAATTTCCAGGTAAACAGGACCAGGGGTTGAATCCATTGCCTGGCGAAATGCCATGGAAACATATTCAGGTATGCGGCGTGTACTGGTTAACTTTTTCGCCCATTTGGAACAGGATTCCATCAGCGTCAAGGTGTCCATATCCTGTAAATCACCGGCATCCCGTTTATTCATGGCAACTGCGCCACCGATCTGCAGTACTGGAATATTCAAGGATGCTGCCTCCATCATTCCCGCTGCCGTATTACCGACTCCAGGGCCAGCCGTTGTGATAACAGCAGCGACCTTGCCCGATGCCCGGGTATAGGCAATCGCAGCGTACATCGCAGAACATTCATGGCGCACGTCAATTATCTTGATTCCGACTTTTCTCATGCCATAGAAAATTGGCATGATATGCCCGCCGCATAAAACAAAAGCGTTTTCAACGCCTTCATTCGCCAGCGCCCTGCCAACAAGTTCTCCACCGTCAATCATCGCCATGGTCTGCTCCTAAAGTTGATTGTTTCGTCGGTCGAAAAATTAGAGCATGGCTGCGCCCTTATCTTGCTGATATGGATCAACAATTATTTGTTTAATCTCAGTTGGCTAGACATACCCCCTCCGCAGCAGAAAGCGCACACCCGGCCAGGTAATCCGAACGGACTATATCCGAGCAGTGCGTCCTTCGTTATTTCTACTTTTGTAGCGGCACAGTTAGTGAGCTTAAGCAATACTAATTTGAAATTGAGATATTGTCAGATCAAGGCTAACTCGATTGAAGTTGTACTTTTATTTTGTCAGCAACCCGGAAAGCATTTGCGTAAATAGTCCAGGTAGGTGTAACACTGCCGCCATTGGGCATGAAGCTTCCATCGGTAACAAACACGTTTTCGGTACCGTGAACACGGCAATCCGGATCCAGTGCTGAAACTTTTGGGTCATTTCCAAACCGCAATCCCCCGGCAATCAGATTGGGCGTGGGTGAACTGGAGGCACTGCCATAATATTTCTGTGCCCCCATCTGCTTCATCACCTGCACACCTTTATCGACTATATATTCCGAGACCTTGAAGTCATGCGGGTGATAGCCGACCCTGACTTTCGCAACCGGTGAGCCCCATTTATCTTTTTCAATCCGGTGCAGTGAAACATGGCAATTGTCTGTTGGAAGCCAGTCACAGAATACCTCGAATTTAAAATCCCTTGATTGAATGAAGTGTGATTTCAATCGCTGCTTATAGGTACTTCCCCAGATTAGATCCCCTTGTGAATCCCACTTGAGTTCGTTCGCATCTGCGGTAGGAGTGGGCGGGTCAAACACGAAATCAATGGTGCCGCCCTTGACTCGCCGTCCAAACACACTGGTATCGTTGATAAAATACCAGTCCTGAAGCGCCCTGTTAAAAAACGGGCCTCTGACTTTTAGACCGGCGGCTTGTTTCGGACTGAAGCGAGTTGAATCGAAAATACCGTGACCAGTTCCACCGGAGCAACAGTGCAGGTTTTTTCCTATCTGGTTGTAGCGATTCCCAATGCCCGTCGGATGTTTGTTACCCGTCGAGCTGAGTAACAGGCGACTGGATTCGATCGAGTAGCAGGCGATGCTGACGATACTGGCGTGTACTCTCTGGCTCTGGCCCTGGGCATCAAAATAGTCCACTGAAGAGGCATTGCCCTTGTTATCAGTGTTTATTCGGTAGGCTTTGGCACTGGTCACCAGGTCGCAGTTTCCGGTTGCCAGAGTTTGTGCCAACAGCGCAGCACGGGCGCTCCCCTTCGCACCTGAACTGCAACCATAGCTACCACAGTATCCGGAATACTCGCAGCTGTTTCGTCCCTTGTAAGGTCGCGAAAGGATTGCGCGTGCCATGGGAAGTGGATGGAAACCCAGCTCAGACGTGGCGTTGTCAAACCATTGAGATATTGGGTGCTCCAGGGTCGGAGGGAAGGGGTAGTCCGGTGTTGAGCGTGGTTCAAGATTAGGGTGGTTAACCACCTTACCGGAGATACCAATGAGTTTCTCCACTTTGGCGTAATAGGGTTCCATTGCTTCGTAATTGATAGGCCAGTCGACAATGTTGGCGCCCTCAATCGGTCCGAATTCAGACAGCAGTCGAAAGTCCTCCGGCTTCAATCGATGAAAGTAACCACTCATGAAGTTGGTTGCACCACCCACCAGATTGCCGCCCCAGAACCGGCTGGTATTTTTTTCGCTCCAGCTATCGCTGGCAGGTTCAACAATTACATGGCGTTCATCCCTGATATGGGAGCGAAAACTGCCTCGACGCGACAGCATCTCGTCTTTTTTGAAATCGGATTCGTTATATAAGCGACCCTTTTCCAGCATGACCACCTTGTATCCAGCCAGTGCCAGTTCATAGGCGATGGGTCCGGCACCGGCTCCGCTGCCGATAACGCAGACATCGTATTCGATTGCTAATTCCGGTTTGTTCCTCATTTCTGTCCTGTATGTGTCAGAACAGCTCAGGGCTGTTATTTAGGAGCCGCTCAGGGCTGTTATCTAGGAGCCGCTCAGGGCTGTTCAAAATCCATAAACCTTTTACCCGGTATCGGTCGGGGGAAACCCGGCTGATGTCCAAGCCAGGTCCAGCCGATGGAATTTGGGTTACCGCCGTAGACCGGGTCTAACATCAGTGACTCCGTCAGGTAATACAACAGTAACGAGAGCCAGTTTTCTCCCGTTCTCGACTTTGATATCTGTTGCATGACTTCGCCTTGTTGATCAGTCGTTAAACTGGGAAATTCTTTACCCTGGTCTTGCACTGACAGGTCGGTCAGCCAGCCTACGCCTTTACTGATAAATTCGGGGTCACCATCCTCTATATTGTCGGGGTCTTGCATTGCCCACTGCAGGTAGGTCAGGGCGTTTAGATCCCGCGCACATGGACCATCGCCGTCATCGGGAAACAATTGCATCTGCACGGCATCGAGCACTCTTTGTTCGGTCTCGCTGAACGTTAGATCGAGGGGGTCAGATGGGTTGTGTTTGTTGCCTGGGCCTGGGGTTTGCGCGAACAACTGTTTGGCTGGTAAAGACGCCAGCAGTAACAGTGCCCTGCTGGTTTTTAAAAATTCACGCCGGTTCAGTCCGCTGGCCAGGGGGCCTTTGTATTTTCCAGGCTTCATCTACCCATGATCCTGACCCCAATCAAAAACAACTCTGGCCATGCAGGCAGTGAGTTTTTTTGCAGTCGGTATATGTAGAAACTCATTGGGACCATGCGCGTTTGAATGCGGACCCAACAGTCCCGTGACAACAAACTGTGCTTCAGGAAGTTTAACAGCCAGAAACTCCATAAAAGGAATACTACCGCCGCATCCCATTGAGATTGCCGGTGCCCCAAAAAAGGCAGTTGAAGCTGCTTGTAACGACGCCTCCAGACTTTCGAAGGTTTCCGGCGCATGCCAACCTGGATTGGGTGTGTCCAGATCGAAAGTAACCGTTGTCCCGTAAGGTGCGTCCCGGGTCAACAGTTCTGTTAATTCACCCGCAACCTTGTTTGCATCCGTTGTTGGTGGTATGCGCAAGGCAAACTTTGCCGCGGTGTAGGGTCTCAGAACATTCCCTGCGTCCTTAATATCCGGGACTCCGTCCATGCCGGTTATTTCCAAAGAAGCAAGCCAGGTGTTGTTGAGCACAAGTTCTGTTGCATCGCGAGATACTGGTCCGCTTTTCCCGGCATAGGTGTACATGGTCTTGAACTCGTCTTCCAGCACTTTTCCCGCAACTATGGCTTGTTGCCTGCGGGAATCTGGAATCTGCTCGTTCAGGAAAGAAGGCAGTATGGCGCCTGACTGCTCGTTTTCAACCCGGGACAGGAGCTGCCTGAGTAATCTGAAACTGGATCCGACGACACCGCCCGCCGCACCTGAGTGCGCACCTTGCTCAAGTACCTGTACTCTCAACTCACCGAGCAGCATGCCCCGCAGAGAGGTGGTTATCCAGAGTTGGTCATAGTTACCGCAGGTGGAGTCGAGCGCGATAACGAGCCCGGGCGTACCCATTCTTTCTGACAGTGACTCCATATAATAAGGCAGATCCGGGCTGCCACTTTCTTCGGATGCTTCGATAAGTATTACCAGCCTGGGTGCAGGGAGGTTCTGGGACTGGAGTGCCTTGATCACCGCGATGGCGGAATAAATGGCATAACCATCATCAGCGCCTCCACGGCCATAAAGTTTGTCTTCTCTTCTGACTGGCTTCCAGGGTTCAAGACCGTCAAGCCAGCCGTTAAATTCCGGCTGTTTGTCCAGATGACCATAAATCAGGATGGTTTCGTCGATTTCTCCGGGATAATCTAACAATAACGTGGGTGTTCGGCCCTTCAGTTTGTGGAGTTCCATGGTCAACCCATCGACCTGTTGTGATTCAATCCAGGCCATCACATGATCCATGGCTTTGGCCATGTGGCCATTATGTTCCCAGTCAGCATCAAACATGGGCGACTTGTTCGGAATCTTAATATATTCGCCCAGGCTTTCAATGATGTCTTGTTCCCAGAAATTATTGACAAATTCCTGCAGCGCGGCATTCTTCACTAAGTAATTCTCTTGCTGTCGTCGTTATCGTGGCTATCATTCAAATTTGATTCTGATCCGGGATCACGAGTCTGGTCTTCGAACTCACCTTCAATTGTCGTTCCTTGTTCGTGCCACTGGGACTGTGAAAACGAGCCAGAAAAATTGCCTTGGCTGAATTGACCGTTGCTGGAGATGTTTAAGTACTTCATCAATCCTTTGTTGATCAGCCACTGGGCGATAGGCTTACGGAGAAAGGGCAGTAGGCAGACAAAACCAATGGCATCGGTGACAAATCCGGGAGTGAGTAACAATGCACCACCGATCAGGAGCATGATGCCCTCCAGCAATTCTCGCCCGGGAATCTCACCCCGGCCTAATTTTTCCTGAACCTGATTAAGCGTTGCCATACCCTCAAGACGAAGTAACCATATCCCCAGGGTCGCTGTCAGCACCACGAGTGCCACGGTCGGAATTGCTCCAATGATGCCGCCCACCTGGATCAGGACAACCATTTCCAGAATAGGGATACTGATAAAAAGAAATAGCAAGAAGCGCATGATAAGTATCGCAGGTGAGTTTGGAGTATTGTATCTAACCGCCAATCATTGTTCTAACACGTTCTTGTGGGCGAAACACTGCCACAGGACAAGTACCGTGTAACGATAGTGTGATAGATTAGATGACCGGATTATCTAAAGGATCCATGGTTTTTGTTCATACCTAGCACAACAGGGCAACTGGAAGCGGAGTTTGACAGTTTTGATACAGATTCCAGCCTTGGGTCCAGCCCGGATATTGCGATTTTGTGTCATCCCCATCCCCAATACGGCGGCAGTATGCACGACAATGTCGTTTCCATGCTGGCCACAGGGTTCCAGTCAAAAGGCGCCAGTACACTGAGATTCAATTTCAGGGGAGTGGGCGCAAGCGAAGGGGAGTACGGAGGCGGAAATGGCGAGGCAGAGGACGTACAGGCGGTAATTGATTGGTGTAAAGCAACCCATCCCAATGCAGGCTACTATCTCTGTGGATATTCTTTTGGGGCAATGATGGCATTGACCGTACTGCATGATTCCAGCACGGATTCAAAACTTCTCGGTTCCATTCTGGTTGCGCCGCCTGTTCAGATGCTGTCACCGGCTCGCCAGGGTACGAGTCCGGATATCCAGTGCCCGTTGCTGGTCATTCTCGGGAGCGAGGATACGATCGCTACGCAAAGTCCTGTGATAGAAATGTTCGGTTCTGAAAAGGTGGAAATGCTGGAAGAGGCGGATCACTTTTTCAATGGCCAGCTCGATAACATTGTTAACCTCACCAGGGGATTTGTGGATGGAACTTAAAACAGTTCTTGTTGATATCGAAGATCAGATTGCATTGATCACACTAAACAGACCCCATCGAATGAATGCCTGGACCGGCCGGATGCATACGGAATATCGCTGGGTATTGGATCAATTGGAGAATGACGATAGTGTCCGGGTGATCATCGTCACCGGCTCCGGTCGTGCGTTCTGTGTCGGTGCAGATTCGAAAGCGCTGGAGGGTCACGTGGAAAGAGGCGGTTATGATGCCGGTACCCCCGACAAGCTCGCTGAACCTGGATACGGCGTCAGGCCAGAGTTTGATGCTTCTTTTGCCTATCATTTTGGCTTGTCGAAACCCGTTATTGCGGCCATTAATGGCCCGGCGGCCGGGGTAGGACTGGTTCTGGCCTGTTTTGCAGATATCAGATTTGCGGTTCCGGGGGTGAAACTCACGACGGCCCACGGCAAGCTCAATCTCCCCGCGGAGTACGGCTTGTCCTGGTTGCTGCCAAGAATTATTGGTCTGGCACGAGCAAATGACCTGTTATTCACAAGCCGTATATTCATGACAGAAGAAGCCGAGCAGCTTGGCCTGGTGAATCGCATTGTGGAAAATAAAGATCTATTGCCCGAGGTGATGGCGTACGCAAAGCAGATGAAAGATACAGTATCACCTGCTTCGCTGACGGTATCCAAACGACAGGTTTATACGGACCTGCACCGTGATGTTGCTCAATCGGTTCAGGAAAGTGAGATTCTGCTCAACGAAATGATGCAGCAGAAAGATTATGTCGAGGGCGTTAATGCATTTTTAGAGAAACGCACACCCAGGTGGCTAGGAGAGTAGTCGTTGAATACTTTGAATATTGAAACTGACAGTTCAACTGAGGTGCCATATTATTTGCCTCTTGAAGATGAGGTGGAAATTTTTCTCTCGGCCTACGAGCAGAAGCTGCCTGTGTTACTGAAAGGCCCGACAGGTTGCGGTAAAACTCGTTTTATTGAGTATATGGCCCATCGGTTGTTTCGCGGTGACCGCAGCGATGCGGAACGTCGGTCTGTCGATGAGCCCCTGCAAACTGTGGCGTGCCATGAGGATCTGAGCGCTACGGATCTGGTAGGCAGGTTCCTGCTTCAGGGAGATGAGACCGTCTGGCAAGATGGACCACTATCCCGTTCCGTGAAAGACGGCACTATTTGCTATCTGGATGAAATCGTTGAGGCTCGCAAGGACTCCACAGTGTTGATTCACAGCCTGACAGACCATCGTCGAATTTTACCGGTAGAGAAACAAGGATTGATCCTGGATGCACATCCCAACTTTCTGCTGGTGATTTCCTATAACCCTGGTTACCAGAATGTGCTCAAAGATCTGAAACCAAGTACCCGGCAACGATTTATAGCCATCGATTTCGATTACCCCGGTGAAGCTGATGAAGCCAGTATCATCGCCCACGAAAGCGGCGTCGATGACGAAAAGGCTCTGGATCTTGCTCGGCTGGGCTCCCGGGTTCGGAATCTGAAACACCACGGCTTTGATGAGGGCGTGAGTACCCGGTTACTAGTGTACGCCGGTCAGTTGATGATAAAGGGTATAGCGCCACTTCGCGCCAGCGAAGTGGCAATTTGCAAAGCCGTGACCGATGACGAAGATGTCCAGGGCGCGATAGCGGAACTGGTTAAAACAATTTTTCCGGCGTGAAAACCACCCATCAGATTGAGCTGGAACTCACCCGATTAAACAAGCAATCCGGGATCATCTTTCCGGTGGTCAAATCTGATCTCGCAACCCGGCTGGATGAAGAATCCCTGCTGATCTGGGCCAATATTTGTCTTGATATTGCCGATACCGGTTGGCATGCCTGGGAGCAGGCTGATGGATATCGCTGGAAAAGAGCGGTTGTGTCAGATTGGCGAGTATGGGCTGGACTTGTGTGGTCATTCCTTTGAGCCCAGTACGCGATACTTTCAAGGCATCGAAGCAACGTTGGATTCACCTATTCCCAGGCAACTGGAGCTTATTGAAAACACAGGTAAGGTGATAAGCGAAAGGTTCCAGCAGGCCTTCAATCTGGTTGCTGACTACTTCACAACAGTATTTCTTGTCGCCCGATCCCAGGATGTAGAAAGCTTTACCAGCTGGATTTCGATTGCAACTGATATGACCCGGCTGGGTCGCAACGAGGCCAGAGAACTACTCTCAGTCTCACAAAAGTACCCGCAGATCAATTGGATGTTTGCGGCTAAACTCTATCAGGCCTCGGTTCGCAATGGCCAGGAATATGCATCGAGTTACGGTCAAATGATGCACCGCCTGGTGGGGGTGGAGACAGAATTTGATCGGTTGATATTTGACTACACCATCAAGAATCTGCCAATCAAGGGCTGGCTGACAGCGCTGGAGGAGATGATTCCGGAACTCTCAGCAATCGAAGTGAAAATTCTGATTCACCTGCTCAGTGATATCCAACATCCCGAGTTGGCAGAAGCACTGGTCAAAAGCTGCCGTCAATTGCCGCTGGATAATCTGCCGGTGATGAAAAGCTGGCTTTCACAGGGTTTGGAACTGGCACCACTGAACTTTGAAGCCTGCATCGCATTCATTCGAATTGAGTCTGCCAAATCTGTTGAGCTACTCGAAACCTTACGGGGACAGGTGAGATTTTCAGATGAGCAGCGCACGCTGCAGTTGTATTCCGAGGCCCTGGTTGGCAAACGACTCCGGCTGGAATCCAATGTAACCCAGGATGAAGACTTCCGAAATTTACCATCCTCTGACGGTAGTTGTATCTTTTTACCCGAAGTCGTCAGCTACTATCCCCGTCGGGATGAAAATTTCAGATGGTTAAAGGTGGCGCTGTCCCATCAGTTGGGGTGTTATGAATTTGGCACCTTTGATTTTTGTTTTAATGATTCTCATATCCCCTTCGCCGATTTTTTTAGAACTTTCGAAGAACCGCATCTAGCGGCACAGATATTTCGAATCCTGGAAGATGGGCGGGTAGACTGGCTGGTGCAGCGGCACTATAAAGGTATTGCAAGTGATATTGCTGTACAAAAACTCGATGCAATCGAGTCGAGAAAGGTCACCGCTGTAGATCCGAGAAAGCAGTTGTTGGAGGCCTTACAACAATATACCCTCGATGGATCAGGTTTTGAATTTGTCGCCGGTACTTGCCAATCGGAATTGCCACATCTCTTGGATATTGCGATGACATTAAAGCAGTCCACAGCCTCCGTCTTCGATACGATGGACGCTGTTACGGCGTGCTACGAGGTACTTAGCCAGTTCAGGCGGTTTCTCCAGGACATTGACCCGGTTGCGTACCGGGGCATGATGTCACTCGACAAGGTCAGGATGAACCTGGAACTGGCACTGATCGAGGAAGCTGATATCGAGTTTTCGGAAGATGATGAAGATGGCATGTCGATGACCGGCCTGGCCAGTCCTGATGATATTGATGTTGACGAGCTGACGAAAGGAGATGTCCAGGAGGCGATGGCAATCATTATCACAGACCCGGATGTCGTGGTTGCTGAAGATATTGACCATGTGGAAGAGCCAGGTGGTCGCAAGGAGTTTGAAAAACTCAAGGAAGAAAGACGCGGACCTATTCCGGAAACTGCGTACAAGTATGACGAGTGGGATCATTCCATTGATGATTATCGAAAACGCTGGTGCACTCTGTATGAGATTCGCCAGCTCGAAGTAGATGATGACTTTGTACCTGATACTTTGAACGAATATCGAAGCCTGGCAAACAGGGTTCGAAAACAGCTCAATATGCTGCGACCGGAATTGCTGCGTAAGGTCAAAGGGATGCTCGATGGAGAAGAACTTGATCTGGAGCGGACTATTGAAGCTATTGTTGATCGAAAATCCGGGGCAAGCCCCAGTGAGAATATCTATATCCAGCGGCAGAGAAAAGATCGTGACGTTTCAGCATTATTTTTACTGGACATGAGTGCATCAACAGATGACGCCATTGTTGATCCTAATGCCGAACCGGTTACACCCGATTACGATGACGACGAATTCATGCATGGTTACTTCGACCAGGGAGAACTGACGGCTGACACAAGGCATAAGATTATCGACCTGGAGAAAGAATCGGTCGTATTGATGGCAGAAGCATTGCAGGGATTGGGGGACTCCTATTCCGTCTGCGGTTTCTCCGGCTACGGCAAAGACCGCATCGAATATTTCGTTTGCAAGGACTTTGATGAACCTTACAACCATAAGGTAAAGGGGCGAATAGGTGGTATTAAACCCTGCCGAAGTACCCGCATGGGTCCAGCCATCAGGCATGCGACAAAAATGCTGGCAGCCACAGAAAGCAGGGTCAAGGCACTTATTATTATCTCGGATGGGTACCCCCAGGACTTTGATTATGGGGCTGACCGGAGTAGCAAAGACTATGGCATCAAAGATACTACCAAGGCACTATCCGAGGCGAACCAGAAAGGGGTACAGAGTTTTTGTTTAACCGTCGATCCGTCCGGGCATGACTATTTGAGAGAAATGTGTCCGGATCAGCAATATATGGTCATGCAGGATATCACCCAGTTACCCAACGAATTGTCGAAAATATACAGGGGTTTAACGACTTGATCGTTGGCAACAGGTTGCTAACAGGTTGCCAATCCTTCCAAATGACATGAATCCTCGTACAATGAAAAATGCAATTCTGAGGTAGACCCAGGCTGGCGCGCAATGGCTGTGCTAGTCAGGGAAGAAAAGACCAAGAGGGACTATGTGATGACAGAAACCTACATAACATTTTCAGTGTTCGCTTTGTTTGCGTTTGCCTACAGCCTGATTGCGGGAAGGCTCGAAAAAACGATAATTAGTGGCCCGATTGTTTTCACGTTTTGTGGTTACCTCCTCGGACCCCAGGTCTTTGGCGTATTTGAGTATCAATATAACGCAGAGAGCTTAAGGCTTATTGCGGAGCTGACTCTGGGGGTCATTTTATTTGTCGATGCCTCCCTTGCGGACCTTGGTGTACTGCGAAAAAGTTCTGCCATACCAAAACGGATGTTGCTGATTGGTTTGCCGCTTGTACTCTTGTTGGGCTATGGCGTTGGTGAACTTATTTTTACGCAGATGAGCTGGGTCTATGTCGCGCTTCTAGCGACCATGCTCGCTCCCACCGATGCAGCACTCGGCAAGCCGGTAATCGCCAACGAAACTGTACCAGCGAATATAAGACAGGGCCTTAACTTCGAAAGTGGGTTAAACGATGGTATCTGTGTGCCAATTCTATTGGTTTTCCTGGCGATCGCCACAGGTGAGGCAGGAGAGAGCAGGCCGATTGCACTTGTATTGTCACTGGTTGCCCAGGAAATTGGGATCGGTGCGCTGGTGGGTGTCGGATTAACCTTGCTTGGTGGCTCGCTAATGCGGATTTGCCATGAAAGGGGATGGATCACCAGTATCTGGATGCAGCTTTTAATTCCGAGCCTCGCTATCGCGTGTTTTACCCTGGCTCAGGCGTTGCACGGTAGTGGTTTTATCGCAAGTTTCATTGGTGGTTTGGTTTTGAATCGTATGGGTTCAAGCAAAATTCACGAGCTTACTTTACCAGCAGAGGGTGTCGGTGAAATGTTGGCGATGTTAACCTGGCTGTTCTTTGGTATTGCCGTTGTGGGTCAGTTCGCATCCTCAATGAGTTGGGAGATATTGTTGTATGCAATCCTCAGTCTTACGTTGATTCGTATCCTGCCAATATTTGTTTCACTGACCGGACTGGGCCTGGACTGGCAAACAAAACTGTTTCTTGGCTGGTTCGGACCACGAGGGCTTGCGAGTATTGTCTTCGTCATCATCTTCGTTCAGGCATCACTGCCTGGGGTCGAAGTCATTGTGATGACAGTTTCGGCGACCGTGGTGATGAGTGTGTTGGCACATGGCGTGACGGCAAATCCGCTGGCGAGGATTTACGTCAACAGGAAAACAAAGATTTAAACACTAAAACCCTCATCCGTTAGTGGCATGGTTCTTACCCTGTGGCCCGTGGCGGCGAATATCGCGTTGGCGACCGCAGGTGCAAGGGGAGGCAACGCCGGTTCACCCAGACCTGTAGGACTGTAATCACTCTGGATAAAGTGAATGTCGACCTTCGGTGCATCGGGAATTCTCAGCACCTGGTAATCATGTAAATTCGACTGTTCAATTCGACCGTTTTCCATCGTAATCTTCTGGCCCATCATGGTGCTAAAACCGTCAATCACTGCGCCTTCCACCTGGGATGTCGCGCCGCTCATATTGATAATGGGACCCACGTCAACGGCAACGGTGACGTTGTGTACGGTGAGTTTTTTATTCCTGTCGACGCTAACCTCTGCCACCTCGGCGACATGGGCAGCATGGCTGAAGTGAAAAGCCAAACCCAGGCCATATCCCCTGGGCATTTTCCGGCCCCAGTTTGACTCCGCGGCGGCAAGTTTAATGACGTCCGCTGCACGTCCGGTATTGAGTGAACGGATATTACCCTGTTCAAACCATCGAGGTTTACCCATGATTTCCAGTAAGACATCAAGATGATCCCGGCCAGCCTCGTGAGCCAGTTCATGAATAAAACTTTGAATTACAAATGCAGTTGTATTCGCCCCTGGTGCTCGCCAGGGGCCACAGGGCGTTTCAATATCAAACATGGTTTTACTGGCACGCGTATGCTTGAGATTAAGCATGGGAAATTCAGTTGCCCTGAATCCGGACCCGCTGATGCGTCCTCCACCCTTGTATGTCATACCAATAAAGTGATCGTCGAATGCAACGACTTCGCCTTTTCTGTTAACGGATCCTTTGACAGCTTGAAATCCGCCCACCCGGTAAAAATCGTGCTGCAGATCATCTTCCCGGGTCCAGGTGAGTTTCACGGGTGCACCCACGTGCCGGGACATTTCAATAACTTCGCAAATGTATTCGCTATAAACCCTGCGACCGAAGCTGCCCCCCAGGCGCATCTGGTGAATTTTCACCTGGCCCTGTTCCAGCCCGAACATTGACTTGGCAATGGGGTAGGCGCGGGTCGGTGCCTGGGTAGGGATCCAAAGTTCCAGCGTGTGCTGCTTGCCATTTTTACCGGCCTGATAGTTGGCTGAACAGTTCATCGGTTCCAGGCATAAGTGGGATACAAAAGGATACTGATAGAAGGCGCTGATTGTTTTGTTATCCGGGTTTAAAAACGCCTTATCAACATCGCCATTGTCTGTGATGAGATCCTCGCCCTGTTTGTCTTTAATCTGGTTCGCCGACCTCACCATTTCCGTCCAGCTGTCTTTTGAGGCGCCGGATTCATCCCATTTGACCTTGAGTTTCCGTTTCGCATTGAAAACGGCCCAGGTCGATGTGCCTACAATCGCAACCCCGGACGACAATTCCCGGACATTGCCATTGCCCTCGACGATAAATGCATCTTTGATTCCCGACATTTTTTTTATCTCGTCAAGATTTGCGCTTAGCGCCAGGCCACCAAATGCAGGACATTTCTGGTAAGCGCCGTACAGCATTTCCGGGACTCTGACGTCGATGCCGAACAATGCCAGACCGGTGACAATGTCGAGATTGTCCACACCGGTGACTGATGTACCGATGATGGTGTAGTCTGCCTTGTCCTTGAACACCAGTGAATCCGGGTCCGGCACTGCCTGTTTCACCGCCAGGGCTGCCAGATCACCGAACGAAAGTGAACGGCTCGAAAACAGATGAGAGATGGTACTGTCCTGGGCGTGTAGCTCTTCTCGCGGCAGTTCCATGGCGATAGATGCGGCGCCAATAAACATTTCGCGAGCCGAAGCACCCATGGTACGCATCTGGTCAAAAGTCCTGGGTATTGTTGTTGACCCACCTGCTCCGTGTCGGCCGAATCGGGATTCGTCAACCTCGGATTGCAAAACCTCGACATCCTCCCACTTTGCACCCATTTCTTCCGCAATCACCATGGGTAGTGCTGTTTTGATACCTTGACCCATTTCCGGATTAGAGGAATAGATGACAATACGCCCATCTGAGGATACCTTGATAAAAGCATTGAGTTCGACGGAACCAACAAGGCTGCCCAACTCTTCGGCCGATCCAGGGTTGGCCGGTAAAATTGACGCAAGCAGCAGGCTGCCGCCGGTGATGCCGGTCAGCTTCAGAAATGATCGCCGGTTCAGATTTTGGACAGAGAATTTTCCGAGCAATTCAGGATTTTTCCTGGACTGATTTGCTAACTGGATCCGTATGGCGCGAACCAGGTCGATATCCTCGTCATGTGTTTCGTTTGTCGCGTCAGCAGGAGTTTGATTCATGTCTTTCATACTAGTGTAGTGTCCTCCGTGAGATCTGGGGCCCGGGTCGAAGACGCCATTGCATCGTGATATTTAACGGCGGTGTGAATTGCGGTACGAATTCTGTTGTAAGTGCCGCATCGGCAGTAATTGCCTGCCATCGCAGCGTCGATATCATCATCGGTCGGATTTTGATTTTGCTTCAGCAATGCTGCAGCTGACATGATTTGACCTGCCTGGCAGTAGCCACACTGAGCCACGTCAACATCAATCCAGGCTTGTTGTAGCGGATCCAACTGCATGCCATCTGCCAAACCTTCAATGGTGCGAATCTGTTGGTTCGCTACGTCAGACACTCTGGTGGTACAAGATCGAACGGGTTGATCGTTGACATGTACCGTACAGGCACCACATTGAGCGATACCACAACCAAATTTGGTACCTACCAGTCCAAGTTCGTCCCTGAGAGCCCACAACAGCGGCATTTCTGCATCAACGTTCAACTTGATGGCTTTACCATTCACATTCAGTTTATAGTTTGGCATAAGATTCCTGCGCCAGCGCGGATTGCGGTGGGGTTGTGGTCGGATTGTGCTCGATCATGTGGCTTGAGTGTACTCGCAGGAGGATTATTAAGGCAAACTGCAGGTCTGATGCTAAGATTGGGCCAAGAGCTCTCATGGGCCGAGCTCTCATGGGGTCGAGTCTCTCAATTAGAAGAGAAGTAGATGTAGATGAATGAACCGCAAACGAAATTAACCTATCACCATGGTGATTTGCGGCAGACCCTGATCGATACTGCTATTAAACACCTGAGGGAGTCGGGGGCAGACACGTTGAGTTTACGTGCATTAGCCCGACAGGTTGGTGTTTCACAAACCGCCCCTTACCGCCACTTTGATTCGAAAAATGCGCTGTTCGCAGCAATAGCTGTTTTTGGCCTGCAGCAATTGAAAATTGAATTACGGCGAGCCCGGGATCGACATCGTGGCGACCACGCGGCGTCAATTCTGCATGTAGGACTCGCTTATATTCATTGGGCAACTCAGAATCCGGAAAAATATCTGCTGTTGTTTGATTCATCGCTGGTCGAGTTTGGCAAATACCCTGATCTTCTCGAGGCAAGCAACGAGGCGTTTGCGGTGCTGATGCAAACCATCGAACGTGGCAAGCAAGCAGATCTATTGATTGATCGACCAACCCATCAATTAGCTGGTGCTTTTTGGGCGAGTGTCCATGGCGCATCAAGTTTGCTGATTTCAAAGACGGGTAAACAAACCCGCGAAGAAGAACACGATGCGATTATTGCCATTAAACAGTTGGCTAAAGATCCTCGTTCAACTCTGGAGTTTTTTTTGAATTCCATTCGGAAACCTTCATAACACTGGGAGAACCCGTCCACTCCTAGATTACAATCCTGGACCAGCCACCCCGGCGCCAGAAATAGGTAAAAATCAACACGTGCCCGGCGCGATATCCGAACTGGTGCACACACCAGATCCCGATAAGCCCAAATCCCAGATAAGGTCCAAGCAGGTAGGCACCGGGTACCAGTAAACCCCACTGGGTAACCAGGTTTACCCAGGTTACTTTTTTAACATCGCCTGCCCCGTTTAGCATCGTCGCTAGCATATATCCGATACCGTTGATGGAAATCATCAGTCCCAGGATTCGAGTTGGCCAGATGGCGAGTTCGCGGGTCGTGTCGTCACGAATCCAGATGGATAGAACCTCGTCAGGTATCAGCCAGAAAGGTATCCCCAGAATGAACATGCCCACCACGCCAATTTTAATGACATCCCAGGCCCAGGCTGTTGCTTCAGGGATGTTTTTCCTGCCCAGTGCCTGCCCGACCAGTGTCGCCCCTGCTGTGCCCAGCCCCCAGGCCGGTAAACCCACCAGATTGATAAAATTGATGAGAACGCTATAGCAGGCCAGCTCCATAGTACCTACCATGCCGACAATACTGTAGGTGATTGTTAGCGCCAGTGTGTCCAATAGTTGTTGAAAGCCTGCGGGAATCGCCAGTCGAAGAATGTTGACGGTTTCAGAAATTTGAGGAAGCCTTCGTAAATAGCCAAATGGCTTGCCGTATCTGATCCCCAGGTAGAGAAACAAAGCGGAACCCACTACAGAAGCCAGGGCGGTGGCGAATCCGGCCCCTTCTGCGCCCATCTCCGGTGCGCCGAAATTACCGAAAATAAACAGATAGTTAAACACCACGTTTGAGATATGCATAGTAACAAGCGAGGGCACGTAGATTCGGGATAAACCGATCCCATTCCAGAATCCGGTGTTGGCAGCGATGAAACCGACGAACACTGCCTGCAGGATGAGCCAGCGTATGTAGTCTGTGCCTATGCTAATGACCTCTGGGTCACCATTGACTAAGGGAAACAGATAAGGAGCAAGAAAATACAATAGTGTAGACAGGACGGGTGCTGAGATAAGGATCAGGAGAAGGGCACCACTTAAATATGGACCACAGGCATCCGCGTGGCCTTCACCCCAGCGCCTTGATACAGTGGCCTGGACGGCGATGGAAAAACCGTAAAATAACCCAAGGTAAATAAACGCAGCAAACGAGCTGAGACCCACGGCACCCAGGGCAGCATTTCCCAGGGTACTGACCATCGCCGTATCAATTAATCCCAGCAGTACATTTGAGACCATACCTCCCATAATCGGTAATCCGATTACGGCGATTTTTTTGGCCCGGTTTGCGGTGAGCATTGGATTGTTTTTCTGGTTTTGGTGGGTCGCGTGCAAAAGGGATGGATAGTATCAACATCGTGAATGGTGTGCATGATTGTGAGTTGGTAGCACTCAGGCTAGCATTGCCTGTTGGGACGTCTATTTTGAATTGAAGGATTTAGCCGTGAGAGCGTGTAAAGAAAATTACCTTGAGATCAATGACACAGAGTTATGCTGGTTTGAATGGGGAGAGAAAGATCCGGCAGAGGAAACCATTTTTTTGATTCATGCCACAGGATTCCACGCCCGATGCTGGGATCAAACTATTAAGTATCTGGGTGACGAGCACATAATCGCCATTGACCTGCGTGGACATGGCCGGAGTAAAAACAAGGGACCGTTCGGCTGGGACCAGTTTGGTGCCGATGTCACCGCTCTTGTTAACAGCCTTGATCTGAACGAGGTGGTGGGTGTTGGACATTCAATGGGTGGACACGCCTTGAGCCAGACCATGGCTCACGAACCGGGCAGGTTTAAACGCGCTGTCTTAGTTGACCCGGTTATAATGGACCCGGAGTTCTATGTTCAGGCCGGGTCGCCACATGAGAATTTTATCATTGAAGGGGGCGGCCATCCTGTCGCGCGGAGGAGGAATCAGTTCGCCGATGCGCAAGCGATGTTCGACAATTTTGAGGGCAGAGGAAGTTACAGCACCTGGCTAAAGGAATCACTGCAGGATTATTGTGAATATGGCTTAGTTCCTGACCCGCAAGGCCTTGGATTCAACCTGGCATGCCCACCAGAGGTAGAAGCCGCCATTTACATGGGTAACTCATCTGTGGATATTCATGAACTGGTCGAAAAAATAACCATACCTGTTACAGTGCTAAGAGCACAGCAGCGCGAAAGTGAGAGTACAGAACTTGATTTCAGCAAATCCCCGACGTGGACTGGGCTGGCCGACCTGTTTGGTAATGGTCGGGATGTCTACTTACCGCAGTTGACGCATTTTATGCCCAATCAGAATCCACAATTGGTGGCAGAGTTCATTTTAGGAAAGCGATAAACGCTACTTTGGTGTTAGACAAAAACGGTATCAAACAACAAAAATCAGAATATGGGTGAATTATGAACCCTCTCTTGGCGGTAACCATGGGTGATCCTGCAGGCGTGGGTGCTGAAATAGCGGTAAAAACGCTCAGTCGACCTGATGTATATTCCCGCGCCCAACCTTTTGTCATTGGCAACGCGGCCTGTCTGAAGCTGGCTATGCAGCAGACGGGCATTGAGACCCCGATCGTCATTCGCTCATCCGTGAAAGAGGTGACGCCTGTATCCGATGTGATACAGGTAGTCGAGCCGATTGAATTCGATGCTGACCATCTGGAGATGGGGCGGGTCTGTGACGCTTGTGGCCATGCTGCAGTTGCGTTCTTCGAGTCATCGGTGAATATGGCATTGGCGGGTGAAATACAGGGTGTTGTTACCTGTCCCATCAATAAAGAAGCTGTGCATGCCGCCGGGTATCATGGTGATATTGGTCACCAGGAAATATTGGGTCGAATGACCGGGGCAGAATTAACAGCAACCTTGTTGATGACCACGGGCCTTAAGGTTGCACATTTGTCTACACATAAGTCCCTCGCCGATGCCGTGAGATATGTGAAAACACCTATACTCGTTGAGAAACTGTTGTTGACTGCTCGGCATCTGCGTCGATGGTCCGGCAAGGAACCGCGTATTGCTGTGGCTGCCTTGAACCCTCATGGGAGTGAAGGCGGCATGTTAGGTAGTGAGGAACATGATGAGATTGCACCCGCAGTTGAAAAGGCCCGTGAACTGGGATTGGATGTCGTTGGGCCCTATCCTGCGGATTCTGTTTTCTATCGGGCGGTTAATGGTGAGTTTGATGCTGTGATGGCCCTCTACCATGACCAGGGGCATATCGCGATCAAGATGCACAACTTCGAGGATAGCATCACCGCGACAATGGGGATTCCTTTCATTCGTACCTCAGTGGATCATGGTACCGCATTTGATATTGCCGGTAGCAACAGGGCAAACGAGGGTGGCCTGGGGAAAGCGCTGGATGCAGCGATCAACATGATGAGTGGCACGTTGGTGTAGGTACGATGCGGCAGTCACTTCGACCCGGCAGCACAATTTTGTAAGTCCAAAAATAAAAGGTAAACTTTCGTCCCCAGGGTTTTGATATTGCCTGATAATTCGTGAGGACCGGGGCGAATGACATTTTTTGTTGGTACCAGTGGCTTCAGCTACAAACAATGGAAGGGCGTATTTTATCCTCAAGGTCTGAAGGACAACGAGATGTTGTCATATTATGCTTCTCAACTCGGAGCGGTTGAGATCAACAACACCTTCTACCGTATGCCGAAACGGGTCGTATTGCAGAATTGGTCAAGTGAGACACCAGAGACTTTTCGGTTTGTCATCAAGGCTTCTCGTCGCATAACCCATCAGAAAAGACTCAAAGAGACAGACGAAACGATGCAATACCTGATCAAAAAATACTGCGGTTCTAGGCGATAAGCTTGGTGCGCTGCTGTTCCAGTTGCCTCCGAATATGAGATGCAATATTGAGCGGCTTAAATCATTCCTGTCCCTGATTCCCGGTACCGTACCTGCTGCTATCGAATTTCGCCATGAGTCCTGGTTCGATGAGCAGGTGTTTGCATGCCTGCGTAACCAGAATGTTGCGCTTGTGCATTCTCAGAGTGAAGATTCGACGTTACCTTTCGTGGCAACTGCTGATTGGGGATACTTTCGACTAAGAAATCCCGGTTACGACAAACGTGGTTTGCGTAAATGGGTAAAAACAGCGCTTGAAGCCGGTTTTGTACACTGTCATGCGTACTTTAAACATGAGGATGAAGGCGCTGGGCCCAAATTGGCGATAGAATTCCAGGCTCTGGCATCGACCAGCCTGGATATGACCGGCTGAACGACGATTCGGATCCGATTTGTCTCTCGTTTTTTGCCCGAAGCCTGCATAGGCAACATTAAGGTTCTCGTATCAATCTGATCATTGAGCGCGTTAGGTATTTTTTTGCCTGGACTAATTTGATAGTGTACGGCTTAGAAATATTTCGGACTATCATCCAATCAACATTTGCTAATAAAGCAATGGAGGACTGTCATGGGGGCATTGGACGAGTTTCGTCTCGATACGAGAGCGTGGCTGGGGGCAAACTGCCCGGCCAGCATGAAGGAACCCGCTACAGAAGATCAGTTTATCGGCGGGGGTAAGAAACAGCAGTACAAGAATCCTGATGCTAAATTGTGGCTTGACCGCATGGCAGACAAGGGCTGGACGGCGCCCATGTGGCCCCAGGAATACGGTGGCGCGGATTTGTCGAAAGCACAGTTCCTGGTACTGCAGGATGAAATGATTGCCATCAATGCCCGAAGCCCCATTGGTGGTATGGGGTTCAGCATGATTGGTCCGACACTATTGGATTACGGCACTGAAGAGCAGAAGAAAGAACATTTACCCAAAATAGCCAATGGAGAGATACGCTGGTGCCAGGGTTATAGCGAACCGGGAGCCGGGTCGGACCTTGCCAGTCTGCAGACAAAATGCGAAGACAAGGGTGATTACTTCCAGGTTAACGGGCAGAAAATCTGGACATCCGGTGCTCAGTTTGCCGATTGGATATTTACACTGGTGCGTACAGATCCCCAGGCACCGAAGCATGAGGGAATCAGCTTCGTATTGATTGATATGGACCAAGCTGGTGTGTCGGTGAAACCCATAAAATTGATCAGCGGTAATTCGCCTTTTTGTGAAACGTTTTTTGATGATGCCCTGGTGCAGAAGAACGACCTGGTTGGGCAGCTCAATCGGGGCTGGACAGTGGGTAAACGACTGCTACAGCACGAACGGAGTTCCATCTCGGGTATGAATTCCGGCGGTCGACGAGGCCGATACGACGGGATGCGTGAGTTGTCGGCTATTGCCACGGAATACGTAGGTCTTGTGGATGGTAAACTGGCAGACGGAACATTGAGAGGTTCCATCGTTCAGAATGATATGGATCACCGGGTATATGGTCTTACCCAGCAACGAGCCATGGCAGAAAATGACAAGGGTGAGACCGCGACTTATGCCACATCGATGTTTAAGTACTACGGTTCGGAAATTGGCAAGGAGCGATTGGAACTGCAGCTGAAGGTAATGGGTACTCAATCCATGGGTTGGGAGGGCGAGACATTCAGCGGTGAAGAGCAGGTACTGACACGAACCTGGCTGAGATCCAAGGCAAGTTCGATTGCCGGTGGCAGTTCAGAGGTTCAAATGAATATTATTGCCAAGCGAGTACTTGGCTTGCCAGATTGATATAATTAAAACTGCCGGGTCCAACCTGGCGTAAACACCAGATTTTTGAAAGCACGACTAGGAGCAACTCAGATGCCATTGGTACTTAACGAAGAACAAAATATGCTGAAGGATGCAGCGAAAGATTTCTGCACGAATAACACACCTATCACACAATTGCGCACATTACGGGATGACAAAAGCGACAGTGGCTTCGATTCCGCGACCTGGCAACAGATGGTGGAACTGGGTTGGGCGGGTATCACAATCCCTGAAGACTTTGGTGGTCTCGGATTTGGTTATCTTGGCATGGGCGTCGTGATGGAGGAGTGCGGTCGAACGCTCGCTGCCTCACCTTTGTTTGCCACTGCTGCCCTGGGAGCGACCGCTATCCTTCATGGTGGTTCGGATGAGCTTAAAAGCGAACTTCTGCCCCAGGTGGCAGGCGGCGAGCTTTTACTCACTCTCGCGTTGGAAGAGTCTCCCCACCACAATCCATACGGCGTCAGTACCGCGGCTGAGAAATCCGGCGGTGGTTATACCGTCACCGGCAGCAAGAAATTTGTGCTGGACGGCCATGTGGCGAACAAAATCGTGGTTGTAGCCAGAACATCCGGCAAAAGCGGAGATCGAGATGGCATATCGCTGGTGCTGGTGGATAGCAACTCACCTGCCGTCAAGATCACGCGCACAATCATGGCAGATAGCCGCAATGCCTCGAACATAGAATTTGAAGGCGCGGAAGGGATTCTGCTTGGCGAGGCAGGTCAGGGTGCTGATGTATTGGACCGTGTGCTGGACACAGGCCGTATTTTACTTTCCGCAGAAATGTTAGGTGGTATTCAGGAGTGTTTTGAACGCACCATTGAATATTTGAAGGTTCGTGAGCAATTCGGTGTGCCTATTGGTTCATTCCAGGGATTAAAACACCGGGCAGCACAAATGTTCTGTGAAGTGGAACTGTCAAAATCCGTGGTTCTCGAAGCATTGTCCGCCCTGGACGATGATTCCGATCAAATTGCAGAGCTGGCCAGCCTGACAAAAGCCCGTTTGAACGATACCTACAATCTGGTCAGCAGCGAAGGCGTGCAAATGCATGGCGGTATTGGCATGACCGATGAGTACGAAATTGGTTTCTTTATGAAGCGATCCAGGGTCTGTGAACATGCACTTGGAAACAGTGCGTTTCATCGTGATAGATATGGGGTAACACAAGGGTACTAATAACTTCCACTCAACACTCACAACTGCTGCGTTGTGATCTGAGTCGAAATCAGGTTATTCGGATTCGGCGACCGATCATTTCTTCGATGTGAATTTGAGTTTTCCAGTTCCAAAATAAGCAAGCCCAGCAGAGCTGGGCTTGTGGATACGCGTTATCCGATGTGTACTTCACGACTCCGAGACTCCCTTAGAGTTTTCAGACCTCGGCGTCTTTCGTACGCTGGCAGATTTAAGTGTCCGCCTTATGTGCGGAATGTCTCCATTCCTAAATACAATATTACTCCTATTATCCGCACATGTTAAAGAACAAATGCTTATGAAAAGTGGTGTTTATGTTCCTAACTGGTTTTACGGAATGTCTGGAAATACTGGACAACGAGTGTAGTGTCCGGTAGCAAACCAACATTAAGCAAATCACTCAATGGCCAGGTGGTGGCGGGCTAGGTAAGCTTGGTGCGATCCCTTGATCTGCTGATAGTCGATACAGCCTAACGGCTTCCTCGTAGTCTCTTCTGACTCCGTCGCCGTGTAACAAAAAAGTGAGCACCACTTAAAGCACGTTTTGTATAGGACACCACACTAGGCGCTTTTGAGTTTCCCTGGCTGGTTCATTGAGCAATTGAAGAAATCGCAGAGCACCGGGCGAAATCGATCCATATCGACCAGAAAAGAATCGTGTCCCTGAATTGACGGTAAGACGAATAATTGAACCTCTCGCTTACCATCCTCCAATTCTTCAGCCAGTTCTTTTTGTTGTTCGATGGGAAACAATACATCTGTTTCTACGCCTATTATCAACACCCTTTTTGCCCCCACCCTTGCTAATCCGTTAGGCAGTGAGCCGCCATGATCGGCGATATCAAACATATCCATCGCCCGGGACAGATGAAGGTAGCAGTTTGCATCGAAGGTGCCGGTAAACTTGCTTGCGTGAGCCTGCAGATAAGATTCCACTTCAAACGTAATACCAAAGGAGTCACCGGCTTTTCTTTCTTCGGCGACCAGCTCCCGACCAAATCTCTGTTGAAATTCTTTTGGGCTGCGATAGGTCAACATGCCGAGTTTTCGCGCCATTTGCATCCCGTCAACAGGCCCTTGCCCGACTGGATAGTTACCATCTTGCCAGAGTGGATCGTTTCGAATCATTTCCCTTTGCAGGGATCTCAGGGAAATGGAGTAAGGCATAGCTCTCGCAGCAGATGAAATACTCACTAGTGACTTTGCGGCATCTGGGAATAGCACGGTATAGGCTAACGCGGTCATGCCTCCCATCGAAGCCCCAACGACCGCGTGAAGCTGTTTGATATTCAATGATCGAACCACTTCGTGACCTGCTCGTGCAATATCCTCCAGGGTCAGCACGGGGAATGTTAAGGCATAGGGTTTTTGGGTTTCCGGGTTAATGCTCGCGGGACCTGTTGAACCGAAACAGCTGCCCAGGGAATTAACACAAACCAGCAGGTACTTTGACGTATCTAGAGGTTTTCCTGGTCCGATCATTTGTTCCCACCAACCAGCGGAGGGGTCAAGATCAGATGAGGCGGCGTGTGCCGAAGGTGAAAGACCGGTGAACAGCAGAACTGCATTGTCCTTCTGGTAATTAAGTTCTCCCCAGGTTTCGTATGCCACGGTCGGCTTCTGTAACTGGCCATGTTGCATACGAAATGTGCTGTCGATAAGGTGATGTTGTCTGGCGCTGGTCATAATCGGTTCTGGTCTTTTTTGCAGATAGTATCTTACCCAAACTGTGCGCTGAGTAAAAATGCTTATCGGTGAGTGTTCGCACTGACAACGGGCTTGCAGAACTTCTGTTTACTCAGAGGCTCCCTAAGTATTTGTTTTATATAACTGATATTGCGGTAGAGTACAGTTTTGGGCATGGGGTTCACTTTCGTCCATGAATTCTCTCCTTTGATCTATACCAACTGGGTTGCAGGCAGGTAGTTTGTTAGCCTTATACAAAGATTATCAAGTAGTAGTCGTTTATTTTGCGATTGGATCGAGTTCTTACCAAATTATTAGTGGGGCCAATATGCGTAATCTTAATCGCATCGGTGTCACTGACCTTCCTCTCATAGTAGCCTTGCGCCACACAGGCGGTATGTGGGGCTAACACGCGGCAAATTGTCCTCCACAGTCGCAAAAATCAACGTTGATCAAGACGAAATAGAAGCGAATAGTCCTGCGTCCAACACTTGCAGGCACGGGTCGAGGAATATTGCGTTGCACAATAGGTTGTGGTGTCGGTCGGTATCCGCTCGCAGACTGACCCTAATTTCGTTAATCTCTCCCCTCTGATGGAAAAAGCAGAAATACAAAAAGCAGTTTCGAATCGAGACTTCGGTAGAATCCTTGCGGGATACTGTTTTCTATGACAAGTATTGAGCTAAAAACCAGCAAGATACTGGCGAGCGTCGAAGGCGGCGTTGGTTGGCTTACCTTCAATCAGCCTGAAAAACGCAATGCCGTATCGCTGGAAAGAAGATGATGGTGTGCTGGTGGTCGTCATGTCGGGTGCCGGTGGTCGGGCATTCGCATCCGGGGCTGACATTTCGGAGTTTGATCAGCGCAGGGCCAATGCCACTCAACGAAAACAGTATGCTGAAATCTCGGAGCGTGGTCACTACTGGCTCGGTCATTTTAACAAACCATTGATTGCGATGATCCATGGTTTTTGTATTGGGGGTGGTTTAGCCATAGCCCTTAATGCGGATGTAAGATTTGCCACTCCCGGTTCAAAGTTTGGTGTCCCGGCGGCTCGATTGGGTCTGGGGTATGAGTATCCGGGGTTGGCGAAACTCGCACGGCTGGTTGGACCATCTTCAGCACGTGATATTATGTTCACCGCTCGATTTCTTGAGACCGACGAAGCACTCAAAATTGGCCTGGTGAACTTCGTTGTGTCTGAACAGGAGATTGAAGCCAGGGTTAAGGATTATGTTGACCTGATAGCAAAGAATGCGCCCCTGACGGTCAAGGCAGCAAAGGCAGCCGTCAATGCATTCGAAAAGTATTCAGTTCTGGAAGCCGCCAAGGAAATTGCACCTATGGTCGATGCCTGTTTTGACAGTGAGGACTACAAGGAAGGGCGGCAGGCATTCGCTGAGAAGCGCCCCCCAAACTTTAGGGGAAGGTAGTGAGCTTTCTTATCAGGGTTAACAGCGACGCATGACAGATACCTTCAACCTGATTTTTTTTCCCACCATCCGAGGTGATGCGAAGAAAGAGGAAGTCAAAGCCAATCTCGTATCCACGCTGAAAGTGGACTCAAACAAGGTTGAGGCCTGGTTTACATCGGGAAAACCTACGCTTCTATTGAAAAACGTGGTTCATGATGTTGCGGACCGGTATATGCAAGCAATCATCAAGTGTGGTGGCAGTTGTAATTTGCAGCCCAGTTCCGAGAATTCTTCTGTTTTGTCTCTAACACCCAAGCCAAAGAATATCGAGTTCTTTATCTGTCCCTCCTGTGATTATGGTGAAGAAATACCGCTCGGTACGACTCAGGACGAATGCCCGGAATGCGGTCTTATCATTGAAAGTTATGAAACCCGCAAGGTGAACGAGAAAGAAAGAGACGAAATTCGACGCAGGTTAATTCGAGATGCGAGAATCGTGGAAGAAGATGTAAACGAAGAAAGTCGCAAATACGAAGAACTGGCACGCGTCCGCAGACTTGAAAACGAAATCATGGTCGATCTGGGCATGAGGCCTGCAGGCAAACTGTGGCAGTACTTTACCTATCACCCAGTTGTAGTCTTTAGCGTAATATACGTTTTACTGTTTGCTACATCCGCTATCATTTTGCTGTTTGGCGTTCGTTATTTGGCTACCGAGAAAGAGCGGGCTTTTTTGGCAGGAGAACCGTCGATGCAGATTCAGGACCTTGCACGCGTAACTGCTGCTGCGGTCGTCTTGAAGCAAAACGAAAACCAGATGGTTTTGCAGGAATTTGCAGAGACCACGCAAAGATTGCGGGGTAGACCGGGGAATCAAGAAGAGGTCCTCTTGACTGCAACGCAAATGATGCGGGGGGCAAGCCCGGCGTCTTTCCTTCAATCCGCAGAAACAGACAGAATACGACTGAGTATGACGCCTGCCGGGCCCGGCGAAAAACTATCCAATGTTAATCTCGATACTCTCGGTGGCGTCAGGGGAATTTCAGGGATCGAATATTTTACTCCGGATCAGTTATTGATGGTTTCCGCAAAAGCTGAGCAGCACGGCGCCGAATCTGTTCTCAGCATGCTAGGTAAAAAACCGGTTGTTTCGAGTGTAGATGACATGCGTGGGCAATTGGAAACCCTGGACGGGTCGACGGTGATAAATCTCATCAAGAAGCTGTCTGCAGACTATGAATGGGACAGGTTTCTGTTGGGCTATGTCGGAGTTTACACACAGGCAGGGTTGTTTGAAGATGCTTCAATACTGTCTGAAAGCATACAGAACCCGCTGACGAAAATAGCTGCCCTGGGAGAAATTATGGTGGGTCAGGTGAGCCGGGACCAGGATGTGAATCTTGATCTGGGTCATGCTCGCGTTGGGTTAGAGATGGAAAAAATCTCCGATCCGGAGACAGTCGCACGATTGTGGTCATTATTAGGTAAAAAGCTTGTATCTGAAGGTGCGAGAAATGAGCCCAAAAACACAATGGTCCGAATGGAAAAACTGGTTACCGATACCAGTGACCTCTATGCAAAATCTGTTATTGCAGCCAGATATGCGGTGATGCGACTGTCTTTTTTCGACAATACAGGTGCAAGAAAGTACTTTTCTGTCGCTACCGACAGTGCCGGTCGGGTAACTGACACTGCCATGCGGATTTCAGCGTTCGTAAAGATTGCGCAACGCTATTACGATGCCAGGAATCTTACCCTGGCCAGTGAAATTCTTTACGAGGCTCAAATACTTGCCGCAACTCAGTTGAAAACTACCAAACGCTCGGTCCTGCTCGGTGAGATTGCCTATGCCCAATGTTATATCGGGGATGTGTCCGGCGCATTGTTATCGGTGGACAATGCCAGTACGGGCCATGCCCGTGATCAATTGAGAGGAAAACTGGTTGAAACCTTGATCAGCCAGGATAAGGTCTATGTAGCCCGGGAAATACTTAGCCATGTTACTGATAATGTTGAAGCCAGTCGGTTGACGCTTCGTTTAGTCAGTCATCTTTTTCACAACGAAAACCGAAGCGACGCGATGGCTCTGCTGGATCAATCAGCCCCTCGGGTTCAAATGATTCGGCAACCACATTTAAAAGCGTTGCTGCTGAGCCAGTATGCAAGAATGTATATTCGCCTGGATCAGACCGGTGTTGCAGAACAGTATTTCAGCGTCGCAACCAGTCTTTCCAGCCGGTTATCTGGGCGTACTGCTGCAGTGGTCACCGGCATGGTTGCTTATAATCAGGCGAAGGCGTTACAGACCAGGAAAAGTAGAGGGACCTTGAATGGGATAAGAATATCGGTAATCGGAGATCCCTTTTCGAGTGAAATCGAGTCGACTGAGAAAATAATCAGAATGTTCCAGCTGGAATAATTCTTATACGACACTCCGCCAGAGACTAAAAATAGTATTTTAGGTTGACGAAGATAGAATCGGGGTTGCTGCCATACTCAGAGCCCAATTCTGGCAGGCCTCTGCTACCAATGATTAAGTCGTCACCGGAAAAATGATAGTAACCGAGTCCAAGATAGAGATTGTCCGATAATCCATAGTCAAGATTTGTGTTCAAAAAGAATGAGTTGTCGTTAAGATTGACAATCGATTGCATTGATACACTTAGCAGTGCTGATATCTGCCAGCTAATGAAAGGCATTATATAGTTACGCCCTAACAGGAATACTCCGCCAGCCCGGTAGGCGACATCGAATTGCTGACTTGTATATTCAGCAGGGTCTCTGGAACCAGCACCGTTATAATGATATTCAATCATTCCAAACACAGTTGAGCTGAAAGCGTAATCAAGACCGATCGACGCGCGTGTGTAATTGTTTTCTCCAGAGACGTATGCCGCTTCAAACCAGAATCCAAAATTGCCGAGTGCAGATTGAATCCCGGCACCTGCCAGGTTCTGTTCACTGAAACGCATAATGGTAAATTGCAGGTCACTTGTCGATACATTGGTTAGCAGTTGCAGAAATGCAGCAGAGTTGTCGGGTTTGCCATCTTCCCCAAGAACGATTCCCAGATCGAATTCGCTCAGTTGTCCAATTGGTTTCTGGAACCGAATGGCATCGATACCGATTCGATACTCGGTATTCAGGGTCCGTACATCAAATGGCAGAAAAACATCGGTTGGATTGATAACCCTTGCTGAGCCAAAGGTGATCGCCTGTCTGCCGATTGTCAGATCCCCAGCCGCGAATTGAAACTGTATATTGATCCTGTCAAGGTTTTGAGGAGCGATATTTTTCCTGTCATCAGGGCCAATAGTTTCGGGAATATCCGTGAGTCGGTAGGATTGTTTTTCTTGTGTAAGGGCGTCGGAGACGCGCTGAAGCTGCGAATTGGAGTCAAGGCCTACTTCATAGTGCAATTGCCAGACCTGGTTGCCTTTAAAAGCATCAAACATAAATCGGCCAAAATTCTGCATTCTGTACAAGCGGTCAAACTGGAACAGATCGTTGTCAATTTCATCCTGAATGACGCTATAGTTTTTTAAGTAGCCAGAGAAGTCATTGGCATTGGTTTCAACAGTTAAAGTAATCAGGATGCAGAATACCAGTAAGGCGTGAGCGCGACGTTTGAACCTCCCCATCTGGCCATGCATTGTTAGTGCCTATCCATAAATGATTATGTGTGCTTTTCCAGTCACGTTTTGTGCTATTAAAATAGACTCAATATGCGTAAAGTACGGTGCTGAAGTCGAAATTTAACCATTTGTGGATAAGCACTAGTTAGCAGCATAAATCTATTTTGTTTCGTCTTTTTCTACTTGTCCATCCTGGATATGTATAAGCCGGCTGGCTTACGAAAGTCATATTGTGTTCTTCATTAAGCTCTCGCATGACATCCAACAATGCGATACCTGTTTTGGAGTCCAGGTTCGCAGTGGGCTCGTCAGCGAGGATAATATCAGGATGTGATGCCATGGCTCTTGCGATGGCAACGCGCTGTTGCTGGCCACCAGAAAGCTTATTGGGACGTCTGCCGCCCAGACCTGCCAGTCCCACCTGTTCGAGCATCTGGTTCACACGTTGTTTCCTTTCTGCGGCACTGACTCCCTGGAGCAACATGATGTACTCAATGTTTTCTTCCGCGGACAGAACCGGGATCAGATTGTAAGACTGAAAAATAAACCCAATATGGTCCCTTCGAAAATCAGATAACTCGGCCCCTGACATTTGCGCGATGTTCGTACCCGACAATTCCACTACGCCGGAGGTTGGATTGTCCAGGCCCCCGATCATGTGCAGCAATGTGGTTTTACCTGAACCAGATGGGCCGATAATGGCCGTAAACTCACCCGGCTCAATGTCGATAGAAATCCGATCCACCGCTTTTACCATGGTTTCTTCATCGTCGCCGAAGTAACGACAGACTTCTCTGGTGGTGATTACTGGTGTAGCTGTTGTATCTGCTGGTGTATTTGTTGTAACTGCTGTCATTAACTTACTCCTAGAGACTTCTCTGTAGTGCTTCGGTCGGAATGATCCTGGCGGCAAACCTGGCGGGATAAATAGCAGCGGCGATTGTGAGCAGGGTGACGTAGAAAGGAAATTGGATGAATTGAACCCGGTTGAATTCGGTGAGTATGTTGTTGCTTATTGCGATCCCCTCGAATTCAATTTCACCCATTGGGATGCCGTTGACCGCTGTCCAACTGCCAATTCCGTACCCTAAAAGCATGCCGAAGATGCAGCTTATGATCGCTAACAGCAGGGCCTCACATAAAATAAGCCTGCTCAGGGAAGCAGGTCGGGTACCAATTGCCTTAATCACTCCAAATTCGTAGATGCGTTCGTAGATGGACATAAACATGGAATTAATGACACCCAGAGATGCCAGCAGGAACAGCACCATGCCGACGATCAACGAAGCAAAGCCCGACATCTCAATCATCAGTGCGATCTGCGTATTCAGATCCAGCCAGCCCATGGTTTCCAATTTGGCATCGTTCAACTTTTTGAAGATTGCGGTATCAGGGTTTTTGGCTAGCGCCGGATCAACGAATTTTATGGCGAATTCGTGACTCTGATCCTGTGTAAGACCTAATACCTTTCGAGCTTCGTCGATGTTAAGAAACACGACATTTTCATCCAGCTCCCGCATGCCAAATTCCAGAATACCGGAAACACGGAATAGCGCCTGGGTCATCTCCCCGGTGAGTACTTCGGACAGCGTAATAACAATCCGGTCCCCTAATTCGACTTCCAACAACTCCGCCATGGACTGACCCAGTAACAATTCGCCTCTCTTTCCAGTTAGGTACTGACCATGTATTAACGCTAGTTTGACCTTGCTGATATGTTGCTCACGGTCTGCGTCAACGCCATAGAACATGCCTCCGGTAACATTGTAGCTGGATGAAATCATACCTCCGGAAATCACCCTGGAGGTATAATGATCAACAGCCCGATCCTGTTCGAGTGCCTTTGCCACTTCAGCTGAATTTTCGATAAACAGATCGACATCAAAATCCTCACGGTAACCTACGCGATGAACCTGGGCTTCGCCGCTGATCGTGCCAGTCACATTTTCTACCATGAGTGTCAGCATGCCGCGCATCACTGCGTCTGTCAGGATCAGTGCGGCTAAACTGAATCCTATGAGCATGATTGTCAGCACCGATCGACGGGTGTTACGGAATAAATTGCGAAACGCCAGTTTCATCGTTAAAGGCATTTTAGTGGCTCCCCATGGCTTCGGTGGGTAATATTCTTGCGGCTCTCAAACCGGTTGGGATACTGATGAGCAGGGCAAAAATGAATATTGTTATCGCCGGTAGTGAAAACACGATGAAAGACATTTCGCCTTGCATATGACTCATGGAAATGCCGCCAACATCGAGAGGTTCCGGCAGTTCAAAGCCAACAAACGTAAGCCAGCCTGTGACTGGAATAGAAATGACTAAACCAATTGAGATACTGATGATTGAGAGAAGGCTGGTTTCCAGTGTAATGAGCCATGCAATGGTTCGTGGTCTTGTGCCGACTGCCTTGAGAACACCAAATTCGCGGGTACGCTCCAGAACTGACATCAATACAGTATTCAGAACGCCAATAAATACGATAAAGACAATGATGGTCATCATGAAATTGGCTCCCTCCTTATCCGCGATCATTGATTTGTAGAAGGTTGATTCAACGATCTGCCAGGGCTCGACCGTTAGATCAGGAATTTGTTCCTGAATTGAGGCTGACATTGATCTGGCTTTGGTGTCGTCCTTCAAGAGAATTGAAACCTCGTGGACCCGACCATACATACCCAGGAAATCCTGCGCAGACTTGAGCGGCAGAAAAACAGATCCCTTGTCGTGGGAGTCTTTGTTACCGATGATTGCCGCCACGATGAACAGATCGTTGGCGATGGAACCATCTGCGCCCTGGCTGAGCAGGATTATCTCGTCGCCAATGGTGATGTCCAGGTTGTTACTCACTCCGGCTCCAATCATGGCTGAGTGATAACCCTCAGGACTTACACCGCTATCGAAGTACTCACCCTCAGCAACCTTATCGGCGAGGCGACTGGTCGTTTTCTCTCTCTCAAGGTCAACACCGATCACTTGAACGGGTGAATTATCGGTTTCTGAATAGGCCAGAGCCGGAGCATGAACCCTGAAAGTATGGCCGTGGATCCTGTCATTCGCATCCAATAGTGCACTGAGTTGCGCAGGATGATCGATCGTTGTGTAAATCTTCGGTCTTTTCCGGTAGTTGCCCTTGTGTATCTGGATATGTCCGGTATGGTCTTGCGTAAAAAAATTAACAGCGTTGTTGTAACTGCCTTCCTCCACAGAAATAATCAGAGCATAGAGCACAAACCCACCAGACATACTGAGTACAGTAAGCAGTGAACGCCGTCGCTGGCGGAATATATTTCTGAAGGCGAGTTTTAATATCAACATGATCTGTTAGTGGCTTCCCATGGCTGCGGTTGGTGATATCCTCGCAGCTCTTATACCGGGCGGAATGCTGACGATCAGGGCGAAAATAAGGATTAGAACCATCGGGGCGACAAAAACAAAAGTTGACATTTCACCGGTCATAAAGCTGATTGGAATTCCCCCCAGGTCCCGGGGCTCTGCCAGTTCAATACCGACGAATGCAAACCAGGCGATCAGCGGTAGCGACAGGATAAACCCCAGGGCAACGCTGAGCAGTGAAAGAATGCAGGTTTCCAGGGTAATTAATGAAACTATTGAAACAGGTTTGCTGCCGATTGCTTTTAAGACACCGAATTCCCGCGTCCGCTCCATCACTGACATAACGACCGTGTTCAGAACGCCAATAAAGACAATGAAAATCACAATTCCGAGAGTAAATTGATTGCTGCGCATCTTCGTTTGCATGGACTTAAAGAAGGATTCCTCAACAACCTGCCAGGGTGAGACGGTGAGTTCCGGCAGTTTCTTCTGTAGTAAGGTGGCGGTTTGTTGATTCTTGCTGTCATTCTTTACGAGCAGCGCGACCTCGTGAACTCTGCCGGGCATACTAAGAAACTGCTGCGCCGCAACCAGGGGTAAGAAGACCGTCGTTCTATCTGGCGAAATTCTCGTGCCGACCACGGCGTTGACGATATAAATATCGTTGGCGACTGATCCGTCCGCGCCCTGGGAAATCAGTACGAGTTCATCACCTGGACCGGTTTTCAGGGTTTCAGCAACGCCAGCCCCAATCATAGCCTTGTAATAGCCATTGGCGTCAGGCTTGCTGTCAAAATAGTGTCCCTTTGATATTTTTTGCTCCAGTCGACTCGTTGTTCTTTCCCTTTCAATATCAACACCGATTACCTGCACTGGTGTATTTCCCGTATCAGAATAGGACAAGGCAGGTGCAAACACCCGCAACGTGTGGCTTGTGATTTCGTCTTCGGCGTCGAGGGTTCTGCTCAGGTTTTCCGGGTCATCAATAGTCTTATGGACTTTTGGGCGATGAAGATAGTTCTCTTTATGAATTTGGATATGCCCGGTATGGTCCAGCGTAAATATGTCTACTGCGTTCTTAAAGCTGCCGTTGGTGAGTGAGATAGACAGGGCACACAGAATGTAGCCACCGGACATGCTGAGAGCGGTCAATAAGGATCTTCGGCGTTGGCGGAATATATTCCTGAATGCGAGCTTAAGTAACAACACTAGTCGTCCTTCATGGTGAAATTACCATGTTCAGCGAGTCGGGAAGCGTTCGGCCGCAAGGCGCGTCTCGAAAGGGAATGGCGGCCCCGCCACTGCGCCTTGTCTTGAATCATTTGGGTCGCTCTGAACATGTCAATTTCACCATGAAGGACTATTAGAACCGGCTCTTGAGGTTACGCAGTGTGAAAATTGATTCATCTACTTCCGGCGAGTCAAATTCCAACTCATTATAAACAATGACTGTCTTGTTGCCTTTTTTGTTGAGGGGAATCATTTCCAGAATGGAAGGTATAAATTTGCCGGAAAAATTCTTCATTTCCCTGAACTCCATTTT
>LWDU01032022.1_pt1 | contig 64417 bp, 50 predicted proteins | sample 727161 | NCBI WGS metagenome assembly LWDU01 (sample SAMN04566230, study PRJNA314399) | hydrothermal vent metagenome | isolation source: deep sea hydrothermal plume seawater | place: Mexico: Gulf of California, Guaymas Basin | collected 2004-07-11 | reverse complement strand
GTCTGGCATGATAGGCTCAAAGAATGGGTTGGTGATTCCACCATAATGCATAATCCAGTTGACCCAGATATCAGGATGGAGGATGTCGAGAAAAAGAAAAATCAAATTTTATTCATGGGAAGGGATGATCCCATCAAAAATGCGGGCCTTGCCATAAAGGCAGTGGAAATGGCGCGCAAGACAAATCCTGAACTGCAGTTGATGATGACTGGAATTGATTCCACGAATGCTCTGGCGGCTCCTTATTCGGGTCAGGGCTGGTTGAATGCCCTAGGGTGGGTTAGCGAGGAGGAGAAGCGGTTGTTACTCAATGAATCGGCTATGTTGCTGGTGCCTTCACAGTTTGAGTGTCAGCCGATGGTTGTGTTGGAGGCGCAGGCTTGTGGGTTGCCGGTGTTGGGGAGTGCGGCTGTTGCTGAGGTAATCGAGGGTGTGCATGAAGTGAAGTCCATGAAAACTGAAAAATGGTGTATGGAGATAATATCCCAAGGCTCAAAGAAATGAATAATTGAAGGTAAAATAAAATCCGAGAATTTTATTCTCTATTCATTGGGTTTTTTTGAATGGTATCCATCATTACTTTTGCAGACGCACCCCAACTATGTCTCTTCAAAGCTTCTTGCTGGGCTTTTTGCCCGTTTAGTTTTATATTTTCTATGAAGTTTTTTTCTTGGATTAAATTCACTCCATCTTTAACAAAGGTTTCAATTCCTATTTTTCTTAACCAACTTTCGGAATTGTCAATTTGATGCGCTTCAATATCTGTTGCAATAACGACTAAACCACTTGCTGCAAATTCAAACAATTTAATTGGGCTTGCAGTAATCCAAGATATTTCACCACCCATAGGTAATAATCCAATATCCATTGTAGAAAGTATTCTAGGGATTTCACTATGTTCAACTTTGCCAATTATTTCCAGCCAATTTCTTTCCTTGGACATGAATTCTAGTTCTTTCAACTGGTCACCTTCTCCAATGAGCTTTAAGGTCGCATTAATTCCCAATATTCTTAATTCCTCAACTAAATCAACAGTCAATATAATTCTTCTTTTTTTGTCAAGTCTTCCATGATAAACAAATTTCAATTCGGACTCGGTATTTGATGAATTTTTCAGATTAAATAATTGAGGATCTATTCCTGCTGAAATCGGTATAATCCTCATTGAATCTCCGAAAATAGATTCAATGAGTTTTGCATGTTCAACTGAAACCACAAATCCTGCATCAGCATACTTAAATGCCTTTTTCCATGATTTACGGAAGAGTATCCATTGTATTTTGGTTAGTATTCCTGGATAAGCAGGGGGCCCCCTATCAATTAAAAAGCATGGGATTTTTTTCTTTGCTGCAATCCTTAATCCACCAATCGCCCCTCTCCAATCAAATAAAATTATATCCGGTTTAATTTGATTAAGTAATTTTGATAAATGCCTTTTCACTGATATTTCAAATCCAATTCCTTTCAAGCCTTTCAATAGTGTTCTCCCAATTAAATGGAAACTTTGCGGCAGAGATTCATCAATAATTGACTCGCTAGGGCAAATAAAATGGACATCATGACCTAATTTTATCATCTCTTTTGATAAAAATAATTGAGTTGTTTGACAAAGGTCCAAACCGAATTTTCTGCCGGTGACCCAAAGTATCCGCACATTTTTTTCGAAGCCCTTCGACTATTCAATTTATTCTATGCTCTGTATACAAGAAGACAATGGTTCGGGAATTGTGAAATATAGGGAGTTAGAGGGCAAAGCATGGTTGACACCGGTGAAAAAATCCATTATGGGACATTTACTGATGATGACCGAAACATCGACAAATACAAAAGGGAATTGGGGCGTCTTAAGTCCTCTCCATCATTTAGATTAAGTGAATTATTTTCTCAACAAAAGCCTCGTTTTTCTGTATCTGAGGATTATTCTGAGGATAAAACTCATCGAAATTGCGTGGTATTATTCCCCACCAATGGAGTCGGTTTCGGACACTTCACTAGGATGTTGGCTGTGGCAAGAAAATTGAGATTATTAGACCCTGATTTAGAAATAGTTTTTTTCACAACTATGCCTACTTTACAAATATTAAAGGAAGAAGGTTTTCCAGCATATCATCTTCCAAACCGGAAAAAGTTCAATCAAATGGAGCCTTCAACATGGAATGCAATTAGCGAAGATATGTTGGCTAATGTTTTTACTATACACAAACCTAAAGTTTTCGTTTTTGATGGCACATACCCCTACCGAGGAATGTTGAATGCAATAAAAAGAAGAGAAGATATCACGCGGATATGGATGAGAAGGCCTACTGCAAAGAAAAAATCATCGAGTATTCCTGTAGATAGTCTAGATCATTTTGATCTTATTTTCAAACCAGAAGATAGTATTGAATCGGTTATTCGTGAATCTGAAAAAAAAATTCCATTTCACCGATGTAATCCAATCCTGTTAGTAGAAAAAGAAGAGATGCTAGATAAAATGGTTTTACGCAATAGACTTGGTATACCGAAAGATGCAATTGTTGCTTATGTTCAATTAGGAGCAGGGAGAATAAATGATATTCAATCTGATATTTCAATTACTTTAGACGCAATAAATAAATCTGGCGCGTGGGCAGTAATTGGGGAATCAATGCTTGGGCAAAGAATCTTTCTGGATGGAAAAAATAATATTAGAATATTAAGAGATTTTCCCAATTCAAAATATTTTAACTCATTTGACTTTGCAATAATAGCAGGTGGGTACAACTCTTATCATGAAGCGATTAGTTTCTCACTCCCATCAATCTGTATTCCAAATGTTGAAACCGGAATGGATGATCAAATTGAAAGAGCAAAGTTTGCTGAAGAAAAGGGATGTATGATTGTCATTGAAGATGTATCAAAGGCAAATATGAAAAAGGCAATAGCCCAACTCATGGATGAAAATGTTAGAACAGAGATGAAGGAGATTTCATCCCAATTAAAGAAACCAAATGGAGCTCTTGAAGTAGCAGAAAAACTGTGTGAAATTATGAATGAAGATTCATGATAAATGTTCAATTAATTGATCTTTTAATTTTATGTATTCAGGGCTTTCAAGCATTTCAGTCATATCCCAATTTCTCATTAGTAACCTTGTCTTTTCATCCATCTCATCTACAATCTCAAGAATTGATTGGATAACATGCTCTTTTGAACTTGGATGCAAAATCATTGCTGACTCAGAATTCCAACACTCCAACCAAGATAATTGCAATTTGTCTCCCCTAACTCGTTTCTTTAACAGGTTCATTAGGAAATGGTCACCATTATATTTTGATGTGATATATGTTAATACATTTTCATGTTTAATCGGAAATTCTTTCAGATGATGAATTGCTTCCTTAATTGTGAACATCTCATCTAGGACTTTATCAGTTATTTTATTCCCTCTCAAAACAGTATCTAGTAATATTTTCCTAAAACATTTCCAGCAATTTCTACAAGGTTCTCCAATTTTACCCCTTATACAGGATTGAGAAAGATTACTCAACCCAGCATCTATGATAATTTTGCTTGTGGCAACTTCACTCAAGCCAGCAACCGTTAAATTAAGAGGAATTCCAGCGCCTTTGAACATTGAACCCCAAGTTCGGTAATGGTTTCCATTTGGATAGTCTCGATATTTTTTATGACCTAAGCCATATGCAGATTCCGATATTGTTCCAAAGGCTATACTTTTGAAGGATAATAATTCTGAAAGTAAAACAGCTGGTGCTGAATTTGCTACATCGACAGGGAATCCAATAGGAGACCTGAGATATTCAAGGTCGGAATGAATCATATACACTTCTCGGCCAAGTGACATGAAATTTTTGCAAATTTCAATTGGTGCATCTTTATCATATAATGAACCTTTTCGAATTGGCCTATCCAAAAATACACAAACAGTATCTTCTGGCATTATCGATAATGCGGCAACAGAATCAACACCGCCGCTAAATGCAAGCGATGGGCGTGAATCTAATGTTGCAATATACGGCTCAATTGATTCATCAACAGGTCCAATATTGAATCTACTAACCACCTTCGTTGATTGGTAAAACTTTTCAGAAATTGGTTTTGGTAAAAGTAAATTTGAACCTACAAAAGGAAAGCAAAGCATAATACAAACCAAACCTAAATGATCTGCATGCAATTCTTCAAGCGAAAAGCCATTTGGTAGATGGAATTCACACCTTCTCTTCGCCATGCTATATTTTTCTGTTGGAACTAGGCGATCATCAGCGTCGGGGATAAAATCTAGGATGAGAATATTCGACTTTTGCTTCGCAAGAACTCTCATCAAACCACATCAAATTTAAATATTTAATAAAATGATTTCACGGTTTGAATTAATCCAGTATTTATGTCAATTGTAGGTAAATAACCAATTTCTTGTTCAGCTTTAGAAATATTAGCAAGTGAATGGCGGACATCCCCTTGCCTTGGTTCTACGTGTTTGGCTTCGATTTTTTCAATTCCTTCAAAAGACTCCGAAAGAATCTCTCTAATTTTTGAAAATAACTGATTTACAGAAATCTTTCCCCCACATGCAATATTATAGACGCTACCAAATGAATTAGGGTCATTTCCCATTAAGGCAGATATATTGGCTTGCACTGCATTTGAAACAAAGGTAAAGTCTCTGGTCTGGTTTCCATCTCCATAAATAATTGGAGGATTACCGTCGATTAAACACTGTACAAATTTAGGAATTACTGCTGCATACATCCCTCCGGGGTCTTGGCGGGGACCAAATATGTTGAAGTACCTCAATCCTATCATTTCCATTGAATATAATTCTGTGAAAACAGAAGAGTAAAGTTCAGACACTCTTTTCGTAATAGCATATGGTGAAAGGGGGTGCCCTATTCTTTCCTCAACCTTTGGCATTGTTATCTCATCACCATAAACAGAAGAACTAGATGCATAAACCACCCTTTTTATTCCGTTAATTCGGGCTGCATGAAAGATATTCAGTGTGCCTGTAATATTATGTGCATTTGTTGCAATTGGATTTTCGATTGACCTTGGCACTGAACCTAGGGCCGCCTGATGGCAAACCGCATCACAATCTTTGATTGCAGAAATACAAGTATCCCAATCTCTAATATCCCCTTTAATAAAGGTAAATCGCGGATTCTCTAAGAGATGGTTTATGTTCCTCATAAAACCTGAAATCAAGTTATCAATACAAACAACTTGTATTTTTTTCTGAATCAGTTCATCACAAATATGCGAGCCGATGAAACCGGCTCCACCTGTCACCAATACTTTGCTTATCATTAAAGTGCCCTCCTATAATTTTCCTGAAGAGCGAGGGCGTTATTAGTAATCCGCAATTCGTTGGTCACTAGGTTCGATTAATAATATACATCTAAAGAACTAAATGTTTTCTAAAATAAAGCCTGAAACCTGATCTGCCCCATTGGGCTTATGTAAATAAATCACTGAATCCCACATATCTTGGCGGTTTTGTTTATCCATTATATCTTCAATTGTTTTATTCAATTGCTTTTCTGAGAGACCATTAACAATGCGCATAAATCCTTTTTCGACCGCTTTTTTAATTCTTTTATCTCGGCTTTCACTTCCAATTCCAATGGTTGGAATGCAAATTGCTGGTAAAGAATGATGAATAGATGTATGAAATGTTTCAAAGGATCCTGCCATTATTGTGAAATCAAAAGCCGGAAAATATCTTGTCAGTGGATAATCCCTAATTACTCTTATTCTGTCATTATTTATATTTTGAAATCTAGAACCAACAATTGATTCACCTATCACAATCCAGACATCAACTAGCTCCAATGCATCTAAGATAAAGGACATTTCTTTTTCCAATAATTTGTAGCCATTTTCCGTGTTTTGTAAAAATACAACCGTAGCATCCTGTGGTAAACCCAATTGGTTACGAATTTCTTCTCTTGAAGGGGGTGATTCTTCAAATTCAACTAACTGGATTGGGTCTGTATATACAACATTCAAAATACTTGAATTATCTTGCTGATGCTCATCGAAAGGGACTCCTGGTTTGACAACTACATCGAATGGTTTGCTGGATTCTTTATTTTCATTAATCTTTAATTTGTGTTTTATATTGCGTTTTATTTCAATTGTAAAAATACCATCCGAATTTGCTAATGCTTTTATCATCCCAAAGTGTTGATAGTTTCCATCAAAAACAAATACCTTCGGCTGGTGGTTGTCTAATACTAATTCAATATACTCTTGCAAGATTGGATTCCAAACTGAAGTTGGCATGTCGTTGAATGACTTCCTGTTTGGAATATGATATGCCGGAAATCCATAATCTTGAATGATATTCAATGAAGTCATTGTGGTGATGAAAATTATTTCCATATTCGGATTTCTTTGATTGATTTTTTGTGCAACTGCTAAGGATCTAGAAAAGTGTTCAAATCCATCTTCATCTGTTGGAAAGAATACTACACAATCTCTCCTCTTTTGAGATTTTTTCCCATAATAGTTTTCTTCAAGTACAATCATTTGTGTTTTCTTGAATACTGACTGTAAAAATAACGTTAAAATATTAAAGGGAATGAATATTAATTTCCAAGGCTTTTCAAATGCCCTCACAAAAATAGTACTAAGTTTGAAGGTTTTTGAGTTACGTATTTTTCTTAACTCAAATTTATAAGATTCTGCATTAGTTCTAGAAGAATTCAATGAATCATCTGATTCATCGAATATGCCTTCTTGCATGGCCAAGCCTTCAAGTAGGAATATTTGACAGTTGCTAGACGATGCCGTGTGGGAATAGAATTACTACCATGCTATTGAGATGCCAAAGAGAATTGTCGAAATGCTAAAATAAAACTAAGCAGGGGATTTGGGTGTGGACCCTATTACTTTGCAGGGAAATCCTAACCAAATGTTGAGAGAATTACTAAGGCAAAGTAATCTACCCGTTGATGGAAAGAAGGCAAGACTCATCACTCGTTTAATTGGCAATTCAATTTTAGCAGAAAAAAAAATTAATTCAGAGAAAGTATTGGTTCTATCATATGATGATAGACATAATTGGGGTAAGTTGTTTCTTGAAGAAATGAAGGAAATAAAAGGTGTTAATTGCAGTCTATTCAACACTGCAGATGAAGTTCCTGATGCTGAAAATGTTTTTGTATACATCCATCCAGACCATACGATTAATAGAGAAAATGACAGAATTATAATTGAAGCACTTCAAAATCATACAAAAACTACTTTCATGCCAACACTCAAGGAATTATTCCTTTATGATGAAAAGATTGGACAATCCAAAGAATACGCCTCTTGGCTACCAAAAACATGGTTTTTCACTGATTTTGATTGTGCTTATAGGCAAATAAGTCTTATGGATTTCCCATTTATTTCTAAATCAAATGAAGGGGCTGCTTCATCAAACATACGCTTTATTGCGGATAAAAGAAATGCGGAGCTCGAGTTAAAGACTGTATTTTCTGAAAAAGGTTTACCTAGACATGATAATAGAAAAATTGGTTTAGTCCAGCAAGGATATGTATTGTGGCAAGAATTCCTCCCCAATAATAATAATGATTGGAGAGTAATAATGATGAATAAAAAATATGCATGGGTTTTAAAGAGGCATAACAGGCCAAATGTTCCCTTTGCTTCAGGTTCAGGCAATATAGAACAGATTGAGAAATTGAACCCAATGATTGAAGATATACTAAATTTTACTTTAGATTTTGTAAATGAATTTGATTATAATTTTACAGGTGTAGATATTGTTATAAATAAAGATGGAGAATATAAATTACTTGAAACAACTACTGGTTGGGCTTCACCTGGTTACACAGAGTGTAAGGTTTTCATTCGGAACGAAACCGGTGAATGGGCTCCTTCCATATTCAAAGGTAAAGACCAGTGGTTAATTGCCGCATTAAGCATGGATTGCTTGATTAAGCAAAAAATGGACAATTAATCATTCTTCAGGCTCTGTAAATTTTATTCTTTCAAAATGACTAACTAATTTCCCAAAAGTGACCAAAACCCATTCCAATCTTGATGTTCCTGGGTGATATAATGAGTGCATTTCAGACCACCCAGATTCACATGCTCTTGATAGAATCCAAAACTTTTTTTCGTCAACTTTAACAAACCTTATTCGCCATTCATCAAGAATAAGATGAATGTGGTTTTGAGATACTCTAAAGTGTAAAGCATTCCAACCTCTCTTTTGGGCACTTTTAATAAAAGCAACAGGCATTGAGAGGTCGTCAAAGTCGTCAGATAATATCGTCATTATTTGATTCGATACAAGAAGGTGTTATAATAATTTTGAAAATGGCATCCTAACCTATTAATTTGAAATAATGATTTCCATTTTACTATGATCTGATGCTTCAGAAACAGAACTAAGATGCTCCCAAACAATATCGCTTGTTGAATTTCTTGGTAGTTGAATTATCATTTGTCCACCTGCCTTTAGCCATTGATTTTTTATGTTTGAAATAAAATAATCCCAAGTATCAGAGCCCCATGGAACTCCTTGTTTTTTGTTAAAAGTAATTGAAAGTGCAGTTATTAAATCAAATGGAGCCTGCTCGAGAAGAGGTAGTTCTCCATTATCCATAACTGTGCCATCAATGAAAGGAACATTCAAAACCTTACATAAATCTTGATATAATTCCGAGTCATCTTCTAATCCAATTCCATTATGTCCAAGAAAATTAGCAATTGATATGAAATGACCACCACGACAGCCGATTTCCAAGATCTGCAATTCTGTACTCTCTAACAAACCCATTCTAGTTGCGAAGTTGAATTTTGAGTCAAAATATCTTGTTGGGTGCATAAATTTTAGGTGATTACTCCATTTTCTTATTCCATTCATATTAAGATATTTTTTCTGGAGCAAATGATGCTCCTCAACATCCACCGACTCCAAAATAAAGATGTAAAACTGAACAATTGGACTGTCAGAGGAAAAGTGTTTTCCATCAAGAAATGATAACTTTTCATTAATTACAGAATAAATTCTTGAATAAATACCCTCGGCTAGTTCATCCGAAACTCCAGGAATGGGATGTTGTCTTATTGGTGGGTTTTTTAAATCATTTAAAGCGTCATTCAAAGAGCCATCGTCTTGTTCCATATTCTCAATCATTTCTTGAATACCATCTAGTTTTTGATAGGCAGCATCTAATCTTTGAAAAAGTTCTACAATTAATCGCCGAGTATTAGACGTTCCATGCTCTCTCATCATTACTTTCAATTGATTAATATCAAATTCTCCATAATCTTCCATCAAATCACCTTCGCTAAATACTCTCAATAAAGATTGTTTGATAAAGGGTTTCATCCAACCCAATAGAAAATTATGAAATAATAGTTGAGTAAATATTGAATAGGATTAGTAAGTCGCAATAGATGTGCCTAATAATGATGTCATTTACATTGCAACCGATAGGCTTTGGGTTGGTAGACTAAAACTATTCGGAGGGTTTAACAAATTCCCTAATATTGAAAGAATGGCGCAGCATGGAACCACATATCGTAATGCAACATCCGCTGCTGGCTCTACAGTTATGTGCCATTCTTGCGAATGGACTGGGAAGCAGTCATGGGAATTACACTGTAGTGATGATTATAAGAATATCAAGTACAATAGTCCAATGCCTAATCAAGAGACTGTGTTTTCGGATATGATAAAGAATGGATATGAATGTCATATAATAATGCATGATAGACCCCCAGACAAGTATTATTCTGGATATGCAAACTGTTACGGATTATGGCCGGATGAAGTTATCAAGCATCCAATTCTTGACGAAAAAGATGCCACTAGAGAAAAACAAATAATGATGGCTGCTACAATTGTTGATGAAGCGAGAAAAAATGGAAAGAAGGCTTTTGTTTGGATAAAATGCAATGGTGCAAATCAACGTCGAATTCATTATTTAGATTATGCAGGCCAAAAAAGAGTTACTAGAGAAGACCTCTATAATTGTGAAATTGACGAATCAATTGGTTCTCTTCTCGATCACTATAATTATCCATCAAAAGAAGCACCAGATATCTGGTTTGCCTCTGATCATGGGGCGTTTTGTGGGGAAGGGGCAAGATTCCATTATGGTTATCATTTGGATCAAGAAATTATTCATGTACCTCTTGTTTGCTCAACCCGAAACGAAGGCCAAGAAAACTATACTGATGTGTTCAGCATGAAACAATTGCGATTTATGCTTCAAGGTAAACCCGTTGTTAAAGAAGAATTGGTCTATGCTGAAACATTATTCCCTGGGCAGGTTCGATTACGCTATGATCCTCACAAATATTCAATGGCAAAAATAATGGTTAGAAATCAAAGGTACAAATATATTTACAATTCATGGGGGCCAGATGGCTGGAGTGAAGAACCCGTCGAAGAGTTTTATGACCTTGTTTATGACCCCCATGAAAAGAATAACCTAGCAGATACATTTCTTGGAAAATATGTAGATGTGGCTAGACCAAATAGAAACCTCCCCCGTCAAAAAACATTTTCAAGAATTCACCCCGAAAAAGAATGGGCTTCTGAAGCTAGTTCTTCTGAAAATTTAGAATGGCCACAAGGCGTGGATTGGTGTAAATCCTTAGCAAGATCTGGGTGGGTTCACATTTACACTTTGATTGAAGAATTCAGAGCCGAGGCCAAGAAAATTTGGGTGAAAACTGGAAGAGAAGAAGCTTTCACATTGTGAGTTTTATTTCACATATTATGGTGAGTAAAAACCCACCAATAACTTGGGTTTTAGGTATAGATTACACCGAAATCATCAAACCAATAGTTACAATGGGCACATTGTGACAATCGCTTTGCTGGTCGCAGGAAGGGGAACTAGATTCAATAACCATATCCCGAAGTGTTTAATGGATGTGGGTGGGCAATCTCTGCTGGAGAGGACCATCTCTTTGATTCGCAATAATTCAAAAGTTATTCCAATACTTGTCATTACGGGATATATGGGGGAAGAAGTCAGAAAGGTTGCTGAAAGACTCAAAGACAATAATCTAACTGTGATTCACAACGTAAAGTTTGAAGAAGATCAAAATATTCTTTCAGCTCAAGTCGCAATCAAGTCTTCTTCAAAAGAGATACTAATCCTTGAAGGGGATTGCATCTTCAATGAGTTTTCAATTAATGAATTTATTTCTAGAATGGGAGTTGGGGAAAACGTGTTCTTCACAAAAGATTATGCACTTTTTACCCGTGAAAATGCTATTATTAAATCAAATAATGAGGATTTTTCAGGATATTTGAAGGGTGAGAGAGGAGCAGAAATGGAAATGGATGGATGGACAAATATGGCTGGTGCAGTATTATTTAATGAAAGTGCAATGCTTAAGGTGTCTGGATTCCTTGAAAATTCAAAGTTTAAATCAAATTCAACCTATTATTTCCAACCTCTTCTTGAAGATGCAAGTTTGACATCGAAGGTACACCTCTTATCAAATAATTCGATGTTTATCACTTTTAATACTCAATTTGAATATTTAGATTCAATGGCAAAGATTGGAGTTGAAACAATAATTAGCCTATTTAATGTCGATTTATTGAACCATGTTGAAGGGTTTAGTAAAAAAAGGGTTGAATGGCTAAAGGAAAAAATCATTACTGAAGGGATCTGGAATCTTCCAATTTGTATTGATGGCGAATATGGGATAGTAATGGATGGACAACATCGAATGGAGGTTGCCAAGTCCCTTGGTTTGTCTAATATCCCTGTACTAAAGTTTACTCATCAAGAAGTAGAGTTTTGGTCATTGAGAGACAACCATGAGGTTTCATTACACCAAATTATTGAAAACCACTCCACTGGAAATGTATATCCATATAAAACTGTAAAATATGGTTTTCCAATTGAAGTTCCCGAATGTTCAATAAGCCTGGAGGAATTAAGATGATAAATTATTGCGTTAGGACAATTACTGCTTTCATTGATGATAACTCTGTAGATACTATACCGCAGTTTGTCGAAGCAAGTAAGGCTTTTGAGGAAAGGGGCATCAGTGTACGAACAAGAAGAGTTTCTTTTAAACAAAAGAATTGGAAGGAGAGTTCAATAGAACAAACTTCAGCATCATTAACCTCCATGGGGATATGGGGGTTTTCTGCAACCTTTGATGACCCTAAAGACCCTGCCCAAATCACCTCTGCTTGGTCTATTATTGAAAATTCAGATGATGGATTTGTAAATTTTCTTCTAAAAAATAATGGTAATGGTTTAGACACAAATACAATTTCCCCTCTTGTTGACTTCATTATGAAAGTAAGCAAAAGAAAAAATGGAATAGATAATTTTCGGGTTGGAGTTTCGTTTGGAGTAGATAGACCAACGCCATTTTTCCCATATTCTGCTTTCGCTGAAAATAATACGTTTGCTGTTGGCCTAGAATATATTAATGTCATTCTTCAAGTTATTGAAGAAAATAATAGGAGTTCGTTAACCACAATAAAAAATAAAATTATCGAAAAGATGGAAGTTATTTGCAAGGAGATATGTGCAGTTTGTGAAGATATCGAGAAGCAAACTTCAATGAAATTTATTGGTATTGACCTATCTTTAGCTCCATACCCATATCCTCTTGAGGAGCAGAGTGTTATTGAAATAATTGAAGAATTAGGTCAAATTGGGCGCTCTCGAGGAGAAACTGGATTTAAGTTTGGCGATAATGGTAGTTTATTCATCCATACATTTTTGACAAATATCATCAAAAGTTTGGAAATAAACCCTGAATTATTAACTACTGGATTTAACGGTGTAATGTACTCTGTTCTTGAAGATACGAGATTAAGTCAGCGATATGCTTCTGGTAATTTTAACATTAGTGATTTATTATTAACAGCAACAACATGTGGTTGCGGAATCGACATGCTGCCACTCGTAAGCAGAGGTGCAAAGAAAGCAATTGGTAGTATGATTATGGATATATTTGCATTAAGTTCCACTCTGGATAAACCCCTTGGTTGTAGAGTTCTACCAATTCAAAATTCAAGACCTGGTGATTGGACGAACTTTAAGCACTTATTTTTTACCAATACGATTGTTCAAGACCATGGTATTGGGATAAGTATCCATCAATTACCAGCCCAAAAAGATGACCCAGATGTATACTTTGAAAGGAGAGGATGAAATTTTTAACGATGAAATCCATAAGATCTTTCAGGATCGTTCTTCAAAAATCACAGGTCATGACCCTTGGAGGTATGGAGAACAATTATCTCTTTTAACAGATGAAATAGAATTTAATTGGTTAAAGAAAAATTTTGATTATAATGATGAAGATGTGATAATAGATATCGGATGTGGTACTGGGCGCCATGTTCAAATGATGGCTCAAGAATTTAAAGCAAAAAAAATAATTGGCTGCGACTTTATTCAGAAAAATATTGATTTCCTGCGCTTGATGATCGAAGAAAATGAATTAGAAAATGTAGAGGGAGTTGTTTGCTCAGGTGTGGATTTTTCAGAGCATGTTGGAGTTGAAAGATGTAATTATATCATTGCTATCGGGTTAGTCCAATATTTGGTTACAGATGGTGAATTGCAACAGTTCGTAGATTGTTGTGAAAAATTATTACAAAAGGGTGGTTCTGTTATTTTGAAACACCCCCTTTCTAGTGTTCCATCATACATTAAAGATTATGTTAGAGAAGAAATGGATACAAGATATATAGCAAAATATCATGATTTGAATGATTTAATGAAACCATTTTTAAGTAAGTTTGAATTGATGAAAATTGAACGGACATTTACAATTCAAAATTCTGGCGTATATCTCGAAAAAATTGAATCCGATGAGCGCGCCCGACAGATGTGGATACATCTAGTGAAAAAATGAATTAAATTCAGTGGTGAGGTGTAGACATGGATAAAGAAAAACTTCTTCCTGTAATGAATGAACCTAATCCGTTCTTCAAAGGACCTTCTGAAATAATAAGAAATTCATTCCAAAATAAAAAAATGATTAAACAGTTTATCAAAAGGGATTTTAAAAATAAGTATCGGGGTTCTCTTCTAGGATATTTTTGGTCACTTCTTGCCCCATTTATGCAGTGTATGGTATATTATCTGCTGATTGTATTCTGGAGAGGAGGATATGAACGGAAACCGCTTTGGTTATTTGGAGGAATACTAGCATTTGGATTATTCATTAATTTAACAAAAATAACGATGGATGGATTAACAAAAAATATTGGCTTAATCAAAAAGATGTATTTTCCGCGAGAGTTATTTGCCGTATCTACGATGTTTTCGCAGTTGATTATTTTATCATTAAGTATGATTATATTAATTCCTTTATTGCTAAAATATGGATTTACCATTAGTTTCTACACTCTTCTTGTCCCTTTGGGACTTCTAGGAATTACCATGATTGCACTGGGAATTGGCTGGATGTTTTGCTGTGCAAATGCCGTTTACAATGACATTGGTATGACCTTAAAATATATTTTTACAGGTTTATTCTTCGGCAGCCCAATCCTTTGGCGTATTGAAGATTTTTTCAGCCCATCAAGGATTCCTCCTGAATATTTGACTACTTACTTTTATTGTAATCCATTAGCAGTATTTCTTACAATGTTTAGGTACGGTTTAGATGGAGTTGCACCACCACTTCCATTGATGAATGCTGTTGTTGCATTCATTACAGCTTTTGTTTTATTATTGACAGGGATGTGTATTTTCAAGCGATATGAAGCAGGGGTGATACAATCAATCTGAAAAAACCTGTTATTATTGCTGAGAATATCTATTTGACTTACATAATGCCAGATGGTTTCAAAACAGCGGTGCGAAGTATTGGTGGGTTTATTGGCAAAAAAATATTCGGACCACATAGAACTTATTCTGCTCTAAAAGACATAAGTTTTACATTGCGAGAAGGAGAAATGTTGGGGGTTATCGGGAAAAATGGTTCTGGAAAGTCAACTCTCATGCAATGTATGGCTGGAATTTTTCGCCCAACATCAGGAGTCGTTAGGTCCGAAATTAATCCCTTTTTACTAGCTGGAGTAGGTACTGGATATTCTGCATCATTGACAGGAAAAGAGAATTTGATGCTGTATGGGAGCATGCTTGGACTAACTGAAGAAGAGATTAACGAATTAATGCCGGCGATGGTTGAATTCTCAGAGTTAGAAGATTTTATTGATGAGCCAATGAAAACATATTCTTCTGGAATGAAAGCGAGATTGGGAATTACAGGCTTGGCTTCTTTCAAACCTGATGTTCTTTTAATCGATGAAGTTCTTGGGGTAGGGGATCCTACATTCAAAGAAAAATCTCAGAAATTGATTATGGATATGATTGATAATGCCTCTACTGTTATGATGGCTTCCCAGAGTTTTAATTTGTTGAAAAATATGTGTGATAGGATTATTATGCTAGAAAAGGGGGAAATTATAGCATTAGGTGACCCTTCAGATGTAATAGACGTTTTTCATGGACGGAAAGACCCTTCCGAAGTCTCTCCTGAGAAAAGAGATGAATGTGAGTGAATGGAGGAATTGTTCATCAAAGAAATTTTACTTTTCATACTCTATTTAGTCGCAATTTCATATTCAATTGGATTGACTATGATTTGGCTCATAGTAATAATGGATAAAGAACGCAAATCAATTCACCATAAACCTAAGCGTATTAATGGGAGAGTTAAGCCTTCTATTGATGATATAAATAAAGGGGTTGATGGTTCCACCTTTATTAATTTACAAGGGCAAGATGTTGATGAGGTTGATGAAGTATTTTCAATTTCTAAACCAAAAGTAAAAAGAAAAGTGTCGATTTCTAAAAATCAAGAAAATGTCTCAAATATGAGTGCCTACGAAATCAATCAATATTTGAAAAATTTTGGAATTATATCTGAGTTAACAGATGAGCAGAAGGGAACATTACTAGTCGAATACTTAGATGGTACTGAAATTGGAAACCTGAGAAAGTTATACTCTGACGGAGAATTTGAACTACTGAGAAAATATGGAAAGGCTAGAATTAACATTCATCCAAATGAAATTGTTCCCCATATTATTCTTGTTCGTTCATATTTTAAAATGAAGAAATATGAGGATTGCATTAACCAGTGCGATTTAATTTTATCCTTCGAACCAAATTATTTAGATGCTTTTAGATTTATTGCGCGCTCTCATCGGGCAATGGGGATGGATGAGAAGGCTGCTATGGTTTTTAAGAAACTAGCAGAACTAGCCTGGGATGATATTGACTCAAGATTTTCACTGATGAGGCATTATTGGAATAAAAGAGAATATATTATTGCTCAAAGTTACATAGAGGAATTGTTACAATTAGCACCAGATGATATCAGATATCATGTTTATTCAGGAAGAATCCTTCAACGATTGCAGCAATTTGAAAAAGCAATTGATAGATGGAATAGTTTGCTAGCACTAGATCCAGATAATATTGATGCTCTGCTTGGGCTAGGTCAATCTTATTATGCCTTTGAAAATCCTAATCGTGGATTGAAATTTTTATTAATAGCGAATGAAATTGATAGAGGTGATTCAAGAATTGTGAAAGCAATGACCCAAATATACATTTCATTGGGTTTAATGGATAAAGCCTTGAATTGTTTAGAGGAGCAATGTATTAATTACCCCTTGGATATAGGTTATTGGACAAAAAGAATTTCACTAGTTTTAAGGACTTATGGGGATTCATTAGGAAATTCACTGCTTGACGAAGTAATTCAAACGAACTCAGATTCACTTGAAGGATATTATTTAGCGATAATTCTAGCAAATGATTTCTCTTTGAATGAAAAGGGGGAGGAATTTCTATCTATTACCTTATCTAAATTTCAAAACCATTTCGATATTCATTTAGAATTATCAAAAAGATTTATCAAAAGTGATTTCATTGGAAAAGCATTTCTTCATCTTAAAGAAGCACAAAAAAAATCAAGCCAAGACAATAGGGTTCAACCAGTAAAGCAACAAATTGATGACTTTTTAGATGAAATAGAAATGACAAAAGATATATTTTACAATGAAGGGGAAATAAATAGTAAGGTTTTGAAGACTGATTTGATTTTCTCAAAAATTATTGGAAAGTGCCAAAGTAATGTTAATCTTGATTGGAAATTTGAACGTAAAGTTGCAATGGTTTCTTCGACTCTTGGAAGGGGGGGATCTGAAAGACAAGTCGTTGCATGTCTATCTGGATTATCTTTAGCAAAAGAGTGGGCGGATGTAAAGTTGTTTTGCAATATAATTGATAATTCAAAGGGTAAATATAGGACATTTGAAAAAGAGGTATTAGATTTAGGTATTTCAATATTAGAATATGGAAGGCAAATGGAACAAAATTCAACAGAGATTAAACTTAATACAGAAATAGATAAATTGTTGGATCTCCTACCACAAAAATTGTCAAAGAGTATTCGCATATTAGCAAATGAATTTTCTTTGTATAAGCCTTCCATTGTTCATTCATGGCAAGATGGAATGAATATTATTGCGGCTATAGCCGCATTTATTTCGGGAGTTCCGAGTATTATCATGTTTGCAAGGTCGCTAAGGCCTGATCAAAAAACAATAATGCATACATATAATAAAAAATACTACAAAGGTTCCTACAAATCTATTCTTGAAAGTCCAAGAGCATTATTGGTTCATAATAGTAAAGCAGGCGTTAATAGTTATGCAAATTGGTTAGGGATGAAAGGTGCTGAATTCAAAGTAATATACAATGGAATAGATTTTGAAAAGGTACTGAAAGTGGAACCGAATGGGATTCAAGATATTCTTACTGAACTTAATTTGCCATTAAATGCCTTTATCATTGGCTCTGTGTTTAGAATTGTCGATGAAAAACGACCGAGATTATGGGTTGAAACTGCTATTCAAATAATTAAAGAAAAGAAAAATGTTCATTTTATTCTAGTCGGAGGTGGTGCTTTACTTGAAACATTAAGAAAAGAAATTGAAGATACCGGCTTTTCTGAAAATATTCACCTAGTTGGCCAATCAAAGGTGGTTGCTTCATGGTTGGACTTATTTGACTTATTTTTATTGACCTCAAGGGTTGAAGGTTTACCAAATGTTCTAATTGAAGCACAAATGATGGGGCTACCTGTAATCTCTACTGATGCAGGTGGAGCAAATGAAACATTTATTGAGGGGGAAACTGGTTATCTTTGTATGGATACAACACCTTCTTCTCTCTCAGAAATTATCACTTCAGTAATGAATGATGAATTATGGATGATGAATGCTTCGTTCAAAGCTAAAGAAGTTTCAAAGAAAAAATTTGGACAAAAAGAAATGATTGATACATTACTAAATATTTATGAAGGTTCTATCTAAAGTTCTCGTCTAAAGTTATCCCTGCTTAAGGAATATAAATTATTCATGTTCTCGGCAATATTGATACCATATCTGCCGCCGCCGGAAAACAACGAAGCGGCCGCAACACAGCCGCTATGGGATGGGATTAGATGACTAACACAGTTTCAACAGCACCAGATGGCAGAGAATTCCCTCTTCCAAGTGAAGAAGAAATAGCACAAGATTTAGTGAAAATCAAGGCACTGGCAGCCGAAGCCCGTGAACGCGGTGATGAAATCGTTGTAGTAATGGGAATGGGGTTCGTTGGAATTGTTATGGCCGCAATCGTAGCAGACGTGCCTGGAAAATTCGTCATCGGCTGCCAAAGACCGTCGGTACGCAGTTTCTGGAAGGTACCAATCCTAAACACGGGAGTCAGCCCATTAGAAGCCGAGGACCCTGAAGTTGCAGAGTTGATTCAACGAACTATCAGTGAAAAGAAATCATTCATTGCCACGTTCAATGATGATTGCTTGAAATTAGCTGATTGTATCATTGTAGATGTACAATGTGATTACATTAAACATGAACTTGGAAATGTTCGTAATGGTACAGCGGATGTGAAGGCGCTAGAGGCAACAATGCGCACCATCGGTAGCAAGAAGCCTGCTCATGCCCTAACTCTAATCGAGACCACTGTAGCGCCAGGTACTACCGAATATGTTGCATGGCCAATCCTCAAGAAAGCCTTCAAAGACCGTGGAATAGAGAGCGAACCCCTGCTGGCACATTCGTTCGAACGAGTCATGCCAGGAAGGGAGTATGTGTCTTCAATTCGTGATTTCTGGCGAGTTTGTTCAGGAGTTAACAAGGAATCAAGAGCAAGAGTGACCAAGTTCCTGCACGAGGTTCTGAACACCGATGAATTCCCACTAACCGTTATGGATAGACCAATCGAGTCCGAGACTACAAAAATCATGGAAAATTCATACCGCGCAACTATCCTTGCCTACATGGATGAATGGAGTACATTCGCTGAAAGAAATGGAGTCGATATCGCCAAGGTCATCAAAGCCATCAAGATGAGGCCGACCCATAGTAACATGATCTTCCCCGGCCCTGGAATCGGTGGATATTGCCTTCCAAAGGATGGAGGGCTAGGATATTGGTCGTATGGAAACATCCTTGGTTTCAATGATGATATCTTCAAGATAACGCCGCTAAATCACCAGAGATACCTTGCGAAACATGGGGAAGAACACCGGTGGGGCGGAGATTCTAGTCTGTGGGGCATCTTATCGCCAAGATGTCGGAGATACCCGCTACAGTGGTTCAGAATTAGTAGTTAGGAAGTTAACAGAAATGGGAGCATTGGTAAGCGTCCACGACCCCTATGTCCAGAATTGGGATGAATTTGAAGGACAAGATGAAGATGCCCACGGCAAGAAGCAATTCTTCCGTAACCAAGATGGCCTTTCCAGTCTGAGTATTGAATCAGATTTGGCAAAAAGCCTAGCAGGCATGGATGCAGTAGTTTTGGCTGTTCCACATTCAGAATACCTAACACTTGACCCTGAGGATATGGTCGCATTAGTCGGCAGACCATTTGCAATAATCGATTGTTTCTGCATCCTCGATGATGATGTTATCCGTCGCTACATCGAATTAGGCTGTGAAGTTAAGGGATTAGGGCGTGGCCACATCAAGAGAATCAAGGATTCTGTGGCTCAAGCAAAGTTGTGAACTAAATATTCAATTAGTTTCCAGCATCAAACATCTCTTTCAGAGAGCCATCTTCCAGCATCTCAAGAGCGATATCGGAGCCACCAATCAACTCGCCATGAACGTAAACTTGTGGCATGGTTGGAAAGTCTGACCACTCACAGATACGTGGAATTGCGCGTGGGTCTGATAATACATCGACGCTAGCGAAAGGCTCGCCAAAACTCTGCATAACTTGTGCAGCACGGTTGCTAAATCCGCATTGTGCTTCGTTTGGTGTGCCCTTCATAAACAGAACCAAGGAGTTTTCATCAACTATTTTCTGTATGTCTTCATCTGTCCAATCCATTGTATCATCCTCATTCTATGTGACCTTGTTTTTTCAGGCTCTTGATATGAATTCCTGTACCGCCACCATGGGGGTGGAATACAGTATCTCCAGTTTTTTCGGCCTGCTCAGGAGTCATGCATTTTAGGTCGATTGCATGAACTGCGTGGGGAATATGTGGTTTGAAATGATTGAGAATTATTTTCTGTCTTTGTAATGGACGCATCCCAACAAAACTTTCGCAAATTACACGGACGTGGAAATGGTCCATTGAACCAGTTAGGTCAACAACCTCAATTTCGGCATCTGGAAGCACTTTTCGTACTTCATCGGACATCCATTCTACGCTCGGCATCTACGTCTCCGGTCACCTGCGGGGGGCAAGGATGCTTTCAACCATTGTCTCATCGCAGCCTACATGGCAGAGGGTGAAGAGAGGCGCCCACAACTGTTGCGTGACAGTGTTTGGTTAACTGCATCTGACCTGATTTCTATCTTTGCAGGTTTACTCGGACAAGTCATTCTAACGCATGCTCTTCTCTCCGAAGAATACGGATTGTTTGTTGTACTCATCGATGCCTTTGCCTTGATGTTTATGCTAATTGATGCTGGATTGCCTACTATCATCACTCGAGATATCCCCCGAGCCCGAGGACAAGCAAGAGATTTGGTCCATAGAACCTTGAGGATTCAAGCAGTCTTGGCAGCAATTTTCCTGCCAATTGGTTTGTTTAGCGGCTTTCTCATTTGGCCTAATATTCCGGTTCTATTGTTAATTTGTTGTTCACTGATTCCAATCTTCTCCATCTTCACCTATGCCCATAGGAGTGCACTACGAGCCCTGGGTGAGGCAAGACAAGAAGCAGTCGTCAAAGTTCTTGAGAGGATAGTAGTTACCTCAGGCTATGCAATTCTCCTTTGGAATGGAGTTTCAAATCCAACATGGTATGCGCTATCATTCCTAAGTGGGGTTATAATTAGTTTAGGATATGCGGTATGGCGGGGTGAGAAAACTACTCTACTCTATACTGGAGAGGAAGGTGAAGATGTGCTGCTCGATGCCAAACAATTACTCCTCTCAGCCCTTCCTTTTGCTGTAACACTCGGTATTCTGCCACTGCTTGGGAGAATGGAAAAAGTCATGTTGGCAAGTTGGGATACATACTCCAGTGCAGCATTATTCCATGTAGCATATCTTGCATATTTGGCAGGCCTAACCGTTCCTCAAGCCATGAGAGCGGCTTTCTTACCTATCCTTGGAGATTCAAGAAAAGAGTCTCAAATAACTCTCAGTGAAGTTCGAAAGGCACGAAATCTCGTAAACCTCCTGATTCCAATCGGGATGATAGGTGGGGCAATTATTGTTTATTTCCTTTTTCCGTTGGCTTTCCCAGAACAATATAATGATGGGAGCATGGGTAGGACTGCATTCGAATTATTCCTCTTAATGTTAGCAGGTTGGGCGGCGACCATGTTAGCGGTACCAACCTATGTCGAAGTATGTGCAGGTAAGAGGCCGTGGCTATTCACACGAATGCTTGCTGAAGCGGCAGTAATTGCTGTCATCGTTGCAATATTTGCAATTCCTGCTTGGGGAGTAATGGGGGCTGTAGTCTCGAGTATTAGTGCAGCCATTGCACTCTTATTCTCATCAATTCATCATTCAAACACTGGCTTTGATGGAAATCAAAGTTACATGATGGTAAGCATTCTTTGTTTCAGTGCTGCAGTATTCATCGTCTGGTTAGGACTGAATAATGCAGTTTCAGTACCAACAAGTATTGTTGTTGGAATTATCCTATGCCTAGCACCTTGGATGCTAATGAAACCTGAATTCAAGATTTCTTCAGAATGCGAGTGAATAGTTTCTCTAATTCCCTAGATGTATGTTCTTTTTCAAATATTATTGGCAATTGAATAGTTTCTTCAGATTTCAAAACCGCTTCAACCGCATCAGCCAATGCTTCTGGCGTCCGTTCTTTAGCAATACAATGAGGAGGTAGCCAACCTTTCATGTCTCCAATATCTACTGAAACAACTGGCAATCCACAAGCTATAGCCTCACGAGCAACCAATGGGCCTGATTCTCTCCTACTGGTTATCAATGCAATATCACAAGCATGCATTCTATCATGGACTATATTTCTAGGAACATTAGGCAAATCTCCAATCTTCACCCGCCAGCCTCTTGTTTCTAATTCGCGGCAAGTCTGCAAGGCAAGATAATGATCTTTTTCAGGACGCTTTGAATTGGCTGGGAATAAAACTTCTAATTCCCCCCGTCGCCATCTGCCTTGCCATTTTTCAATCGGCCGTTGGAGTTTTTCAGGCACCTCGACATGACATGGGATTACTACAGAATTAGGCTCTCTTTCAGCCAATTTATCACTCACTACTACCAATTGCTGAACTGATTTTATCAATTGAATAATTCTTGAAGAGTAATTGGCCGATAAGCCAACCTCAATGTCATGCCCATGGGCTGTTGCAATGCAAGGTACAGAATATAGGGATGCTAACTTTTGTGCTAAAACTGCTGCTGGCCAAAGGGTGTGAACACTAACCAAATCAGGACGCCAATCACCAAGCCAATTTTCAACTCTCTTGGCCTGACGTTTTATCGAGGCAGAAGTCCAACTTGGAAAGGGGTGATCTGGAAAAGCAGTATAGCGGATTGTTAAAACGGGCTGTTCTTCAAACTCAAATTGTCGGGGTGCTTTTGCCACTCCTTGCATTGTTGACCTTCGTTGTTCATGAATCTTCAACATCCGAGGTAAAGTATTCACCACTTTGACCTCGTAGCCCATTTCACGAAGTAGACGAACCCTATCAGCAACAAAGGCGCCACGTGCAGGATTTTCGGGTAAAGGGTGAAGTAAAGTCAACAGGAGAATCCTGGTCATACAACCACCTCATGCAAGGGCTGAATTGATGACTGCTAAGTTATCTGAAAGTGAAGCTGAATCATTGAACAACCCCGAACCGACAACTGCATTGGTGATTCCCCATTCATCCAGCATTGCGATATTGTGAGCCTTAACTCCACCATCAATTTGTAATTGGACTTCCCGGCCACCAGCCGCGACTTGGGCGTCGATTGCAGTTCGCAAACGGCGAATTTTTGCTTCAACATTAGAAATAAAGGATTGACCACCAAAGCCAGGATTAACACTCATTATCATTACTAAATCGCATTCTGAAAGAACTTCCAAGGCAACTTCGACGGGGGTTGCAGGATTCAAGACAATGCCAGCCCCACAGCCGCGTGCCCTGATTGCGGTCAAAAGGCGGTGAAGGTGAGTGACTGCTTCAACATGAACCGAGAGGTGATTGCAACCTGCATCGATGTATTGCTCCCAGCAATCTTCTGCATTGGATATCATTAGATGGGCATCGAAGGTGGGGCCATCTCCCAGTGCCTTACGAAGAGCCTTGATGACTGGTGGACCAAAGGTTAAGTTTGGTACAAAATTTCCATCCATGATATCGAGGTGGAGCCAATCAAGGCCAGCATCTACGGCTTCTTGGCAAGCGCTAGCAAGGTCGGCAAGATCGGCGGTTAGGACACTCGGGGCGATTATCACTGCTTATCGGGCTTGGCTCTATACTCATAGTGCTTGCGAATAGAGTCAATTGCTGAATAGTAGGATTGAAAGACCTCAGCCCTCAGCATTTGACCAAGGTGAGATGATGGCAACTCCAATGGCAGTATCCGATGAAGAATTTGAATCAGTAGTAAGCGACAATGAATGGGTCTTGGTTGACTTCTGGGCTCCATGGTGTGGTCCATGCAAGATGATTGGGCCGGTATTAGAGAAGGTTGGGGCTGAGCGAGAGAGTTTGGTAATTGCCAAAGTTAACACCGATACTGACCAAGCGCACGCTGGTCGCTTAGGAGTTCGTGGAATTCCAAACCTGATATTATTCAACAATGGTAACCTAGTTGAGCAACGTACCGGAGCAATGACCGCTGGTGCGCTCAATGATTGGTTATCTGGCCACATGGGGTGAAACTAGTAATTTCCCTTCATTGGTAAAGAACCGAAGGCTTTAGTGGGAAAGCGGGAGAAGATTCCCCTGCTTGACTACATTCAACCGATTCAACTTCAAGTTCAGCAGCCAAGAACCCAGCAGCCGAATTAATAACTTCACTTTCATCAAGCCCATTCAGTAACAGTGCTTTGTGAATATCTGACCACTTGAAGACCATTGGTAACATTCTCTTTCGCCATAATTTGATTACCTCACCGCGCATTTCTCCTTGAGCATACGGCTTGGTCTCGATAACTTTGGAAAATTTCTTCACATCCCCTCCATCAAGTTGGAAAGATACTCCCGAGATTGCCAAATCCATTTTCCATCCTTCTGTTGTTTGAATAATCAAATTAGTTGGTGCTGCATCAAGGTGGCGCATTGCCAGTTGCTTCCTCTCTCTTGCCTCATCAAGTACGATTCGAAGATACATTTCATCGTCGATGGCTCTTTGATCTTCTGCTGAAAGTAGCCCTGGCCCTTTGAATACACGACTTGCAAGAAGGTCGCTTCCCCCAAGTTGTTGCCACCAATCTTCGGCTAGGTGTGGAGTTGCGGCCTGAATCATATGGGTCCATTGCTTAAGCAGCCATCGTCCGAGTTCAGCATCAGCGCCGCCACGGCGCTGATACCAATTGATATCCTTGATGATTTCAAAATGTGAAATCTCAACTGCTCCGCGCAAGTCATAGGAATCCATCGCTTTTGTCCATTCTGCAAATCGTTGTTTCATCCTTGCTTTCAACCATGTGTCTATCAAAGAAGAACTGCCGCTCCACCCTAGGATTGTTTCAGGCATGTCTACTAATTGCAGAATTTGTCTGTGATTTGCTTGAAGACCGGTATCGGACCAATCCATGCCCGCAGTTGGTTGAGCGGCAAAGAGGATGAACAGGCGCACGGTATCAGCACCAAATCTCTCAATCATATCTTCAGGGCTAACGGTATTGCCGAGTGATTTGCTCATTTTTGCTGACCTTTCAGTTAATTCACTTTGACATTGCGGGCATGGAGAGCCTCTGTATTTGACATTTAGAGTGACCACGCAAGAATCACACCATGGAGCTGGAGCATTGACCATACCTTGACAGAGCAGGGTTTGGAAGGGCTCATTGGATGATGAAAGCCCTAAGTCTCGTAGTGCTTTTGTCCAGAAACGGGCATAGATAAGATGCATCTGCGCGTGCTCAATTCCACCACAGTAGAAATCTACATTCATCCAATAATCAGCCCCTTTCTTGTCAAAGACGGCTAGGTTATTTTGAGCATCAGTATAACGCATGAAATACCATGATGAATCGACAAATGTATCCATGGTATCGGTTTCTCTGCGGGCTGGCTTGTCGCAGGTTGGGCAGTTTACATTACAGAATGTAGGGGATGACTCCAGGGGATTACCTTGGCCGCTGAATGAAATATCATCAGGAAGTTCTACTGGGAGTTGTTCATCAGGAACAGGCACAGGTCCACATTCATCGCAGTGAATAATTGGAATTGGAGTTCCCCAGTAGCGTTGACGGGATATCAACCAAGGCCGTAATTTCCATTGAATTGTACCTTTTCCCTTCTTCTTAGATTCAAGGGCATCGATAATTACGCGCTTTGCATCTTCGCCATATGTTCCATCAAACTCGCCTGAATTTACCATCGTGCCAAGGCCTGTGTAAGCCTTCTTCATCTCTGCCTCAGCATCCTCATCTATTGATGCTAAGAGGACCTTTTTGATTGGGATGTCATAACGCTTGGCGAATTCAAAATCCCTTTGATCATGGGCTGGAACAGCCATTACAGCACCTGTTCCATATGAGGCAATAACGAAATTTCCAGCCCAAATTGGAACTTGTTTTCCAGTCAAGGGGTGGATAGCATATTGTCCAAGGAAAACTCCTTTTTTCTCTTTGAGGACCTTTTCTCTATCAAAGTCGCTCATTCGAGCAACTTCATCACGTAATTCTTTCCAGTCTGCTTCATAATCACTACCTTTCACTAATTTTTCACATAGTCTATGTTCTGGGGCTAAGGTAACGAAGGTCGCTCCAAACAAAGTATCTGGGCGAGTTGTAAAGACTTTGATTTCCTCATCCGGCAGCGAATCAATTCCGAAGGTTATCTCAGCACCTTCAGAGCGACCAATCCAGTCTTGTTGTAATGATTTTACATTGAGGGGAAAATCTATTTCCTCAAGTCCCGATAGAAGTTCATCGGCATAGTCTGTAGTTCTCAAGAACCATTGCGACATGTCCTTTTGAGTGACCTCACTTCTACATCTCCAACAACGGCCATTCTTAACCTGCTCATTAGCCAGTACTGTTGTGCAATCAGTACACCAATTTACTGGTGCATGCTCACGAAATGCTAATCCTTTTTCGAGGAAGCGCTTGAAGACCCATTGATTCCAACGATAATATTCAGGGTCGTGACTCTTAAGCATTCGATTCCAATCATACGAAAAACCCATTCTCTTGATTTGTTCAGTGATACTGGTCATGTTTCGCTCTGTAATATCGCGTGGGTGACCGCCTTCTGCGATTGCGGCGTTTTCGGCTGGCATTCCAAAGGAATCGAAACCCATCGGGTAGAGGACATTGAATCCCATTGCCCTCTTGTAACGTGCCACAGCATCTCCGATACTGTAATTGCGCACATGTCCCATATGCATACGGCCGCTTGGGTAAGGGTACATCTCTAAGCAGTAGAATTTAGGCTTGCTTTCATCCACTTCAGAAGAGAAAATTTTCGCTTCATTCCACTGTTGTTGCCATTGTGGTTCAGAGATTGTAGGCTGAAACTCCATCATGACACCTCAGGGACATTAATGGCGAGATTTGAGGTGTTCAAGAACAATTGGGCAATCAGAGGTCGCTTGACTCCAGTAAGAACAGTGCCTCACGTGTTAATTTGTAGCGATTGCGTACCCCAAACTTCTTCTTTTCAACGAGACCGAACTTCTGCAAGGTTCGAAGGTGGTGACTAATTAATTGCTGACTCTTCTCGAGGCGAATCGCCAAGTCGAATTGGGTCGGATACTCACCCATCTGTCCATCATCATCCAATAATCTAAGGATTTTCCCTTGTAGGCTATTTGGATCTGGTGAGAGGGGAGGAATAGGTAACTCATCTTCAGGGGTTGCCCTAGGGATTGCTGAGGGGTAGAAACGTACCAACCGGCCATCCCCTCGCCTCCAGATTCTATCCTCATCTTCCAATACCCGGATATGATGAGTTAACTGGCCATTACTCATTTCTAAAGCAGATAGTAGAGCACGGAAGTGACACCCAGGGTTTGCTGTCAAGTACCCCATTAATCGACCGCGTTGAAACTTGCCATCGTTAGTTTCGTGGGTCCGGCCAATCAGCCCAAGGATTCCTAAACTAACTCCGGTCAATGGGATTCTGATTCCTTCATGTGATATGACAAAGGCGAGCAGCATTGCCGAGAAACTAACTGCTACAACACTAGTGATGATTGTCCCTCCATATTCAGTAATAATGCCAGATTCTGGTGTTTCTTCCTTGATTGATGTTGATTCAGTGGTTAGGAAAACGGTATATTCATCCTTAATTTCAAACACAAAGAATGCGGCATAATCTGTGCAAGTATGATGTGCTCCCTCAGTATAGAAAATAGTGTAATTTCCCGCAAGTTCTGGACTTGGTTGCCATTGAATTCCAACCGCTGTAGAATCTGAAAGTGCGGCTTCTCGTCCTAATGCGTCAGTAAATAGCCAACAGCCACTATCTTCAGTAGTTATGAATTGCCAAGAACCATGTACTACGATTCCTTCAACAGGCTCCTCGGTTTCTGTTTCTTCATTACTTTCTTCAACGTCTTCAATGATTACTTCAAGTGGCCATTCAAAGTGCAAACTGGCTTCTGCACTTGGCCATGAATTAGTGCTGATATCAATGCGATAAATCCCTTCGTCCAATAATTCCATTTGTTGATTATACATGTGGAGGTAAAGGTCTTCAAAAATTAAATCTGAACTCAGTAATTGACGAGAACCAGGTTCTTCTCCACATGATTGAACTTGTTCGAAAAGTAAGAATGTTTCGTCATACAACTTGATTGTCATTCGGCATGGTTGAGCCCAACGTACATCTTCTACGGTGAATGCTGCGGCTATTTCGATGCTGCTCTCATTGACTTGCTCAACGGATGTGAAATCAATTGATGGTAGATTATCTACTCCACAATTTAGTGTCTCACCGCTTGAAGTATAAGTTAAGGAATTATATCCGCGTAATAGATAATCTGGGACATCTACAATCAACCGATAATCGCCGGTCAGCAACTCACAGCCATCTCTATCGATAAAGTTCCAAGACGAATGCTGTATTTGTAGGCTATTTCCTGCTTCAATTAGATGGTTAACTTCAATTTCAGGACAATCACGAATATCTCTTGTATCATAGACTATAACTCCATCTTGGTCAATGATGAATATCTCGGCCCTGCAAGTTGAAGGGAAGGTGAGTTGCACATTAGAGTCTGAAGGGTTATCAACGGAGGCGGTCATCACAAGCGAATCTCCGGAACCATAACTTTGCCCATTATTGAGAAGTATTGAGGCTTCTAGGCCGGTTATTGCAGATTGGTTATTATTCACCCAAGTAAATAGGGTTGAGGCTGAAAAATCATCTTGGGCTGGAAGCGAAACTTGCAAAGTGTGTTGCCCATCGCTGAAGCCGTCAAGACTCAACCAACCAATTTCGACGACTGCAAAGGCAGGGATAGATAAATGACCCCCGCTACATGGCAAATCAGAGAGTATGTTCAATTCGTTTTCGACTACTACTTGGTATCGACAATCATCATCGATATCCATCTGTATAGTTGAATCTTGTAGATTTACAAGGTGGACAATTGCTTCAACTGTTTCAAGTTCATCATTAATGTCATCTCCACTTTGAGTCTGTGCTACGATAACTTCTAAACTGAAATTTGAAAATAAATCAGTTTGAGTTTGAGATGTAAAGTCTATACTTGATGAATGACCACTTGACGGGGCTATGCCAACTATGCTGAATATCCCGAATCCAAGATTATCTAATACATATTCAAAGGAGTCCAAAACTAAACTCTCTCCAGCATTGATTTCAATGCCGCGGGTTTGGTTTCTGCAACCTTCGTCGATAAATGAGTCGAAAATAACCTCGGATTGCATTATTTGGAATGATGCAGGGCAGTCAGGGTTTGTGTTTGTTGAAATTGTTGAACTTCCAGGGTTGCTCAAAACAACATCAAAGGAAATCACATCCCCGTCAATGAAATAGCCTCGCTGTGGCACAGTTAAACCTTCAATACTCAACTCTAATTGAGCTTCAGATTCATCAGCAGTAGCTGCAATAACCGGCAATAAAAGGAGAAAAACAAGAGCCAATACGGCACCTCTTCTCACAAACGCGGCTGCTCCCATCATTTGCCTGAGAATCTCTACTCCTCTTGAAAGGTTACGGTACAGTCTTTTTGTGGCCCCATAGGGGCCAAGCACAGATTTGATTGCTGAGGGGCTTGTGTGGAGGTTGTGAACAGCAGTATCCTCTCCGGCAATGGTATGACCGTAATTCAAGCGCAGTTGGGCGAATGGGATAATTTGAATCACCTTCTAGTTTGCGAAAAAACGGGAGATGCCTGTATTGTTGACCCGTTTTCAGGAGAACATTGGTTAGCAACTTGCAAAGAAAATGGTTGGAACTTAAAATCCGCTCTATTGACCCATAGTCATTGGGACCATACAATGGGGGTCCAAACTCTATTCGATGCAGGGGTTGAAATTTGGCTACATCAAGATGAAGAAAAGCGTGGGTGGGCTGGCCCAGATAGCAGCCGTTTCACTCACTCCGCACTATCATCTACTACATTCAAAGTTGGAGAATTGCTATTTGAAGTTCATTGTACTCCGGGCCATTCGCCAGGTCATATCACAACCATTGGTAATGGTGTAATAATCAGCGGAGACTGTCTCTTCTTGGGCCGCTGTGGAAGGACGGATTTATTTGGTGGAGACTTGAAAGAAATGCATCAAAGTCTGGTCTATTTGAAAGCGGTTTTACAGGACCTTCCAAAGGATTGGTTGGTCCTCCCCGGGCATCAATATTCCGTTCCTGATGGTAGCATCCCAACATTCCTTTCAGTATCAGAATTACTAGAAAAGAATGAAGCATTAATAGCGGCAGGAAATGAAGAGGAGTTTTATGCCTTGGAATTCTTGGCATTTGATGATAGTTTAGCAGAAAAGGCACGCCGTAAAAGGGCTCGAAACTAGTCTTGAATAATGTTTCAAATATCTTCCAAATCAACCATTGTCGGCATTGCTGCATCTACTTCAGCAGCCTGTTCTAACTCGTGTTGCTTCCATTGCGGTAAGTCGGCAGGATCCTCCCAACCTAACTCCTTGGCTTTGGCCAAATCACCAGATTGAACATAGTAATCTATCCACTGTTGCTGACGAGCCGCTTCTTCTTCTTGGCGCTCTGCTGCTATAACCTCCATAGCTTCATCAGTGACCATGACTCTGCCGCTTCGACGGCCGGCTTGCTTTCCAACCTGAGCAATTAATAATGCAAACATTAAGAATGCAATAATTCCACCCATAATGAGTAAATTGGTGGTATCCCCCAAAAGTTCGTTGACTGTACCGCTGGACTTATCATCAGATTGTTTAGACGGGTCTTCAGTGATTTCGCAGATAACTCCCCCTGTCTTGTATTCCCAAATTTCAGGGTCCCAAGGGCAAGAATCATACTCATCACTTTGACCATCATCATCAGAATCAGAACAGCCGAAACGGTCTCTCCATGACGAGCCTGCCCAAGAACAGTCATCGGGCTCAAATGCTCCGGCGGTGAAATTGTCACCATAGCCATCATCATCAGAATCGAACAATTGAGTATAAATCAACGGGAAAGCATCAGGGTGAATACCATTGGGGTTATCGCCTCTTAGGTCCCCATCGATGTTTGACCATTGAGTTGAGTCTTCTGGGAAGGCGTCTCCCATTTCAACTCGAATAGAGTATCCATCCATCGTCGAATTGAGTGAATGGTTTTCCCAAATGTAATTATCTCCCCAACCGTCATTGTCTGTGTCCAACCACTGGTAAGAATCGAATGGGAAATCGTCGATTTCATCTGCCCAACCGTCTGCATCTGAATCTAGGCATCCCTGTAAATTTGCCTCACTGCTTGTTCCAGGTATATCTAGACAATCATCGCCATTGGCTGCCGCTTGGTTATCACCCCAGCCATCACCATCAGTATCGTTCCACTGGAAGGGGTCTTCTGGGAAAGCATCAACAGGGTCAGGGTAAGTATCTCTGTCTGCGTCTGGACATCCTCGAGTTAAGGGGTTGCCTTCATCTGCAGAGGATTTTGGTTTAGGCCCTGCTTCATCTGGGCAAACATCACCGCGACTACCGTTTGGATTATCTCCCCAGTCATCTCCATCGAAGTCATGCCATTGAGTTGGCTCATCGGGGAACCAATCACCGGTTATTCCGATTGGATTGTCTCCGTATCCATCACCATCACGGTCAGACCATTGTGTTCCATCATCTGAGAAGGCATCTGGATTGCTGCCATTAGGATTGTCCCCGTAACCATCTCCATCGCGGTCTAGCCATTGGGTTGGGTCGACAGGCATTGCATCACCGCCATTTGACCATCCATCTCCATCCATATCTGGGCAACCATCTCTGTCTTCGAAGGAGGTGCCTGCTTCACCTGTGCAATCATCTGGATTGTTTCCACTTTGGTTGTCACCAAAGCCGTCGCCATCTGTATCCCGCCATTGGGTTGGGTCATCGGGGAAAGCGTCTGCATCACCTTCGGGGTGCTTCGGGTTATCAGTATCGGGGTCTGAAAAACCGTCGCCATCTGAATCAGGACACCCTACTCTATCTCCATAGGAATCTCCCCATTTGTAAGGGCATGCGTCGCTGCGCGGTGTGTTAGGTTCATCTCCTACCCAATCTCCATCACTGTCTTGCCATTGATATCTATCCAATGGGAATACATCGGCTTGGTCTGCTGTTGTAAGAAGCATTCCTGGCCATTCCACAGGTCTGTAATCTAACCATGAAGAGTTCTCGAAATTATCCCCCCAGCCATCGCCGTCGGTATCATTCCATTGATTTGGGTTTGATGGAAATGCATCTCCTCTCTGGTGGAGATGAAGTTCTGTCCCTACTTCCTCTTCGTAGAGATAGTTATCTCCATAACCATCAAGGTCAGCATCAGCCCATTGTTCAGGGTCATTGATGTAGACATCAGCGCCATCCCCTATTGTCCAAGTAGAATCAGGGTCACTATAGCCATCACCATCACTGTCTGGGCATCCAAATCTATCCTCTTTTGAGGTTCCAGCAACCGTTATGCAAAAATCAGGTTGGAAAGCGGGGGCGGGGTTATCACCAAAACCATCTCCGTCTGTATCATCCCATTGTGTGCCATCTTCGGGGAATGCATCATCAGCATTTAGAACGCCATCATTATCAATATCAGGATCTACAATCCAGTGGTAAATTCCTTCATCATTACGCCCATGTGCAGAGATAATGTAATCTCCATTCGGGTGCCAATCTACTCCATAAATACTACCGCAATTATTTCCTCCACCTGAGCTTGTACAACCACCAGGGCGAGGCGCGGACAATTTTTCGACGGTTGTTGCAGAAGTAGCATGGGTTTTGTAAATTAAAATGCTTGCACCATCTGCTTGATAGTAAGTATGGGCTCCTGCAACTTGGGTGGAGTCTGGAGAAAATGCAACTTCATTACAAGTGGTAGAGGAAGAATATACCCATCTTTCATTCATTGAATGGTAGTCAATCATTCTGATTCGAGCACCAGAACTTTCGTAAGCTTCACAAACAGCAATAGAGTGCCCATCCGGAGACCATGCAACAGAATTGATTACACCTCTATTGGTATTACGAGATGCGTTTTGGGTCCATGTTACAGTTTCATATACCCAAATATCTTCACGGCCCCCTATTACTATTCGACTGCCATCGGGGCTCCAATCAACAGAGTAGAATCTATCTGCTGAAGCAGGATTGAATGAAGCAATTTCAGACCCATTCTGTGAATTGTAGATTTGTACTTCTCCGTTAGTCCCTCCATTGCCTGACCTACCTACTACTACAGCAAGCATAGTTCCATCAGGGCTGAATGCAACTTCGTTAGGTTGGTCGCCACTGCCAACATCCGTGCTAGCAGAAAAAAGTAAGGATACATTGCTTGAGTAGTATACATGCAATGTGTCATCACCAATTACGGCCGCCACGTACATTCCATCAGGCGACCAATCAGCATTGTGAATGGCATTCCCGCTAAATTCAACGGATTTTAAATTTACTTGAGTTGCCGTGTCCCAAATCCGTAGCCATCCGTTTGAACTACCCCAGCCGCCAGTATCTTCGATTGTCAAATATTTACTTCCATCAAAGTTGAATAATGAAAGGTATTGGTCATCACCCATTGATTGCCTAGAATCTTCGAGAAATCCGCCCGCTTGAATAACCCAAGGGTCGTTCTTGTCACTTGTGCCATCACCGTCTCGGTCTGGACACCCTACTCTATCAACAGTGCTGTTGCCTTCAGCAACCGGGCAGTCGTCAAGATGGTCTTCGACTCCATCTCCATCTGTATCTTCAGCAGATGTGACGATGCTTAACATCGGTGCTGAAATTAGAATAAATAACACAATGAGAAACTTGCTCCCACTTGTCACTTGGGTACGCGCCATGGCTTTCGGAAAGATGCTGCAATTAAGGGGTTGTGGTGGTAATGTGTGGACAAAATGTCAAAAAATAAGTGGAAATGATACACAGTGAAGGGAAATCATTGATGCTGAATGACTTCAGGCCCTGTTGTGGCCAAGGACTTGCCCAAGGTATCAGTCGCGGTACGCGACCGGGTTCTTCTACACCTTTTGGAAAATCAAAACCAAATAGATCAATACATGGTAACTGCCAATGTTACTCGCCCCGGTATAGCCGAAGCATGTGCCCTTCACCCTCCAAATGTTTCACGTACCATGCGGGGCTTGCTGAAAGAAAGGTTGGTTCATGAACACTCGCGGATGGTTCGAAATGAAGAACGCCGCCAAAAGGCATGGCAATTATCAGAAGCAGGTGTTCTTGAAGCGGAATTGCGACGTCAAGAAATGGCCAAAATAACAGTCTTAATCCGTAATCAGGATGGTTCACTTTTAGAGATTAATGCTGATGAGGTATCGACTAGACTAGAGGCAAAATTGAGTTTATTACAAGTCTTAATGCACGCAATACATGAAGGCGTTCTCACTTATGGCGATATTAGATTTGGCCCCATTCGGAAAAAGGATCAGGAATCCCGCCCCCCCCCTGGGCGTCTCACTGTTCTTGCTGGAGCCCATGCAACTTACCATACGCAGCCTCCACCAACTCGCTCAGTGCATGGCCGAGAGGATACGGTAGATGGATTGAATGAGTGGAGAAATTCTATGCACCCTTGTTTGGTTGTTCAGGGAGTGGCAGGAATTGGTAAGTCAACTGTAGTTGCACATTGGCTAAATAAAAGAATGGAGGAAGAGCCTACACTGTCGGTTTGTTGGTACCCTTGCCAATCATGGGATAGGCAACTTGGGGTAGCAGTTAGCCTATTGCACAGACTTGGGATTGATGACAAACATGACCCATATCAATTAATGGACACTTTACCATTGACCCCTGGGGCTGAACTCGATGTTGATGCTTGGCGAAGAAGGTTGTTAGCATACTTAACTGACCCAACTACAATTCGAGAACGTTTTGGGAGGGGGGATGATTCCAATTTACCACCACCAACATTCCTTATTGTCCTCGACGATGTTCACCATATTAATGACAATGCATCGGACTTATTGGGCGCCCTCCTTCAGGTAGCGGTTCAATCTCCTCTGCAGTTACTTATGGTTAGCCGAACTCGTCCCACTTTCTATGATAGGAGGGATGTACATATTCGTGAAAAGGTGAAAGAGGTAGAACTTCAAGGATTATCGATATCTGCGCTTGGAGAGTGGCTAGATACATTTGATGCAGTAGAGGCTCCTGCTGCTGAAGATGTCCACAAGATGACCGGTGGTCATCCCTTGGCGATGGAATTATTGGAATTATACGGCTCAATAACTCATGGTGATTGGTTGAGATTTGTGGATGAAGAAATTCTTGATGTATTGCCGGAAAAGGAAAAAGAATTACTTGCATTATTAGCAGTTTCAGAACGGCCAATAAAATGGGAGATTCTTGCTAAGGCAGCGGATTGGCAGGGCAAGCCACCTAAGGGACTTCTTGCCAAAGGTCTACTCATCGAATTAGAGGAAGGAATGTGGTTACACGAAGCATTGAGAGAGAGGCTTCTGCGTGATGTTGGCGATAAGAAAAATGAGAGACTCGCAAAGTTAACGTAATCTGTGGGCTGCTATTTGTTCGGGAGTCCAACCTGCAGATTGTAATTGCTCATCGGTAAATGCTCCAATTCCACCGCCGGATTGCTGGGCGGGAGTTGCTTCATACTCCTCTGAAGATTCTCCATCCCTGCGACCTTTCTGGGCTTCCTGAGCTTTATTCCCCATCATCGTAACAACGATTGCAACAATTGCCAAGAGTGCAACCCCCCCACCTCCGTATAGGATTACAGGGTCAATATCCATCCCGCCAGATTTGGTCTCCTCTGTTATTACTCCAGAATCACCATTGTTTCCAGAATCACTACGCGGGCAACCATCGCTCTCAACCGAAGTATCATCTGGTGTTCCTGGACATTGGTCGTAGATGTCATTGACTCCATCTCCATCGCTATCTCTTTGGTTTGGATTACATCCTGATGCATCCACTTCTGTATCTGGAGGAGTGTTTGGGCAACTATCCAAAGTATTCGGCACCCCATCATTATCGAGGTCTGTATCTTCAGTCAAGTCGTTGCAGCCATCATTATCTCTATCTTGACCTAGTGGTGCGGGTCCGGTTGCCCCAACTTGGCATGAATCATCGGCATCGTGTTTGCCATCACCATCATCATCATAATCTTCAGTTAAATCACGACAACCATCACCATCATGGTCCTCAGCAGCACTGCTTAGCCAACCAGTCTCTCCAAGTGGGCAATCGTCTAAACTATCAGAAACGCCGTCATCATCGTCATCGTTATCCTCACCTGCATCTTTGCAACCATCCGAATCATGGTCTGTTGAAGAATCAGCCTGCCAACTCCCTTCGCCAGAAGGGCAATCATCGTCGGAATTGCTAATTCCATCACCATCAGCATCATCATCGCAAGCATCACCAACGCCATCAAGGTCACGGTCATCTTGATTTGGATTTATCACCAAAGGACAATTATCTGCTTGGTCAACCAAACCATCTGAATCGGTATCAACATCTGCACACCCATCGGAATCAACATCTTCCTCAATATTAGAGACCCAACCTACTGGGCCTTTGCTACAAGTATCATTTTCATCGTTGATTCCATCATTATCATCATCAATATCTTCCCCATTATCATTACAGCCATCACCATCATGGTCGGTTTGATTAGTAGAGTTCCAACCAATTGAGCCTGGTGAGCAAATATCATCACCATTGAGAACCCCGTCACCATCTACGTCATCATCGCAAGCATCTCCTTGGCCATTATTATCATGGTCAGTTTGAGAAGGGTTAGGGGTATGGGGGCAATTATCTCCACCATCTACAATTCCATCGCCATCAATATCCTTAGCATATTGCCAAAGGAAGATATCGGTGTTTCCTACACTTGTATTACTATTTGGGCCGAAATCTGCAGTATCTCTATAATTTCCAATAATAGTTGGGCTACCTTGAGAATTAATGACTACCCCTATTCCACTATCGTCTCCATTTCCACCTGCACTAATGCCCCAGTTTAGAGTGCCGTTTTCTTGCATTGCAATTAGCATGACATCACCTGAGCCAGAAGTGGTTAAGTTATCTTGACCAATTGTAAAAGATGAACTCAATTCACCTGTTACTAGAATCTCTCCGGTTGGGGAAATGGCTACTCCTTTTGCTATTTCATAGCCAGAACCACCAAATGTAGTCAAAGTCTTCCAAGTTATATTGCTTGATACTTGAGCCACAAAAGCATCCATCCAGCCATTACTAGTAGCATTGAGGTTTCCAGCAGTGATAGTGTTCTCAAAATTGCCAACTAAAAATAGTTCATCTTGACTATTGACTGTACATCCATGAGCCCAATCATCACCTGTGCCTCCTGCAGCAATAACATCAGTAAATTCACCAGTAGAATTTAAACGCGCAACAAAAGCATCACTGCCGCCTTCTGAAACCACCCCGTACTCACCAAAAATTGCATTGTTCACAAAGGTGCCAACTACTAAAGGTCGGGACATTGAATCTATGCAAATATCTCCAAAACTCTCCATTCCATCAGGGCTGAGAACTGAATTAGCCCAATCCCAAGCGCCAGTATCATCTATTTTTGCAATAAATAAATTGTATGCTTCACTTCCTGGTAATGAATATGATCCAATCTCAATCATTCCTGTATACAGGCCCGTATGATAGATGTTTCCGGCACCATCATTGACAATGGATAATCCCTGATCATCAAGGTTTGTTCCAAACCTCTTGGCCCATTGCCACTGGCCATTACTACTGATATGAGCAATGAATCCATCTCCATCATCATCATCTGAAACCTTACTTAACGGAGAAATACCGGACAAATTCATCATACATTCCATGCCTGCTGTTCCAAGGCAAAAAGCGCCAGTCAAATATGCAGAACCATCTCTTGGGTCCACACTGATATCAAAAGCATTATCGCTTCCAACAGAGCCCGCTGATTTCATCCAAACCCAATCTCCCAAATGGGAGATTTTAGCAACGAAGAAGTCCTCATCCCCATGCATCCCTTCGGCTTCGTGGGCTTCTTCACCATAAAAGATTGATGAAATAAATGAGCCTACAATATAGATGGAACCGTCTGGTGCAATATCTATTGACTTGACATAATCAGCATCGAATCCACCGGTCGATAATGTCCACCCAGATACATCTCTTCCGGCGGCAAAGTATAGATTTTCAGCAATATCTTCAAAATTTTCAGAAGCGCTGTATTCAGTTACGTGTAATGTGGTACTGAAGAGCATGAGCGTGCACAATAAGATGGCTCGGCTTGCATTCATGGTTTCGCGATTCGGCCTACCTCCTTGAAACCAATGCTCGCGTGTCTAAGGCGATTTTGCAGATTAATTGAGAGATATTGCAGCCGGCGCATTGATGGCGCCATTCAACCCGCAACATGTCATATGTCCCAAAATGAAGGGCGTGGACCGCGCAAAAAGCGGAGCCATGGTGGACCGCCAATTGGCGAGAGTAAGAAAAAATACGCTAAGGAAGAAGCGGAGTCAAGAGATAGAGCATTTGCGCGCTTCAGCCAACCAGAAAAACCAATGGCATTTCCAGATGGAGACTTATCGCCTAAGATAATTGATGTAGAATGGCCCACAAATCCTGTGCCTTTGAAAGCAGAGGCTGAAGCCATCAGTAAAGTCGTCAAAAAAGGGGAATGGGGATGGCTTACAGATGAACAAGTTGATACATTAAAAAATGAAATAAAAGATTTATCCATTAGCCTTGACCAAGCCTTGAGTTTAAGGTCAGCCATTTTACAAGAAAAGAGCGTATATGGCTTTAGAACCCTTCAAAACAAGGCCTTACATATGAAGCGCTTATACGAAAATGGGGATGATATTGTAGCCTTATCCAAGCGCTTTGATTTTCCACCAATGAATCTATTTCGTGCCATCCTCAAAGCACGGGGTTGGTCAAAAAGCAAAATTAAGGAATCCCTGAGGGCACCAGAAAAGCGATTGAACGAAAGGGACCTAAAACAATTTAAAAAAGCCGAAAAGGCTGACAGAGTCTCCAATGTAGACCAAAGTGAAACTCAAGAAAGGGCCGAAACTTTCGAGGATGTTTTATGCAATTATTTTGACTCAAAAGGAGTCCGATACAGAACTCAAGCCCAAATTTCTTCAGAACAAATGGCTGAACATGGCCGCCCAGTAAAAACCCCAGATATCCTTCTCTTAGATGATGTACGCATTGATGGTGAACCAATTGGATGGGTAGATGCTAAACATTACTATGGCGCTGATGTTGGTTTTCAACGTAAGAAAACAATCAAACAAATGGCAAGATATGTCGAAGAATGGGGCCAAGGTGCTATTGTGTTCAGGCATGGGTTTTGTGCCAATCTCCACATTCCAAGCACAATTCTGTTAGATTCCTCTCCACTTGACCTCTCGCCACTTCAAAAAAAAGTTGATTCATGAAATCCAAGTTCTTAGGTAATCGATTCCCTCTAGCGAGTCGGTTAGAGAGGTTGGGATTTCTCCGGCTTGTTCGGGGATTATACAGACCGATGTACCTAACATACAGAGAAGTACCACATAGCCGTCTGGTAATTTGTCCTCCACTCTCCTTAACAAATGGACGCGGCTTTTTTCCTCCATCATCCCTGATTTTTCAGCAAATATTTGTGCTTCTTTGATTAAATCTGGCCACCTGTTGGGTTTCCAGTCTCCAACCCTCAACCTTGACATTGCATCTTCTCCAGCTGAACTAATTGAAATTTTCCAATTCTCATCATCAATGTAAGTGCTTGTATGCCGCTTTGCCTTCGAGTCCCAACAAAGAATTACCTCACTATCAAAAGCAAATGATACGGCTTTTCCTTGGGAGTTTGGCGCTCCTGGCTCAAGTCTCAATTCTACCCCTCCAACCGTAGAAGCCAATACATCCCCTAGGCCAGAGGAGTTTCGCCTCTCTATGAGATGGGCAATTCGCGCCGCGTCGATATCCAAGTTATGCAACTCACAAAGTGCAGTTGAACAAGCCATCAAACCTGCTGCTGACATCCCAAAGCCTTGCGATAATGGTAATTCTAATTGTACGTCGATTGTATAAGATTGTGATTCATCTAGAAGGCCTCGCTGAAGATACTCCTCAAATATATCTACATAAAGAAATGAAATATCCTCATCCTCAATTTGCACTCCATCAGAAAATACCGCAATGCTCATTGAGAAGTCTTCGCCTTTCTCAAGTGCTTTGGTTGAAACTCTACAAGTTACTCCTGCTTCAACATTGAATCCAGCGCCACGGCTACCTTGTTGCATCAAATCTTCAGAATCAGAATGAATACTGAATAGTAGCGTGATGTGTCCGCCACTGTTCGCGATGGCTTCACTCATATTGCCGCCCCTAAAATCAGGACGTCGTAGTCTTTCAAATGGTGTTGTCGCAGAATCAAGCAAGAACAGTATCTAATTCCTCGTTTAGTAAAACGAAGCGAGAAGATAGGGCTTCACAGGCTTGGTTGAACACTGCCTCTGGTGAAAGTGAGCCATCGGTATCGAAACTAAAGACGAATTCTCTGTCTACCTTCTCCATGCTGATTGCATTGTCGAAATCTGCATCTCTACCGGTTCCTTGGCTGACTTGCGCCATTGCCTTGCGCATTTTCTCGACCATGTCGATATTTTCTATGCGTCCATCCTTTCCGAAGTCAGCCTGAGATACTCCCAAATCAAGATCAAAGAGGATCTTTGCTTTCTTCTTGTTGTTAAGAACTGCAACTTCGCGCTGATGGAAACTGACTGCTGATGCCGGTGCCCACTTTGCGTGGTCTCTGCCACGGCCGAGGGTTGCATATGCATAGAATTCCAAATATTGTCCATGAAGTAAAATTGTTAGTGGGATAGCTTGGTGTGATTCAGCAATCTGCAATTTTGTTTCTCCTAATACGTTGAGGTCGCCCGCTCTCACAGTTTTTGTTTCCTCTTTGTTCTCTGAAGAAGGTCCACGAATTGAACAATGGTAGATAATCTGGCTCGCAGGGCTTCCCCATTGGTCCTCTGATAAGCCTTCATTTGCTGGGTCGTCTTCCGGGAAAACAAACTCGTCAAGGTAGGTTGGGATTGGAATCATTGCTAAGCGGTGTGCAATAACCTCATCTGGTAGTGCGTTAACTGACTCGAAATACTCTCCTTTTTGGTCTTGAGTTTGTCCGAGTTCAAAGCGTACCTTACTGATTGCCATCTTTGGAACATCTGTAAGGATTGTGCGGCGAATTGCATTCGCTTGGGCTGCATCGGTATCTGTGATTAGAATCTTGATGCGGTTTCCTTTTGGCCAACCATCTATTATCTGTGTCTTCATACTAATTCCTCCAATTCAAACACGGCGTCCGCGACGTCCGCCCTTCTTCTTGGTTCCATCATGAGCGATGGGTGTTACATCCTCGATTCTAGTAACTGTCATACCTGCACGAGTCATTGCACGGATTGCTGCTTGAGCGCCTGGCCCAGTATTGTTGGATTTATTTCCACCTTGACCGCGATATTTTACGATAACTTGTGTAAATTCCCTTTCTTTCAACATGTCAGAGAGTTTCTCTGCTGCGCGTGTTGCAGCAAATTGACCTCCGCTATCCTTTGAAGACTTGACTACTTGTCCGCCACTGCACTTAGCAATGGTTTCTGCTCCAGTCAAATCTGTAGCGGTCATCAAGACGTTGTTGTAAGATGAATAAATGTTTACGATAGCTTTGCGGGACATCAGGCCTCACTCTCCTTTGGAATTGTGTCTTCAGCAGAAGGAGCGGCGGCGGCGGCCTCTGCGATTACTTCTGCCTCGTCTTTCGCGACTTCGGGCTTCAGAATAGGAGGGGTTTCTTCTTCGCCGTATTCTGCGGATTGCCGAATTCCCTCAATCGATTGACGGATTGAGTGGTTCTCACTGTGTAGGTCTGAACCAAGAGCATATTGGATTTCCTCTTCTTCTGAACGTGATACTGGATACGAAGGGATTGTAACCTTCTGATCGCCGATACTGATGTGGCCGTGAACAACGAGTTGTCGAGCCTGTTTCATCGACATTGCAAGACCCTTGTAATAGACTTGAGCCTGAAGGCGACGGTTGAGTACATCTTCAATAGCCAATGAAAGAACATCGTCCAGGGTTGCATCGTTGGCGATGAATCCCTTATTGTACATTGAAAGAATCATGTCTTGCCTCTCTCCTTGCCAATGTTCTGTAGTCATATCGACTCGGCCAATCAACTTCATGGCTTGTCCTCTGTAGCGACGAAGCACAGATTTTGCCTTCCATATTTCCTTCATGGTCTTGAGGCCATGATTGGTGCGGATTGCATGCTCTTCTTCGATTCTTGCTGCCTTCCAGGGGTGGGCTGGAGAATCATACTTGGGGCGTGAAAACTTTGGATGACCCATCTAAATCACTTCTTCCTCTGGACTCCAAGCGTGAGTCCACTGCGTCCATTCGACCTGCCGCGCTGTCCACGAACCTTATTTCCAGTTGCGTGTCTAACACCGCGGTATGCCTTGATTGCACGAAGACGGCTGATGTCATCTTCCTGTGTCAACTTAGCATCCTGTCCAAATACGTGGAAATATTCTCCACTCTCTGGGTCCCTCTGGCGGTTGAGCATCCATGTAGGGGCGGTCTGTGAGTATTCTTCAATTGCTGACCGTAGAAGTTCTTGCTCTTCTGAAGTCATGTGTCCTGCCAATCGGTTGCGGTCTAAACCGGATGCATCGCAAATCATTGCTGCAGTTCGGTTACCAATTCCACGCACACTGGTTAAGGCAGTCTGAAGTTTTTTCAGACCGTCTACATCCGTATCGGCCATTCTAATTATGTAGGAGAAATCATCTCCTAGTTCTTTTTCTGCGGCTTTTGCCATAATATTTCCTCCCTTCCGTTGGCACCAACATCCGAAGATGTAGGTGGGAACCGGGGTTCCCGGGCAAGGTTGCGACCTGCCCTCCGTATATCAAAGGCGCGACGCGCATTCGCCTGACTGCGCGGCTAATTTATTCATCAATACACAGTAGTAAATGGTCTTCTTCTGATGCCCTAGTAATGAACCCTGTCTTTGCACCACCACTTCTGCGCAAGCAAATATCTAATTCCCGCTGTATCACTGGTTGTAGTTCTGGATTAAGGGAAACTCGTAGTGTTAATTTCCCGATTCCTGCATCTATTGATTTTTCTACGAAATTATGTAGATGTTCCATTTCTAATGGCGAGCGAATGAGTGATACAATTCGACCACTTGCTTGAATTAATTTAGAGTCAAGAGGGTGCTCAAATGACAATGCCTCCCTGTGGGTAATAATTGGCCTGCGCCCAGTTATATTTTGCCATTGGAATTCGTCGCCTTCTTGCAAAACAGTTTTGAGCCAAGATGGTGCAATTCCAGAAGAAACCAAAGCTGAGTCCAGCATAGTCAATACTTCTCCCTTTCGAGGAAAGGTTCTATCTTCAATAGGGTTTGAGAAATTATGTTCGCCACTGCCTAAAATTAATGGTTCAGAGTGGATTGAGGGGGGGATGCGAATAAATCTCCGCTCGTTTTGCGGGTCTGCGGCGGCTCCCAACCACAAACTAAGGCGGTCTATTCTTCCTGAACCCCGGCTTGCCCATTGCCAAGTTTTAGCAATTTTTGGCCAGCGCTCTTCGATTAATTCCTCAACTTGCGACCGTCTTAATTCTGAAAGGCGCGGTGATAAATCCAACACAATTGCCGGACCAAAATCGGTTTCATTTAGGTGGCTTTTCCAAGCATCAAGGACTTCATTCAGCAAGGGCCTCATTTCTGAAAGGTCGTGGGTAGTGCTACCACTGGGCCGAGCAGGGTCAAAATAGAATAATGAAATCTGTTTTTTGTTCTCAAATAATTTTATTATTGAAGTAGAATTTGTGCCATCTCCTATGATAACTGAACCTGTATTCTCATTCCCTAACCATGCAGAAATTCGCGCTAAGTTTGCAGCTGCCATTTCAGCCCTTTCTTGATTTGATTCAATTGCCAAAACATCCTTCTTCAAAGCATTAGCAAGTGCTGATACTTGCAAACCTGCTCCACAAGCAGGGTCTAATATTGCACCTTCAGGGAGTGAACACTTTCGTAATAATTCTGCCCTAATCATACATATTTGCCATGGCGTAGTTAGGCGGCGAGCGGTATTATCCAAATGCACTAGCAATGCACTTGGTCCATTTGGAATCGGTACGGCCTCGCCTTGATATGATTCAGAATCAGCGAGTCGAGGGGGTTCTTGCATTGCTGCACCTCAGGGTTTTGCGATATCACTCAATGTAAATAATGATTCAAATCTAACTCCTGCTTGTGCAAAGGTATCTGCACCACCTTCTGCTCTATCAACTATTGATATGACGCCAAGGATTTCGCAAGGAGAAGTCGCCTCCAGTCTCTGAAGGGCCTTCAAAGAAGAACCTCCTGTTGTAGTAACATCTTCCAAAATTACGACTTTTCCTCCTGATGCTATCGAAGAGCCTTCAACACCTGGTGGGTTGTTGGTTTTCCTTCCACCTCTGCCTTTTGCTTCCTTGCGAACCATGAAACCTAATCTTGGACAATCACTTGCTGAAGTTGATATTGCAATCGCCGTCAATGGTACTGCGCCTAATTCAAGGCCGCCAACTAAGTCAGGTCCCCACTCATCTAAGCGGTCATTGAGTAATGCTCCCAGTAATTGACTGGCTTCTGGATGCATCATTACGGGCTTAGTATCGAAGAAGTGTTTGCTCTTTCTCCCGCTTGCAAGGGTGAACCATTGGTCTTCTTCGGCTTCTAAATAGGCCATTTCTTCGACCATGCCACGCAATCTTTGCCAGCGTTCATCCTCTCTTATCGGAGCGTGGACTGTCATAACTCTCGACTACTCCTCAGGCCAACCGTGGATGAATGTTGCCCTTTGAGCGCTGAAAAATTTGTCTGCCCTTACGCGCATACTTGATGAGGTCTCGGCAACACAGCAGGGGTATGGCATCAGCCGGACCCAGTAACTCAGGTCTCAATGATGCTTATTTGAAACGCTTGGAAAAAGAGATGGATAACTATCACCAATGGATGGATGAACGTACTGAAGCCTGTTATCAAATCGCTGAAGAGGCAAGAAAGTGCGGCCTTGACCATACTGATTTCGTCGAAATCCCGCGGGCCGCTGACCTCGCTGGTAGAACTGAAAAACTGCTGGTTGATTACCTTAAGGGGATGGATATTGCTGACGACATAAGAGCCATGTTAGCTGAATTTGATAGAGAAACTACTTCGATAAAGATGGCTCAACAAGTAGCCCTTCGTTTCAAAGCGAATGGTGAAGAAACTGTTAAGTCGATAGATGTGGGTTTACGTGTGGGTCTTGCGATTTTGACTGAAGCAGTTTTAGTTGCTCCATTAGAAGGAATTAGTGAAGTTAGGTTGTTGAACAATGTTGATGGAACAGAATTCGTTTCTCTTCACTTTGCTGGTCCAATTAGGGCAGCAGGGGGAACCGCACAAGCGTTGGCGGTACTAATTGCCGACATGATTCGTAGGGAATTCGATATTGGCCCATATGTTCCCACTCAACCAGAAGTCGAAAGGGTGAAGGAAGAATTTGGACTTTACCGAGGCAACTTGCAATATCGTCCTCCTCCTGAAGAAGTAGACCTAATCGTCAAAGCTTGTCCAATAATGATCAACGGGGAATCTACCGAATCAATAGAGTGCAGTGGATATGGCCATGTTAGAAATATCGATGAACCAAGAATAAGGGGTGGTGTACTTTTGGTCATCGGAGAAGGTATGTGCCTCAAAGCTCCTAAAATTCAAAAACACACAGAGAGAATGGGTGTTGCAGGCTGGGAGTTCATCTCAAAATTTGCTGAAAAGAAAAATAAGGATGCCGACAATTCAGACTCTTACAAGAGTAAGCAGGTTAAGCCAATTAGTAAATTTATGAAGGATATTATTGCAGGAAGGCCAGTCTTTGGAGAACCACTTGCCAGAGGTGGATTCAGGTTGAGATATGGGCGTAGTAGGGCATCGGGGTTGGCTGCTGGTTCAATAAATGCCGCTGGAATGGCTGCCATGGACGACTTTCTAACGGTTGGAACACAAATGAAAATTGAACGGCCAGGGAAGGCTTGTGCTGTCACTCCATGTGATGAATTAGAAGGGCCATGGACTATCCTTCGAGATGGACGCTTTTTGAGAATTGATGATGTTGATTCTTGGAAAAATATTGAGTCGGAAACCATCACAATTTGGGATAATGGCGAGATTGCTTTGGGCTATGGAGAATTCATGGAGAATAACAAGGAGTTAGTTCCTGCTGGTTATTGTGCGGATTGGTGGGCAAGTGAACTGATTGAGAAGATGACAAATGAAGAACAAGTTGAGAAGTTAATAACATCTTTAGGAATAAAAAGAGCAGACTTGCCACCACTTCCAGTTAACCGGCATTGGCATTTGAAACTTAGGAAAATGAAACTTAACTGGCAACAAGCAAAGAATGTTAGCCAAGACTTTGGAACTTCATTAACACCTCCCCATAACCCTTGGTGGTCGGATTACCCGCTTCTATGGGTTGGCCCTTGGATGCAATTATTAGAATCTGCAACGATTGAAAAATCTGAAACCGTTCTATCGTCAGTCAGGCCATTGAAAGATGATGTTCAAGCGATGCCGATAAAAGATGAATACCATTTGAGAATCAAAGGTGTTGTCAAGGACTGGTCTCATAAGCCGATTATCGACGACAAACTAGAGAATGTTCGACCAGGGGGCGAACTGACAATTCCTGAGTTAATTTTTGATCACCATCAAGGCTCCCTTCCCTTATTACAAAAACACGGCCTCGCCAAAGTTTCGGCCCTATTGCTTGGACTACCCCATCATCATGATGGAGATGATTTGCTGATAACTTCAGGCTGGCAGGCTTTGCTTGAAGGTCTTGGTTTAGAGGTAAAGAATTCCAAAGTTATTCGATTAAGAGAGGCAACAAGCCACCTCAAAGACCGAATCCAGAAACTACAGGCGGCCTCAATTACCATTTCAGAAGAAAACTCCCGCCTTGATTCCCTTAATTCCAAAAGGCGGCAGGTGAGGATTAGTGCTGAAACTAAAGCAAGACAAAAAGGAGCATCGATTTCTGAAACTGATGAAATTGGTAAAGAAGCGATGGGGAAAGTTGAGGACCTTGGCCCAGAAAATGCTGAGAGATTGTTTGCTGCAAAAAAACTTGAAGATGAACATGCAATAACCGGATGCCTCTGGTTGGTTCGAAAATGCAGTAGCCTAAGATGGGAAAATAGTGTTTCGATTAGAATTGGGGCGAGAATGGGAAGGCCCGAAAAGGCTGCTCCAAGAGAAAAACCAGTTGTTCATTCCTTGTTTCCAATCGGCGCAGATGGAGGGCCTCAGCGCCTGATGTCGGTTGCAGTTGGCAAAGATAGTTACCGAGCCGACGTTGGAAAACGACGGTGTCAAAAGTGCGGCCAGGCAACAATTACTCTTCGTTGTAACATTGTCGAAGAAGGAACACAACAGGTATGTGGTGGCCGCAGTGAAATGCCACCACTGGACGATGAAAAGAAAGGGGGCCGCCGTAGAGGTGTTCAGCAGACCATTAAGATTGCAAGTATGATGGAGATGGCGAGAGTGAATTTAGGGCTTGATAGATTGCCAAAACAAATCAAGGGCTTGAAAAAATTGATGTCGAGAGACCAGACTCCTGAGGCTTTGGAAAAAGGAATCCTCAGAGCCACACATGGTGTTCCAGTTTTCAGAGATGGAACGGTTAGATTTGATATGAGTGATGTGCCAATAACTCATTTTACTGCTGACGAAATCAGTGTGCCTTGGCCTCGTTTATTGGACCTTGGGTATTCACATGATATTGATGGAAATGCCTTAGAATCCGGAACTCAAATGATGGAAATTTTCCCCCAAGATTTCATCGTCAGCAAGGCAGGTGCGGATTTCTTTCTCCGAACCTCAAAGTATCTCGATGATTTGTTAGAACGATTTTATGGCCTACCTCGCTTTTACAATGCAGAAGTTGCCGAAGACCTGATTGGACAATTATTGATAGGATTGGCACCACATACATCTGGTGGTGTATTGAGCAGAATAATTGGTTGGTCAAATTCATCGGGAGGTTATGCGCATACCTTGTTCCACGCTTCAAAACGTAGAAATTGCGATGGTGATGAAGATGCAATTATGTTATTGATGGATGGATTGTTAAATTTTAGCAAAAAAATTCTACCAGCGAACCGCGGTGGGCAAATGGATGCGCCTCTAGTTTTGACGACAAGGTTGAATCCCACTGAAGTCGATAAAGAAGCACTCAATGTAGATGCTGCGTGGTACTACCCTTCTTCCTTTTATGAAGCAAGCAAGCAACAAGTTCACCCAAAGGTGCTTGAAAAGGAACTGGATATTGTGGAAAATAGGTTAGGGGATGTTAGTGCTGTCAGAGGTTATGGGTATACCCATGATACCAGATGCATAGATGAAGGGCCTGCCTTATCTGCATACAAAACACTAGAGACCATGGTTGACAAGATGAATGGTCAACTCCGTCTTGGAGGGAGGTTGCGGGCTGTAGATGTGAAAACTGTGGCATCAAGCGTAGTTCGTTCCCATTTCTTACCTGACTTACGGGGGAACCTTGTGGCTTTCACCCGCCAAAAGATTCGTTGCGTTTCGTGCGGTCATTCATACCGCCGTATGCCGTTATCTGGACATTGTATTCAATCAAATAAAAAGGCGACCTATGGCTTAGGCTCACATGGTGTTTCAGGAGGAGAGGGGGGGACTTGCAAGGGAAATCTTGCTCTTACTGTCTCCCAAGGTGCGGTTAGGAAATACATCAAGGTCACCAAACACGTTATGGAAACTTATGGGGTTGACCACTATACAAAACAGAATGTTGAATGGCTAGCTGCAAGTGTTGACAGCCTGTTTAATAATGACAAAGCGAAACAACTTTTGCTTTCTGATTTTCTTTGATTTTCCTTCAAACTAGTGGCGAAGGGCCTGCTGAATTGACTGCATCAGAAACGCCACTTTCATAGCGAGTAAAGTTGGCTTGGAACATTCTTGCTAATTTATCTGCAGTTGCATCGAATGCGGCTGCATCTTGCCAAGTTTTTCGGGGCTGCAGGACTTCAGAAGGAACGCCTTGGCAGGTTGTTGGAACCTCGATATTAAAGCGCTGGTCGATGATGAATTCAACATCATCCAAATCTCCATCGAGAGCAGCATTCAACATGGCGCGAGTCCAAGGGATTTTCATTCTCTTTCCAACCCCATATTGGCCACCAGACCAACCGGTATTGATGAGCCAGCAAGTTGCATCATGTTCTGCCATTTTCTTTGAGAGGAGGTCTGCATAAACTCCGGGGTGCATTGGCATGAATGGTTCACCAAAACAAGCCGAAAATGTTGCCTCAGGGTCGGTAACTCCAATTTCTGTACCTGCAACCTTTGCGGTATATCCCGAAATGAAGTGATAGGCGGCCTGTTCAGGAGTTAAACGGGAAATTGGAGGTAAAACTCCAAAGGCATCACAGGTGAGGAAAATAACGTTCTGCGGGTGACCTCCTTTACTATCTGCGGTTCTATTTTCAATAAATTCTATTGGATATGAGCCACGAGTATTTTGGGTCTTAGTTGTATCAAAGAAGTCGGGAACTCCTGCTTCATCAAGAACGATGTTTTCAAGTACAGTTCCGTGCATTCTAGTTGTTCCAAAAATAGCTGGTTCATCCTCTTCACTGAGGTTGATCAACTTGGCATAACATCCACCTTCGAAGTTGAATACTCCTTTTGCTCCCCAGCCATGTTCATCATCACCGATGAGTTGGCGATTAGGGTCAGCAGACAATGTTGTCTTACCTGTTCCAGATAGCCCGAAAAATATGGCTGTATTTTCGCCGGTTGTGTTTGCACTGCAATGCATTGGTAGAATTTCTTTCCTCGGAAGTAGAAGGTTCATGACGCTGAAAATTGATTTCTTAATTTCACCAGCATATTTTGTGCCACCGATAATGACCTCACCGCGAGCATAGTGAACTATGACGAAAGCCTTGGAATTTACTCCATCTACTGCAGGGTCTGCTTCAAAGTGTGGTGCGTGGTAGACAACGAATTGTGTTTGGTGGTTTGCCAATTCTTCTCTATCAGGTCGCACGAACATGTTGCGAGCGAAGGCCGAGTGCCAAGCATTCTGATTGATTACTCTAATTGCCAACCTTTCACTTTGTTCTGTACCGCAATACAAATCTTGTACAAAGAGGTCTTGTTGTTCAGAAAGATAAGCGATGACTTTGGCCTTTAGGCCCATGAAAATCTCTTCAGTTGTGGAAACATTGACATTACCCCAATTGACATCAGAACTGCTGCTCTCCTCTTCAACGATGAATTTATCATTTGGTGAACGACCTGTCCTGTCACCTGTTTCAGTTACCAATGCTTGATGAGCGCTAAAAGTACCTTCACCACGTTCTACTGCTAAGTCTACTAATTCATTTGAGGGAAGATTCCAGTGAATCATTGCACTGGTTTCAATTCCATTACTTGCTAATCCATTTGACGAGGGGATACCCGAGGAACGGGTGGAGACGGTCTCCATGGGGTGGCCGACCCGCACTCCCTCTTTACTGATTCCGCACAATAAATCCCAGAAATAACACCCCTTGTTACGATGAGGTCAAGGCCAAACCGATTTTCACGCAGTTTATGGCAGAGCCGAAAGGGTCTTCTGATTCTTTATCAAAGGATGAAGTAATCGAACGGAAAGAGTTCGAAAAACAAGGCCTTGACCTTTCTTCTTTCGTACTTGAAGAATTCAAAGAAAAGGAGGAAGAAGAAGCCGTTGAAGTCGAAGTAGACGAAGCAATCGGCAGTATTTTCGATCCATTTACCGTAAAAGGGAGTGTTGAGGAAGCACCCGACCCACGAAAATCAGATGCGGTTGAAGCAGAGCAAAAAGTCAACTGGTCAATGATGGTAGCAATGGTTCTACTGTGGAGTTTTCTCGGTACCTATGTTGGTATGACAATGCCGGCAATAATTGCCGGCCCTGCCTTATTCATCATGGCGATGTTTTCTCTTTGGTTGGCTAAATTATGGATACCAGACAACGATATGAGAGTACTAGGAACAACATGGGCCATAATTGCAATGAAACTTCTCTATGGTCTTGCTATCGATTTACATTATTGGGGAATAATAGATTCTGCAAGTCTGCTGGGCGTTGCTTTGTTAGGATTAGTGGGGTTAAATATTTACCTCGCTCATTATTTTGATGAGGATGCAATTGCAGCCCAAGCAACACTCGTCTTAATGGCGATTGGCAGTGCAGCGGGAGCGATTTATGGAGAACTAGGTGTAGCAGCGATGCTCATTCTTGCAACCATGATTTTGCACTCACTCGCGTACCTAAGGAAATCTGGCAATTTAACTGCCCTAGGGATTGCTTCCAGTAATATCTGGATTGGACTACACGCGCTTTCAAGTGGCTGGAATATATTTGGGTTAGTTATTCTGCCATTTGAAGACCCATTGATTCTCCTATTGCTTATGCTATTCGTCAATGCGGCAAATGCCGCGATGGCGGCTCACTTTGCTAGAGAACAAAATTGGTTCAGTCAGGCGGCATCTGCCTTAGGACTCGGAAAACCTGGTTTGTGGGGGGTTTCGATTGGATTAGGAATGATGGGTGCTTTATTGGCAATTGCAGCCCATCGAGATGAAACTGGCTTTGCCTTAGCCCAAATTTCCATTCTTCTAACTGCTTTCGGAGCCTCATACCTAGTTGTTAGAGGCGTTAATCCAAACAAAGTATTACCCAGCGTTTTGATTCCAATTCCATTTTTGGTCGTAGGATTAATTCTATTCGATACTGGACTCATCGGTATTTCTTTACTTTCTGGACATGCAGTTTTTGCTGCAGGTATGGGATTCGTTGCTGCAAACTCACTGCTCAGAAATCAAAACGCGGTCAGTGATGCAGTAATGTGGCTTGGTGCGGTTATTGGGGCAATTCTACTAACTCTCTTGATTCCTGCTGGTGAAGGTCAACATGGTAGTTTTCTGTTATTGACTATTGCCTTGCTATTCGTAAGTTTAGGTGGATTTGCAATGAAGAGGGATTCCCCCTCTTTGGCTGGAGTTTCAGTGCTTGCACCTTGGCTCTGGATTCTCATATTTGCTACAGATATTGAGAATAGAATGGTCGCTATGGATGTTTTACCAATTGTTCTTGATGGTGATATTCTAACTATTTTCATGTTCAGTATGGGCTTACTACAAGTTGCAGTCAACATGAAAATGGGTGAAACAGGAGTTGATCTCGGAAAGGCCTTTGGCAGTGGAACAGAGGCTTTGGCTAGGATTAAGGATTCCGGAGTTCTAAAATTATGGCAATTAGGATGGCTTTTCGCACTCTTGGGTTGGTTGGCAGTTGCACGTCCTGATGGATTACCTGCATTAGGGCTAGTGATGGGGATAGTCACTCTATCTGCGATGCATCTTTCTGCGCAGGTGGCTGGTAGACACGTGAATCAAAGAAAATTCATGTTAACCTCATTAGCAGTTGCAACATTGTGGTTACATTGGCGTTTTGGATTGGCTTTGGTGTGGCCATTATTGCTCGCATTTAGTGGCTTCATATTAGCGTGGGACGCCTCAAGACGGGTGGAAGAGAGCGAGTTTAGCCAAAAAAACCGTGTCGAGCCACTCTTGAGTTTGACATTTACATTCATTGCAGCCCATCTGATGATTTCAACTCTCGACCTGATAACTGTGGATTTACTGGCTGGAACATTTTGGCCTGATGATAATTGGACATTGTGGGTTGGCGTGCTCACAGTTGGCCTTTGTCTCATCACATATTTGCCAGTTGCTGGAAAGTTATCTCGTCCAATTGGGCCTGCAATTTCCTGCTTATTACTGCTACTAATGCTTAGTGTCTGGACTAATTCCTTGAACGGCACGGCCTTTTTATTGACCATATTGATGTTCTCAGGAAGTGGATTATGGTTAATATCCCAAGGGGAAATCCGCATGGGTCTAATCTCATTGGCGAAGGTTGAGGAAGCCAAGGAAAGGGCAGAAAAAGGTAAATTGGCTGCAAAAATAGGTCTACAAGGAGCGGATTTACCTGAAGATGCAGATACAAAATCTGGAGTTCGACTCATCGATGCGAACTTAGTTCACAAAGCGGCGAAACAAGCCAAGAGGAGTAAACGTTCTGGAGGCATTGGTGAACATGATTTAGTGGCAGGGGATGTCCACCATACTCCAGTAATCGTCTTATTTTTCCTAGCAACAGTAACCATCGCTGGAATGTGGTGGTCATATGCAAATGGCGATGGGGATGCAATATTACTTCTCTCAATGATATTATTCATCACGGCAATATTCCTCGGTCAAAGTAGAGCAAGAAGTCTGGAAATGAGATTGCCTGATATTCTCGGGATGGAGGCACCGGTCGCTGCTTCAATGGTTGGTTTAGTTCTGGTTCACTTAGCGGCTAGAATCTCCCCTCGTCATGTAGACCCTGATTCACAAATTGGGTTGTTATTATTGACTATCGCCTTAGCAGTGCTTGCTTGGATATCATTGAGGTCAAGAAAAGACCTAGCCCTCAGACTTCCCTCTGCACTGGAATGGATTCTGTATTGTCTTGTCGGCGACCGTCTGTTGGCTTTATTCATGGTAGGAGGGATTCCTGCACCTTTCACTACCGACCCTTGGAGTGGAGATACAATCGAATGGATAACCCCCTGGCTAGGACTTGAATTATCCCTTATCGGTTTCTTATTGCTCTTTGATATGATTGAGAAGATACGGTTGGAGAGAGGGCTTGACGACCATCGAGGAGCCGATGGTAGAAGTCTATGGGCAAGTATGGTGATGCTGGTATCTTGGGGCCCAGCCACTCTTTTAGCAGGAATTTTTTCATTACTAAGAGCGCGCTCTTGGAATCAACCAGGGCTTGCAATTACAGCAGTTATTCTGCTCTCTCTCGGAATGATTCAATCATCTGTATGGATTTCTTTACTCTCTGGATTTGAAGGCCACATCATTTTGATTACCGGTATTTGTTGTTTTGGATTACTAACGATGACTGTGCAAAGTGGAAATCAGCGCTGGACAACCGCGTGGTTATGGAATATCCATATTCTTCTACCAATAGGGGCTCTAGTAATATCCCAAGGGGCTAATGAGTTGACTGTTGTTGCGATGCTTGCAATCAGTGGAAGTGCTTGGATTACAGGTGTTCTGGAAGAAAGAAGGGGATGGAGAGTTGTTGGTTTCCTAGACTTGTTGGCCGCTTGGGTGGTTGCAGGGTTGGCATTATCCACAAATACCGTATCTTTAGCCCTGATGATGCCAATGTTACTTGCTTCTGTATTACTGCTTGGACTGGTAACTTGGCTAGGTCAAAGAAGAAAAGAAGCGCTTTCAATTGATTAAGGCTGAAGGCGCGGAGTTAGAGTTTGAATAACCTCTTCAAGTAAATCAGGAAGGTGTGTTCCTGTCGACCTAATGCTGACTGTTGTCTTGGCTTGAGTGCCAGAATTTCTCACAGCCACAGATACCTTGTCGCCATTGATTTTTCCTTTCATCATCAATAGATTTGATTCCCCATCGATATCCTGCCGTTGCCAATCTCCTTCTAACAAAGCGATTACAGCCTCAGCATTTTCATTTTTTCCATCCCATTTTGAACGAACGCTTGGAGATATTGATTGCCTCGACTTCCAGCCAAATTGAAATCCTTGTTTTTCTGAGCAAGTAGCCAATGCACAAATGGATGCCACAAGAGTTGCGATGCCATCTCCAACTAACCTCCATTCATCGTCTTGTATAGGGTGGGGGGTTGTTAGCAATAAATGGCCTGAGTCTTCACCACCAATTCTGAATGGTTCACTAGAAGATGTGAGATTGTCTCTCAATGCTACTGCTAGCCAGCGATCTCCTACTGCGGTTTCCACCGCCTCGAGTTCAGCATCTAGTCTTTGTAATGAATTAAGAAGTGAAAGGTCGGATTCAATCGAGGCTGCAATCATTCCTTTGATTTGGGGTGTGATTTCAGATGCTGCCATGGCCAAAGCATCGAGCATTTGGTCACCATCTACAACTTCTATTCCTGTTGCTTTAGAATTGACTCGGACCAATAAGCAGCGGTCGCCATCGCCATCAAGAGTAGCAGCAAGAATCATTTCACTAGTATTGTAGGAATTTTGTCGTTTATTCAATTCATCGAATAAAACGTGATTATGTTCTTTGGTCGATAGTTCATCCCAAGTCATTGTCAAAGTAGGGGATAACTCTCCAGCCCCGCAGCCTTCATTCAAGGCTAAACAACCTGCACTCAATTCTTCAGTTTTTACAAGATTTTCACTCAACCAATCTGCAAGCCATGTCGTTGCACTGCCCTTAGATGAGTCAAGAAGAAGCCCTTCAGGGGGAAATAATGATGACACTAAGCCATCTAAATATCTTAGTTTTAACATAGGCAACCTCAAAGTTAAGGCTGCTGAATGGATTGCTGTTCCGTCGACTGATTGGTCTGCAATCCCTAATTCACATTTTTCATCTTCACTTAGTTCCCTCTCCTCAGAGGATAGTTGATGAATCAAGGCTTCAATTGTTGATTCTACTTCTGGCGAGGTCTTGTAGCCATCCTTGTCAAAAATTTTGATGCCACTATCTGAGACTGGATTATGGCTTGCCGTTACCATACACCCTGTATCTCCGCCCTCAGCCAATAAAGTCGCATGTAAACCAGGGGTTGCGCATTCTCCAGCCCAAATAACTGAACAATTTGAGAGATGTAACCCTACTGTTAATGACCTAACTAAGTCTTCATTCAATGGTCTTTGGTCCCATCCAATAACCACTCTTGGCCTTCCTTCTCCACTTGGACGAAGGTATGTACCAAGCGCCTCTCCAACTAATTGCAAAAGCCCAACAGAAAATTCCCTATCATCGATACATCGAGTTATTGCCGAAGAATCCCGTTTGACATTCTCAACTGCAAGACCGCGAATACCATCGGTCCCGAACAAGTCACCCATTCCGAAATTCACCTCAAGACTGTATCCGAAGTATGGACTCCAGAAATACTTGTAGTTGGGTAGACCATGCAGTTTGTTCCTAATATTGTGCCTGGGTTAGTTACAGAATTGCAACCTATTTGCACTCCATCTCCAACTAAAGCGCCAAACTTCCTCAATCCTGATGGAATCTTACTTTTACCCACTCTGAGGATGACTTGCTTACCATCATTCCTTAAATTTGACAGAATAACTCCTGCTCCCAAGTTTGCATCACTACCAACAACAGAGTCTCCAACATAATTGAAATGTGGAGCCTTTGCTTTGGGTAAGAGGATTGAATGTTTGATTTCAGAGCAATGGCCCAATAGTGCCTGCCAACTAATCCAAGAATGTTCTCTAACGTAAGCACCGTGGCGGATAGTTGCTTCTGGAGCAATATAACATGGGCCAATGAAATGACAATTTGGTTCCACAATTGCTCGCGGATCGATATGGACTGGACCCTTTGATTCATCAACGGTAATATCCAAACCCTCTGGAATTGAAGAGCCAAGAACCTCGACCATCTTTTCAAGAGTTCTGGCAAATCCCCATTCGCCCTTCTTGTCCAAACATTCCCATGGCTCAACCTCCAATGGAGTGGGCATAAAGACTCGTCCACGGGATTGCTCATCCCAAGTTTCCAAGGCTTTTGTCAGCCATGGCCAAAGCTCTGCTGAGGTCGGCACCTCGCCTTTCATGGCATGGGCAGGAGGGCATCAACCATTGAGGTTGCGTTCATGCTACGCCGCTGACGCTCAACGAGTAGATGCGCTTACCCGTTCGAGGATCTAGCGTAAAGCTGATCTCCTTTATGTGCCTTGGAATGAAAAACCCAACTTTCCTGGCGGTTAGTCCATGGTTTCTCATTTGGCGTGTGTTCGCAAGGTGGTCAACGATATCCGCTGCACAGCACCCTGGGCGATCAGCGACGTAGGCGATAATTTCCGCCTTAAGACGCTGAAGCCTGGCTCTCTTCTGGCTTCCTTCTCCACGTTCTGTGGTCATCAAAGTGTAGGAGGGCTGTGGGGGTTATAGCAGACTTTTGGGAACCCCCCGGGCCCCCCTGAGAGAGGTGAGTTTTACAACACTTAATCCGTTTTTCAGACTAAATCTAGAATGTTATTCCAAACCTTTGCACTGCCTCTTCGAAACATGTCATCATGAAATTGTCGTTGTTTGATATGCGCACATCGGGCTAATTTTCCCCGATTATCATAACAACCCTGTCGTGTGAACAAAATCACCTTTACATCTAACCAAGATAATTTTGGACCACTCAAAGGCGGCGGAGGTGCAGATACTGATTCAATTTCACCATCCCATTCCATATCTCCCAGGTTTGGAGATTGGGTTGGTGAATCGAAAGTCAATGAAAGACTGCCTTCTCCAATCGTAGACCATCGCCAATTAGTACCTCTTCCATCATTCAACCATTCGGTCATTGTTAGTGCCTGTTTCTTATCTGCAAAGCCCAACCAAGTTGTCTCCCACCATCCTTTGGTGCGAGCAAGAGTCACATGGTGAATCCCTGGACTAACTTCTCGGCCATCTATGACATCGGTCCATACTCTTGCTATTCCATCCATCCTAACCGGAATTATCGGCATTCCAGATATTCTCAAATCCGCTAATCGATAAGGGTTAGCAAGTTCACCCTGCAATAGAAAGGGGGTTCTTTCAGTCAACGAACTAAAGTTATTGCAATCCAACCATTCTTCGATTGTTGTTTGTTCACCCTCAAATTGTTGCGTTGCAAGCCAAGACATTAATTCCTCCAATGTTAGTGAATCCTTTTCTATGGATTGAAGGGCAATTGGGTGTATTTCTTCGAGACTTTGTATCCATGCTGATTCAAGATATGGCCCCGGTGAGGAAGAGGCCGTCCAAGGCCAGGCTCTTGGAGATGTACTCGACATATCTCTCCGACTCCCAGTAATGAAGACAATCTTTGCCCTCAAAGAAGGAAGCGGGGAAGGTTGCGAGCCATAGTAGCATGACTGACTGTACCGACTAATTCTCCATCTCCGTTGACAACTGCAAGTTGGTTCAGGTCATGTGTCAACATCAATGCTCCCGCCTTGAGAAGAGGGGTGTTGAGGCCAACTTGCAAGGGCGGGGTTCTCACCATTTGAATGGCTGGAACCATCATCATCCATGCCAAGTTTCGGTTTACTGCTTTGCGTGAAATAAGTTTCAATACATCGACTGCATGAATCCTACCAATTGGAACTCCTTCATCTGATACAATGAAAATATGGTCCCAATTATTTTGAGTCATTTCTTCTAGAACATCGTGAACTGAAGCATCTTCAGACACAAAGTGTGCTGCTGCCATCACTTGACTACAGGTCAAGCGTCTGACTGCATTTGCAACTCCTTCTGTTGCGGACTTTGTAGAAACTTTTCGTCGACCTTTTACCATGCCCATATTCATCCCTCAAGGTGTCGGCGCACAAACCACCCTCTTTGAATGCTTCGACGCACTACATCGCCCTTACACTCTTGAATACCAAAAAATGCATGACCCAAAGAGTCAATTCCATATCCCTTATGGGAGAGCACATGGCGATGGTACCGGCAGAGTTGATTGCCCAGTTGGCAGCAATGGATGAGTATGATCGACTTCTAGCTGCAGATGCTGCATCTAAGAACCACGGCATTAAATTAGATGATTTGATGAATATGATAGATTCATACCTCAAAGGGGGAACACAACCAGATTCAGGATTCACCCATCTTGAGTCTGCACCCCAAGATCAGCAAACTGAAGCCCCCAAACAACAGAATGCTGCTCACCACCTTCAGGATGCACATCGTTACAGGATGAAATACAATCCAAGTGCAGAATCCACATCCCGCTCAAAGGAAATCACAGATGCCATTGTCTGCCCACATTGCAACGCACCACTTGGAATCCCAAGTATCAGGCCAATCAAGGTCAATTGTCCAAATTGTATGAATGAGTCAACATTCCACATTTGAGTAGTAGCAAATGGGTTATTCAAATTCCCCAATATTTTTCGCCGCTGCTCTGCCTTTCTTGCAAACCTCGTACGATTGTCATTGTCAACCAAAGCACCGCCAACCAAGCCAATGGAACCCCCCCATCTGAGATAATGGTGGTTGGAGTAAATTGGTAAGATTCACCCTTAAGAACTTGAATAGCAATAATCATTGCTTGATTCAAGAAGGAATAAATGACCATGGCAAAAGCAGATAGAATCAGCAACCTACCACTGAAAGAACCTTTGCGCAATTTCAAAATCATCATGCCTGCAGTTGTTAGCAAGAATACGATAATAATCCAAGCCAAAGACTGGTGGACTGCAGATAGATATGCAATACTGCGTGATGTTCCTTCACTAAGTTCGGTTGTATATTCAGACCAAGCCTGAGCAACAGCAAATATCGCAGCGAATAATGCGCCGGCCCACATAAGTGAGGAAAACATCGCAGCATCAGCATTTTCTCGCATATCCGCAACAACTTTTCCGAGTGAGTTCTCAAGACCCAATCCTTTAGCCAACAAGTAAAATCCAAAGACGAAAGGCAAACCTCCAATCAACAGGGCTCCAATGTCGTTGGGCAACATAATACCCAAGCCAATAATCATCAAAACAACAGCCAGAGGAACAAGCATTTTTGCTCGCCATTTTGGGTCTTCTAACGCTTTGACAAGATAATAATAGGTGCTTTCAATGCCTTTTGATTGTTTGACTATTATTTTTTGAACATGGTCAATTCTAACTTGACTCTGAAGAATTGGAAGAACTGATTCATCTTCTGCTCCATCGGTTACCAAAATTGCTCTGTCGGGTTGGAATTCGGCTACTACTTCCTCCAGTTGTGCGGCGATGGCTCGATCTGAGCGGACTCCTACCTTTTCATCGCCTGTTAGGATGGCAATTTCTACTTCGTCGCCGCTTTCAGATATCTCAGCCAAGTTATCGTGCTGATTCAAAGCACCAAGGATTGCATTGGTATCACTCTCTTCAGGGTCAGCAATCCCCAGCCTCAAGGCCGCAGTAAGCACTTGCCGCCTCCCCACAACCGGACCACGAATGGCAGCCTTGGAACCAAGGTCATCATCTCTATCGACAGTTAGAACGAGTGTGCGTACCAATTTCCATCACCCCGCGTCGTCCCTGACAAACCCTCACAAGCGATGCCCCTTCATGAATCATCGCGCGTATCGCTACTATCTTCAACAACCTGAGTCTCTCGAGAGCGCCTCCGTTGCTGGGACTTGAGATACTTCAATGGATGGTCTAACCAAAGTTGGTCACAAAGGCTATTTTCACCAGGTAAAACTGCACAACGAGCATTTAGTTTCAATTTCCCGCAGCCAGCAGGTGTGTATTCTCGGTCATAAACGTGACTAACTTGGTAAGATGTAGTTTCTTGGCTAAAATCAGGAGCATTATGGAAAAAGCCGACGCAAGTCTCAACCGGTAAGGCGATTACTCTCGCCATCGAAGCCAAGAATAAACGACCAAAATGATTGACGTTCACACCTTGTTCGAGTTCGGCAACAGCCTTCTTCATACAAGGGGGCCAATCCTCCACAACCGCCCCAGTCAATTCCATTACTTCGCTTGAGTGCTGATTCATCAGACCAGTAATGATAGTCGTAGCCTCTGCCAACCGCAAAACCAAATCCTCATTTAGAATGGCAGTTTTCCTTTTTGCATCTTCAAAAATTTCAGATTTGACACGCTCTCTAAGAATGCGCGCTAATTTTGCTTGGCTTGAATATGAGTCCTCTTCTCTCAAACTAATCCACCCATCGTTGATATCCTGATTTGGTAAGCGCCAACGGGCCCCTGTAATCCGGGGCACCAATTCAATGAAATCAGAAAGTCCAATCTGCCATACCTTTTTACCTCTAGGAGAAACAGTAAAGTTCACTTTGGAAAGATAAGTTTTCGCAACATCCTCGATTGCTCCCTCATCAACAGCAAGTAGTACCTCAGACCGTTCGGCTTCAGCCTGCGCCCATCTACTCAGAATGACTTCGTTTTCACAAGCACAAGCAACTAAACGCGAATATGTAAAACTGAACGCTTCCAATACCCGACCTCCTGGAGTATGAATATCGCGCATTGCAACAGCGTCGACTCCGCCTTGGTTGCTAATCGACTCCACCAAACGCAAGCGCCCACGACGTCTTGTTTCTTCCATGAAATCGCCATCGATTAGCGCGTCAAGGTCAATTCCCTCTTTTTGGGCGAGGCTTTGAATCCAAGGGCCGGATTGTGGCAGGAAAGGATACCGCGCCAAAGTCACCTCATCTGAGATGGGCGGGTGTTCCTGCGGCAGGGGCATTAAAACGACCTTCGCGGGCGAGGGTTCTTGAAGCAACTGCCTGAAGGGTGCATTGATGTCTAATCCACATCTCGAAACACCATGTCGGAGATTGGGATGAAAGTCAACCCCCTTCTCATTAACATTCAGAATGAAGTGAGGCTGGCATTTGGATGGGAACTAAAAGATGACCTAGAAAGTGCTCAAGAATTAATTTCTTCTTCTGAAATCAATTTTAATAATGTGCAGAAAAATGTCCAATTACAGTTGAATCAATCAAAGAAGGTGATTATCATTGGAGCTGCTGCAAGCGCAACTGAACTAGAACATATGATAACAGAAAGTTACTGTCTGATAGCAGCAGACGGAGCAGTCGGCGTTCTAAATGAATTAGAAAATCCTGAAGCCGCTTGGAATTCACTCGCAGCAATCGTATCAGATGCGGATGGCCACCCCCATTTAATGCAAGCAATAAACAAAAAAATCCCCCTCTTCTTACACGCCCATGGTGATAATCAAAAAGATTGGATAGAATTACTTCCCCATTGTAAAGAAACTCCCCTCCAAATAACCCATCAATGTCCACAACAACTAGATGGAGCCATCAACCTAGGGGGTTTCACCGATGGCGATAGAGCGATTTGCCTAGCAATATACCTCGGCATAAAGCCTGAAAAAATTCACCTCTGCGGATTCACCAGCAATAAAATTGGCCGTTGGACTGGCAACACAAACCCCGAGCGAAAAATGAAAAAACTACAATGGATGGCCAAAATTATCCGAATAACCGGAGTTGAATGGGAGGGGAGCAGTTGATTGAAGAAGAAAATCAAACAACATCAGCGCCTGTCAAATTGATGGAAGCCAAGAAAAATAAACAAAAGGCTTGGCTTTTAATGTTCTTCATGTTAGTAGGTTTGAATGCCTCATGGGCATTTGCTCAATCTCTAACAAGCGACATTGAAGTAAACAAAGAAGGTATTGAACACCAAACAACAGAAGCCTTCGAGGTTCCAGATATGATGCTGATGTCAAAACAGGTACCTGTAAAAATTATCTGTAGTTCAAGTCTTGACCCTGAAAAAATCGCTAACAGCACAAATGTATCTTGGAAGTTATCCGATTCAAGAGGAAAAATAGTTCATTCATTCAATGGCAAAGTCGGTGAAGAATGTAGTACTGAACTTCTGTTACAACCAGGCCTACATCGAATGACAACCACTGTTGAATACGGTGTGCAAATTGAACAAACAGTGAAAATGCAAGTTTGGAAGGGCTTGTCAAAAGAAGGACATATCGCCGCTTCAATGATGGCGTTATTGTTTCCATTACCAGCAATATTGGCTGCCCATAGAAGAGGGAAAGTAGCGGATCAAGATGTGCCAATAGCACGGGCAAGACGGTATGAGGATTGGGAAACTCTTCATCGAGAAATGGAAGATAGAGATAGGAGTGCTGCTGAAGTACAAGACCTAAATCCTTACCTTGGAAAGCAAGCGATTGTAGACCAGTCCTACGTATCAACAATACCAATTGAAGAAGAAAAGCCCAGGGCAAAGGATGTGCCCGATATTGTGCCAGTTAGCCAACCAAAGGCAGATAGTGCTGGTACGATGGAGGGATTGGGTGATCCACTTTCTGCTGATGATAGGATTAAGCGGGTTGGGGATATCTATGACCTAATGAAAGATGATGATTAAGATAAGGTCTGTCTAATCCTCATCGTTGCTTGAATTTCTCATGATATGCTTATTACAGATGCCCCGATAGAATTACTGTGCAGAAAATCAATTTTAAGGAGAAGTTCGCAGCCTTCACAGACCATTGGTCACCCAAGGTCATCACCGAGATGAACGATTACCAGTTCAAGTTGGTCAAGGTCCAAGGTGAATTCGTCTGGCACCATCACACCGACACAGATGAGGCTTTCATCGTCATCGAAGGCAGCATGAAAATCGAGTTTAAGGAGGATACTATCGAACTAAACGCCGGCGAAATGTTCGTGGTACCCAGAGGTGTTGAGCACAGACCTATTGCAGAAAATGAATGCAAAATCATGATTGTTGAACCGCGTGGTGTCGCCAACACCGGCAGCGCCGAAAGTGCTCGAACCGCCTCAAACGACGTTTGGGTATGACCTCAACCGAATCAGGAACCTTGAGTTCACCAATTACGTTCTGGTGTCATAATCACTGCTGGTCAGGCTGGTGCCGCCGAAGGTCGCTGTTCCTGAGAAAGACCCAGTGACATAGGCGTTGCCACTCGAATCGACGGCTATTCCCTTTCCATAATCATGAGATGAACCACCTGCCTTGACCAAATAATTAGACCCATAGGCCCGCGCAAAGCCCATTTTATAGGTTAGATTTTGTTGTATGGTTTTTTTTGGAAAAAGCCTGCCACCCAACCATTAGTGGTTCATCAGATTCGATGGTCATCTGCTTCAAGTCCTGCTCTCACAAACGAATAATTAGTTGCTTGTCTCAGTAATTGAGATGTGTGGAATGAACAAACTGCCAAGAATTGCTGTGGTATAGTGCAATACTGTTGTCAGAATGAAGGCGTCTCCTGTTGGACTGCTAGAATTTGGGATTGTCATTATCGTAGCAACAAACATTGCGAAAACCGTGAAAATAATTGAAGATTTTTCCTTCCAACGGTCATGAATCTTCAACCAAACAATTGAGCCTAGAAGACCAGGCAGAATACCGCCCATCACAATCGTTC
>LWDU01044397.1_pt1 | contig 64503 bp, 56 predicted proteins | sample 727161 | NCBI WGS metagenome assembly LWDU01 (sample SAMN04566230, study PRJNA314399) | hydrothermal vent metagenome | isolation source: deep sea hydrothermal plume seawater | place: Mexico: Gulf of California, Guaymas Basin | collected 2004-07-11 | reverse complement strand
ACCAGCAAGGGGTCAAACCCTTCATAGGTTCGAATCCTATACTATCCGCCACTTCCAGCCTATTAAGGGGTCTCAATGAGATCCCTTTTTTTATGTTTGGTGCGGTTTTGGTACGGTTTAGCGTGCTTTTATCGGAAGTGCTATAGTAAATCCATGAAAAAGCTACGATGAAGTCTTTCTTAATAATATTTTCTTACTTATGTATATGGTCAACTCCCTTACAATTAATTTTAATTATTTGGGGTTTGGTCATTGTTTTTAATACAGAACTTACAATACTGTCTTTAAGCAATGAGGTTTTCTACAGTGAGAACTTACCTCGGGTTTATTCTTTAATTAAAACTATTTGGTATTTTGTTCTTCCTGACGTCTTCGTGAGTTGGCTTTTAGCATTTCCTTTTACTATCCATATTCTAGTAAAGGGAATTTTTAGCACCTGGTTAGGGTTGTGGTTACTTCCTATTGCTAAAAAAATGCCTTAACCTTTTAGATTCTAACCAAATTTCCCTGCTTCAATATCCCAACAGCTCTACCTTTTTAAGGTTTGCTGATTTAAGGCTTTTGTATCCTTTTGCAGGGGCTATACTGAGGGTCTGTGAAAGTTATTTTTTTGTATGGTCCAAAACAGGAATTTCTTTATTCCATAATCATTTAACGTTTGATTTGGCTGAAGTATTGCATGAACCATTTACACAACCGTTTTATGATTATTGTGCGGACTTACGTTTAGATGTGTTTGGAGATGCCAAATTAGCCCACCAAGATTTAATTTTTACATTTTTTTATATACCCCCTGATGACGATAATTTCGTAAATCAAATTATCCATATTGCAGGAGAAGACAACGTAAAGTTTGTTAAAATTGATAGAGTAGAAAACAAGGACCGAGCTAAATATTCTAAAATAAACAGCAAAGATGTGCTAACTAGATATCTCAAAGAGAATAACTGGAGCGAGAGTATAGAGAAAACCGATTCTTTAATTATAAGTACTGATAACCTAACTCCGGATGACGCAGTACAAAAGATTATTGAAGAATATGATCTTTGATTAAACCAAGTTCCCTTGCTTCAATATTCCAACAGCTCTGCCTATATCAAAATGAGAATGCCCGGTTAAGTTGCTATTTTTATTTTGAAAGCCACGCTGACATTCTTCCGCCAAGAGGTGCTTTTAGTTGATCTGAACAGTAGCCCACTATCTCGGATAGTTTTAGGAGATCTACATCAGTTGCATAGCCCATCTGATCAAGCATGTTGGCAAGATCTTCTGTAGCAAGATTTCCTGCTGCGCCAGGAGCGAATGGACATCCACCTAAACCCCCTATGCAGCTATCAAATTTTCTTATTCCCTCTGTCAGTGCTGTGCACACATTGGCTAATGCCATGGCTCGAGTGTCGTGAAAGTGACCTGAAAGAATATGATGACTAAATTCATCAACACATTTTTTAAATAACAAACCCACACTTGCAGGGTTGGCGGCTCCAATGGTATCGGCAAGAATAATTTCATCTGCGCCTGCGCTTAGTAATTTATTGGCTATATTGAGAATGGTTGAGACTTTAACTTTTCCTTCATAAGGGCATTCCCAAGCAACTGAAACGTATGCTCTAGTTTTTAAATTTGCACTTTTAGCACTTTTAATGATGTTGCAAGAGCTTTTAATGGTTTCTTCTAACCCCATATTTATATTTTTTTGATTCATAGTCTCCGTCGCAGACGGAACAACTGTGATGATTTCTGCACCCGCTTCATGAGCCATTTCAAAACCTTTCATGTTAGGAACTAACACAGAAATATCGCAACCTTTAGTATGAACTAGACCTTGAATAATCTCACGAGCTCCTTCCATTGCTGGTACGGCTTTTGGATTAACAAAACTTGCAACTTCTATACCTGGGAGTTTTGCATCTATTAGATAATTTATAAGAGCAAGGCGAATATCCGAGCTTAAGATTGTTTTTTGGTTCTGCAGGCCATCTCTAGGCCCAACCTCATTGATGTAGACAAATTCTGAATTCATTTAAGCATCTCAATTATTTGTAGTTTATCTAAGGACTTCAAATCTTCATCTGAATACCCCAACCACTCATTTAAAACTTCTTTAGTGTGCTCCCCCAAAAGAGGAGGAGCAAGAAATTCTTCGCTTGTTACTTCTGACAACTTAATCGGATTACCTGGGATTTCTACAGAGCCTCCATTTGGATGAGGCACATCAACCAACATGTTCCTGTGTCTTACTTGTTCATCGTTTATAGCTTGCTCAATATTATTTACCCTTGCGCACGGAACAGATTCTTTTTCTAATAGGTTTAGCCAATAATCAGAATTTTCTTTTATTAACTCATCCTGAATAATTTTCTCTAGTTTATCTTTGTCTTTTTGTCTTTCATATGCGGTTGTATATTTTGGGTCCTGTAATTCCACATTATTAAATAATTTTAAAAGCCTTGGCCAGAACTGATCGCCAACAGCTGCAATCACTATAGGGTAATCTTTAGTAAGAAATGAATTATAAGGCATGTGAACAAAATGAGAGTTACCAATAGGCTCAGGCACTATTCCTGACATAGTTTGCATAGTTGCCATGTAATTTAGCATTGAAATTTGACAGTCAAGCATTGAAATATCTACATGCTGACCCATGCCCGTATTGATCCTGTTAATAATGGCAGCCTGAATACCCATCACAGCAAACATGCCGCCACTCAAGTCTCCTATAGGGATTCCGGCTCGCATTGGTTGAGAAGAGGAGAACCCAGTAATAGACATGCCTCCCCCAAGTGCTTGAGCAATTTGATCAAAAGCAGGTCTTTGAAAGTTAGGCCCAGATTCGCCAAAGCCACTTACGGTACATGTTATGATCTTTGGATTAATAGTTTTTAAAGTTTTAAAATCAATTTTTAGTTTTGCCGTAACACCTGCTGAGAAATTACTAATTACTACGTCCGCTTTTTCAGCTAGCTCATAAAAAATTTTTAAGCCTTCTGGTTTTTTTAAGTCCAACGAAAGACTTTTTTTGTTTCTATTAAGAGTATAAAAATAAGCACCCATACCATTGAAAGAGTAGTCTGGATCGTTTTCTAGCAATCTTCTTGTTCCCTCACCTTTGATGGGAGGCTCCACTTTGATAACCTCACAACCCAGATCTGCGAGGATCATTCCGCCATAAGGTCCTGATAACATATGAGTTAAATCTAAGACTTTTATATTTTTTAAGGGTTTTGTAGTTTTTGACATATTTCTATTTTACACCCTTAAGACTAGACGAGAATTTTACCATTGCCGACACTATTATCTTATTGATTATTATTGTTTCTATTATTATTTTACTGTATAAAATAGATATAGCATTAATTCCTCGGAGGTAATATATGTATATTCATAATAAGTTTTCGTTTAAGCGATTATTTGCTTTCTCTTTTATCTTTATTTCATTAAATCTTTTAGCAGAGCCTGTTCTTGATGAGGTTGTTGTATCAGCTAGGAAGGTGGGAGAAAACCTACAAGATGTGCCAATAGGCATGAGTGTATTTACTTCAAGCGATATTAATGATGCAGGAATAGAAAGACCTGAAGATTTTATAGCCTTGACACCTAATGTTGTAATGGCCAACACTGTTAATGTTGGAGATACTTTAGTAACAATTAGAGGTTTAACTTCAACTAGAGATGCAGAGTCTAATTTTGCTTTCGTTGTCGATGGTGTTTTACAAACAAACCCTAATGCCTTTAATAGAGAGCTTTTAGATATAGCACAGATTGAAGTTCTAAAAGGTCCGCAAGGAGCTCTTTACGGAAGAAACGCCACCTCTGGGGCAATATTAATTACCACTAAAGCTCCCTCCGAAGAATCTGAAAGGACTGCAGTTGTTGGAATGGGTATCAATAACTCGTCAAAATTGCAATATGTAAATTCTTCAAAAATAAGAGATAACGTATATGCAAGATTTTCATTAAGTACCAGGGAAACGGATGGAGAACATACGAATGTATATTCTAATCAAAAAAATGTAGATTTCTTTGAAGATACGACCGTAAGATATAGGGTCTTAGTAGATAACGATGATAGTTCTTGGGATTTTAGGGTTGGAGTAAGTGAAGCTAGTGGGGGAACTATTAATTTTAATGCTGTTTTTGCTTTACCTGCCTTTACAGGATTTGGTACTCCTGGAGCAGACCAGTTCTTCAAGGACGTCAATGATCACCAATTTACATATATGTTTAATGTGCCTCCGGTCAATGAGCAAGAAACATCTGATATGTCTCTTAAATACACTGAAGACCTTGCTAATGGGAGAGAATTTTCAGCAATATTTGCTTATAACCAACTTGAAGAGTTTTTAATTTCTGATGGTACTTCGGGTGCTTTTGGTGGTTACTTTGGAGTGCCTTCGTGTGCTGCTTCAAATACTGCAGCTAACCTTGCCTTAATTAATTCTCTACCTCCGGGATTTTCTTTCACAGCTCCTGGAACGGCTCCTTCAGGTGCAAACTCAGTATTGGGACCTTACCTGCCACACACTTGTGATGGATATCAATTCCAATCACGCGATCAAGATGACATTTCTATTGAAGTCAAATTGACCAGCGATCAAAATCAATCAGCCCGATGGCTAGTTGGTGGTTACTATGCTGAAATTAACAGAGATGTTGCAGTTTCATATGGAGCTGATTTAGGCATAGGTTTTGAATATAAGCCTTATGTCCCAGCAACAGGAAAAAACCCTACTGACTTAGCGTTTGACGATACCTTTACAACAGATGTCTTTTCGATTTTTGGACAATATTCCATTGACTTATCTGATGTAACAGAGCTTTCTATTGAAGCTAGATACGACAATGAAAAGCGTTCAGTAGATAACAATGTTCCTGCTCAAACCTCAGCTTTATATTATGGCGGCGGTGCTCCAATAAATCCTGCAATGACAGCAGGTGGCAGCAAGATTCCTTCGCGAGATAAATCTTATAATCAGTTTCAGCCTAAAATTTCTATAACAAGAAGCGCTGAAAATACAACTTTCTATGCCTCCTATGGAGTTGGTTTTAGATCAGGTGGTTTTAACTCGTCCGGTAGTGCAGCTTTAATAAACTCTCAGCTAAATATTCCAGTTGGAGCCGGATTGAGTGTTTCAGATTCATACGATAAAGAAGTCTCTAAAGCTTTTGAGGTTGGTTTTAAAGGCAGGTATCTGGACGGCAGATTGGCAATCAATGGTGCTATTTTTGAAACCAAAGTTGAAGATAATCAATTCTTTGAATTTTTTGCTGGACCATGGGGCTTATTGAGGGTGGTGACTACTATTGATGAGTTAGACATAAGCGGTTCAGAACTGGACTTTAAATATGCACTCACTGATAACCTGAGGATTGACGGCGGCATTGGTTTCACTGATGGTGAAATTCAGAAGAATATTCACAGACCGTATACAGTTGGTAATAATGCTCCATTAGCTCCTGAGCATACTTACAACCTTGGTATGCAATATGAAACATCTTTTTCTGCAAACTATGATCTTATATTCAGAGTCGATTATATGGAGGTTGGAGAAACTTGGTTTCACACTGTTCAAAACAATCAACAACCTTCAGTTTGGGGCGCTTTGCTCGGATTCCCGGTGGCATCTGATATGAGCAAAGCAGTTCGTGATCCCTATTCTTTAGTTGATCTAAGAGCTTCGATTGTTGGAGAAAAATTAAATCTTACTTTGTGGGGCAGAAATGTTGCTGATGAAGAATATCTTGCAGAGGTCATCCCAGCTCCAGAATTTGGTGGATCTTTTATTCATCAAGCTCCTTATGCTACCTACGGTATTGATTTAAAATATAACTTTTAAGAAAGGGTTAAATTTTTATGTCATATCGACTAGGAGTTGATGTTGGTGGAACTTTTACTGATTTTTTACTAATTAATGAGTCAGATGGTTCGACTCATACTGCTAAAGTTCCCTCCACTCCTGAAGATTCCTCAATAGGAGTCCTAAATGGAGTCTCGAGAATCTGTGATCAATCCGGAGTAGATCCTAAGGATATTAAGCTTGTAATGCACGGCACCACCGTTGCAACCAATGCTGTATTAACTGGCAATGGCGCGAAAGTAGGTCTCTTAACCACTAAGGGATATGAAAGTATTCTGCAAGTTGCTCGTTCATTTTGTCCGGGCGGCCTAGGGGGATGGGTAAGTTTTGTTAAAGGTCCGTTGCTTGCTCCTTTAGATTTAACGTATGGCATAAAAGAAAGAACGGATGCTTCTGGTGAGATATCTATCCCACTGGATGAAGATCATTTAAGAGAGCAATTAGCTCAACTAAAAGTTAAAGGTGAAGTTGAAGCTTTAACCATAAGCTTTGTTAATTCTTACATTAATAATGAGAATGAAGTTCTTGCTGCACAAATTGCCAGCGAAATATTTACGGACATTCCTATCTCTATATCCAGTGAAGTTATTCCTGAAATGCAAGAATATGAACGAGCAGAAACAACGGTTCTTAATTCTTATGTTCGACCTCAAGTATCTAATTACGTTAATAATCTTCAGTCAAATTTAGAGAAGTCGTTGGGCAGTGATGTCCAGCTATCCATCTTGAGATCTGATGGTGGACTTGCATCAAGTCGTTCCACAGGAGACTCTCCAGTTAATCACCTTATGTCAGGTCCAGCTGGTGGAGTTGCTGGCGCTATACATTTTTGTAACCAAGCTAATTTTGAGAATATTCTAACTTTTGACATGGGAGGCACCTCGACAGACGTTGCTTTGATCCAAAGCTCAAAAGCAAAAATTAGAAGAGAGACTTTGGTTGGAGACGTTAGAGTTAAAGCACCATCAGTTGACGTGAGAACGGTAGGAGCGGGCGGAGGTTCAATTGCCTTTGTTCCAGAGCTCACAAAAGCTCTTAGAGTAGGTCCAGAGTCTGCAGGGGCTGTTCCAGGACCTGCTGCCTACATGAAAGGAGGGGAACAGCCTACCGTATGTGATGCAAATATAGTCCTGGGCTTGCTTCCAAGCGAGGTGCAACTTGCTGGAGATATGACGATACACAAAGAAGCTGCTGAAAAAGCTGTTCAAACTATCGCTGACGGAATTGGTATTGATTTAATGGAAGCTGCTGAGGGTATTATCAGGATTGTTAATGAATCTATGTTTGGCGCCTTAAGATTAGTATCTGTAGAGCAAGGTTTTGACCCAAGAGATTTTGCGTTGGTAGGATTTGGTGGCGCTGGACCACTTCATGCAAATGCCCTTGGTATTCTCTCAAATTCCTTTCCTGTGATCATTCCTCCAGGACCAGGTGTTTTGTGTGCCTATGGAGATGCTACAACTCAAATTCAAGATGAGTCATCAAGATCCTATTTGGCCATGGCTCAAGATATTGCGACTGATAAATTTTTGAGTGACTTAAATGATCTCAAAAATAAAGCCTCTGAATCACTTCTTAAAGATGGTGTGAGCGACTCTAGTTTAGAAGTTGTCTACCAAGCTGATGTTAGGTATGCAGGTCAAGCATTTCAAATTACAGTTGAGTTTGATGAGAGGGAATACAAGACCAAAGGCATTCAATTAATTACTGATGCATTTGATGAAGAGCATTATCAATTATTTACATTTAAATTAAGTGATGGTCATGAAGTTTTGATGATTCGAGCTATTGTTAAAGTTCGGCAGTCTGAAATTAAATCTTTAGCAAATAAGAATTTCTCTGGATCACTTGAAGATGCAGTCATTCAGGACACGCGTTTTTATCATGAAGCACAATGGCATGATGCAAAAATTTATGACCGAACTAAACTACATGCTAAATTGGTTATTCCTGGACCTGCTATTGTTTCTGAAATGGATTCAACCTGCGTTATCTTGCCTGATTATGAGGCTGCCGTTGATCAAGTGGGCAATTTAATTATCAATCCCAAAAAATAATATGTCAGCACGAATTATTGAAACAAACAATTCTCCATTAAACATAATTGATGTAGACGGCATAACAGTTGATCTTATAGAGAATGCTCTAAAGAATGCGCGAGAAGAGATGGACGCATTGGTAAGCAGAACAGCGCTATCTCCAGGGATTAGAGAGCAAGGCGACTGCTTTCCAATGATAGCCAATAGAGACGGGAAGATGGTGGTTGGTCAATTTGGATCATTTATTCATGGCTTTACTGAGGCTTATGATGAAGAGATTGAAGAGGGAGATATTATTCTTACTAATGACCCATATATGTGTAATGCAGCTGTATCCCATTTACCAGATTGGATGGTTTTGAAACCAGTTTTTAGAGAGGGCAGGCATATTGCATGGTCGGCAATGTTTGGACACATGTCTGATAATGGCGGCATGGTGCCTGGATCTATACCAACAGAAGCAACTACAATTTTTCAAGAAGGAATAAGAATTCCACCCATCAAACTTTATAAAAAAGGAGAGCTCCAGTCTGATGTATTAGAGCTTATTTTGCATAATGTCAGAACTTCGCAATGGAATCGCTTTGATCTAAATGCTCTTGTTGCTGCTTGTAATACAGCGGCTAAAAGGTGTAATGAAATAGCAGATCGTTTTGGAGATGATGTTTTTTGTTCCACGATGAAAATTATGCTTCAAAGAAATTATGATGCCATGAAGCACATTATTTCTATGTTTATTCCTGAAGAACCGAGAGAGTTTTCTGATTATATTTGTGATGACGGCATGGGCATGGGCCCTTATAAAATACATTGTAAAATGTGGCGTGAGGGAGACAAAGCTATCTTTGATTTTGAAGGCACTGACCCCCAAGCACAAAGCTCAGTAAACTTTTACCTCAATGAAGACATGTTCAAAATGTTCTTTGGGTCTTTTACGATTAATGTTGTAGATCCGCAAATTGTTTTCAATGACGGTTTCTATGATTTGGTAGACGTTAGAATCCCTCAGGGAACTCTTTTAAAGCCCAACTATCCAGCAGCTCTTTCAGGAAGGACTCATGCATTAGGAAGAATTTTTGATGTTCTAGGCGCTTTATTAGGCATGGGAGCTCCAAAAGAAATGCTTAATGCGGCTGGGTTTTCTGATTCTCCACATTTATTCTTCTCTGGCTACGATGATAAGGGAGATTGGTTTCAATTATTCCAAATAGGCTTTGGTGGGGTTCCCGGAAGACCCATCGGAGATGGACCTGATGGGCATTCATTATGGCCATCCTTTACTAATGTGCCAAATGAATTTGTTGAGGCCTATTTTCCTCTTAGAGTAGAAACTTATGAATTTATTGTTGACTCTGGCGGAGCTGGACTTCATAGAGGAGGTAATGGCCTCTCTGTAGCTTACAGATTTTTAGTAGACGGTCACATCGGCATTCATGATGACAGATGGCTAACATATCCGTGGGGAGTTAACGGAGGTAAGCCGGGCAAACGATCTACTAAATTACTTGTGAGAGCGGATGGGAGCGAAGAATACATCCCAGCTAAATGCGAAGGCGTTAAAGTAAATAAAGGCGACCTCCTATATTTTAACACCTGGGGTGGAGGGGGTTGGGGAGACCCACTTCAACGCGACCCGGACATTGTCGTCTCAGATGTTTCCAAGAGACTTGTATCTATTGAAGGAGCGAAAAGATATGGCGTCGTGATCAAAGAAGACCTATCACTGGATCAAACCAAGACAGATGCCTTAAGAGCTGTAATGTCTAAAGACACTGTCCAAGATGAAATGTTTAATTTTGGTGGTACCATCGAAGAAATCAAGGAAAGGTGCCTAGAAGAAACTCACCTAGAGCCGCCAATATCTCCAACTTTTCTGAATCAATAACAATTGAGCAACCTTGAATCACATCTTACTGGAATTGGCAGTTCGCTTGCCTTGGTAGTTGTTGATATGTGTCGAGGTTTTATTGACCCGTCGTCTCCTCTCGGCTTTGAATGCGATGAATTAATTGAAGCAAATATTAGATTGGTCAATAAATTTCGAGAAAATAATTTACCCGTAATTTTTACAACAACCCTCTATCGAGATCAATCTGAAGCAAGTATTTTTCGATTAAAAATTCCCGATTTAAACATTTTAGTACCTGGATCTGACGAAACATCCTTTTTAGAAGAACTGTCACCCAATAAAGATGAGACGCTGATTGAAAAGAAATTCGCAAGTGCTTTTTTTGAGACTAGTTTAGCTAACCACCTTAATCAAATTCAGGTAGATTCTGTAATTGTTTCTGGAGTGACAACCAGTGGCTGCGTACGAGCCACGGCATTAGATTCCATGCAAAATAATTTTCTTACGATAGTTGCTGAAGATTGCGTTGGTGATAGAGATTTGAATGCCCATCGAGCTAATTTATTTGACTTGCAGGCCAAGTATGCAGATGTCCTACAATCTGACACAATTTTTAAATAATATTCATTTACTTTTTCAGAAGGTGCGAAAGAAGATCCAGATATGAAACGAGCTATGCCGTTTTAACTCCAACAAAGTAATTATATTTTTGGAAGTTTGCTAACAACCTCATCTACTTTAATATTATTAATATCTTTATTCTCGGCAATTATATGTTCCTGATTCTCGCCATATGTTCCTATTAAATTTACATCTGTAGGCCCGTACAGTGTTATAGAAGGAGTTCCCACTACAGCAGACAGGTGGGCTAGCCCTGTATCAGAACAAATACTAAAATCTGCTTTATCAATTAAAAAAGCAATTTCATTTAAAGACATCAATTCTAACGCTATAGCTTTCTCAGAGCAGGAAGCAATTTCTTTAGCTCTCTCAAGTTCTGTTTCGTTACCCGAAGGCAAAAAAGCATATATACCTAGTTGATCTAGATAATTAATTAATTTTTGCCATTTATTAACAGACCATTGCTTAGAAGGCCAGCTAGCATTTTGTACTAGAACAGCAAATTTACTTGGTAAGTTTAGTTTAGGATCTAAAAAATTATTTTTAGAGATGCCGTAATTACTAATCTTATTATTCTCTTCATAGTTTAAGGCTTTTGCTAAGAGTTTATTTTGTCTTGTAATAGCATGCAGGTTTTTAGGCACATTAAATCGCGTGGAGTAAGACAATTGAGCAGGAAATTCCCTAACACTTTTAGAATCCATACCAGTAATCTTTTGTTTGCAAAGGTATGAAACAAAAGCACTTTTAAGGTTATTTTGCATATCAATTATAAAATCATATTTTGAATGATTAATGTCTTTGATTAGGTTTTTAAATGCCAGTCTTGAAGACGAAGAAAAGAATTGTTTTCTCCACTCTCTATGATTGGTAGTAATAACCTTTTTAACATTTGGATGCCATTTTGGTATATCAGAAAAATTCTCATCTACAACCCAGTCAAAGCTTATATCTGTAAACGCATTAGAAGCTTCAGTCAGAGCTGGTAAGGCATGCATTAAGTCTCCCATAGAAGTTAGTTTTATAATTAAAACTTTCATGAGTTTAGAATGGCTTTAAAATTATTTTTAATTTTTTAAAAAATGAGCTTACACGATGTCTCGTGGCATGCAGACCATGGGATTGAGAGGAAATATAATTAAGTTGAAGAGATAATCTTTTTCCTTCATAAGGCTTAAATCCATGCCAACAATTATCTGTTACTTTAAAAGCTACCATACTTCCAAAAGTGCATGGAACTTCTTCAATATAGTTGTCCAGATCATTGTTATCTTTTAAGAGTCTTAAATAGCCTTCATTTTCATTCCAATTTTGATTGAGATATAAAAGTACGGTTATTATCTTTGATGATGAATCCGTATGAATTTTTCCATCCCTTAATCTTGAGTATCCTCTTAATGTAGTTACTACTGGTTTATTGTTTAGCTCAACATCAAATTTATCTTCCAGGAGTGCTTTAAATTCTTGGCCTTCAAGTTCTTTAATCAGTTCCTTTATTTTTTCACCTGTATCAGATTCAATTGGAAAGCTGCCGCCTTCAGAAATATCAGGAAAATCATTAACAAGTCTGTTTGAGTCTATGTTTTTTAGCAGACTATTTTTAACCGTAAAGAAGGGGAAGTAATCTTTTTTAATTTTAGATTCATTAATTTGTTTTAGATCTAAGTAATTATTGGACATTCTGTTTTTCTATTTCTTTGTTTTGTATTTTTCTTAAAAATGCCACAAACGTTTCAGGCTGTTGTCCCCCTTGTATGAGATATTGATTATTAATAATATAAGTAGGGACAGCTCCAATACTTTTTTCAAGTGATTCTCTTTCTTGATCTTCTACTTCATTTGTACCACTTTTAGATTCTAAGAAGGTTCTTACTTGTAATGCATCTAATCCTATTTCAGCTGCAATATTTACAAGTATTTTAATAGAGCCTACGTCTTGACCTTCTGTAAAATAAGCATAAAAAAGAGCTTCCGATAGTTCATTTTGTAGACTTTTCTGCTCCGAGTACCAAAGCAATCGATGAGCAAAAAAAGTATTAGGAATTCTTTCTGACTTAGAAAAATTAAAATCAAAGTTTAGATCTTTTCCAATTTTTATGATTTCATCGTAGGCGCCTTTTCCACGGGTAGGCCCAAATTTTTGTTGCATATAAAGTTCTTTGTCATAACCATTTGAAGGAATTTCAGGATGCAGTTCATACGGCCTCCAGGAGATTTTAAATGATAATTCATTTTCAAGTTCTTTAATGGCTTTCTTTAGGTTTCTAAAGCCAATGACACACCAAGGGCAAACTACGTCAGAAACTATATCTATTTTTAATGTGTTCATGTCAATAATCTTTCATTTAGATAAATGCTATAGTAATGCTTATAAAAATTCATTAAAAAATGTTATGAAAACAATCTGTGTTTATGCTGGTTCAGCGCTTGGTAATAAAGAATCTTATAGTGTAGCGGCAAAAAAACTTGGATATTTAATTGTAGATTCTGGCTTTTCAATGGTTTACGGAGGGGGAAGTAGAGGATTGATGGGAGTAGTAGCTAGTGCTGTTCTTGAAAAGAAAGGTTCAGTTACTGGCATAATAACTAAACAGCTCGACGAGATAGAAGTGGGATATAAGGGACTTACAGCGATGGAGGTTGTTGGGACCATGCACGAAAGAAAAGAACGCATGGCCGAGCTATCTGATTTTGTAATTTCACTACCTGGTGGTGTAGGTACTTGGGAAGAATTTTATGAAGCTTTAGCTTGGAACCAGCTTGGTTTCTACTCCAAACCTATAATTCTTCTAAATATTGATGGTTATTATAACGAGCTCTATAACTTCACTTATAAATCAGTGGAAGAGGGCTTTTTACCACAAAAAACTTTTGAAGATTTATATTTGATTGAAGATATTAATGAATCAATTGATGTTATTAAAAGCTTTGAAAAAAAAGATGGTAAGGATTGGTTTGAAAGATTAGAAAGATAATGCCTATAAATTTTATTACTTATACTAAGTAAGATATTGATTATATTAAATAAAATAATAAAAATATTATTTTAGTTGCAAAATGTTCTACTTTTTTATAAATTGATTGAAGGACATACTTCGGAAAGAACTAGAACTCGAGACCCGGATCTGGAAGAAAATGGACAGAAGAAGAAGGGTGAAAGGCACAACGAAAGTTGACCATCTGTGAGCTAGAAAGGGTATTAGCCACACAGTGAGAAACCCACACTGACCCCTTCAACTTCGAATGCTAATATCTAAATGTTCTTAATAGGTTATAAGTAGTTTTCCCAGAATAAAACTCACTTTCGTATACATCTACACAAGTTATTAGGCTTTTAATTGGTTTTTCTAGGGCTGGAAATTCAAGATATTCCCTTTCTTTGTCTTTAAATCTTCCTAGCGTTATATGCGGGCGGAAGGCCTTTAAGTTTGTTTCAAAACCTATTGTGTTTATTATTTCTTCAATTTTACTATTAATTTTCTTAAGCTGAGATGTAGGGGCGATATTAGCCACAAGAACTTGTCCGTTTTCATTTGGGAATAAGGAAATAGTTTTTATCTCAACTGATATTTGAGATCTTGCAGAAGTAATTTTTTCTAAATTTTGATACAACTGCTCTACTTGTTCAGGTTCCATAGAACCAATAAATTTAAGAGTTATGTGATGATTATTATTATTTTGCCAGGATATATTCTGATTCTTTAAGAGCTTACTTTTTAAATCTTTCTTAATTTCAATTAATTGATTGTTCAGATCTTTAACCGGTGTTAAAGCAATAAATATACTTGTCATTTTTAAATGATGATAATGATAACTTTTATTGAATCAAGCACTTTATGTATCTTCTTAAGTTAGAATGGGAGGTGGAGAAGCTAATTGACTAAAAAAAGAAGAATTTTAACTGGTATTACAACAAGTGGAATTCCCCATTTAGGTAATTTATCAGGAGCTGTATTGCCGGCCATTAAGGCGAGCGAAAACAAGGATACATCTTCTTTTTTATTCCTAGCTGACTACCATTCGCTTATTAAAAACTTGGATCCAATCTTAACTCATGAATCTAGTTTTGAGATAGCTGCTTGTTGGTTGGCATGTGGTCTTAATCCAGATAAGGTTACTTTTTATCGCCAATCAGATATACCTCATGTATTCGAGCTTACTTGGGTGTTGAGCTGTTTGTCAGCAAAAGGATTATTGAATAGAGCGCATGCTTATAAAGCATCAGTTTCAAATAATGAACTAGCTGGATCAAAAGATTTAGATAAAGGCATTACCATGGGACTTTTTAATTACCCAGTTCTAATGGCAGCTGATATCTTAATGTTTAATGCAAATATTGTTCCGGTGGGACAAGATCAAAAACAACACATTGAGATGACCAGAGATATTGCAGCTAGGTTTAATCATCATTATGGAGATACCTTTACCATCCCCGAAGCGTTAATTGATGACGAGAAAGGTGTCTTGCCAGGTTTGGATGGTCAAAAAATGAGTAAATCTTATAAAAATGTCATACCTGTTTTTACTGATAAAGATAGTTTAAGAAAAGCTGTTATGAAAATTAAGACAAACTCTAAAGCGCCTGGAGAGCCTAAAGAAATAGATGATTCTACAATCTTTAAAATCTATAAATCTTTTGCCAGTATAGAAGAGATTAATAAATTGGCTTTAGAATATAAAAAAGGTATAGCTTGGGGTAATGCTAAAGAAATACTGTTTAATAAATTAGAGGATAGTTTGGCAAATTACAAATCAGAATATACACGAATAGTTAATGATAGAAGCTTTGTGGAAAAAACTTTAATTGAAGGATCTAGGAAAGCATTGGAAATCTCTCTTCCCTTGATGCAAAAAGTTAGAAAAGCGGTAGGGATAAAAGGATTTGCCAAACTTAAGTAAGAAAAAAATTATCCCAATTCATGTAGGTTGGAGTTTTTCTTTAGATTCTAAAAGTTTTCTTAGGTTACATAAACATGGTTTATTAAGACTCTTTAAAATAGAAGCTTATAACAAATCCAAACCCTTTCATTCAACAACTTTCTTTTCATCTTTAGTGGAAAGCAATCTTTATCAAGAGCTTTTTTTTGATCATTTTAGTCAATTTGTTAAGGGCAAGCATGGTCCTTTTTTGATAAAGAATATTAAAGCTGGTCATTTTTCAAAAGAAAGTAATAGATTTTTTGAGCAAGATTTCTTGCAGCTTATATCTTCTCCTAAATGGGGATGTCCTGCTATTTCAATATCAGCTCTTGAAAAAGTAAAAATTTTATTAGCCCACATAGTCATGGAATCTACATTAATATATTCTTTGGATAAGTGTAGGCCTTTCAATGTATCTTCAAACGAAGCCAAAATCTACGAACATGAATGGTCTCATAATTTAACAAGTTTCTATGAATATGTGCTTTACAACCCCAATTTAAAAACTGCATATGTACTTATCCTGACTTATGAGTAAGCAACTTACAAAGTTGCCCTCTACTATTTGGATACTATCTGCTGGATTGCTTTGTGTAGGTGCTGGTCAATCAGTTGTTTTTATTACCATTCCTCCTTTGGCGAGAGATCTGGGACTTTCTGAAATACAAATAGGTTCTATTTTTGCATCTTCGGCCTTAGCATGGATGTTATTAAGCCCTTTTTGGGGAAAACTAAGTGACAGAATAGGGCGAAAGAAAGTAGTAATTATTGGGTTAATTGGATTTGCTATTTCGTTAATACTATTTAGCTTAACTATTTCTTTGGGAGAGAAAGGGATTTTGCATGGAAGTTTGATGTTTGCTCTTTTAATAGCTGCAAGATTGATTAATGGCATGTTTGGTAGTGCTACTCGACCATCATCTGGTGCTTGGATAGCAGATATAACCAACCCTGAAGACAGAAGCCGAGCTTTTGCTAGGCTTGACTCGGGTTTCTCAATGGGAAGAATACTAGGTCCTGCACTAGCGGGATTCTTATTACTAATATCCTACACAGCTCCTTTCTATCTATTTGCTTTTATGGCTTTTGTGGTTATTGTCTTGGTTATCAAACAAAAAGCTTACAAAGGTTCTAAGTTGTTAGCCAAAGACCATGTCTTTATAAAAACATACGATCCAAGGGTTTGGCCCTTTCTTGTAGTTTCAGCTGCATTTGGTGTATGTAATGCTTCGTTGGTTCAAACATCTTCTTTTTATTTTCAAGACGTTATTGTTCCGGGGTCTGATAACTATATAGCCATGGCAAGCGCAGGGTTTATGTTATCAGCATTAGGTATCTTGACAGGTCAGCTCATCATTGCTGATAGACTTCAAACATCTCCGGGATCCCTTATAAAAACAGGAACTTTATTTTTATGCTTCTCTTTGTTGGCTATTGCATTAAGTAGTTCCTTGTTAGAGATTTATATTTCATTGTTTCTATATGGAATGGGCGCAGGTATGTTAGGTCCAGGGATATCTTCTTCTTTATCTCTTTCTGTTGGTAGAGAAAATCAGGGTGCTGCTAGTGGTTTTTTAGGGATGGTTATACCTATAGGACATGTGATATCGCCTATTATTGCGATGCCTTTATACACTATTTCACCAAAGGCTCCATATTTATTGGGAACAGCAGTTATGGTATTGGCTGTTATATTCGTTAACGTTAACTCAAGGCATAAGTGGATAAAACGAAAGGGATATAGAGATATTGTTCCACCAAAAACTATAGAGGAATCGCTTGATATTGGCTAATAAATGGTATCATTAATCTTTGTTCCTTAGACCTAGTAGGTCTTTTGCAGGTTTTGAGATTCTAATAAAGAAGGAGTATATATGTTTAAAGAAAATCTATTGCAGGGAAAAAGAATCCTGGTGACCGGAGGAGGCTCTGGTCTGGGCAAAGAAATGTCTAGGTATTTTTTGAAATATGGAGCTGAAGTACTTATTTGTGGAAGAAGGGTAGGTGTTTTGGAAGAAACTGCTAAAGAATTAATGGATGAGCAAGGAGGGTCAGTTAAGTGTTATGGTTTAGATATTAGAGGCCCTCAAGATGTTGATAATACAATAAATGAAATATTTGAAGAAGCGCCTATACATGGATTGGTAAATAATGCTGCAGGAAATTTTATATCTAGAACTCAAGATCTATCTCACAGGGGTTTTGATGCAATAGCTAGTATTGTTTTTCATGGTACATTTTACGTTACACACTCGGTAGGAAGAAGATGGTTAGATCTCGGAATGGGAGGCAATATCATATCTATATTAGCTACTTGGGTATGGACAGGTTCTGCATTTACAGTGCCTTCTGCAATGTCAAAAAGTGGAGTCCATGCGATGACACAATCTCTTGCGACTGAATGGGGAAAAACAGGAATTAGGATAAATGCTATTGCTCCTGGTCCATTTCCAACAGAAGGTGCTTGGGCTAGATTATCTCCTGGTCAAGACCCTGATGAAGCTGCTTCTGATTCAAGCGGAGCATATAGTCAAAATCCAATGGGTAGAGTCGGGGAAATGGAAGAATTAGGGAACTTAGCTACTTTTCTTATGTCAGATGGATGTAACTATCTTAATGGACAAACCATAGCAATAGATGGTGCAGAGTACTTAACAGGAGGTACCTTTTATAGGGCTTTAGCTTCTCTAAAAGACGAAGACTGGGCTGCGATCAAAGATACGATAAAAAGCACCAATGAAAAAGATAAAGCCAATAGATCAGTTTAATTAGTAAGGAGAAAGTTATGAGCAATGAAACAATACAAAATATGCACAGGGTTCTTGAGCTTCAAAAGAATTTAAATATAAAAGAAGGAGCTCCTGATATCAAACTCAGAACAGATCGTCTGGAAAGAGTTATATCGATGGTAACTAAGAATGAAAAGGCAATAATTGCTGCATTGCAGGAAGACTTTGGGAATAGAGACCCTGTGATGACTGCTGCAACGGAAGTTGCATCTGTTATAGGACCTATGGAACATGCTAAGAAAAATCTTAAAAAGTGGATGAAGACTGAGAAAAGAAAAGCTGCGATAGCTCCTTTAGGGTCAGCCTTGTCTTTGTTGGGTGCAAAAGCAGAAATTAGATATCAGCCAAAAGGTGTGGTTGGAGCTATAAGTCCTTGGAACTTTCCTTTAAATCTAGCTTTAGCGCCACTATCAGGAATTTTAGCAGCTGGAAATAGAGTTATGTTGAAGCCTTCTGAGCTTACTCCCTCATCATCTGATATCACTAAATCCATGATTGAGGAGTACTTTGATGAATCTGAAATGGCGGTATTTGTTGGAGATCCAGAGGTAGGAGCTGCGTTTAGCGGCCTAGCCTTTGATCATTTAATATTCACTGGCGGCACGGCTATCGCAAAACACGTTATGAAGGCTGCTTCTGAAAATTTAGTTCCTCTAACTCTTGAATTAGGAGGAAAATCACCTGTAGTAATAGGAAAAAGTTCTAAGATCAAAGAAGCTGCACAAAGAATAATGCAAGGTAAAACAATGAATGCCGGACAGATATGTTTAGCTCCTGACTATGCTTTAGTTCCTGAAGAAAATATTGATGAATTTGTTAAAGCAGCTGTTGATGTAACTTCTGAAATGTATCCAGACATGAAAGATAATGAAGATTTTACTTCTATTATTAACCAGAAACATTACGACCGCATACAAGGCTATTTAGCAGATGCAAAAGAAAAAGGAGCTGAAGTGGTTGAAATTAATCCTGCGAATGAGGATTTTAGTCAACAACCACATCACAAGATACCTCCTACACTTGTTTTGAATCCGACTGATGATATGCAAATTATGCGTGAAGAAATATTTGGACCGGTTCTTCCTATAAAAACTTACAGTGATGTTTCAGAAACGGTTGACTACATAAATAGCAAGGATAGACCTTTGGGTTTGTATTATTTTGGAGAAGATTCAAAAGAAAAGGATTATGTTTTAAACAATACAACTTCTGGAGGTGTAACTGTTAATGATGTAATTTCCCATATACAAATGGAAGATCTGCCTTTTGGAGGAGTAGGGCCAAGTGGAATGGGCTCATATCACGGTCATGATGGCTTTAAAGAATTTAGCCATGCTAAAGCGGTTTACAAACAAACTAAAATTAACCTTATGAAATTAGCAGGGTTAGTTCCTCCTTATAAAAAGAAAGAAGATAAGCCTTCTGCATAAATCTGTTTAGAGATTTATCCTCGGGCTTAGAGTTCTAATGAATAATGTAAGTCTATTAATAGCTCTTCGGTATTTTAAAAGTAAGAGGAGTGGTTTTGTATCTATTATCTCGTGGATGGCATTTTCTGGCATTGCGATTGGAGTAGCTGTGCTGATCATAGTAACTTCTGTTATGAATGGATTTGAAAAAGAACTGCAGACAAGAATCTTGCAGGCGATACCCCACGCAGCTATAGAAGGCAATATTAGTAAAGACAATGTTGACGTAGTTATTCTTAAGCTTCAAGAAAATGAGAATATAGTAGGTGCAGCCCCTTATATAGAGACCCAAGGATTACTAAGTTCCAAAACCTCATTAAAAGGAGTTTATCTTTTTGGAATTGACCCTTCTAAAGAACCATCCGTTTCTATAATTAAAAAACAAATCATTGATGGCACATGGGAAAGTCTTTATGAAGATAATTACAACCTTCTTATAGGAGATATATTAGCAATCCAATTAGGGTTAAGGGTAGGTGATAAAGTTAATGTTCTAGTGCCTGATACCAATCTTGGCTTAGCTGGTGTTTTACCTAGAACTAAGCAATTTATAGTCTCAGGTATATTTAGTATTGGTGCACCAGAAATGGATGAAGCTTTTGCTTATTTAAATATAAAGAATTCTTCAAAACTCTTAAGAATGGATAATTCAGTGCATGGGATAAGAGTAAGGTACAAAGATCTATTCTTAGCTCCTGTTGAAATTTATAAAGACTTATTTAGTATTCAAAATACTTTACAACTAGATTTAAAAGCTTCAGATTGGACTAGGTCTTATGGGACTTTATTTAAAGCTATAAAGAATGAAAAATTCTTAATTTCACTTTTATTAACTTTTATAATCTTGATAGCTATATTTAATGTTATTTCAATGCTTGTAATGATTATCAATGAGAAAAAAGCACAAATAGCAATATTAGTAACTCTTGGTGGAACTAAGAATTTTATACAAAAAATATTTATCTTTTTTGGCTCCTTAATAGGTTTCTTTGGGACGCTAACAGGGCTAATAGCTGGGCTTTTAATTACTTATAATCTTGGTTCAATTATTAATATCTTAGAAAGTTTGTTAGGGATTAAATTTTTAGAAGTTTATTTTATTGATTATTTTCCTATAGATATGAGGTTGAGCTGGATTCTATTTATTTGTTTCTTTTCATTTCTATTAACATTATTAAGTAGTATTTATCCAGCAAGAGTTGCTTCAAAAATTGAACCAGCAGAGGTATTAAAATATGAGTGATAACTTATACGACTGCAAGCATCTTAGTAAGCTTTATTCACAACCCGCAAATAGTCTTGAAGTTATTAAAGATTTAGATTTAAAGGTAGAAAAAGGTACAACATTAAGTTTAGTAGGTCCTTCTGGATGTGGAAAAACTACTCTCTTAAACATATTAGCTGGGTTGGATGTACCGACAAGTGGAGAAGTAAATTTTCTAAATATTAATCTTAGTTCTTTAGATTCTGATTCAAGGGCAACTTTAAGAAATAAAGAAATAGGTTTTGTTTATCAATTTCATCATCTCTTACCTGAATTTAATTCTCAAGAGAATGTTGCTTTACCAATGATGATGTCAGGGTATGGAAAAGAACAAGCAATGGATAGAGCTACTATATTGTTAGATAAGGTGAATCTATCCAACCGTGTATCGAATAGACCCGGAGAACTTTCAGGAGGTGAAAGACAAAGAGTTGCAATAGCAAGGTCTTTAGCAAACAATCCTTCTTGTTTGCTAATGGATGAACCAACAGGCAATTTAGATACTTTAAATGCAGAAATTATAACTAATCTTGTATTAGACTTGGTTCAGCAAGAAGGAGTTAGTTTGATTGTAGCAACTCACGATCAATCTCTAGCTGGTCGACTAGATCAAACATTAAATTTAGAATTATCTTTATGAATGATAAATCTGTTCCATTAACAAGTATGAAGCTATACAAAAGACTTTTGTCTTATGTCTTGCCTTACATTCCTCAATTTCTAATAAGTATTTTGGGTTTTGCTATTTTCTCCGGTTCTCAAGTAGCAGCAGCAGAATGGTTAAAACAAGTAATAGATTTTGTGAATAATCCAGTTGGAGATTTTAGACTCTTATTGCCTATAGCACTTATTATTATTGCTCTTGTTAGGGGCTTTGGTTTTTTTATAGGCAACTATTTTTTAGCTTCAATTTCTAACAGACTAGTTCATAACTTAAGAACTGAACTTTTTGTTAAGTTAACAGTGCTACCGAGTTCATTTTTTGATAAGCAATCTTCTGGTCATCTTATATCTAGAATAACTTTTAATGTTATGCAAGTTACTGGTGCAGCAACAAATGCTCTTAAAATATTTATAAGAGAAGGTCTTTTAGTTGTTGGTCTAATAACCTATTTAATGTTCTTAAACTGGAAACTTGCTCTATTTTTATTCATAGCTGCTCCATTTATAGCAATTATTGTTGGCTATGCAGCAAGAAGGCTAAGAGCAATAAGTAGTAAAATTCAAACAGCCATGGGAGATGTAACTCATGTTGCTTCTGAAACTATTAATGGTTACAAAGAAGTGAAGTCTTTTGGTGGTGAAGATTATGAAATAACTAGATTTAAAGATGCTAGTGATAATAATCGTAAACAGAATCTTAAACTTGAGGCAACTAATTCTATTGCTTCTCCTTTGGTTCAGGTTTTTGTTTCAGCAGCCTTAGCATTAATAACTTGGTTAGCATTAGATACTAGTATTGTTAGCACAATGTCACCAGGAACATTTATTGCCTTTTTTACAGCAGCAGGAATGTTAGCAAAACCTGTAAGACAATTATCAGAAATTAACAGCCAGATACAAAAAGGTTTGGCAGCCGCTTCAGATATATTTAAACAACTTGATGAAGAACCTGAATCTAATGAAGGTAGCCATAGTTCTGAAAGTGTTAAGGGATCAATTGAATTTAAAAACTTATCTTTTTCTTATGATGATAGTAAAGAAACTCCAACAAATGTCTTGGAAGATATTAATTTAAATATATCTTCAGGAGAGACAGTTGCGTTTGTAGGAAAATCTGGAGCTGGAAAAACTACTTTACTCAGTTTATTACCAAGATTTTATTCAGACTATAGAGGAAAAATAACAATAGATGACATTTCACTTGAAGAGTATGAACTGAAAAACTTGAGATCGCATATATCCCTAGTAAGTCAAAACATTACCTTATTTAACGATACTATTTCGAACAATATTTCATATGGATTGCCAGATATAGAAATTGAGCTGATTAAAACAGCAGCTAAGAAAGCAAATGCTGACGAGTTTATTAGAGCAATGTCAGAAGGTTATGAGACTCTAGCAGGTGAAGATGGGGTTTTATTATCAGGTGGGCAAAGGCAGAGAATTGCAATAGCTAGAGCTATATTAAAAGATTCTCCAATTTTAATTCTAGACGAAGCAACTTCTGCGTTAGATTCTGAATCTGAAAATGTCATACAAGATGCTATGACGCAATTAACAAAAGATAGGACTACTCTAATAATTGCACACAGGCTTTCGACTATTGAGAATGCAGACAAAATCGTAGTTCTAGATGATGGGAAGATTGTTGAAACAGGAACTCACGCTGATCTTCTTGCTAAAAATGGCATGTATTCAGGACTCCATAAGAATCAATTTAAAGATGAAGTATCTCCTGAGAAAGACAAAGAACAACAAACAGACTTAGTGCCTTACCAATTAGAACAAGAAAATCAGGTAGGGTTTTTAGAAAATAGCTGGTATCAGAGAAGTTCATGGTTAGTTTTGTTATGGCCTCTTTCTTTAATCACCCTTTTTATATCCTCTAGAAAAAGAAAGCGTTATTTATCCGGAGCACTTACTAGTTGGAAATCAAAGGTACCAACCATAGTGATTGGAAATATTGTAGTAGGAGGGACAGGAAAAACACCATTAGTAATTTGGTTAGCAAAAAAATTATTAGAGAAAGGATATAAACCTGGAATTGTAAGTAGAGGTTTTGGAGGAAGTGCAAAAGAATACCCCTTGTTAGTTACTAGTACAACTTCGGTTAATGATTCCGGAGATGAACCTTACATAATTGCAACTAATACGGACTGTCCTGTATATGTATCGCCTAACCGAGTACAAGCAGCAAAGAAACTATTATCAGAGACAGAATGTGATGTAATAATTAGCGATGACGGCATGCAGCATTATTCTCTTGATAGAGATATAGAGATAGCTGTTTTTGATGGATTGAGAGGTACTGGCAATAACCTTTGTCTCCCTGCCGGACCGCTAAGAGAATCTCTTAATAGGGTTAAAGATGTTGATTTTATAGTTAGTTCAACGCAGTCATTGCAAGATTCTACTATTAAAGAAGACTATGTGATGGAGTATAAGCCTGTTAAATGGATTAGAATCTCAGACAATGAATCTTTTGAACCTAACAATTGGCCATTATCTAGAGCGGTCCATGCGGTAGCAGGCATAGGAAACCCATCTAAATTCTATAATTTGATAAGAAATTTAGGATTGCAACCAATAGAACACAGTTTTCCTGATCATTATCAATTTAATGAAGAAGATTTATCATTTAATGACCAGTTGCCCATTATTATGACTGAAAAAGATTCTGTTAGGTGTCGAGATATTAATCTAAAAAATATCTGGTATTTGAAGGTAGAGGCAGAATTATTAAATGAACTTGCTGATAAAATAGCTATAAAAATGAAAAGTAAGGAAGATAAAAATGACTAAATTAGATCAAAAATTATTAGATATTTTGGTATGCCCTGTCTCAAAAAAAAATTTGGTTCAGGTAGATCAAGAACTTATATGTAAAGAAAGTGGTTTAGCTTATCCAATAAAGGATGGGATACCCGTAATGCTTCCTGAAGAGGCAAGAAAAATAGAAGAATAAAACCCCGTGAGTTTTAGTGTTTTAATACCAGCCAGATACGATTCAGTAAGATTACCCGGTAAACCCCTCGTTGATCTTTCTGGAAAAACTATAGTAAGAAGGGTTTACGAGGCAGCAACAAAAAGCGATGCTAATCTAGTTTGTGTAGCAACAGATTCTGAGGCAATAGTAAAAGAGTGTGATTCATTCGGTGCCAAGTGTGTTCTTACTAACAAAAGTCATAAAACAGGATCAGATAGACTGGCTCAAGCAACTTCTATACTTGGTCTTGATAATGAGCATGTTGTAGTAAATCTTCAAGGAGATGAACCTTTTGTTAATTTTAGAGATATTAACACCGTTGCTACTATCTTAGGTGATGTAAACGTAGACATGGGCACCCTTTATGCTGATTTAGATGCTAAAGATGAGAGTAACCCCAATGTTGTTAAGGTTTGGTTAGAAGAAGGGGGAAAAGTTATTAGCTTTTCTAGAAATGAATTAAAAATTACAGATAGCCAATTATTAAAATCTCATCACATAGGTATATATGCATATAGAGTTGGTTTTTTAAATGAATTTATAGACTGGCCACAAACAGATAATGAGAAAGTAGAAAGTTTAGAGCAACTAAGAGCATTAGACCGTGGAAAAATAATCCATGCTAAGAAATCAATCTCAGAAATTCATCTAGGGATAGATACTATAGAAGATCTTAATTTAGCAAAAAAAATATTGTTAGATGCTTGAAATAAAAAAAAATTTCTCTTTAAGTAAGTTTAATTCGTTTCAGCTTAACCACACTGCAGAGTATTTTTGTGAAGTCTTATCTATAGAAGATTGTTATGAAGCAATAGACTTTGCTTCAAATAAGAGCCTCAATATATATATATTAGGTGAAGGAACTAATATAGTATTCTCTCAAAATTACAAAGGCTTGGTTATCAAAACTGCTATTAAAGGAATTAGTGCTATTAATAATTTAGTTAGCATAGCAAGTGGAGAATCTTGGCACGAGTCGGTACTTTGGACCTTAAAAAATAATTTATACGGCCTAGAAAATTTATCCCTCATACCTGGAAATGTTGGAGCTGCACCAGTTCAAAATATAGGAGCTTATGGAAAAGAATTATCGTCTTTTATTCATTCTGTAAAAGTTATTAACTTAAAATCTAAGAAAATAGAAGATTTATCTAAACTTGAATGTAAGTTTAGCTATAGAGATAGTATTTTTAAAAAATCTAATAATTATTTAATTTTAGAAGTCACTCTAAAGCTTCTTAGTAAAGAAGTTGTTGATGTTTCTTACAAATCACTGGCTGATTATATGATTGCAGAAGGTTTGGATCTCTCAAAGGCCACCTCGAACCAAATCTGCAGATGTGTATGTGAATTAAGAAGTAATATTTTACCTAACCCCAAAACTATACCTAATGTGGGAAGTTTTTTTAAAAACGTAGTGCTAACAATAGAAGAATATAAAAAGCTAAATAAAATCCTTAAAATTCCATACTACCTTGATAAAAGCGGTGGATATAAGATTTCTTCAGCTTTTCTGATAGAAAAAGCTGGATGGAAGGGGTATCAAGGAAAAAATGTATCGGTTTCTGATCTGCATTCTTTAGTTATTTTATCCAATGGAAAGGCAACAGGAGAAGAGATCTTGTCTTTAGCTAACTCAATAGTTAACGATGTCCTTAAGAAATTCAATATTACTCTAGCTATAGAACCTTCTATAATCTGATATGGAATTTTTAACAATAGCTATTCTTCATTTTTTTGCTGTTTCAAGCCCGGGTCCTGATTTCATAGTTGTAACTAGACAATCTATTCGCTTAGGGAGGTCTGCAGCAATATTTACCAGTTTAGGAATTGCATCTGGAATTTTGATTCATTCATTGGCAGCCATGACAGGTTTAACTTACATCATTTCTTCTAACCCCTTAGTCTTTTTTTATCTCAAGATATTTGGATCTGCATATATAGCTTATCTAGGTTTGATATCAGTTTTAAAGTCTTCTTCTGTTGATATTAATTTTTCTGGCAAAGCTGAGTTAGATTCTTTTAGCTCTTATAGAATAGGATTTATTACAAATGTATTAAACCCTAAGGCTATTATTTTTTTTATAACTGTATTTTCAATTGTGCTTGATTCATCTACTTCAATTATATTATTAGGTCTTTATGGTGCTTATATGTCGGTAGCCACATTTGCATGGTTTAGTTTTATTTCATTAGCATTTACAAATAATTTCATTGTAGATAAATATATTAAATTCCTTCCTGTATTTGAAAAATTTTTAGGGTGTATTCTTCTAATTATTGCTTTTCAAATTCTTATGTATGAACTTCCTAAGTTAAATGGTTAGCAAAATAACTCCAGCATCTATATTTCAGGAGATCTCTAAGATGGATGATTCCATTTTACCTCCTGTTCATTTATGGGACCCTCCCATCTGCGAAAATATAGACATGCGTATAGATAGAGAAGGGCAATGGTATTTTATGAATTCTCCTATAGGAAGAGAAAGAATGGTTAGGCTTTTTAGCCGTGTCTTAAGATACGATCAAGATGGGCATTACTACTTAGTTACGCCTATTGAAAAGATACGCCTGACAGTTGATGATAAACCCTTTTTGATTATTGACTATTCAATAAACTTTAAAAACGGTAAGCAAATTATTAATTTTATAACGAACACTCTTGATGAATTTGAATTAGGCTTAGATCATCCTCTAAGAGTAGAGGTAGACAATCTATCCAAAGAACCTTCTCCCTATGTTTTAGTAAGAAATAATTTAGAAGGCCTGATATCCAGAAATATTTTTTACAAGTTAGTAGATATAGCAGAAAAATCAAAAGGAAGCTTGGGGGTTTGGAGTAATAACATATTCTTTAAGATAGGATAATGTTTCTTCCAAAAAAAAACAGAGCTTTTGGCCCTGCTTTAGTTCGAGTTCGAAAGTGTCTAAATCGAGATTTTTTTTAGCCCCTTAATTGATTTCTCTGTCAATCTTGGTGGTTTAATAAGATTTTTTCTTGTCAACTTTCTTATTAAAGCTTTCTCCTTTCGTTCTCTAATCTTTTTATCTCTCCTTTTTTATCGTCTCGAGTTGTTCAAAGGTCGGATAACTAGATAAGAATTATATTACTCTTTATTTAGACTTATGCAAGCTTTTTTTTTAAAAAAAATAACTTTTTTTTTTAACACTTAAGTTACTGATTAAATTACATATTTGGATAGTTTGGTCCCCCAGATCCTTCCGGAGCTATCCAATTTATATTTTGAGTGGGGTCTTTTATGTCACAAGTTTTACAATGGACACAATTTTGTGAATTAATTTGGAATATTTTTTCATTTCCTTTTTCAATTATTTCATAAACGCCTGCCGGACAATATCTTTGGGCCGGTTCATCGTATAACGGTAGATTGGTTGATATTGGAATAGAAGGGTCAGTTAAAACAAGATGGCACGGTTGATCTTCTGCATGATTTGTATTTGATAGAAATACAGATGAGAGCTTATCAAAACTTATTACGCCGTTTGGTTTTAGGTAATCAATCTTCGGCATCTCATCAGCTTTCTTTAAACATTTATGGTCAGGTACATCGTGATGCAAAGTAAAAGGTAGTTTCCCTCTAAAGACAAGTTGATCTATTCCTGCTAAGACCACTCCTAGTAATGTCCCGTATTTATGTATTAAGGGTAAGAAATTCCTGGCCTTAAGAAGTTCTGTTTCAAGCCAGGATGATTTGAGTTTAGACGCATAACTTTCTAAATTATCAGTCGAATTTTTATTTTGTATTCCTTCAAAAATAGTCTCAGCAGCAAGCATCCCTGATTTCATTGCTGTATGTGTTCCTTTTATTCTAGGAAAATTCATAGTTCCCGCGTCATCTCCTGCTAACAAACCCCCAGGGAAGTTCATTTTTGGAAGAGATTGATGGCCTCCTTTAACTAATGCTCGAGCTCCATAAGCTACTCTTGTACCTCCATTTAAATACTTCTGAATAGAAGATTGGTGTTTCCATTGTTGAAATTCTTCAAAAGGGCTTATGTGTGGATTGTCATAATCTAAAGGTACTATATATCCTATAAAGGCTTGATTGTTTTCTCCGTGATAAAAATATGATCCAGATAGGACATTCTTCGCAGCGGGCCATCCCATGGTATGAATCACTAAACCTTCTTGGTGTAGTTCTGGGTCTATGTCCCAAACTTCTTTGAAACCAATTCCATAATAGAATTTAGAGATTATTTCCTTACCTAGGTGCCCTCTACAGCCTTCAGATAAGACTGTATATTTAGCTCTTAAATCCATACCAGGTTCAAAAGAGGGCTTTTTGTTACCACTAGCATCTATTCCCATGTCGCCAGTTGAGATACCTATTACTTTATTATCCTCATAAATAAGATGTGAGGCTGTAAAACCAGGGAATATATCAATTTCTAGAGCTTCAGCTTGTTCAGCTAGCCATCTGCAGAAATTTCCTAAACTCATAATGTAATTTCCATGATTCTTAAAGGTAGTAGCTAAAAGGGTAGGAATCGGAAAGCTAGTTGAATCACTCACAAAATACCTTACAGAGTCATTCTTAACCGGAGTATTAAGCGGGGCACCAGCATTTTTCCAATCAGGGATAAGTTCATTAAGAGCTTTTGGGTCAAATACATTTCCTGAAAGTATATGTGCACCAACTTCTGAACCCTTTTCTACAACACATATTGAAATATTTTTTGAAGCTTCATCACATAATTGTTTTAGTTTTATTGCGGTAGATAAGCCAGCAGGACCAGCTCCAACAATGACAACATCATATTCCATTGATTCTCTTTCTATCTCTATTTCTTCCATAGTTATGTTTATGTTTGTGTGTAAGCAGTAGCAGTTATAGAATACGCTTTTTTAAAATTAGCATTATAAAGGAAATACTTATGAAGGTTCTAGTTCCTATAAAACGTGTTGTAGATTACAACGTAAAAGTCAGAGCAAAATCTGATGAAACCGGTCCAGATCTTAATAATGTCAAGATGGCCTTAAACCCTTTTTGTGAGATAGCCATAGAAGAAGCAGTTAGACTAAAAGAGTCTGGAGCTGCTGAAGAGATAATTGCAGTTTCTGTGGGCACATCTGCATCGCAAGAACAATTAAGAACTTGTTTAGCGTTAGGAGCTGATAGGGCTATTTTAGTTGAAACAGATCAAGATGTTGAACCTCTTGGTATAGCGAAAGCTTTAAAAGCAATTGTAGAAAAAGAACAACCACAATTAATTATTTTAGGTAAACAGGCAATAGACGATGATTCAAATCAGACAGGCCAAATGCTAGGGGCCTTATTAAATTATCCACAAGGAACTTTTGCTTCAGCAGTTAAAGTTATTGATGATTCAATAGAAGTTATTAGGGAGATAGATGGCGGTCTTCAGACAGTTTCTTTAAAGTTACCTGCGATAGTAACTACTGATCTTAGATTAAATGAACCGAGGTATGCTTCTTTACCTAATATAATGAAAGCTAAGAAAAAACAACTTGATACCTTTACAGCCGAAGAACTTAACGTTGATCTAGTTCCTAGACTAAAAACTCTGAAAGTAAGTGCTCCACCTGAAAGAGCATCAGGTATTATTGTGGAGAGTGTAGAGGAGCTTGTAGATAAATTAAAAAATGAAGCAAAGGTAATTTCATGAGTATATTAGTTATAGCTGAGCACGATAATTCTGAATTAAAGGTTTCAACATTAAACACTATTGCAGCAGCTAACGAAATTGGTAATGACATTCATTTATTGGTTGCAGGATCAGGTTGCAATAATGTGGCAGAAGCGGCAACATCAATTCAAGGCGTGCAAAAAGTAATTTTAGCTAATAAGCCTGCATACGCAAACTCATTAGCTGAGAATGTGGGAGCTCTAATAGCTGCAATAGGTTCTAACTATAGCCATATTCTCTCACCAGCAACTGCTAATGGTAAAAATTTTATGCCAAGAGTGGCAGCTGCATTGGATGTTGCTCAGATTTCTGATATCAGCGCCGTTATCAGCGAAGATACTTTTGAAAGACCTATATATGCAGGGAACTGTATAGCAACAGTGCAAAGTCCTGACTCCACTAAAGTAATTACGGTTCGAACTACAGGTTTTGATGCTAGCCCGGCTGAGGGTGGCTCTGCTGTTTTGGAACAAATAGAGATAGATGAAGATATGGGAATATCTAGTTTTGTGAAAGAAGAAATTGCAGTTTCTGATAGGCCTGAACTAACGGCAGCTGATGTTGTTATTTCTGGAGGTCGGGGGATGCAAAATGGAGATAATTTTAAACTTTTAGAAGGTATAGCCAATAAACTAGGTGCAGCAATTGGTGCCTCAAGAGCGGCTGTAGATTCGGGTTTCGTTCCAAACGATATGCAAGTAGGCCAGACTGGAAAAATAGTTGCACCGGATCTTTATATTGCAGTTGGAATCTCTGGAGCCATACAGCACTTAGCTGGAATGAAAGACAGTAAAGTTATAGTGGCAATTAATAAAGACGAAGACGCTCCAATTTTTCAAGTTGCAGATTATGGCTTAGTGGCAGACTTGTTTGATGCTCTTCCTGAATTAGAAGCCGCTTTATAATTAAGAATTTAACCAGACTCTTGGCTAGTTATTTCTTTTCTAATACTAACCCTGACTCTAAATGGGCTGTAAAAGGAAACTGATCAAACATAGCAGCCTTCCTAACCCTATGTGTTTTACTGAGATGACTTAAATCTCTTGTTAGAGAATCAAAGCCACACGATAAATAAATTATCTGATCGTAATTAGAAACAGCATTTAAAGTATTACCATCTAGTCCGTTTCTTGGAGGATCTAGAAAAATAGTAGAGAGTTTAAAATTAGAAAGGTCAATGTCCTTCATTCTTCTATAAGATCTAGTTTTCTTTATTGCATCTAAAGTTTCATATCCTGAGAGTCTCGCACTCCATACATTATTAACATTATTTAATAGTAGATTCTCATTTAGGCCTAAAATATTTGGTCTGCTATTTTCGGTAGCTAGAACTTTGTTATACATTCTAGAAAATAGAATTGTAAAGGTTCCTAGTCCACAATAAAGCTCTAATATGTCGTCTTGTGTATGTGAGCTATTTTCTACCCAGGTCAACATATCGTCGCATATATCAGGATTTGTTTGACTAAAACACTGCTCATATAATTTTAGAGGATATTGATGCGATTCACTCTTATATGTCTCAAGAACAAAGTTATTTCCTATAATAATACATTGTTTATGACTTCTTCCTATAATTGAACTATCAAAAATCTTAGATAGTTTTTTGGCTTCTAAACCCCATTTAGAATTAAGTTTTTTATGATAAATCATGCTTATCATTGCATCTTTTTTTCTAGAAACCTGAAATTCAATTTGGAAAAGTTTTTCTGAGAATTGTTTATTGGTATTTAAATAATTCATAAGCTCAGGCATTAACTTACGTATTCGGCTATTACAAATTGGCATCTCCTTAATTTCCACTCTTTTGGAGTTTTCTGACATTGAGAAATTCAATTTCCCACTAAATTTGCTAATTCCAAATTCTATTCTTGTTCTAAATCCAGTAGCTTTAGACCGAAAATAACTAATTTGATCTGTATACGGCTCTATAGCTCTATTAAATAAGTCTACTTTCCTGTTAAATTGAGATTGATAAGTAAGATCAATCAAGATTGGGTCTAAGATGTTTTTTTGTTTCTTCTAGAGTTTCATTTCTGTCTTCAGCAATACTTTGCACTTGATCTAATCCTATTTTACCTACTCCAAAATATTTACTATCTGGATTAGAAAAATACCAGCCGCTAACAGATGCCGCAGGGTTCATTGCAAAGTTTTCAGTTAATGTTATTCCAGTAAGATCTGTTGCTCTCAATAACGTAAAAAGTTTCCTTTTTTCAGAATGATCGGGACAAGCAGGATAACCAGGGGCAGGGCGTATCCCTTGATATTGTTCTTTAATGAGGTCTTTGTTTGTAAGGTTTTCATCTTTATCATATCCCCAATACTCTTTACGAACCTGTTCATGCATGTATTCTGCCATAGCTTCAGCCAATCTATCTGCGAGTGCTTTCAACATAATGGAAGAGTAGTCATCATTATTCTTCTCATAGTCTTTACATTTTTCTTCTACTCCCAAACCAGTTGTAACTGCAAAGCCTCCAATATAATCTTGAATTCCTGATTCTTCTGGAGCAATAAAATCTGACAAGCAAATATTCGGGCGAGTTCCTTGCGGTTTTTGTTGTCTTAAATTATTTAGTTTGCAAACAATTGAATCATTGTCTGCATCTTTGATAATTATATTATTATCATTAAGTTGATTGGCAGGCCAGAATCCAATAACTGCCGCTGTTTTAATGATATTTGATTTTTCTAACTCGTCCAACATGTCGCATGCATCTTTATAAAGTTGAGAGGCAGCTTCACCGACAACTCCATCACTTAAGATTTTAGGAAATTGTCCTGCTAGCTCCCAAGATCTAAAGAAAATTGTCCAGTCAATATAGGCTCTTAAATCTCTTATGGGCGTGTCTAAAAAGGCTTTGGTACCTAAAAAAGACGGTTTGTATGCAGTGAATTTAGACCAATCTATTTGTAATTTATTATTATTTGCTTCTTTTAATGACATTAAAGGCTTTGAATCATTATTTTTTAACCTCTCTCTTACTTTTTCATAATCTCTTTTAATTTCATTTAGAAATAATTCACACTTTTCTTCAGTTATTAGATTTTGCAGAACACCCACACTTCTTGAGGCATCTATTACATGAATAACACCTGATTGGTAGTTTGGTTCAATTTTTAATGCAGTATGTGCTTTTGAGGTAGTTGCTCCTCCTATTAGGATAGGAATGGTTAATCCTTTCCTAGTCATCTCTTCCGCTACAGTAATCATTTCATCTAATGAAGGTGTAATTAATCCACTAAGCCCAACAAAATCAGCTTGTTCATTGATTGCAGTTTCAATTATTTTCTCTGTAGGCACCATGACCCCAAGGTCTATGACTTCAAAATTATTGCACTGAAGGATCACTCCGACAATATTTTTGCCTATATCATGAACGTCTCCTTTAACGGTAGCCATAACAATCTTTCCGTTTGTTTTTGCTTTCTCAGTTTTACTTTCTTCAATAAAAGGGACTAGATAAGACACGGCTTCTTTCATAACCCTGGCACTTTTAACTACTTGAGGTAAAAACATTTTTCCTTCGCCGAACAAATCACCAACTATATTCATGCCATCCATCAAAGGACCTTCTATTACCTGAACTGGATTTGGAAATGAGTTACGTGCTTCTTCCGTATCTTCTATAATAAATTTATTAATTCCATGTACTAGAGCGTGTGAAATTCTTTCTTCAACAGGATCTAATCTCCAGTCTAGCTTTTCATCTTTATTTTCTTTCCCTTTATTTAGAAATTTAGTTGCCACCTCTACCAACATTTCTGTTGAGTTATTATTTCTATTTAAGATGACATCCTCGATTAATTTTTTTAGTTCAGGTTCTATTTCTTCATACACGGTTAATTGACCTGAATTAACTATCCCCATAGTGAGACCGTTTTTTATTGCATGAAATAAAAAAACTGAATGCATTGCTTCTCGAACAGAATCATTACCCCTAAAAGAAAAAGAAACATTACTAATGCCTCCTGAAATCTTTACATGAGGAAAATTAGAAGAAATAAAAGCGCATGAGTCAATAAAATCTTTAGCATAATTATTATGTTCATCAAGACCTGTCGCTACAGCAAAGACATTAGGATCAAAGATAATATCTTCAGGAGGAAAATTAACTTGTTGTGTTAGAACTTCATAACATCTTTTAGAAATATCACATCTTCTTTGAAAAGTGTCAGCTTGTCCTTCTTCGTCAAAAAGCATAACAACGATAGAAGCGCCGTATTTTAGACACTGTTGAGCTTTTTTAATAAATTCTTCTTCTCCTTCTTTTAGACTGATTGAATTAACAATGCATTTTCCTTGTAAGATCTTCAATCCATCTTCAATTATCTCCCATTTTGAAGAATCAACCATGACAGGAACTTTGCAAATATTAGGTTCTGTTGCTAATAATTTTAAGAATTTATTCATCTCCTCTTTAGAATCCAACATTCCTTCATCCATGTTTATATCAATAATTTGAGCTCCATTTTCAACTTGTTCCCTTGCCACCTCTAAGGCCTCTTGGTAGTTTTTTTCTTTTATTAAGCGAGCAAATTTTCTAGATCCCGTTACATTCGTTCTCTCTCCTATGTTAATAAACAATGAATCACTATTAATGGTTAAGGTTTCAAGGCCGCTCAAGAGAGATTCATTAGTCTTTTTAGGTATTTCTCTTGGTTCAGCTTTCTTTAATTTAACCGCAATAGCTTTTATATGATCTGGAGTGGTTCCGCAGCAACCACCTACAATATTTAAGTGTTTATTAGAAGCAAATTCAGATATTAAATTAGCCATAGCTCCAGGCGATTCATCATAATCACCCATTTCATTAGGCAGCCCTGCATTGGGGTGTAAACTAACCGCTACATCTGCTATTTTACTTATAGAAAGCAGGTGTGGCCTAAGTTGCTCAGCGCCAAGAGCACAATTAAAGCCTACGGAGTTAGGATTAGCATGCTTTATTGAGGTCCAGAATGCTTCTACTGTTTGTCCAGAAAGCGTTCGTCCAGAAGCATCAGTAATTGTTCCAGATATCATCAAAGGCAAGTCAACTGCGAGTTCCTCACATTTTTCTAAATAGGCATAGATAGCTGCTTTTGCATTGAGAGTGTCAAAAATTGTTTCAAGAAGAATAATATCAACGCCTCCATCTAATAAACCATTAATAGCTATCCGGTAGTTATCCACTAATTCATCAAAAGTAACATTTCTTATTGATGGATCAGATACGTCAGGAGATAAAGATGCAGTTCTGTTGGTAGGACCTAGAACTCCAGCCACGAGAGCTGAAGTTTTAACTTCTTGGACGGCTTCTTTTGCAAGTTTAGCTCCCTGATAATTTAATTCATAAGTGATTTCTTCAAGAGAGTAATCACTTTGGGATATTGAATTTGAATTGAATGTGTTAGTTTCTATGATGTCACTGCCAGCCTCTAAGAAGTCAATATGGATCTGCTTTATTAAGTCAGGTTTTGTAATAGTTAATAAATCATTATTACCCTTTAGTTCAGAAGGATGATCTACGAAGCGCTGTCCTCTAAAATCTTTCTCTTCTAACTTATGATCCTGAATCATTGTTCCCATGGCACCATCTAGTAACAAAATTTTTGTTTTTAACAAATCTGAGAATTGAGATTTAGTAAGCATGTAATTAATCTTAAAGTATTTAGCTTTACTATTTTAAAGGTTTTATTAACTAAATATAATGAACCAGGTTAATTAATATAAAATAATGACAGTGAAATATATAACTATTAGCAAGTCAGCAGAATTATATCTGCTCGAGCTTCTCGAGAAACAAGATAAGGATACTATAGGTATAAAAGTTTTCGTGAGTGAGCCGGGTACGCCTAATGCTGAAACCTGCATTGCCTATTGCAAGGAAGAAGATGATATTTCTGGTTTTGAATTAATAACTATTTATAAATTTCCACTTTATTTAGAAGAAAAATCACTTCTTTTTATAGAGGATGCAAAAGTTGATTACTCACCTGATAAGTTTGGTGGGACGTTAACTATCAAAGCCCCTAACGCAAAAGTTCCTCAAGTTAATGAAAATGCCTCTTTAGAAGAGAGAATAAATTATGTCCTTTATTCTGAAATTAATCCCAGCTTAGCAGCACATGGTGGAGAAGTGTCTTTAATAGAGGTAGTAAATGAAGAAACTGCAGTCTTACAGTTTGGAGGCGGATGCCAAGGCTGCGGAATGGTAGATTTGACTCTAAAAGATGGAGTAGAAAAATCATTACTAGAGCAAATCTCAGAATTAAAAAAGGTGATTGACGTAACAGATCATTCTTATAGAGAAAACGCGTACTATAAATAGTAGCGTCATAAACTGGCTTAGAAGTGTTTTATAATAAAGTGAATACAGGAGCAAAGCCTTGTCGCAATTAAATGCTGACCCTTGTTTTATCTTTACAGATACTGAAACAACCGGACTTGATCTTAATTTTTCTCAAATAATACAGGTTGGTTCTATTCTGACTGACGAAGGATTTAACGCCGAAGCGAATCAAGATATAGGTTGTAATCTCTTGCCTTGGATTGTTCCAAGTCCAGAAGCTTTTTTAGTTCATAGAAAAATAGACTGCTTAGAAGAAAAATTAAAATCTCATTATGAAATGATGGTTGAACTAAGACAAACATGGCTGGGGTGGGCAAAAGAAAGAAACCCGGTTTTTATTACCTATAATGGACACAGATTCGATGAAGAATTATTTCGAAGACAATTTTATTGGTGTTTACTTCCTTCTTACATAACAAATACTTCTGGAGCCACACGACTAGATATGATGAGCACCCTTCAGTTAGTAGCTAATTTTTTCCCAACTAGCCTTAAATTACCTTCTTTTGAAGCTGGGGAGGTAAGTATGAAATTAACAGATTGGTCAGAATCTAATAACATAGAAGCTTCTAATGCCCATGATGCATTGGCAGATTGTCAACTAATGTTAGAACTAGCTAAATTGGTAGAATCAAATGCTCCTGCTGTCTGGAAGGCTTCTTTACAGGGGGCATCTAAGTTTGGTAACTTAAATATTCTTCAATCGGAACCCTTTGCCATGATGGGGGAAATTATTAGGCGCAAAAGCTTTACTTATCCAGTAACCTTTTGTGGACAAAATAAAAAAATGAATAATGAAGTAGCAGTGGCTGATCTTTATTTTGATCCAGATCAGTTAAATGATTTAACAGACACAGAATTATTAGAGCAAATTGGCAATAGTGGTTCTGCCATTCGAAAAGTTAAGATTAATAGAAGCCTTCCTATTATGCCAGCTAATTCAATTCCAGAAATTAACAAATATTTAGACATACCTTTTGAGCAACTAGAAGAAAGAGCAAGGAAAATACAAAACAATACTAATTTGCAAACCAGGGTTAGCGAATTATTAACCAACAATCAAATTAATTACCCTCCACCCAAATATCTTGAACAATCTGTCTATTCAGGCTTTGCATCTGAGGCTGATCAATTATGGATGGAACGTTTCCATTCTTTACCTTGGGATGAAAGAGCAAAACTAATAGATGGTTTTGAAGATAAGCGCTATAAAGAATTGGCCGAAAGATTAATCTGCACTAATGCACCTGAATTTGCTTCCGAAGATTCATTAGAAAAATTCTCTAATTTAATAAACCAAAGACTTTATGATAAAGGCCCTTGGTTAAGCTTAGAAAAAGGAATAGAAAAAACTACTAAATTACTCTTGGACGCTAGTGAAGATAAGAAATTAATCCTTCAGAGTCTCAAAAAGAACTTAAACAATAAAGGGAAAAGAATTAGTTAAGAGAAGAAATCCTTACTAGAACTCCAAAGTAAGGATGATCTATATAATGAAATTCATTTTCTTCTATTTTTCTCTCCTCTCGTAGTTCAAATAAATCTTCATATAAATCTGTTTTTATTGGCTCATAATCATTATTTATTTTAATAACTTGTAAATTAGAATTATCTTTTTTTAAAGATTTAAATCTAATTTTTATTTGAGATAAAATAGTTTTGATCCAATACTTATCATTTTGAGCAGCTAACTTTTTTTTAGGGTAAAGACTTTCTAATATCTCGTTAAAGTTCCTAGTTTTTATATCTTTCTTAATTATTGATTGGCCGGTTTGATTAGAAAATCTAATAATAATTTCGCTGTGAAGATATTTATCTTTGTAAATTTTTAATTCACCATAAATCTTATTTTTTTTATCAAATGCTTCTATATACACTGGATAAGAGATTTCTTGTTTTAGAACAGGTTGATACCATGAACTCTCAAATAAAACTCTATAGCCCTTACTTAATCTTAATTTTTTAAGAACAGGGTCAATAGGTGAACTTAATATGATCTTTTCATAAAATCTTGGCGCAATAGGAGAATTAACTTTTTCATAATTTTTTTTCTTTTCAGGAATTAAGGTAGTAGGGGTGCTAATTTGATAGTTAATTAAATCGTCTTTCTCTGGATTCTTAACATTTAAGAAGCTTTTATCAATTAAAAGTTGGGGTTTTTCTGATAACTCTATCAAGTTATTATTCAAAATAAGTTCATTGAGCTCAGGCCATTTCTCTTCTTTGTCAATGTCATCAATTATTAAGTTTTTGATTACTATAAAATCAATCCGATAGACAGGCGATTGCTCTTGGTTATACAGTTGTGCTAGTCGTATTAAAGGGTCATCTTCACCATTGACTAAAATTGTAGGCAGAAGCAACAAAACGAGAATAAAGAACGTCTTATGCATTGACTTTAGAGCCGGTAACTCGAATAACAGAACTAATTGTCTCTATTCTTTTATCAAGTTTTTCTGGATTTATAATTGTAGTTGATTGATTTGAGTCTTTATAAAAGATATCTATTTTTTGATTTTTTACGTTTACCTTTGAAACAGAATTTTCTAAAGCCAATAATTTAAGATCATGCTGAACAAAGAGATTTTTAAGTTCTTCTGGAAACATACCAAATCTATTAATCATTTCTATTTTTAATGAATGAAGCTCTTCTTCTGAATTAGATGATGCAATTCTGTTATACATTATTAATCTTTGATTTAGGTCAGGTAAATAATCATCAGGTATGTAAGCCGATACACCTAAATGAATTTCAGGGCTTTTATCTAATTCTTCAAAATTTAGAATACCTCTTTTTATATAATCGGTTGCTTTTTTTAGTAAGCGTGTATACAAATCTAGTCCAATTGAGTCAAAAACACCGCTTTGATTAGAACCCAAAATTTCACCAGCACCTCTAATTTCAAGATCTTTTAATGCTAAAAGAAAACCTGCAGCAAGAGAATCAGTATCTGCAAGAGCTTCCAGTCTTGACTGAGCTGTTTTTCTATTAATAAATGTATTAGATTTTAAGAAATAAGCATAAGCCTGCTTTTCACCTCTACCGACCCTGCCTCTTAATTGATGTAATTGAGCAAGACCTAGTTTATCTGCTTGTTCCACAATAAGTGTATTAGCATTTGATACATCAATGCCACTTTCAATGATTGTGGAACAAATTAAGATATCAATCTCCCCTTTATTAAATTCAATCATGGTCTTTTCTATTTCTGTAGACTTAAGTTTTCCATGAACAATTTCAACCCTTAAATCAGGAAATGATTCTTGAATTCTAAATTTTCTATCATTCACTAACCTTAAATCATTACATAAATAATATGCTTGACCTGATCTCATCATTTCTCTTTGTATGGCTTCATTTATTAAGCTCTGATTATATTTATAGACAAATGTTCTAACAGATAATCTATTTGAGGGAGCAGTTGCTATAATTGAAAAATCTTTAAGTTCCGCCAAAGCAAAATTTAAGGATCTTGGTATTGGAGTTGCAGATAAACTTAATATATCAACTTCTTCTTTTATAGATTTAACTTTTTCTTTCTGACGTACTCCGAATCTATGTTCCTCATCAATGATAAGTAAACCTAAATCATAAAACTTAACTGAATCCTGGATAACAGCATGGGTACCTATCAGTATGTCTACTTTTCCTGACGCTAAACCAGCTAGTACAATTTCTTTTTCATTATTAGATATATTTCTACTTAATAAAGCTATATTGATACCAGTATCTTTAAATCTATTAATAAAATTTTTGTGATGTTGAGAGGCTAAGAGGGTTGTAGGAACTAATATGCAAGTTTGTTTTGAATTATAGCTTGCTACAAATGAAGCTCTCATAGCAACCTCGGTTTTACCAAAGCCTACTTCTCCACAGACCAATCTATCCATAGATTTACTAGAAGCCAAATCACTAAGCACTTCTTCTATTGTTTTGCTTTGATCAAATGTTTCTTGGTAAGGAAAATTTGATGAGAATTCATACAATTCAACTTTAGGTATTATGTACTTAAATCCAGTTATTGATTCTCTTTTTGCTTGTATCTCTAGAAGTTCTGCAGCAGTGTCAAAAGTTTGTTGTAACGCTTTTTCTTTTCTTTTCTGCCATCTTTTTGAACCAAGAGAATCTAAAGATTTATCTTCAGGTCCAAAGTATTTTGAAACTAAATTCATGTGTTCAATGGGAACATAAACCTTACTGTTATCGGAGTATTCTATTTGTAAGCATTCAGTTCTTCCTACAAAACTTTCAATTTGTTTCAGTCCATTAAAACGGCCAATTCCATGAGATAGATGAACAACAAGATCTCCTTCTTTTGGAAGTGTATGAATTTCTTTTATTGCATCCTCTTTAATAGGTTGAATATCCTTATTTTCTTGAACTTCTTTTTCTAAGAGATCAACTTTAAAATTTTGAACTTTAGAAGCTCTAAACGAACTAATAATTTCAGAGTATTCCGTAAATAAATTTGAAGGGTGTAAAAGAGGCCTTTCTAGATCATATCTATACTCTTCATACCTTCCATCTATAAGCTCTTGAAAGTCGTTAGCTGAATTAGAAACACTATCTTCCAAATAGAGATTTTCTAAATCTTGAATAAATTCAAGCATTGATGGTTTAAAGTCATAGAATAGAGGCATATACATTTCAATTCCTTCAACTTTTTTCTTATTCATGACCCTGTTAAAAACATCTGAATCTTTTTCAAACACGTCAAAATTTAGTCTCCAATTGTATTTAAATTTAGAGGCTCCATGGTCGTCTTTAGGATATTCATATGCAGGCAACGAATTTATTAGATCTACTTTTTTTGTTGTAAGCTGAGTTTTTGAATCAAAATATCTCATTGACTCAATGGTCTCATTAAAAATCTCTAATCTGATAGGTTGTTTAGCACTACTAAGAAATACATCAATTAAATTACCTCTCAAAGAATAATCGCCATTCTCAGTTACAATTTCTGTTCTTTTATATCCATTTTTCTCAAATTGACTAATTAGTTGATCTCTATTTAACACGTCTCCAATTTTTAGATTGTTGATATGGCAAACATGTAGATAATTTGCACAAGGACCCATTAAAGTTTGAATAGAACAAATAAGAGTTTTTTTATTTTTTAGTGTCAGCTTATAAAGAGCATTAATTCTTTCTGACCTTATATTTGCTGGTGATGAGAAGAAATCGTAGGGCAGTAGCTCACTATTTGGTAGATGAATAAAATTATTTTCAGGAAAAAATATCTTTAAGTGTTTGTATACTTTTAGTGCTGAACCTTGAGAACTTAGAATTATTATATTACTCTCAGAACTATCAAAGCCTCTTTCTATTAAGTCTCTTAGGAGTTTACTATTATTAGTTTTCGATAAATTTTTCACTTTCTACTTATAGGATAAAAATGAAAATTATATAGGTAAGTGTATAATTATTTATTTTTTAATTCACAGAGGTAGGAATGAACTTGTCTTTTTCTAAAGAAGATCTAGATTTTAAACAGGAAGTCGTTGATTTTCTTGATGCTAATTATCCGGGCGACATAAAAGAAAGACAAGATAAAAGGCTGCCTTTAGATAAAGAGCAAAATATTCGATGGCAGAAAATTCTTTCTAAAAAAGGATGGTTTGCAGTTAACTGGCCTTCAGAATATTCAGGCAGTCCCGAACTAAGCTTAACCCAAAAATATATTCTTCAAAATGTTCTAGCTGAATATAACACGCCAGTCTTACTTCCATTTGGAGTCGGAATGTGTGCTCCTGTTATTTTCTCATTTGGAACTGATAAACAGAAAAAACAACATTTGCCGGCAATTTTAAATAGTGATGTCTGGTGGTGCCAAGGATATTCAGAGCCAGGATCGGGGTCTGATCTTGCTTCCCTTAAAACAAAGGCCGACAAAGAAGGTGATAGTTATATAGTCAATGGATGTAAAACGTGGACTACCTTAGCACAACATGCTGATTGGATTTTTTGCCTTGTTAGAACCGAGACTACGCCTATTAAACAGGAAGGTATAAGTTTTTTATTAATAGACATGAAGACTGCAGGTATTGAAGTAAAACCAATCATAACTGTGGATGGATCTCATGAAGTGAACATGGTATTTTTTGATAACGTTAAAGTCCCTTGTGAAAATATTGTGGGCGAAGTAGGACAAGGTTGGAATATAGCTAAATTCCTTTTAATGCATGAAAGAAGCGGTATAGCAGGTATATCTAGTCTTAAGAGGGAATTGTCTAGATTAAGAGAACTTTCTGCTTCAACAATAGTTAACGAAGGTACTTTACTAGACGAACCAGCCTTTCGAGCTAAGATAGAACAAACTGAAATTGAATTAACTGCTACTGAGTTTACAGAGTTAAGAACTCTCTCTTCAATGTCGTCCGGAGGTTCACCAGGAGCTGAAGCCTCAATTTTAAAAATAAAGGGTACGGAACTTCAACAAAAGTTATCAGAATTGTTTGTTGAAATGTTGGGTTATTATGCCCATCCTTTCTTTGCAGAAAATGAATTAGGCTCTAATGATTCCATTGGGCCAGAATATGCAGGTTCTATAATGCCTCATTATTTAAATTATAGAAAAGTTTCCATATATGGAGGCAGCAATGAGATTCAAAGAAATGTTATTTCAAAAGCTATTTTAGGATTGTAATTATGGATTTTACTTTTAATGAAGAGCAAACCCTTATACAAGGACAGGTGGAACAATTTATACAAAGAGATTATGACTGGGAAAGCCGTCAATCCTTAATTTTAACAGATTCTGGTTATAGCTTAGACAATTGGAATACTTTTGCAGAACTTGGCTGGTTAGGAATTTCTCTTTCAGATGATTCTGGGGGTTTTGGTGGTTCTTCTATAGATACCATGATTCTTATGGAAGAATTTGGAAAAGGACTAGTCCTAGAGCCTTTTCTGGAGACTGTAGTTATGTGTGCGGAACTAATAGATAAATCTGGCACTTTAGAACAAAAAAAAGATGTCTTAACGGGTGTTGTAGAAGGAAAAACACAATTGGCTTTAGCTTATGCTGAACCTCAGAGCAGATTTAACTTAGCCGATGTGATGACTGAGGCGAAGCTTGAAAGTGATAATTTTATTCTCAATGGCTTCAAATCTGTTGTAATGAATGGACCAAATGCAAATAAATTTATTATTTCAGCAAGAACCTCAGGTGATCAAAGAGATGAATCTGGAATTTCACTCTTTTTAGTAGATGCCGAAGTATCTGGTCTTTCTTCAAGAGATTATCAAACTGTTGATAATAGAAGGGCCTCTGAGCTTACATTAGAATCTGTTGTAATACCTAGGTCATGTTTAATTGGAGAACTAGATGAGGGTTTTACGGTGTTGGATGCTGCTATTGATAGATCTATACTGGCTATATCAGCTGAAGCTGTAGGTGCCATGGAGGTTCTTTATAAAACCACTGTAGAATATACAAAAACAAGAGAACAATTTGGAACTCCTATAGGAAAATTTCAAGTATTACAGCACCGTATGGTTGATATGTTTATGGAATATGAGCAATGTAAATCACTGCTATATATGGCAACAATGAAACACGATGAAGACTCTGCTGATGCAAAGAAAGCTATCTCTGGTTTGAAATATCAAGTTGGTAATGCTTCAAAGTTTATTGGTCAGCAATCTGTTCAACTACATGGTGGTATGGGAGTAACAGACGAGCTTAATGTTGGTCACTACTTTAAAAGACTCACAACCATTGGAACAATCTTTGGTAATTCAGATTACCACCTTAAAAAGTATACTTCTTTATAAATTATGGTAAATGATCAACCAGATAAGAGAACTCGACCGGAACTACCAAAAGATTCCTTTGGAGATTTTCAATACAGGCAAGCCTTAGCTGAAGAAATGCTACCCATAATTGGGCGCATCTATAGAGATAATGTTCATTTGCTTTTATATGGCAAGCCATTGGTGAATTTATCAGTATCAGAATTGATGCAGGCCCATAGATTTGTAAGAGAAACAGAAGATAATGAGCTTAGCGAGTTTGAAACTTATCAAGTAATTGCTTGTTTGAATGATTTAGCGCTAGGACCCGCTGAAGTGGATATAGGTATTATTGCAGCAGCGTATTTATTTGATAACAGAGACCTTTCAATCGATAATTTTGTTAAAGAGTCTGTTGAGGATTTGATAGGAGCTAAGGGATCTGTTCTTGAATCTGCTCAAGATATTGTTCTTTATGGTTTTGGAAGAATAGGACGATTATTAACTAGAATGCTAGTAGAAGATTCGGGTGGGGGGGATAATCTAAGACTTAGAGCTATAGTAGTAAGAAAATCTGTAGAAAATGATCTTATAAAGAGAGCTAATCTTATACGAACTGATTCTGTTCATGGACCATTTAAAGGCACAGTTAGGGTTTTGGAAGAGGAGAATAAATTAATAATAAATGGCAACGAAGTTCAAGTTATTTATACCAATGATCCTGCATCAGTAAATTATATGGACTACGGTATAAAAGATGCGCTCTTGGTTGATAACACTGGAGTTTGGAGAGATAGGAAAGGTCTTGAACAACATCTAAATTGCAAGGGAATACAGAAAGTTTTACTTACAGCGCCAGGTAAAGATGGCATAAAAAATATTGTACATGGAATTAATAATTCAGCTATGAACTCGACTGATACAATTTTGGGGGCTGCATCATGCACCACTAATGCAATCGTTCCAGTTCTGAAAGTTATTGATGAAGAGTATGCTATCGAGTCAGGACATATTGAAAGTGTTCATTCTTATACTAATGATCAAAACCTCATTGATAATTTTCATAAGAAAGAAAGGAGAGGTAGAAGCGCTGCTTTAAATATAGTCATAACAGAGACGGGAGCTGATAAGGCAATTACACAAGTCCTACCTGAACTTAAGGGAAAATTAACTGCCAATGCGGTTAGAGTACCAACTCCGAATGTTTCATTAGCTATTATGAAATTAGAGTTAGGTGTTGATGTAGAATTAGGAAACTTAAATTTATTTTTAAGACAAAAAGCTTTTCATTCTGAATATAAAAACCAGATAGGTTATACAAATTCACCTGAAGTTGTTTCTAGTGACTTTGTTGGTAATACTCATGCGGGAATTGTAGATTCTGCTGCAACCATAGTTAATGGAAAGAATTGTGTAATTTACGTATGGTATGACAACGAGTTTGGATATACAGCTCAATTGCTTGGGGTTGCTAAGGAAATGGTAGGGTTGACATACAAAAGATATCCCAAATTTGACTAAACTTCCTAGCTAAGTAGTCTTTCCATCTTTATAATACGCGCGCGATCTTTGTGGTTTGTCTCTCTTTAATTTGCTAGGGAATGATAAAAGTTAAAAAAGGTTTAAACGTCCCGATCAGTGGAACTCCGGCTGATTCACTTGATGCGTCTAAAAAAGTTAGGTCTGTTGCCTTGTTAGGATCCGACTACAACGGCATGAAACCAACTATGCTTGTAGAAGAAGGGAATAGTGTAAAACTAGGACAGGCTCTATTCGAAGACAAAAAAAATCCAGGGGTAATTTTTACTTCGCCAGCTGGAGGTAAAATTGAATCAATTAATAGAGGTGCAAGAAGAACTCTTCAATCGGTGGTTATTGAAATTGCTGACAATGAAGAAAGTCTAGACTTTCTTCCATATAGGATAGAAGACCTGGAAATAGGAAATAGTGTCCAAATAAAACGTCAATTAGTTAATTCTGGTTTATGGACAAGCTTTAGAACACGACCATTTAGCAAAATTCCTGCTATTAATTCTATTCCAGCAAATATTTTTATCACAGCCATCGATACAAATCCATTAAGTGCCAATGTTGATTTGATAATCAATCTAAATAAAGATTACTTTAAGGCTGGTCTTAAAGTTATTAAAACTCTAACTGAAAACAATATTCATCTTTGTGTAGGCCTAGATTTTTCTATAAGTCTAGATGAAGATAACACAATTATTGAACAAGTATTTGAGGGTCCCCATCCTGCGGGTCTAGCAGGAACACATATGCATTTCTTGTCTCCAGCTACTCTAACTAATGTCAACTGGTCAATCAATTATCAAGACGTCATCTCCTTTGGAGAATTGTTCTTGACAGGAAAACTACCAAAGAAAAAAATAATAACTTTGGCAGGACCTCAAGTACTAAAACCTCGTCATGTAGAAACCAGGATAGGTGCATGCACAGACGAAATTTGTGCTGGAGAACTTACTCATAGGGATAATAGAATTATCTCAGGATCTGTCATCAACGGTAGAGAAGCAATAGGACCTTATGCTTATTTAGGAAAATATCATTCTCAAATATCAGTTGTATGTGAATCTAGTAAAGTAGATAGAGAATTCATGAATTGGCTCAACCCAGGTCCAAGAAAATTTTCTCAAATCCCGCTCTTTACTTCCTCTTTGTTTCGTAAGAAAAAATTTAAGTTTAAAACACTAATGAATGGATCTGATAGAGCTATTGTGCCCATAGGGGTTTATGAAGAAGTGCTGCCTTTGAACCTTTTAGCTACTGTTTTAATGCGGTACATAGTCGTAGGAGATACTGAAAAAATCCAAGACTTAGGAGGACTAGAGCTTGATGAAGAAGATCTTGCTCTTTGTAGTTTTGTTTGCCCTAGTAAATATGATTTTGGTTCTTTACTTAGAAGCAACCTCAATCAAATAGAAGTTGAGGGTTAACATGAAACCTTTAAGAAGACTTCTAGATAAAATAAAACCTAATTTCTCTAAAGGCGGGTCTCTAGAAAAATGGTTTCCTTTGTTTGATGTTTTTGAAAATCTATTCTATTCATCTGACAAGAGAACTTTTGGTTCAGTTCACATAAGGGATAGTTCTGATTTACAGAAAATTATGGTGGTAGTTTGGTTATCTACTTTCCCGGCGATGTTTTATGGAATGTATAATATTGGTTTTCAAGCTCTCACAGGCATTGAGGCGTTGGGCGGAGCTATTCCAGAAGGAGATTGGCATACAATTTTCATCAATTTATTATGTAATTATGATCCAAATAATATCTTTGACTGCATCTGGTATGGGGCATGTTATTTTATTCCAATTTATCTAGTAACTTTTATTGTAGGAATAACTTGGGAAATTATATTTGCAATAGTTAGAGGACATGAGATTAATGAAGGGGCATTTGTAACAACTGTTCTTTTTGCTCTTTGTTGCCCACCTGATGCGCCGTTGTGGCAAGTTGCTCTAGGAATAAGTTTTGGTTTAGTTATAGGGAAGGAAATCTTTGGTGGAACTGGTAAGAATTTTTTAAACCCAGCTTTAACTGGTAGAGCTTTTTTATACTTTGCATACCCGCTAACTTGGTCTGGAGATTCGGTTTGGGTTGCTCTGGATGGTTATACTTCTCCCACTTTACTTGGAATAGGAGCACAAGATGGAATGCAAGGCATAGAAGCAAGTCATTCTTGGTTGGAGGCCTTTATAGGAAGCATACCTGGTTCTGTAGGAGAAACTTCTACTCTCTTTATCCTTATAGGGTTGCTTGTACTCCTATATACAAGGGTGGCCTCTTGGAGAATTATCTTAGGCGTTCTTGCTGGAACAGCCTTCATGTCTTCAATTTTTAATATGATTGGTTCTGAAACAAACCCTATGTTTAATCTACCTTTCTATTGGCATGTTGTTATTGGTGGTTATGCTTTTGGATTAGCTTTTATGGCTGTAGAACCTGTTTCAGGGTCTCACACAAACCTAGGCAGGTGGTACTATGGAATTCTCATAGGCATTATGGTTGTTCTTATTAGAGTTATAAATCCAGCCTTCCCTGAGGGAATGATGTTAGCCATATTGTTTGCTAATTTATTCGCCCCTTTGATAGATCATTTCATTCAAGAAAGGAATATTAAAAAAAGAAAAAGGGCGGTCTTTTAATAATGAGAAATAACGACACCATCTCTAAAACTCTATTGGTTGCAATATTATTGTGCTTATTTTGCTCTGCTATTATTTCTTATACAGCAGTTAGTCTTAAAGATCTTCAAGAGGCTAACGTTAGATTAGACAAGCAAAAAAAAATACTAGCTTCAGCTAAGATACTAGATGAAAACAAAACTGTAGAAGAACTTTTTGGAAGCATTGAATCAAAAATTATAAACTTAGACACTGGCAGATACGATTCTTCAATTAATTTATCATCTTTTTCAGAACGTGATTACGCCAGAGACGTGAATACTTCTACAGTTCTATCTGTCGATCAAGACATTGCGACCTTAAAAAGAAGAGAAAATTATCAGAAAGTTTATTTGCACTACCAAAATGACAAGCTATCAGCCATTATTCTTCCTGTAAGAGGATATGGTCTTTGGGGAACCTTGTACGGATTCTTAGCATTGGAGTCAGATTTTAAAACTATCATTGGACTAGAGTTCTACCAGCACAAAGAAACAGCAGGCCTAGGTGCAGAAGTTGATAACCCGAGATGGAAAGCTTTGTGGGAAGGTAAAAAAATATCTTCAGAAACTGGGGAAATACTTATTTCTGTCATAAAAGGCTCTGTCGATAAAACTTCTCCAAAAGCACAATATCAAGTAGACGGACTTTCGGGCGCAACAATCACGGGTAGAGGGGTATCAAATTTGCTTAGCTTTTGGTTAGGCGACCTAGGATATGGTCCTTATATGAAAGAAATGTTAAGTAAAGATGAGAATGCAGATGTCTAAAATTAAAGAAGTCCTCTTAAATCCAATTTTTAATGATAATCCTATAGCTTTACAGATATTAGGAATCTGCTCAGCCTTGGCTATAACGGGAAGTCTTTATCCCACGCTCATTATGTGCGTAGCTTTAACTGTAGTTGTTTCCTTTTCTAGCCTTTTAGTTTCTTTAATACGAAACCACATACCCAACAATATAAGAATAATCGTTCAAATGACTATTATTGCCACCTTGGTAATGCTTGTTGACGAGCTTTTACAGGCATTTGATTATGAAACAAGTAGAACTCTTTCGGTCTTTGTAGGCTTAATAATTACAAATTGTATAGTTATGGGAAGGGCAGAAGCATTTGCTATGCAAAATGGACCCTGGTTAAGTTTTGTAGATGGTCTGGGCAATGGCCTGGGATATAGTATTATTCTCATTCTCCTGGCCTTTATTAAGGAATTATTAGGGGCAGGAACATTGTTTGGTTTTGAAATATTACCTCTAGTTCAAAATGGAGGATGGTATGTAGGAAATAATTTCTTACTATTAGCTCCTAGCTCATTCTTTCTTATAGGATTAATGATCTGGGGCCTTAGATCTTGGAAAACTGAACAAGTAGAAGTTCCTAAGTACAGGGTTGCAAAAAATAGTCTTGAATCGGAAGAGGGGGCTTAATATGTTTGAATATTACTTGAACCTCTTTATAACAGCAGTTTTTATAGAAAATATAGCTCTAGCTTTTTTCTTGGGTATGTGTACTTTTTTAGCTATTTCAAAAAAAATAGACACAGCAATTGGATTGGGAATTACTGTAATAGTTGTACTTACTATTACTGTTCCTATCAACAATTTAATTTACAATCATGTACTAAAAGAAGGCGCTCTTACGTGGGCAGGACTTTCTGATACGGACCTAACGTTTGTAGGTCTAATAAGTTATATAGGTATCATTGCTGCAGTAGTTCAAATTCTTGAGATGTTCTTAGATAAGTATATTCCGGTTTTATACAACGCCCTTGGAGTCTTTCTTCCTTTAATTACTGTAAATTGCGCCATTCTAGGTGGTTCCTTGTTTATGGTTGAGCGTAATTATTTTTTTGTAGAAAGTGTAGTGTACGGTTTTGGAGCAGGAACAGGTTGGGCTCTAGCTATTGTTGCTCTTGCAGGAATAAGAGAGCGGTTAAAATATGCAGATATTCCTGACGGACTGGAAGGTCTGGGTATAACTTTTATAACAGTAGGGCTGATGTGCTTCGGTTTTCTTTCTTTTGGAGGAATTTCTTTGTAACGATGAATACTCTTTTAGAAAATGAAATATTTTTGGGCATCTTAGTTTTTACTATAGCTGTTAACACTATGGTGTTGATTATCTTAGGAGCTAGAAGATTGTTAGTAAGCACTGGAGATATAACTATTGAGATGAATGACTCTGCAAAGAGTGTTGTTGTGCAAGCTGGAGGAAAATTACTTCAAACTTTAGCTTCTCAGAACCTATTTTTATCTTCGGCTTGTGGCGGCAAAGGAACTTGCGAACAATGCAAATGCCAGGTCTTAGAGGGAGGAGGATCTATCTTACCTACTGAAGAGATTTATTTTACAAATAAAGAGAAAAAAGAAGGTTGGCGACTGTCATGCCAGGTTCCAGTTAAAGATAATATGCAAATCATTGTTCCTAGTGAAGTGTTTGGTGCAAAAAAATGGGAATGTGAGGTTATTTCAAATGATAATGTAGCAACATTTATTAAAGAATTAGTTTTAAAACTTCCGGAAGGAGAAGAGGTGGGATTCAAGGCAGGAGGTTATGTTCAGATGGAAATACCCCCTTATTCTTTAGACTACAAGAGTTTTGATATATTGGAAGAATATCATGATGATTGGGACAGATTTGGAGTTTGGGATAATAAGGCTACTACTCGTGAGCCTGTCATAAGAGCCTATTCAATGGCTAATTACCCCAATGAAAAAGGAATCATGAAATTTAATATTAGAATTGCCTCTCCTCCTCCCGGAACAGATTTTCCGCCTGGAGAAATGACCTCTTATATTTTTAATTTAAAAGAAGGTGAGAAACTAACTATATTCGGCCCGTTTGGAGATTTTTTTGCAGAAGATACAGATAATGAAATGGTATTTATTGGAGGTGGAGCTGGCATGGCTCCAATGAGATCTCATATTTTCGACCAACTTCTTCGTTTAAATTCTAATAGAAAAATAACCTTCTTTTATGGCGCACGAAGTTTAAGAGAGATGTTTTATACTGAAGAGTATGATGCTTTAGCTGAAAAATATGTAAACTTTAACTGGCACGTTGCTTTATCAGATCCTCTTCCTGAAGATAACTGGGGAGGCTACACAGGGTTCATTCATCAAGTTATTCATGATCAATACTTAAAAAACCACGATGCTCCTGAAGATTGCGAATATTATATGTGTGGACCTCCCATGATGATGGATGCTTGCTTTAAGATGTTGGATGATTTAGGCGTAGAACCCGAAGCCATTAAGTTTGATGATTTTGGTAGTTAAATTAGTATTTCTTGAATATATCTAATTTCTTTTCCCCTCTAAGATTCTTTATTGTATTGGTAGGGATTCTCTTGGTTATTATTGTTTATTTTACCAAAGAAGATTCTGTACAGAATTTTTCGGGAACTACCATGGGCACTTACTATAATATTTCTGTTGTAGGCACTTCTTTAGATTTTACAGATCTCTTAATTCATAATACTTTAGAAGAAGTTAACCAGGAAATGTCTACTTATATACCTACCTCTTTTATTAGTAAATTTAATGAGGCTACATTAGGTGAGTGGATTGAATCTTCACCTTCCTTCATCAAAGTTTTAAGTCATGCAATAGAGATTTGTAATCTATCTGATGGCTATTTCGATGTTACGGTAGGGGGGTTGGTAAATATTTGGGGCTTCGGTCCAAGTAAAGTTAAAGATTTACCTTCTATGAATCAAATAATTAATTCATTACAAAGAATTGGTTGTGATGCAGTTTCAGTTAATTTCCTCGAAGGAAAAGTTAAAAGGAATAGTGATGTCAAAATTGATCTTTCGGCAATAGCTAAAGGATTTGCGATTGATCAACTGTATGATGTTTTTATAGAGAATGATGAAGTTACAGGTTTTTTAATAGAAGTAGGGGGCGAGATAAAAGCTTACGGCTATAAATCAAACAACATACCTTGGACTGTAGGTATCTCTCATCCAGATTTACCCGGGCAATCTATTTTTAAGATTAAAACTGACATCAAAGAAATATTTTCAATGGCTACTTCTGGTGATTATAGAAATTTTAAATTATTTGAAGATAAAGTTTACTCTCACACTATTAATCCTAAAGATGGTATGTCTCTTGAAGTTAGAGGCTCGTCTGTGAGTGTAATATCGGACAGTGCCATGAAAGCAGATGCTCTAGCTACGGCTCTTAATGCCATGGGTCCAGAAAAGGGCATGAAGTTTGCAAATCAACACAATTTAGAAACAATCTTTTTATTAAAAGAAAATGGAGAATACATAGTCCGACTTTCTGAAAGTTTTAAAAAAACGTTACAATAGAATCATGATGACGTTAATTTTAACTTTTATTATCCTTTTACTACTCGTAACAGCTATGTCCTTAGGTGTTTTATTTGGAAGAAAGCCCATCACCGGATCCTGTGGGGGTTTGCAAAACCTAGAACCGGATAGAGAATGTGAAATATGCGGAGGAAACCCTTCTAAATGTTCTGAGATTTAAAAAAAGGGAGCTAACAGCTCCCTTTTAAGTCAATTATCCTACTTGAATTGATTCATGGTGTTATCGTCACCTGAAGCTTTAAGGGCTGCATCGCCTGCAAAATATTCTTTGTGATCATCACCCATATCTGAACCCGCCATGTTTTGATGCTTTACACTTGCAACACCTTCTCTAATTTCTTTTCTTTGAACACCTTCTACATAACCAAGCATTCCTTTGTCGCCAAAATATTCTTTAGCTAAATTATCTGTAGATAAAGCTGCAGTGTGATAAGTGGGAAGAGTAATTAAATGATGGAATATTCCAGCTTCTCTCGATGCATCTGCTTGAAATGTACGTATTTTTTCATCAGCTTCAATGCCAAGTTCTGTGGTATCATATTTTTCATTCATTAGATCTGCTCTCTCGTAAGAAGAAGTGTCTTTTTCACCCCCTTCCATAGCATCAAAAATTTGTTGACGAAAATTTAACGTCCAGTTAAAAGAAGGACTATTGTTGTAAACTAGCTTTGCATTCGGTACAACCTTTTTAATTTCATCCATCATGTTGCTAATTTGACCTATATGAGGTTTTTCTGTTTCAATCCAAATCAAATCAGCACCATTTTGAAGGCTTGTAATAGAATCAAGAATACAGCGTTCTTTTCCGGTTCCCTTCCTAAATTGATAAAGGTTACTAGGTAACCGTTTAGGACGAACAACTTTACCGTTTTGATATATTAAGACATCACCATGTTTCATTTCTTTTTCTCTTACATCTTCAACATCAAGAAAAGAATTGTATTGATCACCCAGATCACCAACTGAGTGTGTAATAGCTATTTGTTCTGTTAACCCTGCACCTAAAGAGTCTGTACGCGCAACAATAACTCCATCATCAACACCCAACTCTAAAAAGGCGTAGCGAACGGCGTTTATTTTAGCTAAGAAATCTGCATGAGGAACGGTGACTTTGCCATCTTGATGACCGCATTGTTTTTCATCGGAGACTTGGTTCTCTATTTGTATGCAGCAAGCACCGGCTTCTATCATCTGTTTAGCCATTAAATAGGTTGCCTCTTCATTACCAAAACCGGCATCAATATCAGCAATAATTGGAACTACGTGTGTTTCAAAATTATCTATTTTTTCTTGGATAGGACCTTTTTCAGCTTCAGGTGCTGAGTCAAGTTCTCTAAAAAGACCAGCAAGTTCTCGAGCATCTGCTTGTCTTAAGAAGGTGTAAAGTTCTTTAATTAAACTAGAGACAGCAGTTTTTTCATGCATAGATTGATCAGGAAGGGGGCCAAATTCAGAACGAAGTGCAGCAACCATCCATCCTGATAGGTACAAATACTTCTTATTAGTAGATCCGAAGTGTTTCTTAATAGAAATTAATTTTTGTTGACCTATAAAGCCATGCCAACAGCCTAGAGATTGAGTATAAGCTGATGTATTAGCATCATAAGCATCCATATCTCTTCTCATAATTGCAGAAGTGTACTTAGCTATATCAATACCTGTTTGAAATTGATTTTGCCATCTCATCCTTGCAGCGTGCTCCGGGTTTATATTTTTGTGCGCATCTTTTCCTGAAGCTTTCAATTTCAAAAAGCTTTCTAGAATTTTCTTATATGTAGTCATCGCTATTCCTCAATGTAAAAGTATTATATTTATGGAGTCATCTCCAGCCACAACCATCTCCTTTAAACCCAATTCCTTTTTTTTACTATTACGAAAAAAAGATGGGGCATTTTAACGGAGATAACTATTAAAACAACAATATTTATATATCTTTAGCTAGTTTCTTAGCCAAACCTAAGTACGAAGATGGGTTTAACTTACGAAGAGTTAATTTATCCTCCTCTGGTATATCAAGCTTATTTATAAGAACTAACAAATCATTCTTATTAATTGATTTACCTCTAGATAAGTCTTTCATTAACTCATAGCCGTTAGGTATTAGGTTTTTTCTTAACACTGTCTGAACAGCTTCAGTTAAAACTTCCCAGGAATTTTCTAAATCTTCTTTAATTCTAGATTTATTAATTTTTAATTTACCAATTCCTCTTTCTAGAGATTTTAAGGCAATACTCATATATCCAAAACAACCACTGATATTTCTCATTACTGTTGAATCTGAAAGATCTCTCTGCCACCGAGATATAACTACTGTGTTAGAAATATGAGTGAGTAGAGCATTGGATAAGCCTAAATTTCCTTCAGCATTTTCAAAGTCAATGGGGTTAATTTTATGAGGCATAGTTGAAGAGCCAACTTCACCTTCTTTTAGCTCTTGAGAGAAATAACCAAGAGAAATATATCCCCAAATATCCCTAGAAAAATCTATGAGGACATTATTCAGCCTTACATAATTAAAAAATAACTCAGCTATTTGATCTTTTGGCTCAACCTGCGTGGTGTAAGGATTCCAATCCAATCCAAGAGAAAATACAAACTGCTTAGAGATTCCTAACCAGTCTACTTTAGGGTAAGCAATTAGATGAGCATTATAATTTCCAACAGCTCCATTGATTTTTCCTGTTAATTTTATTGTATCTATAGATTTCTTTATGGTTCTTATTCTTGCCAGAGTATTAGCAATTTCTTTGCCCATTGTTGTTGGTGTAGCAGTCTGGCCATGGGTTCTAGATAACATAGGAACATTGGCATAAGCTTTAGATTTCTTCTTTAGAATACGCTCGATAACAGCTATGTCATTCTTAATTAGGTAATTAGAGCTATCTCTTATCATAAGCGAGTAAGCAAGGTTATTAATATCTTCAGAAGTACAAGCAAAATGTATAAATTCAACGTACTTAAGGAGTTTAGAGGATTTAGAAAATTTTTCTTTTAAGTAGTATTCAACAGCTTTAACATCATGATTTGTTTTCTTTTCTAATTTCTTAATTTCTAAGGCTTCTTTTTCTGTAAAATTATTAATTAAATCAGTTAGATAAGAATTATCTTTAATTGTTAGCTTGGGAAGTTCTGGAATTGTTCTTTGTTTAGAAAGATGAACAAACCATTCTATCTCTACTTTAATTCTGTAGTGAATAAGTCCATATTCGCTTAAAATATCTCTTAAATCGTTATTTGCCTCATAATATCTACCATCTAGAGGAGATAACGTTTTAAGTGTGTCTATTTTCATAATTCTTATTTATTATATCTTAGTGTTGTTTACTTTCCTCGATAATGATCTTTGAGAAGGTTTAATTGTATGAAAAAAAATTTAAAATTATTATTACAGTCTTTATTTCCATTTATTCTAGTTTTTTCTATTGATATTGAAGGGGCCACAGTTATTCATGCTGGATCTTTGCTAGATGGAACGGGATCACAACCTTTAAAAGAAATGAGCATTGTAATTGAAAATGAACTTATCACTAGAGTAGAAACTGGTTATATAGTTCCTGAGCCCGATGACCTCTATGTGGATCTAACCGCCTACTTCGTTCTTCCTGGGCTTATTGATATGCATGTTCATCTTGATGGTGAGTATTCGTCCAAAAGTTACCAAGAGAGCATTTCATCCAGTGCAGCAGATTATGCTATTAAAGCAGTAGCTAATGCTAATAAAACATTACTTGCAGGTTTTACTTCGGTTAGAAATTTAGGAGATTCAAATAATGTAACAGTTTCGTTAAGGAACGCGGTCAATGGGGGAGTCGTCGCAGGTCCAAGAATTTTTTCATCAGGTAAAACAATCTCTTCTTCGGGAGGACATGGAGATCCAACTAATTCTTTAAGACCAGATCTTTCAAGTGACCCTGGCCCTTCAAAGGGTGTTATTAATAATAAAGATGATTCCTTCAAGGCAGTTAGATTCCGTTATAAGGAAGGAGCTGATCTAATTAAAATAACTGCCACTGGCGGTGTTTTAAGTAACGCTAAAAATGGTCAAAATCCTCAAATGACTCTTGAAGAAATTTCAGCAATTGTAACTGCTGCAAAGGATTATGGTTTCAAAGTTGCCGCACACGCACACGGAGCTGAAGGAATTAAAAGGGCAGTTATATCAGGTGTTGATTCAATCGAGCACGGAACTCTAATGGATGCAGAAGTGATGAAATTAATGAGAGAAAGGGGCACTTATTATGTACCTACTCTTTTAGCAGGAGCATGGGTGGCAGATAAGGCGCGAATAGATGGATTCTTTCCAGACTTAGTGCAACCTAAAGCTTTGGAAATTGGTCCTCAGCTAAAAACAACTTTTTCTAAGGCATATCAAGCGGGAGTTAAAATAGCCTTTGGTACAGACACAGGTGTTTCTGCCCATGGAAAAAATGCAGAAGAATTTAAAGAAATGGTTGAAGCGGGAATGCCAGCCTTGCAAGCAATCTTGTCAGCAACACGCGAGGCATCAATTTTACTAGGTCAGAGCTCAATATTAGGAAGTATTTCACCAGGCAAATATGCTGACTTAGTAGCAGTATCAAAGGATCCACTATTGAATATAGAAGTCTTAGAATCCATTGATTTTGTTATGAAAGGTGGAGAAATTTATAAATCTCCATAATGGAAAAAGAAGCAAGAATACGAGCCTGGCTTTGTACTATAGCTGTAATATTAATAGCTGTTATCTGGTTAACGAGCTATCTTATCAATTAATGTCTCTTTGAAATTGACTTGGTCTGTTTACATACTTAAATGCGCCGATAAATCTTTATACACTGGTATAACAAATAACATAGCTAGAAGGCTAGAAGACCACGAATCAGGCAACGGAGCAAAGTACACAAAAGGCCGAGGTCCATTTAAATTGGTTTATCAAGAATTCTTGGAAAATAGATCTCTTTCGACTAAAAGAGAATCTGAAATAAAAAAACTTAATAAACAAGAAAAATTTGCTTTGATAGATAGCCGCAAAGAAAGATCAAGAGACCTCTGAAATTTCTCCACCACCCAAACAAATATCATTTTTATAAAGAACAACAGATTGCCCAGGAGTCACAGCTCTTTGAGCTTCTTTGAAATGAACAGTTAAATGCTTATCTGAAATTTTAATGTTACATTTTTGATCTTTCTGCCTGTATCGTACTTTGGCCATAGCCTCGAACTCTGAATCAGCTATAGGATTTATTAAATGGAGATTCTTCGTAGTAAGATTTTTTGAAAAGAGAAGAGGGTGATCATTTCCTTGGACCACAGTGACGATGTTATTAGTTATATCTTTATTGGCTACATACCAAGGTTTGTTATCGGTAGTTTTTTGGCCTCCAATTCCTAGGCCTTGACGTTGTCCTAAAGTGTAGAAAGCCAATCCTTTGTGTTGACCTAGAACATCACCATTCTCGTTGCATATAGGGCCAGGACTTTTCTTAATATAGTTGCTTAAAAATTCTGGAAAAGGCCTTTCTCCTATAAAGCAGATACCCGTACTGTCCTTTTTTTCGCTTGTAATTAAACCTTTCTTTCTGGCAATTTCTCTTACTTTACTTTTTTCTAGTTCCCCTATTGGGAAGAGTGTGTTTTTTAAAACTTCTCCATTAATTGCATGAAGAAAATAACTCTGATCTTTATTTCCATCACTACCCTTTATCAAAGAATATGTATCATTTATATCCTCTATTCGAGCATAGTGACCTGTTGCTATAAAGTCGTAATTAGAATTCATCGCATATTTATAGAAAACGTCAAATTTTATCTCTTTATTGCAAAGAATATCTGGATTAGGAGTATTACCAGCTTCAAGCTCATCCAAAAAATATTTAAAAACTCTTTCCTTGTAATCTAAAGAAAAATTTAACTCTTTAATGGGAATATTCAATTGATCTGCTACAAAGGTAGCATCCATAAAATCTTCTTTTATACTGCAATAAGGAGTGCCATCATCATCTTTCCAATTGCGCATAAATAAAGCATCTACTTCGTACCCTTCTTTTTGTAATAAATAAGCTGAAACTGAAGAATCGACACCTCCAGACAACCCTACTAATACTTTACCTTTGCTCATTAACCTTATTAAAAATTTACTATATAATGCGTTTCCTTCAGGGATTACAACAATTTAAGCGCAATAATATGGAATTTAAACATATAACTGAACCAAAAGATGGAGTAAAGGTAACTATTGATAGCGCAGGTGCACTTGTAGTTCCAGATAATCCTATTATTCCTTTTATTGAAGGAGATGGGATAGGCTCTGATATTACTCCAGTAATGATAAACGTAGTTGATACAGCTGTAGCAAAGTCATATGAAGGAAAACGAAAGATCTCTTGGATGGAGATTTATTGTGGAGAGAAATCTCTTGCTGTTTACGGTGAAGATAATTGGTTGCCACCAGAAACTTTAAAAGCACTTGAAATATACCTGATAGGTATTAAAGGGCCTTTAACAACACCGGTAGGTGGAGGTATAAGATCTTTAAATGTGGCCTTAAGACAAGAACTAGACTTGTATGTGTGTCAAAGGCCAATTAGATATTTTGATGGAGTGCCTAGTCCTGTTGTAAGTCCTGAAAAAACAGATATGGTGATATTCAGAGAAAATTCTGAAGATATTTATGCAGGTATTGAATGGGAAGCTGGGTCACCAGAAGCTGATAAAGTTATAAAATTTTTAACTAAAGAAATGGGAGTTACTAAAATTCGTTTTCTTGAAAATTGCGGTATTGGAATAAAACCAGTCTCTAAACAAGGAACAGAAAGATTAGTAGATAAGGCAATTCAATATGCAATATTAAATGACAGGGATTCAGTTACCTTTGTACATAAAGGTAATATTATGAAATTTACAGAAGGATCTTTTAAAGACTGGGGTTATCAACTGGCAGTTAAAAAATATGGGGCTGAGGAACTTGATGGAGGACCTTGGCACTCATTAAAAAATCCAACTACTGGCAAAGAAATAATAATAAAAGACGTAATAGCTGATGCTTTTTTACAACAAATATTAACTCGACCTGATGAATACAGTGTTATAGCTACATTAAATCTTAATGGAGACTATATATCAGACGCCTTGGCTGCAGAAGTAGGGGGCATAGGAATTGCTCCGGGAGCTAATTTAGGTGACAAGGTAGCTTTATTTGAGGCTACTCACGGAACGGCACCGAAATATACTGGCTTAGATAAGGTAAATCCAGGTTCTTTGATTCTTTCAGCTGAAATGATGTTACGTTACATGGGTTGGACTGAAGCTGCTGATCTTATTATTGAAGGGTTGTCAAAGACAATAAGAAATAAAACGGTAACATATGACTTCGAAAGACTAATGAGTGGAGCAAGCCTGCTTAAATGTTCAGAATTCGGAGAAGCTATTATTAACAACATGGACTAATGCCTGTTCAAGAAGATAATAAATTTATTAAATTTAATAAAGAAGAAGATAATTCTGGTAATACCTCTACCATAGCGGTATTAGAAAAACCTAAAACAAAAAAACCCCCGTTGTATAGAGTCATCATTCTTAATGACGATTATACTCCTATGGAATTTGTTGTTTATATTCTTCAGGCTATCTTTGGTTTTAATAGAGATAAGGCTCAGCAAGTAATGTTAGCGATACATACACATGGAAAGGGAGTTTGCGGTATATTTACTAAAGAGGTAGCTGAAACTAAGAGTGCACATGTCAATAATTTTGCAAAAGACAACGAACATCCTTTAGTAAGCGATATAGAGCAAGTGGAAGAAGATAAATGATAGACAAAGAATTAGAACAAAATCTAAATGAAGCCTTTCAATTGGCTCATAGCCAAAACCATGAATTTGTAACTGTAGAGCACCTGCTTCTCTCTCTCTTGAGCAATTCAGATTCTTTAGATCTATTGCAATCAAATAATATTAATATAGAAACTCTTAAAATAGATTTAGAAGAATTTATAGGATCTACAACTCCAAAAATTGAGGAAGAAAGTGATCGAGAAATTCAACCAACCCTTGGGTTTCAACGGGTACTTCAAAGAGCTGTTTTTCATGTTCAATCTTCAGGAAAGAAAGAAGTAAAAGGTTCAAATGTTTTAATTGCTATTTTTAGCGAGAAGGAAAGTCATAGTGTTTATTTACTGGAACAGCAAGGTCTCTCAAGATTAGATGCAGTATCTTATTTGAGTCATGGGAAACCAAATGACGATACACAGGAAGATTTAGATTTTGAAGGAGAACCAGAAAACACTCCAGAAAAGTCTTCTGCTCTTTCGAAATTTACTGTTAATCTTAATCAACAATCCAAAGAAGGTCTGATAGACCCCTTGATAGGAAGATCTGAAGAAGTAGAGAGGGTTATTCAGATATTGGCGAGAAGAAGCAAGAATAACCCTTTATTAGTCGGAGAATCTGGTGTTGGAAAGACAGCTATAGCAGAAGGTTTAGCCAAATTAATAAATGATCAGAAAGTTCCAGATTTAATTAAAGAAAGTCATATATATTCATTAGATATGGGTTCTTTGTTAGCAGGCACTAAGTATAGAGGTGATTTTGAAGAAAGGCTAAAGCAGGTTCTTAAAGAACTAAGTGAAGATGAGAACGCTATATTATTTATAGATGAAATCCATACTATTATAGGAGCAGGCGCTACTTCTGGCGGTGTGATGGATGCCTCTAATTTATTAAAACCTTCTCTGGCTAAAGGTGGGCTTAAGTTTATTGGGTCAACAACTTATAAGGAATTTAGGGGTATTTTTGAAAAGGATAGAGCTCTTTCACGAAGATTTCAAAAAGTAGATATTACAGAACCTTCTGTTGATGAGACATATAGTATTTTAAAAGGCTTAAAGACTAGATTTGAAAAACATCATGATATTAGATATACGGATAATGCTTTAAGGGCCGCTGCAGAATTATCTTCTAAACATATAAATGAAAGATTCCTGCCTGATAAAGCTATAGATGTAGTTGATGAAGCTGGCGCGAAACAAAGACTCTTACCAAAAAATAAAAGAAAGAAGACCGTATCTGAGATAGATGTAGAAAAAATAGTAGCTTCTATGGCAAGAATTCCAGTTAAAACTGTTTCTTCTTCAGATAAAGTTTCTCTAGAAAAACTAGAAGAAAATCTTAAAAGAGTAATTTTTGGCCAAAACGAAGCAATAGAAAGTTTAGCTTCTACAATTAAGTTAGCAAGAGCAGGATTGCGAACAGAAGGCAAACCAATTGGTTCATTTTTATTTTCCGGGCCTACAGGAGTAGGAAAGACAGAAGTGAGCAAACAACTGGCGTTAATAATGGGTATAGAGTTTGTAAGATTTGATATGTCTGAATATATGGAACGTCATACAGTTTCGCGCCTAATTGGAGCTCCTCCAGGATATGTTGGATATGACCAAGGAGGACTATTAACGGAATCAGTTTCAAAACACCCACATTCTGTAATATTATTGGATGAAATAGAAAAGGCCCACCCTGAAGTATTTAATATATTGTTACAAGTTATGGACCATGGGTCATTAACTGATAATAACGGACGAAAAGCAGATTTTAGAAATACAGTAGTAATAATGACTACTAATGCTGGAGCTCAAGATATGAGCAGGGCATCCATGGGATTTCAGTCTCAAGATCATTCCACGGATGCAACTGAAATGATCAAAAAAACTTTCTCACCTGAGTTTAGAAATAGAGTGGATGGAATTATCCAATTCAACCCTCTGCCTGTAGAGGTAATAAGAACAGTTGTTGATAAATTCTTGGTTGAATTACAAGTACAATTAGATCAACAAAAAGTTCAAATTGAGGTTTCTGATAAAGTTAGAGAATGGTTAGTTGAAAACGGGTACGATAAGAATATGGGTGCACGTCCCATGCAAAGGTTAATTCAAGACACAATTAAAAAAGAACTAGCAGAACAAATTCTTTTTGGTAATTTATCCAAAAATGGAGGAATTGCTTATGTTGACCTTAACAAGGGTAATATAGATATAAAATATAAAGAGAATATAAAAAACAAAGAAAAGGTATCTTAACGAGCTCTAAATATTATTCTTCCCTTAGAAAGATCATAAGGTGTAATTTCTACCTTAACTTTATCTCCAGTTAAAATTCTTATGTAATGCTTGCGCATTCTTCCAGATATATGGGCAGTAACAACATGCTCATTTTCAAGTTTTACTCTAAATGTAGTATTCGGGAGGGTCTCGATAACTTCTCCATCCATTTCAATTAAATCTTGTTTTGCCATATATAATAGATTTTGCCTTAGTTAGTGAATTATCAAAAGAGAAAAATGAAAGAAAAAGAATTTAAATTTGGAAAGTTGTTAGTGTTTCTAGCTGCAGTTACAGTGGTTTTAGCCATTATAAGTTATATCCTAGATAAATTTATTTTAGTTTATTAATCTGCAGCTTGTATAACTTTACTGGTTATTAGGGCTTCTATTTTAGAAGCATCGTAACCAGCCCAAGTTTCTAAAATTTTTCTTGTGTCTTGCCCTAGGTGTGGAGGAGGGGAATAAGTAGTTTCACCAGTATAAGAAAGCTTAACCGGGTTTCCAGGCATTTTTACTAGTCCACCATCCGGATGTGGAACATCTACAACCATATTTCTATAAGATACCTGCTCATCTGCCAATGCCTGGCTAAATGTATTTATTGGACCACAAGGAACTTTGGCTTTATTTAATTCATTAATCCAATAGCTAGAAGATTTGGTAATAAGCTTATTGTTAAGCTCATTCTCAATATATTCTTGATTAGCAAGCCTTCCTGGTTGATCTCTAAATTCGGGATTTCTTAACTCTTCTATATTGACTACTTCTAAAAGAGAATCCCAAAAAGAATTTGTAATAACAGCTATAACTATAAAACCGTCTTCTGCTGTAAAAGTATTGTATGGAACATGTACAAAATGTGCATTTCCAATTGGCTCTGGGTCCTTTCCAGATAATGTTTGCATAGTAGCCATATAAGATAATAAAGAAATTTGCACATCTAAGAGTGAAATATCAACGTTTTGCCCTTTACCAGTTTTCTCTTTTGAAAGTAGGGCAGATAAAATTCCAATTACACTGTATAGACCAGAGCTTAGATCTCCAATAGGAATACCTGCTCTTGTAGGAGTGTTAGCGTCGGGTCCAGTAATAGACATTCCTCCACTATAAGCTTGGATGATTTGATCATAGGCTGGCCTAGAAGAATGTGGACCAGTTTCACCAAATCCAGTAATTGAGCATGATACTATTTTAGGGTTAATGCATTTAAGAGTATCAAAATCAATTTTAAGTTTAGAAACCACTCCAGCACTAAAATTATTTAGTACAACGTCAGCTGATTTAACAAGATCATAAAAGACGCTTAATCCCTCAGTAGATTTAAGATCAACTGAAACACTTTTTTTATTTCTGTTTAAAGTAAGAAAATATGCACCAAAGCCTTTGAAGGAATAGTCAGGGTCATTAGCTAATAAACTACGTGTCATTTCACCTGTTACTAAAGGCTCAATTTTAACCACATCAGCTCCTAAGTCGGCTAATACCATTCCGGCATAGGGACCCGCTAGCATATGGGTAAGATCTAACACTTTAATACCACTTAATGATTTCATAAGGCTTTATTAATAAAAAACGGCATTGTACTACAGGAGGATTAGGAAAGTAGGGGTCTTAGGTTATTTATAACTGTTATTGAATAGATCTGTGGATAAATCTTTAATTTAACATAATATATATTATACGAACTTATAATAACTTAATGTAGTAGTTTA